>Ga0164241_10003813_pt1 | contig 14929 bp, 10 predicted proteins | sample OricomyardsoilBY_FD_108780 | JGI IMG/M metagenome (GOLD analysis project Ga0164241, IMG submission 108780) | Backyard soil microbial communities from Emeryville, California, USA - Original compost - Back yard soil (BY) | ecosystem: Environmental > Terrestrial > Soil > Unclassified | place: USA... | reverse complement strand
GCGACGATCACTGGACACCCCGCTCGCGTCGCACGCGTGCCCGCCGCTCGCAATCCCCGCTGCAAGCACGTCCGATTTTCAGCCGCAATGCCCTAGGCCGACGCCTGCCGCGGATGGCTTACGAAGTAGTCGGGTCCCTGCGCAGAGGGGACGGCCTGAGGAACATTCGGCCACGCCTCGCCTTCGACGCGCTCACCCGTTTCCGTGTGCGACACCACTTTGGTGAAGGTATCGATCAGTGTTCGATATTCAGCTCCGTCGCTACCGTAGCTGGCGGAACCAGCAACGAGCTCGAGGCGCTTTCCATCGATGCAGAAGCTATCGCTGGGATCATTCTTGATGGGGCTCGGGTAACCGTCGAGAGCGTATATCTTCGGACATCGTGTGATCTGGGAAAGCCCTTCCAGCTTCCACCCTGAGCCAGCACTGCCATCGACGCGGGGGCCGGTGTATGCAAGCGACAGAACCGGCTCCACGCCTGCGCGCCCCGGCGGTACCTGAATCGGGACGCTGTACAGCGCGGTACCCTGCTCTGAGACTCTGAATTCACCGGCAAGCGCACCAACTGGAGATGTCGGGCCCGGAGGTAGCGGCGCAAGGTCGGTCGTGCCGCCCAGGCCATCCGGAACCGTGAGGGTGCGAACCGTAGGGCGCGTCAGGCATTGCCCGTCCGCGCCGCAAAATGCTCCCGCGCCACATTCGCCACAACTGCTACCGCACACGGGATCCTTCCCGCATTGCCGGCCGTCGCATGCGGGGGTGCACGCGGGGCAAGTGTCGCCACAAGGGGCGCCCGAGACGCCACAGAGGGGCGGTTCTAAATGTTTGTACGCGCAGACAGCGGACCGGCAAATCCCCGGGCCACTCGGTTGGGCGATACACGCGGCGCCAGTCGGACAATGGATGTCCTGCGTGCAGCAGGGCTGCCCGAGGGCGCAGACGTTCGGGCACTCGTCGCCGCAGCCATCCTGCGAGTTGGCCGCCGTGGCATGTGAACAATCTGGCGTGCAGATGCACTGCTTCCCGCACAACGAATCGACTGCGCCGCACTTAGTCGGATCGTTCGACGGACAGCTTGGATCTACACAAACGGCGACGGCATCCGAGTCGAACAACGGGCCGAGGCCCGCCTTGCAAACTTCGCCAACGGGGCACAGAGGCTCGACGGGATCGCACGCGGCAACTCCACCGCAATTCTTACCGCAAGCGCTCGACTCGCTACCGCATTCGCTCGGATCGACGCCGTCGGAGCATGCCGTTGGCCAACACACGCGCGTGCTCCGGGGCAGGCCGAAGAAGCCTCCGTTGTTGGTGCCGCAGCTCAGGCCAGCAGCGCAGTCGTCGTTGGAGCCGCAGCCCTTGCCCGAAGGGCAGTCCGAGCACGCCCCCCCGCAATCGACGTCCGATTCGCCCGTGTCCTTCACGCCGTTGGCGCAGCGAGCGGCGATGCACTCGGGGAGGCTAGGATTGGCGTCGCAGGTGGGGACGCATTGTTGAGCTGAGCAGGTGAGCCCGCTGCTGCAGTCGGCGTTGGATTGGCAGGTACCGCCAGCGCCGCTGCAGGTGGTGCATTGGCAGGCTCCGGATTGGCAAGTCTGGCCCGGGGCGCATTGGTTGCTGGCCGTGCAGCCCGCGCTATCACTCCGACATTGCCCGGCCTGGCTACAATGTTGGTCGGAGGGGCAATTGGCGTTCGATGTGCAGCTTTTCGGCGTGCAGACGTCGGTGCCGCGATTGAGTCCGTAAGCTGCGCCGCTGTTCGGGGTACAAACCAACCCAGGTGCACATTCGCGGTTGGTATCGCAATCGCCCTGGCCTTCGGCGCAGCGACAGGTGACGCAGAAGTCGGTTGCTCCTGGAGTTCCGGCACACAAGGCAAGGCAAGGACCGCACGGGCCGCCGCAATCATTCCCAGTCTCGCCCAAGCCCACGTCCTGGATGTCATTTCCACAATGGCTAGGCAAACAAACGTCCGTGGGGACTGACCAGCCGAAGCGAACGCCTTGGTTCTGTGCACAGGTCAGCCCAGGAGCACACTCGCGTTCCGCGTCGCAGTCACCCTGACCGGAAGCACATGCGCAGGTGGTGCAAAAATCATCTCCCCCGGATTACCCGGGCACTCCAGGTAGCACGCTCCGCATTCTCCGCCGCAGTCAATGCCAGACTCCCCGGAGTCCTGCACATCATTGTAGCAATGTGCGACCACGCAGACGTCTGTAGTCGCGCCGAAGCCGAATTTAGGACCATAATTCCCAGCGCACACCAGACCCAAAGCACACTCGCTGTCTGCGTCACAGTCACCTTTTCCTGCACTGCAGAGGCAACCCACGCAGAATGAAGAGCTGCCCTCCGTACCGTTGCAGGTTTCGAGACATGCGCCGCATCCCCCGCCGCAGTCGATGCCTTCTTCTCCTGCATCCGCCAGGCCGTTCAAGCAGTGTGGCTCAACGCAAGCGTCGACGGCGGCGCCCATGCCGAACTTCGGCCCCTGCAATGCACCACAAACTAATCCGGGGACACAATCCGCGTCTTGGTCGCAATCTCCTTGCCCTACGCCGCACAGGCAGGCGCCGCAAAAAGTCGATCCGCCGGGCGTGCCGGTGCAAGTGGACAAGCACGCGCCACATGGCCCGCCGCAATCGATGCCAGTCTCTGGGCCGTCCTTGACTCCGTTCGCGCAGTGCGCGGGCGCGCATACGTCGTTACCGACGATTTGCCCGAATTTTGGCCCGTTGTCATTGACGCAGATTACGCCGGCGCCGGTGCAGTGGTTGTCGCTGTCGCAATCACCCTCGCCGCTGACGCAAGGAACCCCGCTCGTACAGTAGTCCCCGTCGCCATTGGTGCCGTTGGGTTTGGACAGCGCCTGTTCGCTCGACCCGGCAGGCGGCTCTGTTTCACCTTCGCCGCTCGTGCCGCCACACGCACCGAAGAAGGTCGTTGCAACGAACAACAACCCAGCCCAAGCACCGGCTTTCATGCGCCCGCTTCTACACGTTTAGGAGCAGTTCGTCACTGTGAACTGCGTGTCACGGCATTTCATCCGGGGTCGATTTGTCGGGACAGTGTGGCTCAGCAAGCGGCGCGTCTGCGGCGATTACCGACGCACGGTACGCCTTGAAGCTGCGCGGCGGGCACCACGTACAGCTCCGTGCCGTTCGGCATATCTGTCGGCTCGTCGAGCACGACCTGGCCGTTCTGGAAGTGGGCTTTGAGCGGCTGCATTTCGGGCAATTTAGAACCAATGGCGTTTGACAGTAGTACTCAAGAGCAGGTGCTCAAAACAACCGCAGCTGTCCGTTCTTCTCCGTGGGGCGGCGGAAGGTGGCGGGGCGCTCTTGGCGGTGGCCTTCGGCGCGGTTGAGGCCGAGGCGGGCGCAGGTGTTGTGGAACAGCCGCTCGACGGTTTGGAAGATTTCGCCTTCGCCGCTCATGCGGGCGCCGAAGCGTGAATCGTAGAGCTTGCCGCCGCGCATTTCGCGCGTGCGGCGCAGCACTTTTTCGGCTGCGAGCGGGAACGCGCTCTGTAGCCGCTCCGTAAAAACCTCTTTCACCGCGCCGGGCAGCCGCAGCGGGATGAGCGAAGCGCCGCGCGCTCCGGCCGTGGCGGCAGCCTCGAGGATGGCCGGAATGTCACGATCGCCCAAGCCCAAGATCATGGGGGCAATGTTGACGGTGACGGGGATGCCGGCGGCCGCGAGCCGCGCGACCGTTTTCATGCGGCGCTGGGGCGTGGTCACGAATGGCTCGAGCTTGCGCGCGGTGTCGGCGTTCCAAAATGGAATGCTGACCGAGACGCCCACGCTGGCTTCGGCCTGGAGCTTCTGCAAAAGATCGATGTCGCGCTCGACGAGGGCGCTCTTGGTGATGATGTGCACCGGATTGCGGTACTCGGCGCACACCTCCAAGATGGTGCGGGTGAGCCGGTACTCGTTTTCGAGCGGTTGGTAGCAGTCGGTATTGCCGCTCAACATCACCAGCTCGCCGCGCCACGACTTTTTGTCGAACGCTTCGCGCAGGCGCGCGCCAACGTTGGGTTTGATCACGATTTTACGCTCGAAATCGGTGCCTGCGCCGAAGCTCAGGTACTCGTGGCTGGGGCGGGCGTAGCAGTTGTGGCTGACCACGCCGTTGGCTACGAAATCGCCCGTTTCGGTCGCGATGTCGAAGAGGGGCAAGACCGTGCCCAGCGTTTCGACCGCGGCCACCCCGCCTGCGACCGTGCTCTGCACGTCGCGCGGGCCCGACTTGAACAGGCCGCGCGCCTTCAGCCGGCCTTTCCCCGGGCCAAGGCACGTGTCTTTCTCTTGCAGGTGCAAACGCGCCCGCTGATTTTTGCCCGGCGCTATCACGTAGCGCCAGCCTTGTGGCGTCAAGAAGCGGTGGTCGCCGCTGGCGATGAGCTCGGCGCCCGTGTCGAGGCGCAGGCGATACGCGCGGCGCGCGGTGGCCCAACGATCGAGGACGAGCGACGGCACGAAGCGCCGCCCCGGCTCTCCGCCCTCGGTCCGCGCGGTACCGACGACCTGCTCGCCCGCCCTCACGTCGCACAGCGGCTTGCTGGAGCCGTCGGCCATCAAGATGCGCGTGTCACCGCTCAGGCAATAGGCGCAGCCGTGAAAGCAGCCGCGGTAAGGGTTGATGCTGTAACGAAAGCCCAAGTCCGGGCTGTCGTTTTCGGCCAGCACTTGCTTGGTGTCGTCTTCGTAAACGGAGAGCTCGACCTCGGGGCCCGGAAGATCGTCGAAATACTCGACGAGGCTTGCCGCGAAGCGGTTACGCGGGTTTTGTGCCGGTATCGGGCGCATGGGCGGGCCTTATTATACTGAACACGCGTTCCGTGTCCAGCCGCGCCGAGCGCTCGATTCAGCCTCGCGCCGCGGCGCGAACGGCGCCGGGCAGCTCCGCTCGGACGTTGGCCTTGGACACGAACGCGTCCACGCGCACCTCGACCATCAGCTGCATCAGCTCGGTCTCGGGCAGGCTGGAAATCAGAATGACGCCCAGATGATGCAGCGCCGGGTTCTTGCGCAGCAGCGCGGCCAGCTTGTCGCCGCGGATGCTGGGCATCATCACGTCGAGCACGACCACTTCGACCTGCTCGTTGACGAGGTGGTTGGTCAGCCCGAACACCGAGCCCATGCTGGAGACGTTGAAGCCGCCCGCCGTCCGCAGCAGCTCGACCAAGAACTCGCGCTCGAAGTCGTCGTCGTCGATGATGACGACGCGGATGCTGGAGCTGCCCGCCGCTGGCTTCGCCCGTGAGGTCACGCGCCGCCCTCGGACAGCCGACGCCCGAGCTCGCCGAGCAGCCTCGCGAATTCGCGGCGAATGAGCGATAGATGCTGCAGCACCGCGGGCCACGCGCTGGCTTTCAGCGCCGTCCGCAAGGCTTCTACGTCGTCGGCCAGGCGCCGCGCGCCCGCCGCGTACAACCCGCCTTTGAGCTTGTGAGCCTGGGCGCGCGCGGCTTCGAAGTCGCGAGCGTCGCACGCGTTTACCAGCTCTTGCAGCTGCCCCGGCGCGCTGCGCAAAAATAGCCGAAGCAAATGCGGCGGCAAGGCGCACTCGGGATCGAGCTCGTAGCTGGTGCCGGGGCTCGCGCGCGTCATTGCATCGCGTACTCCAGCCCCAAGAACGCGCTCAGGCGTCGCTGTGGCGACAACGTGGCCTGGCTCGTGGCGTCCGCAGCGTACTGCGTTGGCCCAACCACGTACGGACCGCGGCTCGCGGTGTCGTAGGTTCCGCTCAGGCGGTAGCTCAAGGCCGCTACACCAGGCAAGCGCCCCGTCAGGGTCAGGCGCAGCTGCAGATCCGCGGGCGCGTAGGGAGGCTGCGCGAAGCCGCCGTCGAAGGCGCGGTCCGCGGGACGAGCGCCGAGGTAGTGCAGAGCCAGCGCTGGCGTGGGCCAGGCTCCGCCGACTTCGTAGCTGACGCGCGCGTTGCCGAAGAACGAGGGACCGACCGTGAGCGGGACCTTGCCGGAGCCATCGCCCAGGTCGACGCGCGAGTAGGCCGAGGTGACGTTGCCCCCCAGACGTAGCTGGTGGCCGAGCTTGCCCTCGTAGGCGGCGTTGTAGCCGTAGCTCTCGATGGCCCCCGAGTTGGCGTAGCTGTAGGCGACGCTGGCGGCCGGCTCCAAGGCCCCGGCCGCGATCGCGCCTTCTAGCTCGTCGTCTCCGAGCGCACGAAAGCTCACGAGGCCGCTCCACTGTGAGCGAAATACCCCGAAGAATAGGCGATGCGCGCCGAAGCGCTGCTCCAGTGACAGCTCCATCGAGCGAACGGTCTCGGCCTTCAAGTTGGGCGCCGCGATCTGCTCGGTCGGGTCCGCGTAGTTGAGCTCGTAGGCGGTCGGAGCGCGGAAGGCTTCCGAGTAAATGACTTTGACGCGGCCTGCGTGCCACGGCGTCACGCCCAGCGCGGCGCGCGGCGAGAGCTCGTGACCGAAGCGGGTGTCGTAGTCGAAGCGGGCCCCGACGTTCACGTCGAGCCAGCGGACGGGCGAAAACGCTTGCTGCAAATAGGGAGCGATCAGCGCGTCGAGCCGCGTGTAGTCGTTGTTGACGGGCGCGACCGCCCCCGTCACGCGGTCTCGGACCACCAGCTGCGAGCTCGCGTGCCGCAGCTTCGAGTCCACGCCGAGCGTGGTCGAGGCGTGCCACTTTGGCTGATCCAGCGTCACGCGCAGATCGGCGCCGCCCGATTTGCCGCCCCCTATCAGGTTACGCTCGCAACCCGAGGTCAAGCCCTCGGGGCACTCGTCGGCGGCGGAGCGGCGGCTGAACCAGGTGTAGTCGTTGAGCAAGCCGTAGGCGCGCACGGCGAGCGCGGCGTGCGACGACAGGGCTCGGCGGTAGCCCAGGCCGAGCTGGAGCCAACGATCGCGCTCATGATTTTCGTGATCGTCGAAGTCGTCGCCGACGTTGACGAGCGCGGTGGTGTACGGGCTGGCGCGCGTGTACATGCCGAGGCGCGCGGTAGCTTCGAAGTTTCCGAGCGTGAAGCGAGCGTAGGCAGCCGGCACGTCGACGTAACTCGAATGCTTGGCCAGGCCCCCCCAACTGCCGGCCCGGCTGCGCGGCCCGAAGTCCTTCGGCTGACCCGTGACCGCGTCTTCGCCCCACCGCTGCATCGGCAGCTCCCAATCAGGGCCATGCTGCTGGTAGCGCTCGAGCTGCAAGGTGAGCTCAGCGGGCTCGCCGGCGAGCTCGAAGCTGCGGCCGTAGCCCAGGCCCAGGCGGTAGCCGCGACCGTAGCCCGACAGCGGCCCCCCTCGGAGCGCTCCATCGCCCGCGACGGGCGGTGAGGCGTCGCCTTCGACCAGCAGCCGCAAGCCCTGGTGGTCGCGCGCGCGCTTCGTCACCACGTTGATGACGCCCAGCATGGCCTGGCCACCGTGCATGACCGAGCCTGGGCCCAGCGTGACCTCGATGTGATCGATGAGCTCGAACGGCACGCCCGCGCCACGCTCGAAGTAGGCGGTGCCGTTCCACGGCTCGTTCGCCGGCACGCCGTCGATCAGCAAGAGCACGTGGTTGCCGTAGTCGCCGGTCAGCAGCACGCCCCGCGCGCCAATCTCAACGGCGTGCTCGAGGTTCGTGGTGACCATGCCGAGCGACGCATAGTTCAGCGCTTCGTTCAACGAGCGCAGGCCATACGTCCGCAGCTCTTCGGCGGTGATGACGCTGGACGTGGCGGGCGCGGTCGACGACGCCTCCGCTGCCTTGGACGGCGTCGACACGATGGACTCGCCCATCAGCTCCTCCAGCTCGGAGCTTTGGGCCCCGGCGACGGAGGGGTAGAACGCCAACAGCGGCAGCCAGTACCAACCCACCCGCCTCATCCGACCACCTCCACCATGCGCAAGAAATCGGCGCGAAAATCGACGTCTTGCTGTCTGGCGCAGCTCAAGTTCACCAAAATGCGCGGCTTGGCCGAGCGCACGGCCGCGCCCAAAATCAGGCCCTCCGCGACCTGCTCGGGCACGGCCCCCACCGTGAGCACGCGCAGCCCCCGGAGCGAGCTGGCCAGGGCGGACGTGGACTCACCCACTCCGGGCGTGACATAGACGATGCCGGCCGCGAGCCGCTTGCAGCTCTCCGCCAAGGCAGAAGCGCCGCTGAAGCTGACTCGGACCGCGAGCAGCGGGTAACCACCCAAGGAGTCGCGCGCCTCCAGCTCGCTCTCGACCTGCGCTCCGACTCGGAGCGAGTCTTCGCTCGACTTATCGACCACCACCACCACCGCCAGCCGACCATGAACTCGGCTGGTGAAGTTACGATCGAACGGGATCACGCGATCCAGTAGACCTACCTGTAGCCGGATCGGTACTTCGGGATCTACGGCGTACGCTTGCCGGTGTGCCAGCGCGCCCGCGGCCGCCCCCAGCCACGAAAACGAGCGGCGGCGCGTGATGCGCGTTGCGAGGCCGAAGGCCGAGACCACCACCTGTACAACGTCCAGATCTCGAGCAACTAAAGGGCCAAGCTCACGCGCTTTTCTCGATAAAAAAGCTCACGAGCGCGCTCGCTCCCGAGCTTTGCGCGTGGTTCACTCGTAGGGTGGGCTCGCGTCCGAAGGTAGGCCGAGCGGCAGCCGCAACGGCGCCGATCGCGCTCGCGTTCCTGGTCCTGGCGCTGACGGAGATCTTCTATTTTCCCGGTCGCGACTCGAGCCTGCACGTCGCCGCCCTGCGCGCGAAGGCCATCGCCCTGGCCGAGGTGACGGCCAACAGCGCCGCCCCCGCGCTGGAGTTCGAGGACGAGGGAGTGCTGCTGGAGTTTCTGAACGGCGTGGCCCGCGACCGCGACGTCGTTCAAGCCGCGGCCTGCGCCAGCGACGGCACGCTGATTCGCAGCGTCGGCCAGCAGCAGTATCCGCCTTGCGAGGCTACGGGCGAGACGCGGGTCACGGTGGACGCGGGCGTACTGCGCGTGGTCACGCCCATCGCCGCCAAGACGCATCCGGGCACGCTGTTCATCGCTTTCCGCACGGACGCGATCGTGGAGGCGCGGCGAGCGGCCGAGCGCGTCGCGCTCGCCATCGGCGCTGGCATCGTGCTCTTGGGCTTCGGAGTTTCGTGGTGGATAGCGCGGAGCGTGCTGCGGCTGCAGCGCCTGCTCAGCGAAAACCGCGCTGCGCGCGCGCGCGCCGAAGCCGCCAACGAGGCCAAAAGCGCATTTTTAGCCCACATGAGCCATGAAATCCGCACCCCGATGAACGGGGTGCTGGGCGTCGCTCAGCTCCTGGCCAAGAGCCCGCTCAGCCAGCGGCAGCGCGAGCACGTGGCCACCATCTCGCGCTCGGGCGAGCTCCTGCTGGCGGTCATCAACGACATCTTGGACTTCTCCAAGGTCGAAGCTGGCAAGATCGACGTCACGCTCGCGCCCGTTAACGTGCGCGCGCTGGTCGCCGACGCCTGCGACGCGGTCTCGGCCGGCGCCGAGGCCAAGGGGCTGACCTTGAGCCACACCGTTCACGACGACGTGCCGGTCGCGTTCCGCGGAGACGACCTGCGCTTGCGGCAAGTCCTGCTCAACTTGCTATCGAACGCGCTCAAGTTCACCGCGCGCGGCGCCGTAAGCCTCGAGGTTCGAGCCACGAGCGACGCCGCTCGCCTACGCTTCCAGGTCACCGACACCGGTATTGGTATCGCCAGCGAGCATCACGCAGCGCTGTTCGAGGCCTTCACTCAGGTAGAAGACTACCGGAGCCGGCGCCACGGCGGGACGGGCTTGGGTCTGGCCATCTGCCGGCGCTTGGTGGCGCTGATGGGCGGCTCGCTAGGCGTGCAGAGTGAGCCCGAAGTGGGCAGCACGTTCTGGTTCGAGTTGCCGCTGGTGGAGGCGGAGTGGCACGAGCCGTCCGAGCCGTCGAAGCCGTCCGCGCTCGCCGAGGCACCGGGCCGAACGGGCGGGTCACGGCTTTTGGCGGTCGACGACAACGAAATCAACCGCGGTGTGATGGAACACATGGCGCAGGAGCTGGGCTACGACATCGAGCTCGTCGAGGGCGGGCGCGAGGCCGTGGAGCGGGTGCGAGCCGGCGCTCGCTACGGCGTGATCTTGATGGATTGCCAAATGCCGGAGGTCGATGGCTACGCGGCCACGCGCGAAATTCGCGCTTGGGAGGTGGAGACGCGCGCGCCCCGCACGCCCATCGTGGCCGTGACCGCGCACGCGCTGGCCGACGAAGAAGCCAAAGTCCACGCCGCCGGTATGGATTCCTTCTTGCCCAAACCCGTGCGTTTGGAAACCCTCCAGGCATTACTGGCCAAGTGGACCGCGACCAGCTAGACGCCGCCGCAACCACCAAGCCCGTCGGCTCTGCCCGGCGCGCGCCGACCCGGGCCCGCCCGACCCAAAACGCCCTCGGCCAAGCGGGCGCAGCTTTCGACGGGCCCCGCGCCGAGATCTGGGGTATGGCCAGGCTGGATGATCGGCCAGGAGACGATTGACCGTGTCCGGCGCGAGACGAAGATCGTCGAGCTCGTCGGAGAGTCGGTCAAGCTGCAGCGCCGCGGGCGCAGCTTCACCGGCCTGTGCCCCTTCCACAAAGAGAAGACGCCTAGCTTTCACGTCAACGCCGAGCGCGGTTTCTATCACTGCTTCGGCTGCCACGCCTCGGGCGACGCCATCAAGTACGTGCAAGAAACGGAGGGCGTGGACTTCGTCGAGGCCGTGCGTTCGCTGGCCGAGCGCTGCGGCATCGACGTGGTGGAGAACGAATCCGACGCCGAGCGCAAGCAGCAGCTCGAGCAGCGCCGAAAGCAGCAAGAGCTGTACGACATCGGCGATCGCGCCGCCGAGTACTTCGAGCGCATGCTGCGCGAGCATCCGCTGCGCGAGCACGCTCGCGCGGAGCTCGCGCGCCGCGGGCTGGTTCCCGAGACCCCCACCGACGCCATCGCCGACGCCTTGCAGGCGTTCCGCTTGGGCTACGCGCCCTACGGCTGGGACGGCCTCGTGCGCTTCTTGAAGGAGTCGGGGCTGTCGGCCCGCGCCGCCGAAACCGTCGGCCTACTGGCCCCCCGCAAGACCGGCAGCGGCCACTACGATCGCTTCCGGCACCGCCTGATGTTCGCGGTGCTCGACGTGCAGGGGCGCGTGGTGGCCTTCAGTGGCCGCGCGTTGCCGGAGCCGGCGGCCGAAGAGCTGCGCGCCGCGGGCGTAGAGCCGCTCGGTAGCGGCGGCAGCGGTGAAGCGCCGGCCAAGTACGTCAACTCGCCCGAGTCGCCCGTGTACAAGAAGCGCGAGGCCGTGTTCGGCCTGTACCAATCGCGCCAGGCGCTCCGCAGCGGCGAGCCCTGCCTGATCGTCGAGGGCAATTTCGACGTGGTGAGCCTGCACGCCCGCGGCATTCGCAACGTCGTCGCCCCGCTCGGCACCGCCTTCACCGTCGAGCAAGCCAAGCAGATCCGTCGTTTCACGACCGACGTGGTGTTGATGTTCGACGGAGACTCGGCCGGTAAGCGCGCCACCAACGCTTCGCGCGAGCCCTGCCAAGCGGCGGAGCTTACGGCCAAGGTGGTGTCGTTGCCGCTCGGCAAAGATCCGGACGACTTCGTGCGAGAGCGCGGCCCGGAGGGCGTGCAACAATTGCTCAAGCACTCCCGCGGCATCTTGGAGTACTTGATCGACTTGGCTTTGTCCGAAGAGCTCTTGCAAGAAGGCGCCGAGGCCCGCGCCAAGAGCGTGCAGTTCGTGACCAAGCTCATCGCCTCCGAAAAAGACGCCACGCTGCGCGAGCTTGCCGAGACGTTCGCCGACGGGCTGGTGGCGGCCCGCCTCAAGATTCACCAGGACAGCGCCGAGCAAGTTCGGACCCTCAAAGCGCTCGTCCGGGCCCTGCAAGCCAAGCCCGGTTTGGCGCCGGCACGGGGGCCTAGGGGTCCCGGGCGCCCTCATCAGGCCCGGTCGCGCGACCGAAGACAGGAGCTGGGCCTCGAGGTGCTGGGGGCCCTGCTGGACTTCCCCGAGCTGGCAGAAGATGCGGCTTCTCAGGCCGCAGCAGCAGTTATCGAGGGCGACGTAGCGCTCGCTTTTGCCGCGCTGCGTCACGCCATTCAGGGCGGCCGTCTGGAGAATCCTGAAGATGTGCTTGCGAAGCTTTCGCCCCCGATCCATCCATTCGCCCTCGCTCGCCTAGCGGCCCCCCGGCACGAACGCCTCGAGGACGCCAGGACCGAGCTTGTCGATAACGTGAAGAAACTGCAATCCCTCGAGCTCAAGCGGGAAAAGTCTGAAGTGACGGAAGAGCTTGAAGCGCTGCAGCGCACCGGTGACTCCAAGCAAGAGGATGTGCTCTTGCAGCAGATATTCGAGAAGGCTCGACGCTCTAAAGAGCGCGAGCACGCATAGCGAGGTTCAGAGTGGGATCGAAAAAGTCGGACTCGCCAAAGAAGATGATCGCTGCCGCTGCCAAGCAGCCCGCCGCCCTCAAGAGTAAGGGAAAGGCGCCGCCAGCGAAATCCAACGGAACCTCCGCCGCGAAAGCGGCGCCGCGTGACGAGGATGATGACGAGGATGACGATGAGCGCAGCTCTTCGGCACCTCCCCCCGCCGGAGCCAAGGCCAACGGCAAGACGAAAGAGCAGCTGATCAAGCTCGGTAAGAGCAAGGGCTTCCTCACCTACGACGACGTGCACGAAGCACTTCCCGGAGAAGAGACCGGCCCCGATCAGATGGACGACGTCTTGAGCGCCCTCGACGACGAGGAGATCGAGGTCGTCGACGACGCCAGCAACATCAAGATCGCCCCGCACCTGCGCGGCGGCGAAGAAGAAGGCGCGGCCAAGCCGGCCGCGAAGGCGGAGACCGAAGAAGCCGACTCGGTGGCCCCCGCCCCCAGCGCCGCTCGCACGGGCGACGACGAGTACTTCAAGAGCAACGACCCCGTGCGCATGTACCTGCGCAAAATGGGCAGCGTGGCTCTGCTCACCCGCGAGGGCGAGGTGGAGATCGCCAAGCGCATCGAGGAGGGCGAGAACGAGATTCTCTCCGCCATCCTGTCCAGCCCCGTCGCGGTGCGCGAGATCATCGAAATTGGTGAGCGCCTCCGCAACCACAAGATCCGCGTCAAAGACATCGTGCGCGATGCCGAGGACGAGGAGCACGAGTTCGACGAAGAGGAAGCGGACCGCCGCATCATCCGCTTGATCGATCGCGTCAAGCGGCTGGACAAGAAGAACGCCGAGCTGCTCGAAGAGCGCAAGACGGCCGTCGAGGCCCGCCGCAAGCTGATCGACAAAGAGCTTTCGGAGAACAAGAAGGAGCTCGTCAAGACGCTCCAAGAGATGCGCCTCAACAAGAAGACGATCGACAAAATCGTCGCGAAGCTGAAGGCCATGATCGACCGCGTGCATCGCGCGCAGGGTCGCGTGTTCGAGCTCGAGCGCATCACCGGCATCGGCAAGTCCGAGCTGAAGAAGATGATGCGCGAGGCCAAGGACGATCCGGAGGCCTTCGCGGCGCTAGCCAAGAGGCTCGGCATCGACGTGGCCGAGCTGGACATGATGGACGAGACCTTGAAGAGCGCCCAAAAGGGCGTGCGCAAGGTCGAAGAGGAGCTGAAGATCGACGTCAGCGAGATGCTCAAGACCTATACGGCCATCCGTACGGGCGAGCGTCGCGCCGAGCGCGCCAAGGCCGAGCTGGTGGAAGCGAACCTGCGCTTGGTCGTGTCCATCGCCAAGAAGTACACGAACCGCGGCTTGCAGTTCCTGGACCTGATCCAAGAAGGCAACATCGGCTTGATGAAGGCCGTCGACAAGTTCGAGTACAAACGCGGCTACAAGTTCAGCACCTACGCCACTTGGTGGATCCGCCAAGCCATCACCCGCGCCATCGCCGATCAGGCTCGCACCATCCGCATTCCGGTGCACATGATCGAGACGATCAACAAGCTCATCCGCACCTCGCGCTACCTCGTCCAAGAGTTCGGCCGCGAGCCGACGCCGGAGGAGATTGCCGAGAAGATGGAGCTTCCGCTCGACAAGGTGCGGAAGGTGCTGAAAATCGCCAAAGAGCCGATCTCGCTCGAGACGCCCATCGGCGAAGAGGAAGACAGCCACTTGGGCGACTTCATCGAAGACAAGAGCGTCGTCAGCCCCGCCGAGGCCGTCATCAACATGAACCTCTCCGAGCAGACGCGGAAGGTGCTGAAGACCCTCACGCCGCGCGAAGAGAAGGTGCTGCGCATGCGCTTCGGCATCGGCGAAAAGAGCGACCACACCTTGGAAGAGGTGGGTCAAGACTTCGAGGTGACGCGCGAGCGCATCCGCCAAATCGAGGCGAAGGCCTTGCGCAAGCTGCGCCATCCAAGCCGCAGCAAGCAACTGAAGTCGTTCATCGAGAGCTGAGCGGCCTCCGCTGCAAGCCGCCAAGGGCGACTCGGTCACAGGCCCAGTCGCCCTTGCTGCTTTTGTCGCGCGCGCTCCCGTCGATCCCCTTCCGGTCCCTCACCCACTCCCCCTTCCCTCCTCGAGGAGGCGAAGAACTCTTGCTCGCGTCGCGAAAGTCAGCTCGCTACCGCTGACGATTCATCACATCCTTTGGCTGCCAATCCGCAGCCTCGTTCGCAGAAGCTTCCGTACGGCATCAGGCCACCCCATTCGATCGAGCTCGACTCACTTTCAGCGCGAAAAGTCCTCTCGATGTCGCAAGGGTCAGCTCGCCATCGCGCCATCGCGCTAACTTTCCCAGAACCGCAAGGCCGCTTCACGTCGGAAGAGCCAGTTCGCTACCGAGCTGACTTTCGAAACCGGAAGGCCGCTTCACGTCGAAAAAGTCAGTTCGCTACCGAGCTGACTTTTCAGAACCGCAAGGCCCCTTCACGTCGAAAAAGTCAGTTCGCTACCGAACTGACTTTTCAGAACCGCAAGGCCCCTTCACGTCGAAAAAGTCAGTTCGCTACCGAACTGACTTTT
>Ga0164241_10003812_pt1 | contig 14931 bp, 12 predicted proteins | sample OricomyardsoilBY_FD_108780 | JGI IMG/M metagenome (GOLD analysis project Ga0164241, IMG submission 108780) | Backyard soil microbial communities from Emeryville, California, USA - Original compost - Back yard soil (BY) | ecosystem: Environmental > Terrestrial > Soil > Unclassified | place: USA... | reverse complement strand
GGCGGTCCCGCCTATGCCATCGGCATGCTGGTCAACGCGCATCTGCAGCGCCGGCGACTGGCCTTTCTCGAACGGCTGCGCCAGCAGCTCGGCGAGGGCTAGCGACTCACGCGTTTTTTGCCGCGCTTCACGCGGCGCCCGGCGGAAACGGATTTCCGCTTCGGCTTCAGCTTCAACAATCCCTTCTTCTTCAGTTCCGCCGCGTAGATATCCGGCGTGAAGGTCAATGTTGCCGCCCGTCTTGCTGGCGGCACCGGCTGCTTCGAGAACGACGCCATGATGAGCTGCTGTCGCTGCTTCGCCGCCGGTGCGAATTCCGGATGCGAGAGGATGTACAAGTCGTTGCGGCGTACGCCATCCAGCACCTGCCGGCCCGCCTCGAGCGGATCCATGGCCGCGCCCATCAGGTCCACCGGGCCCGAACCGGGGAGCAGCGGCGGTGGTCCGCCGTGACTTCGCACGGCGCCATGCGATGCAGGGCGGTTGCGATCGGCGTCGAAAATCTGCGTGCGGACCAGGCCCGGACAGAACACGGACACGCCGATGTTCCGGCCCGCCATCTCGGTGCGCAGCGATTCCATCATCCCCACCACGGCGAACTTGGTCGTCACATAGACACCCAGCGTGCCGGCCACCAGGCCCGCCGACGATGACGTGGTCACGATGTGCCCGCCCTCACCGTGCTTGAGCATGCGCGGCAGGAAGGTGCGCACGCCATTGAACACGCCGTTCACGTTCACATCCATGGCCCAGTCCCAGTCCTGCCAGGAGACGGAGGTGATCTGCGCCGGCAGGCCGATGCCCGCGTTGTTGCACAGCAGGTGCACATTGCCGAACACACGCCCGGCCTCATCCGCCGCGCGCACCATGCCGTCACGATCCGTGGTGTCGAGCAGGATGGCGTGCACGCCGGGGTTGTCCTTCGGGAAGGAGGCCAGCGCCGTGTCGCGATGCGCGACACTCTTGTAGGTGAACACCACCTTCATGCCGGCCGCCGACAGCACGCGCGCGATGCCCAGGCCGATGCCGCTGGAGCCTCCGGTCACGAATGCCGTCCTGCCTTTGACATTGGCCAGCGGCTTTTGCACCGCGGTGATCCTGCCGGTCATGTTTCCCCCACTTGTGCGGCGATCCGGCGTTTAGGATAGCGCATGGACGAACGCTACTTGCGGCGCGCCGTTTCCATCGTGGGCCTTGCCAACCTGGGCTACTTCTTCGTGGAGTTCACGGTGGCGCGGCGCATTGGATCGGTCTCGCTGTTCGCCGACAGCGTGGATTTTCTCGAAGACGCCGCCGTGAACGGCCTCATCTTCTTCGCGCTGGGCTGGAGCGCCCGGCGCCGCGCGCACATCGGCATGCTGCTGGCGGCGCTGCTGCTGGTGCCCGCCGTGGCCACGCTGTGGACGGCCTGGCAGAAGTTCAATGCGCCCGTGCCGCCGCAGCCCTGGCTGCTGTCTGTCACCGGCCTGGGTGCGCTGGTGGTCAACGTCGGTTGTGCCTGGTTGCTGGCGCGCTTTCGCGGCCATCGCGACAGCCTCTCCAGGGCCGCATTTCTCTCCGCGCGCAATGACGCACTGGCAAATGTCGCCATCATCGCCACCGGACTGCTGACACTGCGATGGTCCTCGGGATGGCCCGACCTCATCGTTGGCATCGGCATCGCCGCGCTGAATGCCGATGCGGCGAAAGAAGTGTGGGAGACTGCGCGCGGCGAAGAGCACAAGGCGCGTTCGTAGGGTCTGCCTGAGGAGAACATGTTCGACCTGGCACGCAGGCTGTATGCCAGCGATCTGTCCATGGGCATCAAGAACACGCCTGTGCTGCCACAGTTGCTGCAGGTCATTCATCTGCTGACCATGGGCGTGGTCATCGGCTCGGTGCTCATCATCGTGCTGCGCATTCATGGGCTGGCCGATCGTCGAAGGCCTTCACCTGCTCTCCATGGCCGCGCTGTTCGGCACCATCCTCGTCGTCGACCTGCGTCTGCTCGGCATTCCGGATTCACGCCGGCCTTTCACTCGAGTCGCGCGCGACGTGCTGCCCTGGACCTGGCTGGCCTTCGCCGTGAATGCCGTCACCGGCGCGCTGATGTTCGCGCAGGATGCCATCGTCTATGCCAGCGACACGACCTTCCTGCTCAAGATGGCAGCGCTGCCGCTGGCCGGCATCAACATGCTGGTGTTCGAACTGGTCACGCGTCGTTCCGCCGCCCGCTGGGACCAGAATGCGCGCCCGCCGCGCATGGCACGCGCTGCCGCCATCATTTCGCTGGCGCTATGGATGGCCATGATCGTGCTGGGCCGCTGGACCGGTTATACCAAGGGTCGCGACTTCACGATGCCAGAAGGGCCCCAGCCACAGTTCGAGTTTTCCGGCGATCCGGACTAGCCGTCCGCTGTGGCAACATGCATGCCCGGCACAGCGGAGTTCCCCCATGCCAAAGCATCTGCATTCAAGGCTCGCTTTCATGACCCTGCTGGCCGCAGTTGTAGGGATGGCGCAATCACAGGCTCCCCCGCCTGGCTCCGACGATCCCTATGTCTGGCTGGAGGATAAGGAAGGCGCCCGGGCGATGGAATGGGTGGCCGCCGAAAACGCCAGAACACTGCCCCGCCTGCAGAATGACCCCCGCTACGCCGCGTTCTACAAGGAGGCGTACGCGATCGCCGCCGCGACCGACCGCATCGCCTATCCCGAGCTCATCAACGGGCGCGTGCTCAACCTGTGGCGCGATGACGCACACCCGCATGGCCTGTGGCGCTGGACCACACCGGCCGATTACGCGACGGCCAGTCCGCAGTGGAAAACCCTGGTCGACCTCGATGCACTGGGCAAGGCCGAGGGCAAGGAGTGGGTGTTCAAAGGCGCGGACTGCCTGCCGCCCGAGGAGCGCCGTTGCCTCATTGCGCTGTCCGAAGGCGGTGAGGATGCGGTGAGTGTGCGTGAGTTCGACCTGGTCACCGGCCAGTTCGTGAGCGGCGGCTTCAGCCTCCCCACATCGAAGCAGGACGTCGCATGGCTCGATGCCAACACTCTGCTGGTGGCGCGTGACTGGGGGCCGGGCACGATGACGACCTCGGGCTATCCGTATGTCGTCAAGAAACTCGTTCGCGGCCAGTCGCTCGAGCAGGCAACCGAAGTATTCCGCGGCGCCGCGAGTGATGTCGCCACCTCGCCGCTGGTGCTGCAGGACGCCAGTGGCAGCAGCCTGCCGCTGATCGTGCGCTCCCCCACCTTCTTCAGCAGCGAGATCCATGCCTTGACGCCCGCAGGCGCGGTGAAGCTGCCCTTTCCGGAGAAAATGGATCTGTACGGCATGGTCGACGGCCATGTGATCTTCCGGAGCAAGCAGACCTGGTCCACCGCCGGCAAGACACTGCGGCCCGGCGTGCTGCTGTCCGTCGAGCGGACGGCACTCAACGGCAGTCCCCTCAAGCCGGCAGTGCTGTTCCAGCCAAGCCCGCGCCAGTCGGTGGAAAACGCGGTGGTCACGCGCAGCCGCGTGGTGGCGACCATCCTCGACAATGTGCGCGGTCGCGCGAAGATCTTCACGCCGCGCGGCGGCGGCTGGAACGCGCAGTCCGTGCCACTGCCGGACAATGCCTCGATCGGCGTGGTGAGTTCCACGGAGCACGGCGACGATCTGTATCTCGAGGTCACAGGCTTCCTCACCCCCACGACGCTGTGGACGCTCGATGCGGCAACCGGCAAGGCGGATACGCTCAAGTCCCTGCCCGCGCGCTTCGATGCCTCGCGGCACGTGGTCGAGCAGTTTGCGGCGACCTCCTCCGACGGCACGAAAATTCCCTACTTCATCGTCCACCGCAAGGACATGCCCCGCGATGGCTCGACGCCCACGATCATGACGGCCTACGGTGGTTTCGAGAATTCGGAAACGCCCACCTACCTGAGCACCCGCGGCAAGCTGTGGGTGGAGAGTGGCAACAGCTTCGTGCTCGCCAACATCCGTGGCGGCGGCGAGTTCGGTCCGGCCTGGCATGAAGCCGGGCTCAAGACGCGGCGGCAGATCATCTATGACGACTTCGCCGCCGTGGCGAAGGATATCTTTGCGCGTCGGCTTTCCAGTCCGCGCAGGTTCGGCATCTATGGGGGATCCAATGGCGGCCTGTTGATGGGAGTCGAGTTCAACCAGCATCCAGAGCTGTGGCGCGCCGTGGTCATCCAGGTGCCATTGCTCGACATGCTGCGCTACGAGCAGATCCAGGCCGGCGCATCCTGGGTAGACGAATACGGCAGCGTCTCGGTGCCGGCGGAAAAGGCCTTCCTCGCGAAGATCTCTCCGTACCACAACCTGAAGAAGGGCAAGGCCTATCCCGAACCCTTCATCTGGACGACCACCAAGGACGATCGCGTCGGACCCCAGCACGCGCGCAAGTTCGCGGCGCGGATGAAGGAATTCGGCCTGCCCTACCTGTTCTATGAGGACACGGCTGGTGGCCACTCGGGCGATGCCGACATCGCGCAGGGCGCCAAGCTCAAGGCGCTGGAAACGGTGTATTTCGCTCAGAAACTGGTGGATGCTGCTGGCGGGGTCGAACCGTCCAGCTTGCCGCGATAGAATCGCGGTCCGATGCGGGTGTAGTTCAATGGTAGAACTGTAGCTTCCCAAGCTACTAACGTGGGTTCGATTCCCATCACCCGCTCCAGTCCCTCCCGGAGTACCTCATTGACTGCAACCGGGCGATTGACCGTAGGGAACCGGCTCTGGCCGCGCACCGCGCTGTGCTGGCTCCTCCTCACGCAGGCGCTGCTGGCGGCATGCGCAACGACGCCGCGGTCTGCCGCGCCGCAATCACCCGCGCAGCTTTATGGCGAACTGTTCCGCGATGTGCAGATGGGTCGCGTCTTTCCCGACAGCAAGACCTTCGTGGATGCCGTCGCCAGGCGCGAACCGCGGGCGATCGTTGCGGCCTACGAGAACGAGCGCCGCAGCGCCGGCTTCGACCTGCGCGCATTCGTGCAGCGCGAGTTCAGTCTGCCGCCGCCCGCGGCATCCGGATATCACAGCATCGCGGGTGAGGATGTCCGCTCGCATATCGACCATCTCTGGACGGTTCTCACGCGCAACCCCGTCACCGGAATCGAATACTCCAGCCGGCTGCTCTTGCCCGAGCGCTACGTGGTGCCCGGCGGGCGCTTCAACGAGATGTACTACTGGGATTCGTATTTCACGATGCTCGGGCTGCAGGCGAGCGGGCGGCACGATCTGGTGCGCGCCATGTGCGACAACTTCGCCGCCCTGATCGATCGTTACGGTCATGTGCCGAACGGCAATCGCAGTTATTACCTCAGCCGTTCGCAGCCGCCGTTTTTCGCCGCGATGGTCGAACTGCTGGTGACCCATGAAGGCGACCAGGCGCGCCTGCGATACCGCTCGGCGCTGCACAAGGAGCATGACTTCTGGATGCAGGGCGAGCGGGAGCTGACCGCATCGCAACCCGCGCATCGAAGAGTGGTGCGCCTGGCTGATGGCTCGATCCTGAACCGGTACTGGGACGACCAGGCCACGCCGCGCGAGGAGTCGTACAAGGAAGATGTGGCTACCGCGCAGAACTCGGGACGCCCCGCCGCGGAGATCTATCGCAATCTGCGCGCGGCGGCCGAAAGCGGCTGGGACTTCAGTTCCCGCTGGTTCGCGGACGGCAAGACGCTCTCCAGCATCCGCACCGTCGACATGGTTCCCGTGGACCTCAACAGCCTGTTGTATCAGCTCGAACTGACGCTGCAGCGGGCCTATGAATCCGACTCGCCCGCGCAAGCCGCGCAATTTCGCGCGCGTGCGGCGGCGCGCAAAGCCGCAATGAATCGCTATCTGTGGAACCCGCGCGCCGGTGCGTTCACCGACTATGTCTGGCGCGATGGCGGCGCCACATCACAAGTGACCGCCGCAACCGCCGCACCGTTGTTCTTCGGGCTCGCAACCGATACGCAGGCGGATGCCATCGCCAGCGCAGTGCGGGCGAGGCTGCTCGCCGCGCATGGCATCGCAACCACATCGGAAAAGACGGGACAACAATGGGACGCACCCAATGGCTGGGCGCCGCTGCAATGGCTGGCCATCGAAGGCTTTCGCCGCTATCACAACGACGCGCTGGCGGATGAGATCGCGCGGCGCTGGGTGCAGCAGAATCTCGCCGTCTACCGCGCCACGGGCAAACTGGTCGAGAAGTACGACGTCATGGCTGGCTCGGCCAACGCCGGGGGTGGCGAATACCCGCTGCAGGACGGCTTCGGCTGGACCAATGGCGTGCTGCGGGCCCTGCTCGCGCGGTATCCGCAGCTCGCGCAATAGGCGGACTGTCAGCGGTTGAGCACGGTCCGAAAACCGATGTGCGCGGTGCCCAGGCCCTTGCTCTGTCCGATGCGCGCCTCGGGGCGGTAGCGCATGCAGTAATCGGGCGAACACAGATACGAACCGCCCTTCACGACGGCCACCTCGCGCTCAGCGGGCTGGGTGGGATCGAAGCCGCCGGGATGCGCATGCGTATCCGCCGCATCGTGCCGCTCGAAATAGGCGCTGGTGGTCCATTCCCACACATTGCCGATCAGGTCGTACAGGCCGCGTGGATTCGCTCCGAAGCAGGCCACCGGGGCCGTGCCTGCATAGCCGTCGGCCGCGGTGTTCAACGATGGGAAAGTGCCCTGCCAGGTGTTGGAGGCCCACTGGCCTGCTGCATTCTTGCGGCCACTGCCCTGTGCGGCGTATTCGAACTGCTGCTCGGTGGGCAGGGTGCGGCCCTTCCACTTCGCATAGGCCAGCGCGTCTTCATAGGCCACGTGCACAACGGGATGTTGTTCGCGCCCGGCGAGGGAGGAATCCGGTCCCTCGGGATGACGCCAGTCCGCGCCAGGCACGAACTGCCACCAGTTCACGAACGAGCGCATGGCCTCGCCTTCACCCTGCGGCCGGAACACCGCCGAGCCGGCTTCGACCGGCGCACCCGCGACGTTCGAACGTTTCACACCGCGTTCGGCGAGCGTGCGATAGCCGGTTGCCGCTACGAATTCCGCGAACTGCGCGTTGGTGACTTCGGTCTGATCCATCCAGAAACCATCGACATGCGCACTGGCTGACGGCCCTTCTTCAGGAAAGGTCGCATCCGAACCGAAGCGGAAATCGCCGGCGGGCACGAACACCATGCCGGGATGCGCGGCGTCGCCAGTCGGCGCGCCACAGTGACGCGCGGTGGCGGCAAGAGTGCTGGATGCCGACGAGGCTCCCGGCGTCTCAGCGCGCGGCGCGTGCTGCTGCCAACGGGCGACCAGCACGCCACCAGCGGCAGCGAGTACGAGCAGCGCCAGCGCGAAGCCGCGCCGCATCACGCACTGCGCCGCATCAGAAGATCACGCCATTGTGCTTCGCATACGCATCCCAGGCCTGCTGCATGGTCGCGAATTCGGCAGGCTTGCTGGCCGACAGATCATGCTGTTCTTCAAAATCCTTGCTCATGTCGAACAGCTGCCAGCGACGCTGCGCGGGCGGCACCGCCGCATCCCACACCAGCTTCCAGTCGCCCTGTCGCACGCTGCGATAGCCGAACAGCTCCCAGCCATGGATCTCGTCACTGGCGTGCACGGCCGTGGCCTGTCCGTAGAGCAACGGCAGCAGCGACACGCCCTCAGGCTGCAGCACGGGCTTGCCGCGATAGCTCGTGCCTGGCTGTGGCGCGCCGGCCAGCGCCAGGAAAGTGGGCAGCAGATCCATCACGGTGCCCATGGCATCCGAGCGCGAACCGGGCGTCACCTTCTTCGGGTAGTGCACGAAGGCAGGCACATGCACGCCGCCTTCATAGCCCGTGGCCTTGTGGCGGAAGAACGGCGTGGCGCTGGCGCTGGCCCAGTTGGCGCCATACATGATGTAAGAGGTGGCGCTGCCCAGATTCTCCAGGCTGTGGTTGTATTCCTTGCCCACATGCTGCTGGATGTTCGGCGCCAGATCGCGGCGTCCGGATTCCGCGCCATTGTCCGACATGAACATGATGAAGGTGTTGTCGTACTGCCCGGTCTTCTTCAGGTAGGCGATGACCTCGCCCACGTAGATGTCCAGATCGCTGACCATGGCCGCGTAGATTTCCATGTGCCGCGCCTCGACGGCTTTCTGTTCCGGCGTCAGCGTGTTCCAGCGCGGCTTGAAGCGCGCATCGTCGATGGGTGGCGCATCCTTGGGCACCAGCCCGAGCTGCTTCTGCCTGGCGAAGCGCTTGGCATACAGTGCCTCGTAGCCGTCGTCGTACCAGCCCTTGAAGCGCGCGATGGATTCCTTCGGTGCCTGCAGCGGCCAATGCGGCGCGGTGTAGGCCATGTAGGCAAAGAAAGGCCTGCCTTCCGCGCGACCCTGCTCCAGGTATCCCAGCATCTTTTTCGTGTAGTCGCGCGTGGTGTACCAGTCATCGCCGACGTGCACCACCTTGTCGTCATCCCAGTAGTTGGAGGGCTGCGGACCGCGCCAGTCCCACCCGCCCAGATGCGCGGCGCCATCGAAGGATGCGAACACGTGCTTGAAGCCGCGCGCATGCGGACCAGTCTCGACCCTGGCGCCATCGCTGAGGTGCCACTTGCCGATCATGTAGGTGTTGTAGCCCGCATCGGTCATCAGGTCCGCCAGCGAGGCAACGCGGAAATTCAGGTAGCCCTCATAGCCAGGCTTGCCCTTCTGATCGGCGCGCGTCGGCGCACTCATCACGCCCAGTCCCGCACGGTGATTGTCCACGCCGGACATCAGCATCGATCGCGTGGGCGAACAGGTCATCGCGGCATAGAAATCCGTCAGCAGCATGCCGTCCTTCGCGAGCGCGTCCAGATTCGGTGTGGGAATCTCACTGCCGAAGATGCCCAGGTCGCCGTAACCCAGGTCGTCCGCGAGGATGAAGAGAATGTTGGGACGGCCGGCAGAGGCGACCTGCGTCGCACCGCCACCCGGTTTCTGCTGCGCACACGCCGATAACAGCGCACCCGCAAGCAGCGCCGCGGCGCCCGCGCCCAGCATCCGTCCGGCCCAGGAACTACGCATTGCCCGATGACTCATGGCTGATCCCCTGCTTTCGTGTCGGCCGCAGCGTACAAAAAAAGGCGCCGCCGGTTCGGCCCGGCAGCGCTTCGCCATCACGATGGTTATCACTCCAGCCGCGCGCGGAACATCAGGCGGATGTCACGCCCCGGCATCAACACCTCATCCTTGTTCAGCGCCACGGCATTGCGCTGTACGCTATCCGCAAGATTCTTGCCCACCAGCGCCAATTCGATGCCCGGATGGTTCGCAGACGGACGCCATGCGAATTGCGCGTCCACCGTGGTGAATGCGGCCGTCGGTGTCTCCGACGTCGCCACGTTCGATTGCCGACCTGCATATTTGATGAACACGCTGGCGTCGATGCGCTGCCCTTGCCACGCCAGCCCGGCACCCAGGTGATACGGCGGAATGCGCGGCACGTCACCACCACTGTTCGCCAGCGTGGCGCGCACGACATCGGCCAGCAGGTTCAGGTGCAGATCGCTGGAGCCATGCTGCAGCAGTTCGATCTGGGCGTGCGCTTCGGCGCCACGGAACAGCGCGTCCTGCTGCGTATAGAACAGCTCCTTCAGCTCTTGCGCATTGCCGGCGGCACAATTGCCTTCCTCGTCGCAGGTCTGGCCGGTCAACGCACCATAGATGTAGTGGTCGAAGCGGGTGATCCACAGCGCCCCATCGGCGTGCACGCGGCCGGCGCGCCACCGCAACGTGGCTTCGGCGGAATTCGCGCGTTCCTTTTCCAAAGCGGGGTCGCCGGTCTCGAAGGTCAGCGGGCCATCATGCGGGCCACGCGCGAACAGCTCCGTCTGCGCCGGCGCACGTGCCGCCGAGGACAGCGACAGGCCCACACGCCAGGCATCGTTCAGGTCCATCACCAGACCGGCCGCAGCGCTGATGGGTGTGAGCCGGCGCGAGATGGCGATGTCATCGGGCGAGGTGCCGTCGATATCCGCGTTCTCCACGCGCGCGCCGAACTGCAGCCGTAACGCGTCGCTGAGCGGCGCTTCGGCGAAGCCGAACAGGCCCAGGTTCTGCGTGGTCGTGGGCAGCAGGTATTCCCGCCCTTCGCCCAGCGCCGAGAAATCCCGCTGTTGCATCTGCACGCCCAGCGCCGCCTCGCTCAGCCAGCCCCATTTGCCGGCCACGGCTTCGGCGCGCGCGTCCCATTCGCGATCCTTGAAGGTGGACAGGGCCGTGTTGGTGTCGTCGCGCTCGCTGTGCGCATAGCCTGCCCAGCCGCCATCGACAGTCAGTGTGCGCCACGCGCCGGCCTGCAAGCCGAACGAGGAGCGCAGCAGCAGCTTGGTCTGGTGCATGTCGATGTGGCTGTCTTCGCCGGGAATGCCGTATCGGGATTCGTAGCGCACGACGCCCAACCCGAGGCGGTCATCGCCGTCGATCCACGATCCACCCAGCGCACCGCCGCTGCCGCGCAGCCAGGAATTGTCCATGACGCCCTGCGGTGTGTCGTAGTCATCCGCATGGCGGCTGAACGCATCGGCATGCCAGGCGAAGTCGCCGATGCCCGCTCCGGCCTGGCCGGCGAAATCGCGGCTGTCGGCGCCGCTGCTGTAGCCCGCGGTCGCCTCGGCGCTGAAAGCAGCCGGCATGCGCGTGGGCACACGCTGGCTGATGGCATTGACCACGCCACCGATGGCCTGGCTGCCGTAGCGCAGCGTGGCCGCGCCGCGCACCACCTCGATGCGCTCGGCCGTGAACGGATCGATGGGCACGCCATGATCCGGGCCCACATCCGAGACATCGAAGCTGCCGATGCCATCCTCCAGCACCCGCACGCGATTGGCATCCATGCCGCGGATCACGGGACGGCCCGCGCCAGCGGCGAAGCCACTGCTGCTGACACCGGCCACCTGCGACAGGCTGTCGGCCAGCGTCGCCGCGCCACTGCGCAGCAGCTGATCGCGATCGACGCTGCCTGCGATGGTGGCGAGCCGGTCCGGATCGCCGATGGGCGATGCGGTGACCACGACGGTTTCCAGATCCTCGGCATGTTCGGGAGCGCCTGCCGCGGCGATGGGAGCAGCCAGCATGGGCAGCAGCGCCTGCAACACGCAGGCGACGACAATACGTTTCATTGGATTCACCTCGAAAAAGAAGACAACGCGGACGCGCCGGCACGGCGCGCCAGTGCGCGCCGCAGCGCGCCGTTCATCGATCGATGGGCGTTGTCAGACCCGAGGTGGAGCGCGGCCCTGCCAGGAATGCGAGGGCCGTGGGGTGACGATGTCGCGGTCGGCCGCGAGATGAAAAACAGCGCGGGATTCCAGTGCACTGGCCAGCACCCAGGGCGCTGGTGGCGCGGCCATCGTGCCGGCGTGGGCGGCGACCTGGCACAGCAGGCAGCCGTCGTGGTCGACACCGTCGCCCGCCGGCGCGCGGGGTACCTGATCGCTCGTCGCGGTGGGCAGCGCGCGGTGCCAGTGCGTGGCCGCGGCCAGCTGCACGGTTCCGGAGGCGAGCAGGCACAGCAGCAGCAATGCCAGCCGCCAGTGGCGTCTCGAACCGGGCATCCGATGCAGGAATGTGCTCACGCGCTTCTTTATACCATTCAGCCGGCGATGAGTTCCCAGGCGCGCACATAAGCCCGGGGATCGAACAGCGCGACGAACACCAGGCCCGTCAATGCACCGCCCAGGTGCGCATCGTGATTGATGCGGTCACGGCTGTGCCGCGCCGACCAGATGCTGTAGGCCAGGTAGGCAATGCCGAACAGCGGCGCGGGAATCGGCACGGGAAAAATGAACAGCAGCAGCTTGCTGGTGGGCGAGTAGACGATGTACGCGAACATCACCGCGGACACCGCGCCGGATGCTCCCAGCGTCGCGTAGTCCGGGTTGTTGCGGTGCTTGCGGTAGGTGCCGTACTGGCTGAGCAGCAGTCCCGCGCCGTACAGCAATACGAACAGCGGTGTGCCCAGGCGATATTCCAGCGGCACGCCGAAGGACCAGAAGGCAATCATGTTGAACAGCAGATGCGCCAGGTCCGCGTGCACGAAACCGCTGGTGACGAGCGTGGCGCGGCGCAGGCCGCGCGCGTATTCGTAGGGGCGGAACAGGCAGCGCTCGATGATGCGCGGCGCGACAAACAGCCCCGCCAGGCTCAGCGCGATGTTGCTGACAAGAATGAAAAGAGAGGCCGGTCCGATGCCCTGCATGCCGCAGTGTAGACAGAGGCGCGCCGCGCTGTCACCGCGCGGCAGGATCAGTGCTTGGTGGCGGCCAGTCCAGCTTCGGCGGCGGCGGCCACGCGCTGCGCGGAGACCGAGGCAGGTCGTATGGCCGCCTTGCCGGCAGCCGTTTCGGCGGCCAGCGCGGCCTCCGGCGTCGCCGGTACCGCGGTGACCGCCGCCGCCGCTGGCGGCGGGGTCGCGGGCCCGGGGTTCGCATCGGCGGTCGGCGCACCCTCACCGGGTTGCACCGTGGAGGTCTGCTGGCCCGACTCGATGGCCTTGCGCGCGGTCTCGACATCCGGCGCATCGGTGGACAGCGCCGTGGCTTCCGCGCTCTTGGTCATCACGATGATGCTGATGCGGCGATTGATGGGATTGAAGGGATTCTTGCGATCGAACAGCACCGAGGAGGCCAGACCGACCACGCGCGCGATCTTGGTCTGCTCGAGCCCGCCATCCAGCAGCGCGCGCCGCGCGGCGTTGGCGCGATCCGCCGACAGCTCCCAGTTGGTGTAGTTGCGCGTCGCACCGTAGGCATTGCTGTCGGTGTGACCCGAAAGGCTGATGCGATTGGGCACGCTGTTCAGGTATTTGGCCACCTCATGCAGGATCTGCGAGGTGTAATCCTTCAGCACAGACTTGCCCAGGTCGAACATCGGCCGGTTCTGCTTGTCGACGATCTGGATGCGCAGGCCCTCGGGCGTGATGTCGAGCAGCAGCTGGTCCTTGAAGGGCTCCATGGCCACGCTCTTGTCGATGGCCTCGCGCAGTTCCTGCAACAGGGATTCGAGCTGCTTGCGTTCCACTTCACGCGCGACCTTCACGGCCTCGGCCTCGGTGACCTTTTCCTCCACCTTGGGCATCTGCGTGGCGAGCCCCTGGTCGGTGGTATTCAGGCTTCTGGGCGCGTCCATGCCCCCGCCCATGTCGATCACGGACGTGCTGGCGCCGCCAGGACCGGCCTGTCCCGCCGCAGCCTTGACGCTGTGACCGGTTTCCATGCTCGGGTTCTTGAAGTATTCGAACAGCGCCGCGCGCTGTTCCTTGGTGATGGAGGCCACCAGCCACATCACCATGAAGAAGGCCATCATCGCGGTCACGAAGTCGGCGTAGGCCACCTTCCATGCGCCGCCGTGGTGGCCATTGCCGCCAGCACGCTTGCGCTTGACGATGATGATGGGGCGATTGTCGTCAGCCATGCGCCTACTTCACGGCAGGCTTCTTGCCGCGCAGCTCCTGCTCCAGATCCTTGAAGTTCGGACGCACGCCGCTGTACAGCAGCTTGCGCGCGAATTCGACCGCCACCGGCGGCGGATAGCCACGCACGCTGGCCACCAGCGCCATCTTCACCACTTCGAAGGCCTTTGATTCCTCATGCGCCTTGTGCTCCATCGCCGCGGCGATGGGACCGACGAATCCGTAGGCGACGAGAATGCCGAGGAAGGTGCCCACCAGCGCCGCGCCCACGCGATGACCGATCTCGGCCGTGCTCGAACCTTCGATGGCCGCCATGGTGCTGACGATGCCCAGCACCGCGGCCACGATGCCGAAACCCGGCAGCGCGTCGGCCACGCGCTGCACGGCGTGCGCCGGCTCGCCGGCCTCTTTGTGATGCGTTTCCAGTTCGTACTCGAGCAGACTCTCGAGTTCGTGCGGATCGAGGTTGCCGCCGGAGATCAACCGCAGGCAGTCGGTGATGAACTCCATCATGTGATGGTCGGCCGTGACCACGGGGTATTTCTTGAAGATGTCGCTCTTGTCCGTGTCCTCGATGTGGCGCTCGATGGCCAGCACGCCTTCCTTGCGCGCCATCACCAGAATGTCGTACACCAGCTTCAGCAACTGGATATATTCTGCGCGCCCGTAACGGGAGCCCTTGGCAACGCCCAGCGCGCCGCCGACGGAAGCCTTCACGACCTTCAGAGGATTGCTGATCAGGAACGCGCCCAGCGCGCCGCCGACGATCACCACGATCTCAAGCGGATGCCACAGCAGCAGGATGCTGCTGCCGCCCATGAGGAAGCCGCCGATGACGGATCCCAGGACTACCAGTGTTCCGATGATTGCGAACAAAACGGACCCTCAGACCATGCGCACGATTGGACAGAATCAATTATCAGCCCGGGCCCATTTCCGGTTGCGGACCGGCTTCACGTTTGGCAGCAACTGACATGCCACCGGTACTGCGTCTCGACGATGTCTCGCTGGCCTTCGGATCGCGGCCATTGCTGCAGCATTCCAGCCTGCAGGTGGAGCCGGGAGAGCGGGTCTGTGTCGTAGGTCGCAATGGTGAAGGAAAGAGCTCAACCCTGAGGCTGGCCTGCCGACAACTTCCGCCGGATTCAGGGTTTGTCTGGCTGCGTCCCGGCGCGCGCGTTGCGGTACTCGAACAGGACATCGTCGCCGTGCCAGCGGCCCATGTCCGTGACGTGGTGCAGGGAGCCTTCGAGTCCGGCGCCGCGGGCGAATCCGCCGCCGCGGGGCTCGAAAGCTGGGAAATCCCCACTCGCGTCGACATCGTGCTGTCGCAGCTCGGCCTCGACGGCGAGGTGGCCTACGAAAGTCTCTCCGGCGGCTGGCGCCGCCGCGCGCTGCTGGCGCGCGCCCTGGTGGTCGAGCCGGATCTGCTGCTGCTGGATGAACCCACCAATCATCTGGACATCGACACCATCGAGTGGCTGGAACAACGGCTGCTCGAATTCCGCGGCGC
>Ga0164241_10003811_pt1 | contig 14931 bp, 12 predicted proteins | sample OricomyardsoilBY_FD_108780 | JGI IMG/M metagenome (GOLD analysis project Ga0164241, IMG submission 108780) | Backyard soil microbial communities from Emeryville, California, USA - Original compost - Back yard soil (BY) | ecosystem: Environmental > Terrestrial > Soil > Unclassified | place: USA... | reverse complement strand
TTTTCCTAAATGTCCAACGCCAAAAACGCCAATCCTGAGCATCTTATAATTGAATTTAATGGTCAAAGATAACAATGCATTCCTTACCCTTGGAAATCAGGTGCTATTTGCATGAATATTTCGGAAAAAAAGAGAAAAAGTTTTTCCTGATAAGAGTTGATCTCTTATCTTTGCCGTCCCAAAAATGAGTTCTTTATTGCTTTTTTGAGACTTAGCAGTGCAACTGGAATGCTGCCCTATCATCTTGCCTGAGGCGAGACGGGTTCGATAAAAAGCTCTTATTGTATTATAAATTTTTGGATCGGTAGTTCAGTTGGTTAGAATGCCGCCCTGTCACGGCGGAGGTCGCGGGTTCGAGTCCCGTCCGGTCCGCAGAAGCCTTAGCATAAAAAGCTAAGGCTTTTTTTTATGTACTATGTGTATATCATAGAAAGTTTGGTGGATGGGGATTTTTATAAAGGCTTAAAATAGCCGGTATTTCCAATCGAGTATAAAATGCTGGTCCTTATTAAATATAATTTTTTTAAGTGCATCCCATTCTAACTTCAATACGTCTTGCTTTTCTTAAGTGTATAAAACAGCCAGTAAGTATATTAAAACTCCTATTTTTGCGCCCCAACCACAAAGCAGGGTTTTACTATTGCTTGCCTGCTGATTTTACCGACTGATTTTCTCCATAATGAAGAGTATACTTATTATGGCAGAAGCATGTCACACTTAGTCCCATTTATTATTTCCTGGCATTAAAAATTTTTGTTCAACAGGGATTTTCATCACTGAATATTCTTGTTTTTGCTTTCATTTTCATTACTGAAAGCAAAGCTGATTTATTATTTAACCAAAAATCAAAAAATGAACAAAAGTCTCATTGCGATTTTCATGTTGGCTACCAGCGTTGCTTTTGGCCAATCTTCATCTTTTCCCGGGTATAGAAGTGGAAACTATACAGGTGTAAACGGCGTGTTTTTTAATCCTGCAAATATTGCTGACAGCCGCTACCGCTGGGATATCAACCTGTTGAGCGTAAATGCAGGAGTGGGTAATGACCAGGCATCTTTTAAATTAAAAAATATAACGGATGCTTTTGATCACCCCGCTGATAAGTTGTTTGGTAATACTGATAAGAAAGTAAATGGTGCTGTAAATGTTGATGTGCTCGGGCCATCATTTATGTTCAATGCATCACCACGCCTGAGCTTTGCTATAACAACAAGGGCAAGGGCATTGGCAAATGTTAAAGACGTAGATGGACAATTGATTCGTTCAATCGATCAATCATTAAATAGTAGTTCATTCCCTCTATCAATAAGCAGTAACAGCCGTCAGAAAATTTCTGTAAATGGTTGGACAGATTTTGGCGCAAGCATGGGACTGGTATTGGCAGATAAAGGCAAACACTTCTTAAAAGGAGGGATTACATTAAAATATCTTGCTGGTGCAGCGAACAGTTTTGTATCAATAAATAATCTGAATGCAACTGCAAACAAAGACCTTGCAAACGATATTTATTTTACAAATACAACAGGCGCTATCGCTTTAGGGTATAGTGGTTTTGACATGCATAACTTCAGCGCTTCGGATGCTTTCAAGTTTAATGGGAAAGGTATTGGCGGCGACATTGGCTTTATCTATGAATATCGTCCTGATGAAGGCAGAACAGAAAGATAACAGAACAAATATAAACTGAGAGCCGGAATAGCATTGCTTGATTTCGGACAAATAAAATATAAGCCACGCGCCAATGAAGTAGCAGCTTATACTGCTTCTATTACCGGAGCAGAAACATGGTACCCTAAAGACCTCGACGGAAAGTCTATCAGTGAAATAAAGACATACCTTGATGGTAACCCTTCACTATTTACTAATAATGCAGCTTCGCTTTCTTCATACAAAGCAAGCTTGCCTACTACTGTACAGGCAAATGTTGACCTTGCATTGAACCGTGGTTTTTTTGCAGAATTAGCAGGGCAATTAAATGTTGCTAAAACGAATGATATCTATTCAGCTTTCGCTTATAACAGTGTAACACTTACACCACGTTATGAGGGCCGTGCATTTGGTATCTACCTTCCTATCAATTATAATGAACTTACTTCTTTCAATGCCGGGATATCTCTTCGTGCAGGTCCATTGTTCTTAGGTTCAGGAAGTGTATTGACGGCGTTGTTTGATAAATCAAAACAAGCGGATATTCATTTCGGTTTACGTTTCGGAAGCCTGCAGAAAAAAGCAAAGAAAGTAAAAGAAGCCCCACAAGCGGATCACGTAATAGTTCCTGCTGATACAGATGGTGATGGAGTAAATGATGATGTAGATAAATGCCCAACAGTAAGAGGGTTAGCTAAATACAATGGCTGTCCAATTCCTGACACAGATGGTGATGGAATCAATGATGAACAGGATAAATGTCCAACAGTACAAGGGTTAGCTAAATACAATGGCTGTCCTATACCTGACACAGATGGAGATGGAATTAATGATGAACAGGATAAATGCCCAACGGTAAGAGGTGTTGCAAAATATAATGGTTGTCCTATACCTGATACTGATGGCGATGGTATCAATGATGAAGCAGACCGTTGCCCAACTATTTTTGGAATAGCTGCTAACGGAGGTTGCCCTGAAGTAAAAGCAGAGGTAGTGAAAAAAGTAAATTATGTAGCGAAGAATATTGTATTCCAGACAGGAAGTGCAATATTAACATCTGCATCTACTAAGCAATTGGATCAACTTGTTACTGTGTTAAAAAGTGAATCTGACCTGCAATTGAAAATTGATGGTCATACAGATAACACGGGAGTTGCTGCAAAAAATCAAACGCTTTCTGAGAAAAGAGCAGAAGCGGTAAAAGCATACCTTGCTAAAAAGGGAATTGCAGAAAGCCGTTTGAATAGCGAAGGTTTTGGCGATACACAACCTATTGCGGATAATAAAACAGCTGCAGGAAGAGCTAAAAACCGTAGAGTAGAATTGAAATTGAATTATTAATTTTTTATCACCCTATGAATCCAGGCGGAAGTTTTTACTTCCGCCTTTTTTATATCTGATCTGTGTGTTGATATTCTTCCAGTTCTTTGTTTCGTTCAAATGATCCGGCTGTAAATAAAAGAATGCCCATTCCTATTATTACCAACAATCCAAATCCAAGGAATAAAATATTATAAGCGCCTGCATACCCCAACGTTTTTGAAAATCCTTTTAATGTAATACCTGAAAGCGATTGAAAAATAGCACCGCCGATTCCATTGCCAATACACGCTAATCCCCATGCAGATGCTGCTGAACTTTTGGGAACAACATCAGCCGTTAACGCCAATGCATTTGCTGTGTATGATGTATATCCAAATCCTGATAAGCCGAACATGATTAAAGCACCCATAGGTGTTGTTACTATGAATGGCGCAATTAATAATGGAACCGCCATAAATACTCCTGATAAAATCAATGCTGTTCTGCGGGCTTTGGGTATCAGTATCCCTTTCTTAATAAGATGTTGTGTAAAATAACCTCCTATAATATTTCCAGCGTCGGCTATTACAAATGTGATAACAACATAACCACCAATTTTTTTTAAATCCCATTGATGTACATCTGCGAGGTATCTTCCGATCCAGAAGGTAACAAAGTACCAGACAGGCTCTACAAATATTTTAGCCAGTAATAAGCGGGAAACAAATTTGCTTTTTAATAACCTGAATGCGGGAACTACTTTCGCTTTCTTTTCTGCCGATGCCTTTCCGGGAGTGTAATAAGAAAACCAGAATACAACCAACCATAAATAACCAAACAAAGCAAGAATGATAAAAGTATATTGCCATCCATAGTTGATAGACATATAAGCTACCAGCGGTGGTGCGATAATAGCGCCTAATGCTGAGCCACTATTAAATATACCTGCGGCTGTTGATCGTTCTTTCGGTGGAAACCATTCGCTGGTTAATTTCAATGCTGCTGGCCAGTTGCCTGCTTCTCCTATGCCAAGAAAAAAACGAAATACTCCGAACTGTAATGGGGTTACTGCGAAAGCATGAAATAAGCCTGCCGTCGTCCAGAAAGCCATACACAGCGAATAACCTAAACGTGTTCCTAATCTGTCTATCACTAATCCTGAAAATGCATTCGATAAAAGATAAGCAACAAAGAATGCGGTACCAATATAACCGAAAGCATCATCGGGAATCATTTTCTTTAATTCCCCATCAGCACTTAAGTAAGTAAAAGAAAGCCTGTGTACGTAATTGAGAATAGTGGCTAAAAGTGCAAAGCTGATCATTACCCAGCGCATGCGCAAAGGTTTATTCTCTGATAATGTTCCAGGAATATTAGTCATATGGCAAGCAATAAATTTATAATTCAGTTAGTCGCACATTATATCTCTTTCACCTGTATTATTTTTTCTTCGTTGTTTTCGATTGTGATTGTATTCAGCAACGCTCTTCCCATTCCTTTCCATTCTACTTTCATTACATCACCGGTTTCTAATCGTAAGCCTGTACCAAAACTAAAAGCACCCGTACCAAAGAAATGCACATGTGCCTGTAATGGTTGACGGTGATCTGCATATTTGAAATGATGATATTCTAAATTTTCCAATGAATGGGCCATATTGTTTTCACCGGTTTGTATGTTAGCAGACCATAACTCTTCTCCTTTTCTTGTAACACTAACGTGGCCGTCTAATGAAGAAAAATCATTGGTAATAACAAGCTCAGGCCCGATGGAACAAGTGCGAAGTTTAGAAGGAGCGAGGTAGAGATAATTTTTTTTCTCCATGATATGATCAGAAAACTCATTACCTGTTGTAAAGCCGATTCGTACCGGTTGCCCTTTTCTGTCAATAATATAAATACCTGCTATCTCTGGTTCTTCGCCACCATCATTTCCAAAATCAGGAACAAGTAATGCATCGCCATGCCCTCGTAAAACAGATCCTGTCCCTTTATAAAACCATTCAGGTTGAATACCGATTTTTCCGGCTCCTGGTTTTCCACCATCCACACCCCATTGGTATACTTTCATGCTATCCGTTAATGTACCTGCTTCTGTCTGATGCATAACCTGCCTGTTTAATGCGCTGCTGTTATGCGTTAAGCCTGTACCGGAAACAATACAATGTGATGGAATCGATGGATTGTCAAAAGAAGGTAACAGTTTCCAGTCGCTTGTTCCGTTGTATACATCATCATATTTTATTTTCTCATCAGAAATATTTTCATTGATAAATGATGAGAGTTTTTTTCCTGTATCCATCGCCTGCAAAGCCAGGTTGTAAACAGAATCTACATTTTTTAATAGTAATAAATTCGGTTCATCTACTATAGCAATTTTTCTGCCTTTTGCAGGATGTTGTAGTTGTACCAGCCTGATATTTGTACTCATTGTTTTTGTTTAATAAGAAATAATTAAATAGCAATCCAGCCACCATCAACAGCAATACAACTACCTGTAGTAAAACTGGAAGCGGGGCTTGCAAGATACAAAGCGATTCCACCTATTTCATGCAGTTCTGCCCATCTGCCTACAGGAATTTTAGCTATAAATGCGTTGTATTTTTCAGGGTCATTTAATAACGGAAGGTTTAACTCTGTTGCGAAAGGCCCGGGCATAATAGCATTTACTGTAATACCTTCTTTGGCTACTTCCATAGCAAGCGAACGTGTTAGTTGCAACACAGCGCCTTTACTTGTGGCATAAGGTGTTCGTTCAGCAATAGCAGTTACCGAAAGCATAGAACCAATATTGATAATACGGCCATACTTATTTTTTTTCATAAAAGGAATTACTTCACGGCATGCCATCCATGAACCTGTTACATTTACCTGCTGTACTTTATTAAAATCTTCTACCGATATATTTTCAATAGCACCTCGGATATTAATACCTGCAGAGTTGATAAGGATATCAATTTTGCCAAAACGCTCAATCGTTTTTTGTACGGCTTCTTTTATACTTTGCTCATTTGTTACATCGCAGTAAAAACTGATTGCATCAACATTGTAGCCGCTTTTTATTTCCTCTACTGCTTTTTCATTTTCACTACTATCGCGGGCAGCAATTACAATAGAAGCGCCTGCTTCTGCCAATGCTTTTCCCATCGCTAAACCTAAGCCACGGTTGCCACCTATAATTAATGCAACATGGTTGGTTAATTTAAATAGATCCAGAATTTTTTTCTCCATAATTATTTTAATAAAGATTCATGTTCAATAATATTGAATTGATCGAGATAATCTTTCTTTAATGTTAACCCCATACCTGGTTTATTATCGTCGAGTTGTAGCTGGCCATTTTCAGCTATAGCTTCACCATCGAATATATACCAGAACATTTCATTCCCCACTTCAATTTCTGTTTGCGGAAAATATTCTGCCATCGGGCAGGCAAAAGAACTCATTACGACATGAAGATTGTGCATGTTACCACCATGTGGTATTACTTCGATACCATGTGGTAAAGCCATATTGCATATTTTCTGCGCTTCTGTAAATCCTCCTACACGGTTCGTATCAAACTGAAAAATATCTAAAGCTTCTGTTTGTATGAGATCGTGAAAGCCATAACGTGTATAAGCATGTTCGCCCCCGGAAAGAGGAATAGATGTATCTTTTTTCAACTTTGCAAAATTAAATACTTCATCAGGCAGTAACATTTCTTCTACCCAACGAAGGTTATACGGCTCCAATTCTTTTAATAATCTTTTTGAATAAGCATAATTAAATCCCATGTAACATTCCAGCATAATATCGATATCGTCACCAACTGTTTCTCTTACCACTTTTACCATCTCAATATTCTTTTTCATTCCTGGTATTCCTTCCGTCATCGGGTAACCACAACGCAGCTTCATACCCGTAAAACCTTCTTGCTTATAATGTGCAGCTTCTGCTTGCAGGCTATCGAGATTGCGTGTATATAAGCGGCTGTAATAAGTAGGTATGACGGGTTTTGTTCTTCCCCCCAATAACATAAATACAGGTTGTTTCATCACGAGGCCTTTGATATCCCACAAAGCAATGTCTATTGCACTGATAGCTGCTAATACGGTCCCTTGTCTGCCGTACGCAACAGTAGAACGGTACATTTTTTCAAATAAATATTCTGTATTCAGCGGGTTTTCCCCCAATAATAAACCTGCAAGTTTTGAATCAACAATTTGTTTACATAAATCAGGGCTTAACCCGGCGTTGCCATAACCCACATGCCCTTCATCTGTATGAATTTCTACTACAAGCCAACTAAAAAAGCGGAAAGGCGCCTGCGCATCATTTTGAAAGGGTAGGGCACTTAAGGGAGTTGCAAAAATAGTATCGCTTGTTTTTACAGGCCCTTGCCATTGGTATAGTTTTGTTTTGATTGATTGGATCTTCATTGTTCTTTAGTTATTATTTATTAGCGATAGTTTAAGTTCTGCGTTTTTAAGTTCATTATTTCCATCTTACATCAAACATCGTACATATCATCACCATGTCATTTTTATTAATGATACTCCCTGGCGCGGCAATGTAAATTGAACAGTTGTAGTACCATTGCTTATATCCACCCATTGCGGTGAACCCAGCATTTCCAGTTGCCCTTCTTTTTCAATTTGTGCTATTTGCTCTTGTGTAGGGTTTTGTGGCGATCCCAGTTTTATCCATGTTGTATAGGAGTTGCTGTATTGTTGGTCAATACGATAATGTGTTAATAATACTTTTTTTGCGGGAATATTTTTTAGTGAAACAGTTACCGGCGTAGGAGCAACATTCAACGCATTTTTATCATGATAGTTCCAGACCATAACTGATGCTGAACGTGTACTGGCTGTTGCAAAACCATTTACATCCGGTTCGCCACCACGCACACTGGAATCGCGAACAGATGCATAAGTATGTATTGAATTAGTAATGACAGGAACACGTGTGCCTTCCATTTGGCCAAACATGCGGAATACATTCAATACAGGTTTGTCAACGCCATTTGTAGCGAGGTCACGAAAACCACGAAACCACGGTTGGTTTTCAAATTCAAAAGCCCATGTTACAGCACCAACTAAATTAACGCCCCTGCTTTTCGCAAGATCATATTTACGTGCAAAAGAAGCAGCCGTATAGCTTGAGTATAATGTTCCGTTTCTGTATCCGTTATTCGGATATATATCAGCAGGGCATGCAGCGCAGCCTTCGGGATCTGATTCTCCAATGATGATCGGTAATTTTTTTAAAGCAGGAAAAGAAGAAACAATTTCAAAGCCTTTATCAATATTGCGCAACTGCACACCTACGTTCATCCATACTGTATCATTGATAACACGTGGTTGCCCCTTTGCATGAAAAGTTATAAAATCAAGTGGTGAACCTTTTTTGCCTGTCGCATAATTTTTTCCATTTACTACATGTTCTAAAAAAGTTTTTAAAAAATTACCGGCACTCTGGCTACTGGGATTTGTTGTTTCCGGCCCGCCTACTTTAATAGTTGGTAAGGCCCGTTTCGCAGCATCAGCTGTGTAATCATAGAGTTTAATGTATTCATCCATTGTTCCTTTCCAATAAGAAATATCCGGTTCATTCCATAATTCCCAATACCAACTTTCCACTTCTTTTTTTCCATAACGCTTTACGCAATGGCTTACCCATTCATACACCAATGCTGCCCATTTAGTATAATCTTTGGGAGGATAGCTCCATCCCATATAGTGCCATACTGTATCTTTTGTCGGTAACACCTGGAAGCTTTTTGATTGCGGGTTTGATGATAAAGCTTCTGGCATAAAACCAAACTGTGCCATCGGCTTCATTCCTCTTTGTATATACACATCAAATATGCTATCTACAATTGTCCAGTCATATATAGGGTTTCCGTTTGCATCTTCTGTATATGCGTTTGTAGATCCCCATTTCAATGAATATTCACCTTTCCCCGTCACTAATAAATGATGGGCTCTTACAAAAACAGGCACCGGGCTAAACTGTGCAATCTCTGTCAGTAGTTTTTTGCCATCTTTCATATACGTATAGTTTGGTTCATCATAACCAAACCATGCCCATATTGGCTTTAATGGGTCTGCAGATTTTTTAGAAATGTCTACCTGCAGTGTTACAGGCTTTATACTATTCTGCGCATTTGCAATGTTCGTGTTCATCAGCAAAACTGCAATGCAGGCTGCGTAAACATTTTTTTTAATTTTCATAATACAATCGTTTAGCGTCAGTAAAAACTAATCATTATTTATACAAATATGTCGAGGTAAATAACTTCATCTGATACCGGTATAATGCCATGCTTCAATGCAGAATTAAAATATAAACTATCACCACTATTTAAAACATGAAATACATCGCCTACCTGCATTTTCATCTGCCCTTTTATGATATAAATAAATTCTTCTCCTTCATGTGATACTTCATGCGGAACTACCTCACCTTTTTTAGCAATAAATAAAAAGGGCTGCATTTTTTTCTCATGGTATTCTGATGCATAAGGGTAAATGGAATATCCCTTGTCTGTAGAGGTAACATTTTCTAATGCTTTCTTTTTTGTGGTAACAATTGCATTTACCCAGCCATCCTGCTCGAGCATACTGGAAATAGTAGTACCTAATGCTTTTGCAATTTTAACGAGAGCAGCTACAGAGGGTACTGCTTTGTTGTTTTCTATTTTTGAAATCATGCTCTTGGAAAGTTCGCTGGCTTCGGCTATTTCCTGTACCGTGCGGTTTTGAGCAATACGAAGCATTTTGATGCGGTCACCAATATTCAGGTTATTGATCTTTTCTTCAAGTAAAACTTCTTTCATATGGCAATTTTACTCTATAGTTTACTTTAATTCAACTTTGTTGAATATGAAAATAATATATTTTTTGGAATACAGATTAAAAGAAATTATTTGATATGTATAGAGTTTGTTTTGGACAGTAACTCTAACTAAATTTTAATCTTTGTAAAGCCGACTCAATTAACAAGCTTTTTTATTTTCGCAGCCTGTTTAGCAGCATTTTTGATAAGTAGCGTTTTCAATCCATTATTAGTATGAAAAAAAGGCTTAAATCTTTATATCTTATTATAGCTTCTGTATTTATCAGCCTGGCGCATTTGCCATTTGCATTGGCAAAAACTGTTAGTACCAAGAGAATGCCGGAAGAAGCACCGGTTGCTGCGTTAGATGATTCTCTTTCGTTTACCAATTCGTTTCAATCAGTATATGATAGTTTACACCTCGGTATGATGGGGCTTAGCCGCAAAGCATACGAATATGCACAGAAAGGGTTTGAGAAATTAATGAGGCAGCATAAAATTTCCAATACATCTGTTATTGCAATTGCTGATTTCAGCCAGCCAAGTTCTAACAATCGTTTATACATATTTGATATAAAAAATTATAAACTTCTATTTAATACTTTGGTGGCACATGGAAGAAATTCTGGTAAAGAAATCGCTTCTGTATTTTCCAATAAACCTTCTTCCTTAAAAAGCAGTCCCGGTTTTTATATTACAGGAGATACTTATTTTGGTAGTAATGGCTATTCGCTGAAATTGCTGGGCATGGAAAAAGGCATTAATGATAATGCACTGAAGAGAGCAATTGTATTACATGGTGCTGACTATGTAGACCCATCTTATATTGATGAACAAGGGTATATTGGCAGAAGCCTGGGTTGTCCTGCGGTACCTAAAGAGCAGGCTGACGATATCATTAATACCATAAAAGAAGGTACTTGCTTTTTCGTGTATGCGCCTAATTCGCAATACATTTCCCATTCAGCTTTGTTACAATAAAATTTTGATATTTCCTTGCAAAAAAGCATTTTCCTGCGTAATTCGCGGGCGGGGGATTTCATTATTATATTATTCTTAATTTAGCCGCCTTATTTACGGACTATGCCAAGTAACGCCAACAGACAATTTCTTGATTTTGAGAAGCCGGTCAAAGATTTGATTGACGAGATTGAAAATGCAAAGCATCGGCAGGAGAAGACGAAGATTGATATGAGCGAAGTGATCAATAAGCTCGAAGAAAATATCATCGAAAAAAGAAAAGAGATTACACAAAATCTCAGTAGCTGGCAGCGTGTACAGTTGAGCCGTCACCCGGACAGGCCCTATACGATGAAATATATTGATAAAATAGCAGAAGGGTTTGTAGAACTGTTTGGTGACCGCAATGTGAAAGATGATAAAGCGATGATTGGTGGTTTTGCAAAACTGGGGGACGAAACTGTGATGATCATCGGGCAGCAGAAGGGGATCAATACTAAAATGCGCCAATTACGCAATTTTGGTATGGCCAATCCTGAAGGTTACCGCAAAGCGCTCCGGCTGATGAAGATGGCTGAAAAATTTAATAGGCCTGTTATTACATTAATCGATACGCCTGGTGCATATCCAGGACTGGAAGCCGAAGAAAGAGGACAGGGCGAAGCTATCGCCAGAAATATTTATGAAATGATGAGGCTGAAAGTACCTGTGATCTGTGTGATCATTGGTGAAGGAGCAAGTGGTGGCGCAATGGGAATAGGCGTAGGCGATAAAGTATTTATGATGGAAAATTCATGGTATACCGTTATTTCGCCAGAGAACTGCAGTACTATCTTATGGCGTAGTTGGGCGCAAAAAGAAATAGCGGCAGAACAATTGAAACTAACTGCGGAAAGTATGTTTGGTTTCGGATTGATAGATGGCATTATACCCGAGCCAGTAGGTGGTGCGCATTGGGATTATGATAAAGCAGCACAAATACTAAAAGATTTTTTACTTCCTGTTTTAAAAGAATTGAAAGAAATTCCTGCTGAACAAAGAGTGAGTGAACGTATTGAGAAGTTTAGCAAGATGGGATTCTGGGAAGAAATAAACGAATGATCCTATTTTTAAATTGAACAGATACCTACCTTTAAAGCATACATATATTTACACAAACAATGTCACTCAGAAAGAAATTTACAGGAACCGGAATTGCTATTGTTACGCCTTTTCATGCTGATGGAACAATCGATTGGGAAAGTTTTGAAAAGCTTATTGAATTCTGGATAAAGGGAAAGGTGGAATATCTTGTAGTGCTCGGTACTACAGGTGAAAGTGCAACTGTGCATGGTAAAGAAAAGCAGGATGTATTTTCATTTGTACATAAAATTGTAGCCGGCAGAATTTCATTGATCGCAGGTATTGGTGGCAATGATACATCCGAAGTATTAGAAGGGTTTAAATCTTTTGACCTTACAGGATATGACGCTATCCTTTCTGTATCGCCTTATTATAATAAACCTAACCAGGAAGGAATTTTTCAGCACTATAAAATGCTGGATGCAGCAACGCCACTTCCTTTAATGATCTACAATGTGCCAGGCCGCACTGGCGCAGGCTTAACAGCGCAAACGCAATTGCGTATAGCAAGAGAATGCAAAAACATATTTGCAACCAAAGAAGCCAGTGGCGATTTTGATATTATTCATGAAATCATTAAATACAAACCCGATGATTTTATGGTAATCAGTGGAGATGATGGTATTACATTGCCCATGATAGCTGCGGGTGCCGATGGTGTTATTTCTGTAGTAGCGAATGCTTATCCGGAAGGGTTTTCCGAAATGACACGCCTTTGTTTGCAGGGAAATTTTGCAGAAGCAAGAAAATTGCATTATAAATACACAGACATCATTACATCTATGTTTGCCGAGGGTAGCCCTAGTGGTGTGAAAGCTTACCTTAGTGAAATGGGCTTATGTAAAAATACTTTCCGTATGCCTGTATGGCCGGTGAGTGATAAGATGATGGCGAAAGTGAAAGAACTGATGAAGTAAGAAGTAAATATTATTCAACTATTTTGGCGCATGGTTTTTACTATGCGCCTTTTGTTTTTTATGAGTTATAGTCAACGGATAATATTATTTCCGGAAATAAAACTATAGATCATTACTAATCCTACAGCGAGTATGTGTGAAAGAACAATTTTTTTAAACTGCTCCTGTGGAATTTTATTTAAAATTTTCTTACCCGTCCATGCGCCTGCATATGCCATGATAAAAAGTACAGGTATGTACCAGAAATATTTTGATTGCAGATAGCCATTGGATAAATAAATAATTGTTCTTGAAAAGTCAACAGCAAAATCGATACTTGCAGAAGTACCAACAAACATATTTTTAGGAAGGTCGAATGCTGCTAATGTAGCGCCTCTTACTGCGCCGCCGGTACCAATTAAACCAGCAAGGAAACCTGCCACCGCACCACCTGTGATGGCATTAGTATTTGTAGGCCTGAATTTTAAATCTTTTTTTACCAGAAAAATGATTGCAAACAATGTAAGGAACAAACCCATTGCGAGCTCAGCGTATTTAAGGTCTGCAAAATGATTAAGGTATGCGCCCAGCAATACCATCAGCACACTTGGTATACCTATTAATAATGCAATTCTCCAGTTAATACTTTTTCTGAATAATATAACCTGCGCCGATGTGCTGAAAATATGCAGGATGCCGGTAAGTGCTAATGTAGTTTGAAAATCAAAAAGCATTCCTGCCAATGGAACAAAAAAGACAGAAGAGCCGAACCCGCTTACCGTACCAACTGTCTCGGTAATGTAAGCTAAAAGAAAAAACAGGATTGATAGTGTGATGAAATCCATCCTCGTGTATTGGTTCCTTATAAAGATAAGATGTTAAATGAAAGGCCGCAAGACTGCAAGTCGGTAAGACCGTAAGTCAGGAAGACTGTAAGTCCGTATGACGGAATGTTGAGATTGTAACATAAGTATCTTCTTCGGACTTTCGGTCTTCCGGTCTTCCGACTTTCTAACTTTCTAAACTTCAAACTCCCATACTGTCCGGTAGTTTCCGTTTTTTTCTACATAGCTGAGAAATGAATTATAAAAATCATCACCGCCGATTGTCGCACTATCTCCAATCACGTATAGTTGTTCTTTAGCCCTTGTGATTGCTACATTCATTCTGCGGTAATCTTTTAAAAAGCCGATATCGCCATCATCATTACTGCGTACCAACGATAAAATGATTATTTCTTTTTCCTGCCCCTGGAAGCTATCAATTGTACTGATGCGCATTTGCTTTGGCAACTGTTCTTTCGCTGCTGCTACCTGCCCGGAATAAGGAGAGATAAATGCAGTATGTGTTGGAATTAATTGCTCTGTTCCCAAAATCTTTTTCACAATTTCCAGTTCGCCTTTATTTTGTAAGCTGCTTCCATCTGCTCCTTGTTCTTCATTATATCCCGAACCTGCTGTATCTATAAATGTAATATGCGTACCCGTATTTTTTAAATGCAGGGCGCTTTGTAATTTATCATTATAAAAATAGTTACTGCTGAATCCGGCAATGGCTTCTCTCATCCTGTATTGTGTATTTAATAAAAAAACAACAGGAACTTTGTCGATTGCAATATCCAGTATTGATTTATTAAAACCCATCATTGCGGCTTCATGGCTTAGTACGGTAGGTGGTAATTGCCAGTGGTCACCTGCCAGGACAATCTTATCAGCTAATGGAAAAATGCACCATGCCAGTGGCTCTATACATTGCCCGGCTTCATCTAATACTAACGAATGAAAATGCTTAAGCCCCGCATCATAAATACCTATAGGGGTGCCTGCGATAACATCTGCCTCTTCAAAAAGTTTTTCTTCATTATACGCCTGAAATTTTTTTATTTCATTGCGTATTGATTTCACTTCTTTAAATAAAAGTTGCCGCTGTTCTCTTTCGGATTTGCCAAAATTTCTTTTATACTTAAGCGCCATCCGGCGAAATTCTTCTGCGCGGAGTTTGAGTTGTTTAATTTCTTTTTGCTGCTGGCTGTTATTTAACTTGCCTTCGGGTGTATACGGAAAAATAATATCGTCTGTCTTGCTGGTATTCCCTACACGTAAAAGTTTAATTCCATTTTCTACGAGCCCTTTGGCTATATTATCAACAGCCGTATTGCTGGGTGCAGATACTAATACCTTTTC
>Ga0164241_10003810_pt1 | contig 14935 bp, 13 predicted proteins | sample OricomyardsoilBY_FD_108780 | JGI IMG/M metagenome (GOLD analysis project Ga0164241, IMG submission 108780) | Backyard soil microbial communities from Emeryville, California, USA - Original compost - Back yard soil (BY) | ecosystem: Environmental > Terrestrial > Soil > Unclassified | place: USA... | reverse complement strand
GCGACGACACCGACTACGTCTGCCAGCTCGACGTGGACGGGCTCGTTGGCTTCCTCTACGTGCGCACCAACCCGGTGACCTGTGGTGTCTTCACCGGCTGCACCTTCGACGTGACGGGCGCGTGGCTGTCGCTCGACGGGCAGCCCCAGAACCAGCCGCTCGCGGGCGTCACCTACGACTACGGCGGCAACCACCACAACGACAGCCTGAGCTTCGACAACGGCGCCAAGCGCATCACCATCGCGCACTCGAGCTACGGCTACGGCTACCGCTCCTGCCACCCGCCCGACTGCGCGCGCGTGTCCAGCGGCGACACGGTCGTCGACGACGGCTGCACCACCGACCGCACCATCCCGACCCCGTGCGTGAGGATCGAGCTCGATGGCACCGAACCTCCCATCCCGACGACCTTCGAGAAGTGCGCTGGCGATCCGAACCTCGACCCGCAGTAGCACCACAGATAGTTGGGATCCCAATCATTGGGATCCCAACGATCACGCAGCGCGGCGGCGCGGGCGCTTGTCGAGCAGGCGCTGGGCGTAGCGGCTCATGGCGTCGTTGAGCTGCTCGAACGAGTCGAGCACGTAGAGGATCGGCTGGTAGTGGTGGATCTCGAACGCCGTGTCGCAGGCGCGCTCGAGGTCGAACGGGCGCCGATCGACGGCCGGTGAGTGGAGCGCGTGATATCCCTCGCCCTCGCTCGAGATGAGGCCCGAGCCGTAGAGCTTGAGGCGACCGTCTTCGTAGATGAGCCCGAACTCGACGGTGAACCAGAAGAGGCGCGCCAGGCGCTCCGTCTCGACCGGGTCGTCGGTCAGCAGCGCGGCCTCGCCGTAGGTCTGCAGGAACTCCGCGAAGCGCGCGTCGGTGTGCAGCGGCACGTGCCCGAAGACGTCGTGGATGATGTCGGGCTCGGGCAGGTAGTCCATCGCGGACTTCGGCCGCACCGTCACGGTGGTCGGGAACTGGCGCTGCGCGAGGAACGCGAAGAAGCACTTGGCCGGCAGGTAGCCGGGCACGCCGTGCGACGACCAGCCCGTGCGCGGCAGCAGGAACGTGTTGACGTCCGAGAGCTTGGGCACCTCGGTCGGGGTGAGCTGGATGATGTCGGCGCCCTGCAGGAAGACGCGCGAGCCCTCGTCCACGAGCTGGTTCATGCGCTTCTCGAAGATGGTGCCCCACACCTCGTGGTTCTCTTCGGTGTAGCGGTCCCAGCGCTGCGTGACCTTCATTCGATCGATGTCGATCGCGTCGGCGGGCAGGTTCCCCGCGGACTCGCCGTAGGCCAGCGCGTCGAGCGCCTCTTGCGACTCGATGACCGCGGAGGCCAGCGCGCTCGTGCCCGTCTTGCTCTTCATCTCCATGGCGACCTCACCCCTCCAACACGCGCACCGTGCCACCATTCGTCATCACAGGAAACGTTCCGCCGCCTCGCGCAGCGTCTCGGCGGCGCGCTCCTCGATGATCCTGCCGTGCGCCATGATGATGCGCGCGAGCCCGGGGGTGGCCGCGATGCGCAGCAGGTGAGCCTTCAGCGCCTGCTTGTCCGCGATGCCGACGAGCTTCATGACGCGGGTGATCTTCGGGCCGCCGGTCGAGCCGATCATGCGCAGCACGAAGCCGGGGAAGCCGCGCTGGTGGTGCTCGTTCCAGAACGCGTCGTTGAGCACCGCGGTCTTCGAGCCGTCGGCGTGCGTCTGCATGAACACCATCTCGCCGGCCTTGTTGCCGTCGAGCTCCTCGGCGCTGACGCCTTGCGCGGCCGGCAGTAGCTCCGGGCCTCCGTCGACCGGCACGCACTCGGAGACGCGCTTGCGGTGGCCGCGACCGGCGACGACGATGATGCCGGGATAACGGGCCCTGAACGGGGCGGCGTCGAGCCGGTGGTAGCCGTTCGGTACGACCAGGAAGCTCGGCCGACCCCAGGCCTCGATGTCGCTCATGAGCGCGTCCTCGAGCGCGACCGCGTTGTGCACCACGACGCGTCCATCGCGGAGCCGCATGAGCGTCATGCGGCGCTTGAGCGGGATGCCCTTGAGGCTGCCCTCGACGTCCCACAAGTCATCGGTGAGCTTGTTGACGGGATCGTGCGGGTGGACCTTCCATTGGGTGTGCCAGCTCGGCTTGGCCATGCGCGTGCTCCTGATGACGAGCGCGCGGCTTAGCATGCGCGCGCTGAGCGGTGCAATGCGGGCCTCGCTGCGTTATGGTCGGCGGCAGTCGGGAGCGGTTCCCGGCTCGAGGTCGGCGTCGCCCCATCCAACGCCGGAAACGCATGCGCTTCTGCCCCAATCGTCATGGCGCTTACGCTGACCAGGCCGACGTCTGCTCGGACTGCGGCGAGCGCCTCGTGAACGATCGGCGTGAGACCGAGCTGATGCCGGGGCTGCACATCCTGCGCCTGTTGGGCCGCGGCAGTGGCCGTACGACGCTGTGGGAGGCGCAGTGGACACAGACCGGTCAGCACGTCGCGCTCAAGCTGTGCGAGCTCGAGGCCGACCTGGGCGACCGTCGGCGCATGCTGCAGGCGGCGGCCATGGTGGCCGGCCTGGTCCACCCGAACCTGGCCGCGGTGCACGCGTACGGCGAGACCGCCAGCGGCGACGCGTACGTGGTGTCCGACCTGCTGCACGGTCGCTCGTTGCTGCAGCTCCTCGAGCAGAAGCGCTCGCTGCCGATCGGCGTGGCGGCGCACGTGACCCGCGAGGTGCTCGGCGGGCTCGCGGCGCTGCATGGCTACGGGGTCGTGCACCGTGGCGTGAAGCCCGCGAACATCCACCTCACGCCGAACCACGTGGGCCAGCCGTGGGAGGTCAAGCTCATGGACTTCGACCACGCGCGGCGCTTCACCATGGGTGAGGTGCCGCCGTGGATCGACCTGGCGCACGCGCAGCCAGGCCAGTCGGGCGCCATCATCGGCACGCCCGAGTACATGTCGCCCGAGCAGGTCATCGGCATCGGCACCGACCCGCGCACCGACCTGTACGCCATGGGCGTCGTGCTGCAGCGCCTGCTGACCGGCGAGGCGCCGTTCGCCGACGTCGACCGCAAGCGCATCTACGAAGCGCAGCTGCGCTTTCCGCCGCGCCACTTCGAGATGCCCGACGGCTTCCCGCCGCCGGCTGGGCTGCAGCAGGTGCTCACGCGCGCGCTCGCCAAGCAGCCAGCCGATCGCTTCCGCACCGCGCTCGAGATGCAGCAGGCGCTACAGAGCTACTGAGCCGCGCTCACTCGACCCCGCGCCACGCCGGGCCGAGCATGCGCCAGCGCTGCCCGTCCCAGAAGAACAGGTGGTACTTCATGCCGGCGCTCTCGCCCTTCGGCGTCCACTCGACCTCGTAGAACGTGACGCCCTTCTGCAGGAGCCCCTTCTCGGCGAGCTTACGCACGCCGCCCGGGAACTCGGCGCGCGCGACGCCGCCCTCGGCGTTGGCGAGGATCTCCTCGGTGGTCGCGCCGTGCGCCGTGATGTCGCTGTACTCGGGCTTCTTCGGGTCGAGCATGCCCGCCACCTGCGCGTCGTCCTTGGGCACCATGGCGACCTGCTCGACGAGCTTCTGCGCGAGCGCCGGGTCCGCCACCGCGACCTCGACGGAGTCCTTGTCGACCAGCAGCCCACGCGTGAGCGCGGCGGCCTTGGCTGGGTCCTTGGTCGCGTCCTCGCGGATGGCGGTGAGCAGCGCCTTCAGGTCCTCCGGGTCGTTCTTGCCCTCCCAGCCGGCCGCGACCACGGGCGCCTCGCCCTTGCCCGGCGGCGGCGACGCGTCACCCTTGCCGCACGCCCCCAGCACCACCAACAACACGAGCAACCCGCGCATGATCGACTCCTTGGGATCCCAATCATTGGGATCCCAATCATTGGGATCCAAACTAAATCAGGTCTGCGAACGCGTCGCGCAAGAGCTCGACGTTCTTCTCGCCGACGCCTTTGATCTCCAGCCACTCGTGCACCGACGCCCCCGCGCGCAGCCCGGCGATGCGCTCCAGCAGCGCGTTCGAGGCCACCACGAAGGCCGGCACGCCGCGCTCCTTGGAGACCTCCATGCGCCGCTCCTTCAGCTCGCGCAGCTTGGCGACGTCGGCCGTCGACTCGACCTCGATGTCGGCCTCGGCCGTCACGCGCCGCGCCTTGGTCGACGCGAACGGCGGCATGCCGAGCTGCACCGACTGCCGCCCCCACATGACCTCGCGCCCCTTGTCGGTGAGCGTCGGCTTGGCGCCGCGGATGCAGCCGGCGCGGCTCAGCGACTTGAGCAGCGCGCGCACGGATCCGTCGGGCATACCCTTCAGGATGCCGAAGCTCTTGCTCTGCATGAGCGGATCGCCGACGACCTCGCGCGTCTTCGATCCCCACAGCACCTTGGCGAGCGTCTTCGTGTCGGTCTTGCCCGCCGCGCGCCCGACCGCGGACAGCGCCTTCTGCACGACGATGGCCTCCTCGGCGTTGAGCTCGCGCACGTCCAGCGGGCGCTCGTCCTCGTCGGAGCGCATGACCTCGCGGCCCGCCTTGGTCTTGGCGAGCGTCAGCGACACGCGCGCCAGCCCGAGGTCACCGGTGCAGCGGTCGCAGCGGCTGCCGCTCGGGTCGGAGAGGTCGCAGGCGCGCGCGCTCGACTCCCCGAAGTAGCGCAAGAGCGCCTGGTGGCGGCAGCCCTCGTGGTAGGCCCAGCGTGTGATGGCCTTGAGCTTGGTGCGCTCGGCCTCGGCGCGCGCGACCCGCGCCGCGGGCGGTAGGCCCTCGCCGCCGTTGTCGATGAAGAACTCGTGGATGCGCTGGTCGGCGTACGTGAACAGCATCACGCACGCGGCGCGCTTGCCGTCGCGCCCGGCGCGGCCGGCCTCCTGGTAGTAGGCGTCGACGCTGCCCGGGAAGTCCCAGTGCACGACCGCGCGCACGTCGGCCTTGTCGACCCCCATGCCGAACGCGTTCGTCGCGATCATCACCGCGCCGTCGGTGCTCGCGAAGCGGTCCTGCGTATTGCGGCGCGCCTCGTCGTCGAGGCCGCCGTGGTAGACCATGACCTTGAGGCCCTCGTGCGCGAGCTGCACGGCCGCCTCGTCGCAGTGCTTGCGCGTGGCGCAGTAGACGATGCCCGCGCCGCCGTCGCCGAGCGCGGACTTGAGGATCTTGCTGGCCCACAGCCGCTTGTCCTTCATCTTGTCGATGGCCACGACCGACAGGTGCAGGTTCGGGCGCGAGAAGCCGGCGACGGTGACGATCGGGTCGCGCAGCCCGAGCGAGCTCACGATGTCGCTGCGCACGTTGGCGGTCGCGGTCGCGGTGAAGGCGGCGATGCGCGGCGAGCCGAGCTGCTTGTGGGCCTCGCCGATGTTCTTGTAGTCGGGCCGGAAGTCGTGGCCCCAGTGCGAGATGCAGTGCGCCTCGTCGACCGCCATGAAGCCGATGGGCACCTGGCGCAGCTGGCTCATCGCGCCCTCGAAGCGGAAGCGCTCGGGCGCGACATAGAGCAGCTTCAGCTCGCCGCTCTTGGCCTGCCGCATGGCGGCCTTCTGCGCCTCGAAGTCCATGCTCGAGTTCAGGCACGCGGCCGCCACGCCACGAGCGCGCAGGCTGTCCACCTGGTCCTTCATGAGCGCGACCAGCGGCGACACGACCAGCGTCACGCCGTCGAGCAGCAGCGCCGGGAGCTGGTAGCAGAGCGACTTGCCGGCCCCCGTCGGCATCACGGCGAGCACCTGCCGCCCGCCCACGATCGCCTCCACGACGGAGCGCTGTCCCGGGCGGAACTCATCGAAACCCCAATACTTTTTGAGCGTCTCCGCGATGCGATCCACACCGCTGTCTACTCCGCCAGGGCCCGGAAGCAAAGCCCCCATGAATATCCGCCCCGAACCCCCGTCGCTGCGCGGTCACGTTTTGGATCGGGGTGCGGCATGCGGCGTGCGATTGTGGTGGCGATGCTCCTGCTCGGGGCGTGTGGCGACGACTCACAGTCGCATGTTCGTCAGATCACCGACCCGCTCGACGGCAGCTCGCCGCTCGACCCCGTCGGCGTCGGCAAGCAGTGCGAGACCAGCGCCAACTGCGAGGACGGCGACCGCTGTACCGCCGACCGGTGCGTGGCCAAGCACTGCGTGCAGATCACCGTGCCGTCGGAGGAGTGCTGCCCCGCGACGACGCTCTTCTCGGACTCGTTCGACGATGGCCAGGCGCACCTCGCGACCTCGGCCCTCAACAACGCCGCCGGCTGGCATGTCGACGACCACCGCGCCGTCAGCGGCAGCTCGCTCTACTTCGGCGACCCCACCTCGCACACCTACGACAAGGGCGTGCAGGTCGCGGGCTCGGCCGAGCTGCCGGTGGTCACGCTGCCGCGCGACAAGGCCAGCGTGCTGTCCTTGCGCATCTACGCGCTCATCGAGGACGCGCCCGACTACGACCTGTTCTGGATCGAAGCCGACGTCGCCGCGACCGCGGACAAGGGCCCCGAGACGCTGCGCCTGTTCTCGAAGAGCCAGCTCCCGGTCGGCGCCTACGAAGACTTCGCGCTGGTCGACGTGCCGCTCACCGGCCTCGAGGGTCGCGACGTCGTCTTGCGCATGCGCTTCGACTCGCTCGACGGGACCTCGAACGGCCACGAAGGCATCTACGTCGACGATGTGAAGGTCGAGGCGCTGTGCCCGCTCGGCCTCGAGTGCCTCGAGGACAAGGACTGCGCCGACGACGACATCTGCACCGCCGAGGCCTGCACCGAGGCCGGCTGCGGCTTCACCGACATCTGCCAGGAGATCAACCCCTGCGAGCAGGACGACGCGCCCGCGGACTGCTGCATCGCCGACGCCGACTGCGACGACCACAACCCCGCGACCATCGACGTCTGCAACGGCGCGACCTGCGAGCACACGCTCAACCCCGACGCGTGCCTGTCGCCGGCCGACTGCGACGACGGCGAGGCGTGCACCACCGAGAGCTGCACCGACGCCATCTGCGGCCACACCGGCACCATCGGCCCGGGCTGCTGCGAGCCGGCCGACACGTCGATCGCGACGTTCGCCGACGAGGCGCTGCAGGGCATCTACGTCACCGACAACTTCGAGACCGGCATCTTCTGGCGCCCTGACCAGACGCGCGCGACGAGCGACAAGTACGCGCTCTACTGCGGCGACCCGGTGACGCAGACCTACGCGCACGACAGCCGCGTGAAGAGCTCGGCAACGACAAGGACCTTGACCATCCCGAAGGGCGGCCAGACCACCATCGAGGTCGACATCTACAAGGACACGCGCACCGCCAAGAACTACGACGTGTTCCAGGTGTTCGTGCTGCGCGACGGCGCGCTGCTCCCCGCGTGGAGCTCGAAGAGCCTGAGCGACGGCACCACCGGCAAGCAGTGGCAGCACCTCGTCGTGCCGCTCTCGACGTACGCCGGCGACAAGATCCAGGTGCGCTTCGTGTTCGACTCGGTCGACGCGCCGAGCGGGCCGTTCGAGGGCGTCTACCTCGACACGATGCGCCTGGTGACGCGCTGCAACTGATCGGCTAGCGTGGGCCGCATGCGCACGTATGCGGCCGTCACCGTCCTCGTCCTAGCGGCCTGCGGCTCGAAGCCCACGCCACCACCCGAGCCGCCCAAGCCCGCACCCGAGGCGCCGACCACACCCGCAGCGACGATCGCACCCGCAGCGACGATCGCACCCGCGCCCGCGCCCGTGACGCCCACCCCGGACCCCGCGTCCCCCGACGCGTCCACGTCCACGCCCACGCCACTCGCAGACGGCTACTGCATCGTGCTCGGCAGCGGCCCGCTAAGCGCCTTCGACCGCGTCCAGAAGATCGCCGAGACCGCACGTCCGGTCGGCTACCCCAACGCCGCGGTCTACGATGGCCGCGACTTCGAGACGTTCACGTGGGGCACGCTGGTCGTCATCGGCGACGTGATGCCCGACAAGGCCGCGGCCGACGCGCGCGTCGCGGACTCCCGCACCGGCGGGCTCGCGGCGTTCACCAAGGCGTGCCCGCACGGCGACGCCAAGCCCATCGCCAGCGCCGCCGACATCCGGCCCGCGTTCACGCTGCCGACGACCCCGGCCGTGCTGAGCTCGACCACCGTCGGCCACAGCTTCGACGAGCGAGGCTGCCTGTTCTACTCGCCGACGCTCGGCAGCGCGCTGTGCGTCGCGGAGAGCGAGTCGATCCACGACGGCGGCAGCGTCGTGCTCGACTTCCTGCCGACGCGCCCCGACGGGTTCCAGCCGCTCGAGCTGGCCAAGTGGGAGGGCATGGAGCGCAGCGATCCGATCGTCACCGGCGCGCAAGAGCGCGCGCTGCAGCCTTACCTCGAGCGCGGTGGCTTCGTCTCGATCGGTCAGGATCCATGGCCCTGGATGCGCCGCCTGGCGCCGCAGGGCGTGCTGCGCTGGGCGTCGCCGAACGTGACCGTGACGTTCGAGCGCAGCGAGGACAAGACCGTCGAGGAGACCGGCACCTGGTCGACCTATACCGACACGCTCGCGGTGAAGTGCGGCGCCACGACGAGCGAGCTCGGCACGTTCGTCCACCACGCCGCCGAGCCCGACGTGCTCGTCGGGGTGATGCCCGGCGGCCGCGCGCTCATCGTCACCTGGAGTGACATCTGGGCCATCGAGGGCGACCGCGGCGCCGACGCGAGCGCGCTGGTCTTCGACCTCACGACCTGCGCCGCAGCGCCCGCGCCGGACGAAGCGACGCCGTGATCCGCGGCGCGCTCTTCTACGGGTCGGCCGCGTTCCTCGGCGCGACCTGGCTCGGCTACCCGGCGGCGCTGATGCTGCGCGCGCGGCGTCCGATCACGCGCGGGCCGTTCCATGGCACCGTCAGCGTCATCTGCGTGGCGCGCGACGAGCCGCGTATCGGTGAGCGCGTCGTCGCGCTGCGCGCGCAGTCCCAGACGATCGACCAGATCATCGTCGTCGACGACGGCTCGGGTAATCCGATCGCGCTCGATGCCACCGTCATTCGTCAAGAATCTTTGGGGAAGTCGGCCGGCATCCGCGCCGCGCTCGCGCACGCGACTGGCGACGTGGTCGTCTTCTGCGACGTCCGCCAGCGGCTCGCGCCCGACGCCATCGAGCAGCTGCTGCGCCCGCTCGCCGATCCCGAGGTCGGCTGCGTGAGCGCGCTCTTGAGCACGCCGGTGACGCGTGGCCCGGGCCTGTACTGGCGCTACGAGACGATGGTGCGGCTCTTCGAGACACGCAGCGGCTCGGTCGTCGGCGCGACCGGGGCGCTGTATGTGACTCGCCGTTCACTTATCGTCGCGCCGCCCGACGGGCTGGTGCTCGACGACGTGTGGATCCCCATGCACGCGGCCAAGGCCGGCTACCGCGTGGTCCTCGAGCAGGACGCGCACGTCACCGATGTCGAGGCGGACGTGGCGCACGAGGCCCACCGCAAGCAGCGCACGCTCGCCGGCAACCACCAGCTCTTCGCCGCCGCGCCGTGGCTGCGCTCGCCGCGGCACAACCCGTTGTATATGCGAACGCTCATTCATAAACGCGCGCGCCTCTACACGCCGCTCGCGCTCGCGACGATGGTTGTGACCGCCCCGCCCCGCATCCGCTTGCTCAGCCTGGGCGTCCTCGCGACCTGGCTCGTGCGGCGGCGCTACCCGAGCTTCGGTGGCCGCCTCGGCGCCGCGCTCGACACGCTCGTGGCGCTGAACGTGGCGGCCGCGCGCGCGTGGCTGACGCGGGGTCCGATCCGCTGGCGGACCGACGCGAACCGCTAGCGTGTGACCCGTCCGAGCGCTAGAACCACACCATGCGCTGGTCCCTCGTCGCCTTGGTCCTGAGCGGGTGCGCGAGCACGCCCGCAGTCCACGAGCCGCACCTCTCGAAGGTGCCGGCCACGGTCACGGCAGGTCCGTTCACCGCGCATGGCTGCATCGCGTGGTCCGCGGACGAGCTGCGCGCGCTGTGCGTGACCGGCGGTGGCTCGACGCTCCAGGGTGGCCAGGCGGAGCTTGGCTTCGTGCCGGACCAGCCGGCGGGCTTCACGCCGGTCGTCTTGCGCGCCTGGAAGGCCGACGAGGGCTTCGCGGACCAGCCGATGGTGTTGACCGCCGCGGACGCGGCCGCGATCAACACGCGCCTGGCGGAGGGGCACTACGTGCAGCTCGACCCCGAGGTGAGCTGGCTGCGCCCGCTGGTGCCGAACCAGACGCTCACGTGGGCGCTGCCGCAGCCCGGTGTGAGCGTCGCGTGGTCGCGTGACGAGGAGCAGACGGTCGAGGGCGAGAACCGCTGGAGCACCTACGACGACGAGCTCGCCGTGAGCTGTGGCGAGGTGTCCGACAGCGCTGGCCACAGCGGCCACCACGACCCCAGCCCAACCGTGCGCGCGGGCGTGGTGCCGGGAGAGCAGGCGCTGCTCGTCGTGTGGGCCGACGGCTGGGCCATCGAAGGCGAGCTCGGCGAGGACTGGTCCGCGAGCGTCGTCGAGCTCGGCGAGTGCGTGCCGCGGCCGCCTATGAGCTTGCGCTGACCGTCGCCTCGGGCGCGAGCGCCTCGGCGATGAAGCGCTCGAAGACCGGCACGGGCTGCGCGCCCGACATCCCGAAGCGCATGTCGGCGACGAAGAACGGCACGCCCTGCACGCCGATCTCCTGCGCCAACTGCTCGTCCGCGAGCACCGACTCGAGACCCTCGCCACGTCGCAAGCGCACCGCTAGGTCCCGGGTCTCGACGGGTACCTTGTGCGCGTCGAAGAGCGCCATGAGCGTGCCCGCGTCGCTCACGTCGACGCCTTCTTCGAAGTGTCCCTTGAACGCCGCCTCGAGCATCGGCTCGGCCACGCCCGGCCACATGTGGCGCGCGATCGCGATGGCGCGATGGGCCAGCCGCGTGCTCGGCGCGCGGATGCGGTCGAAGTCGAAGCGGATGCCGTCGTCGACGCCGAGCGCGGTCATGCGGTCGAACATGTCCTGCATACGATCGGTGCTGCCGAACTTCGACACGTAGAAGCGTCGGTCGCGTCCGCTCGGCGGCATCTCGGGGTCGAGCTCGAACGCGCGCCAGCGCACGGACACATCGACGCGGTCGCCGAGCGCGCGCATCAGGCGACGCTTGCCGATGAAGCACCAGGGGCAGGCGATGTCGGACCACACGTCGAGGATCATGGCCCCGTCAATCTTGGCGCGACCTGGACCGAGTCCAGTGTCTCATTACGCCCGTTCTGGATTACGGACCACTGTGCCGCCAGCGCGATCGGCCCGTCACCGAAGACCGTGGGCGCTTCGCTGGCCGGTGGCAGCACCAGCAGGTCGAGCCCGCCGGGCAGCCGCTCGAGCTCGCGACCGTCGACCCGCAGCACGACCCCAACGCGATAGTTTCCGGGCGCCAGCGGCAGGGCCGCGATCGCCAGGCGCATCGTCGGGCCCGTCGGCTTCACGGCGACGGTCGCGAGCCGCGTGCCCCACGAGGTCTCGAGCTCCAGCTCGAGGGTCGCCTCGGGCGGGATGGCTCCGAGCGACACGCGCCACACGCACGCGCTGCCGCTCGCGACCGCGGACAGCGCGCGCCCGTCGCTCGACTCGAGCGCCACCTCCTCGAGCCGACCGGAGCCGACCCGACGCTGCGGCGCGGCCCGCGCCATCCGCTCGAGGTAGTCCGCGAGCACCGCCTCGGGGGTGCCCTCGGCCGCGAGCTGGCCGCTCTCGAGCAAGATCGCGCGGCGCGCGAGGCGGCGCACCTGGCCGAGGTCGTGCGACACGAACAGGATGGTGCGGCCGTCGTGTGCCGCCTTCTCGATGCGCGCGAGGCACTGCTCGCGGAAGGCCGCGTCGCCGACCGAGAGCACCTCGTCGACGATCATCAGCTCGTGCTCGAGGTGCGCCGCGATGGAGAACGCGAGCCGCACGTACATGCCCGACGAGTAGCGCTTGACCGGCATGTCGAGGAAGCGCTCGACCCCGGAGAACGCCACGATCTCGTCGAAGCGCTGCTGGATCTCGGCGGTCTTCATGCCGAGGATGGCGCCGTTGAGGAACACGTTCTCGCGGCCGGTGAGCTCGGGGTGGAAGCCCGCGCCGACCTCGAGCAACGAGGTCAGCCGACCGCGCAGTCGGATGCGTCCGCTGGTCGGCTCGGTGATGCGCGAGAGCAGCTTCAAGAGCGTCGACTTGCCCGCGCCGTTGCGCCCGACCAGCGCGAGCACCTCGCCTCGCCGCACCTCGAAGCTCACGTCGCGCAGCGCCCACATCTCCTCGCGCACGAGCGCCGGGCCGCGCAGGCGCCGGAGCGGCGCGAGCACCGAGCCGACGAACGACTCGCTCATGAAGCGCCGCCGCTCGAGGTGGTAGCGCTTGGACACCGCCTCCACCGAAAGCATGAGGTCGGCGTTCATATGCGGTCCGCGAAGGTGGCCTCGGCGCTGCGGAAGTAGCGCAGGCCGAACGCGAACACGATGAACGAGAGGCCGACCGACAGGCCGATGGCGAGCGGATCGAGCGCCGCGTCGCTCGACAAGAGGCACCAGCGGAAGCCCTCGATCACGCCGACCATCGGGTTGAGTGAGTAGAGCAGGTGGTACGCGTCGGGGATGGCCTGGGCGGTGAAGCCGACGGGCGACACGAAGAAGCCGAGCTGGATCGCGAACGGCACCAGGTAGGCGAAGTCGCGGTACCAGACGTTGAGCGCCGAGAGCCACAGCGTCAGGCCCAGCGCGGGCAGGAGCGCCATCAGCACGAAGGCAGGCAGGAAGATGATGCGCCAGGTCGGCAGCGTGCCGTCGGCCAGCATCATCACGAGCAGCACGACGAACGACACCAGGAAGTCGACGATCGAGACCGCCTGCGCCGACGCCGGCAAGACGATGCGCGGGAAGTAGACCTTGGTCACGAGGCCGGCGTTGCCGGTCAGCGAGGCGCTGCCATGCAGCACGCCGGTCGAGAACAGCTGCCACGGCAAGAGACCCGCGAAGACCATGATATGATAGCCATTTTCACCGACGCGTGGCAGCCCCGCGAGCCGTCCGAACACGAACGTGAAGACCACCATCGACAGCAGCGGGCGGATGAGGCCCCAGGTGACCCCGAGCACGGTCTGCTTGTAGCGCACGCGGATGTCGCGCCACGCGAGGTAGTAGAGCAGGCCGCGCGCCTTCCACATGTCCGACCAGTAGCGGCGCACATGCGAGCCGGGCTCGATGACGAGCTCGTCCTCGATCACGGGCGCGCCCGATAGTGCTCGTAGTCGCGCCCCACCAACGCCCACAGCTTACCGGCCTGGCGCACGAGCGACAGCCCGCGATGCATACGGCCGTTGGGCGTGCGCATCGACACCGGGAAGAACGTGGCCTCGAAGGCGAGGTGCGCGCACAGGTCCATGACGACGGCCGAGCGCGAGGCGCGCGCGAGGTCGATGATGGTGTCGGTGAAGCCGATGCGGAACGCGTGGCGCATCATATAGACGAGGCGTGCGCGGCTCGCCGGGATGACCTCGTCGACCCACACGAGGCGCGTCGACGTGAAGCGCAGACCCGCGTCGGAGGCGCGCATGAAGAGGTCGGTGTCCTCGGCGCCGCGCGTGCCGAACCAGGCGTCGAACGGACCCTCGTCGCTCGGCCCGGGCAGCGCGCGTAGCACGTCGCGCTCGACCAAGAAGCCGTTCGTCGCGAACGTCGCGCGCCACACCAGCGCCCCTTCGTCGCCGACCAGCGGCGCGAAGAAGCGCGCCATACGCGCGTCGACCGGGCCATCGAAGGCCGGGCGCACCGCCACGCGCACACCCGCGGACCAGGTGGGCCGATGGCGCCATGCGCGCTCGAGCTCGACGAAGAACGAAGGGCTCACGCGCTGGTCGTCGTCGAGCCACAAGAGCAGGCGTCCACGCGCCTCGGCGAGCGCCAGGTTGCGCGCGCGCGCGATGTTGTGGCGCGGGCTGGTGACGACCCGCACGTCCGCGTGGACGGCGGTCGCGCCGTTGTCGACCACGAGCACCTCGCGCGACCACGTGCCCGCCTCGGCGCGCGCGAGGTCACCGAGCAGGCGGCTCAGCGCGTCGGGTCGATCGGCGGTGCAGATGGCGATGGTCAGATCGGGAGCGCTCATGCTCGCGGCGCCCATAGCACAAACGCCGAAAACAGATCATGGTACGCCGCGATGTACGACGCGGACCGTCCATTGCTTCGTCTGCCGCGCTGGCTCGTGCCGCGCGAGGACAAGCTATCGTGGCGCTGGTTCGTCGCGCTGCTCGCGCTGGTGTGGCTCATCGGCTTCATCATGCGCATGCGCTGGCTCTTCGACTACGGCTGGTCCGCGGAGCCGGTCCAGTGGCAGGGCACGCCGCTGCTCACGAGCTCCGACGGCTACTACTTCGCGGCCGGCGTGCAGGCCGCCGTCGCGGGCGACGCCAACGGACGCCTGCGTATCCCCGAGCCACAGGACCACGCGCTCGTCTCGCTCGGCTGGCTGATAGTCAAGATCCTTGGCGTTTCCGTGGACCAGTACGCGGTCTACATGCCGGCCCTCGTGGGGCCGCTCATCGTGGCGCCGATGGCGCTCATCGGTCGCTTCCTGAAGCAGAGCGCGTTCGGCCCGGTGGCCGCGCTGCTGATGGTCGTGACGCCCGGCTACTTCGTGCGCACGTCGGCCGGCTACTTCGACAGCGACTCGTTCGCACTGACCATCCCGCTGCTCGCGCTGGCGTTCTTCGTGCGCGACTTCGCGACCGCGCGCACGCCGACCGAGGGGCGCCGCGACTACCACGGCTACGGCATCGCTGGGGCCGCGCTCTTGGCCGCGTACCCCTTCTTCTACGATCAAGGAGGCGCGCTCTCGACCGCCATGGCCGCGGTCGCGGTCCTCTATCTCGGCATCTTTCATCGCAAGGACGCGTGGGCGTATCCGCTGCTGGCGGCGCTCGGGCTCTCGCAGCTCGCCTTGCCCTGGTGGGGCTGCACGCTCTTGACGATCGCGGTCCCGATCCTGTTCGTGCG
>Ga0164241_10003809_pt1 | contig 14936 bp, 14 predicted proteins | sample OricomyardsoilBY_FD_108780 | JGI IMG/M metagenome (GOLD analysis project Ga0164241, IMG submission 108780) | Backyard soil microbial communities from Emeryville, California, USA - Original compost - Back yard soil (BY) | ecosystem: Environmental > Terrestrial > Soil > Unclassified | place: USA... | reverse complement strand
GTTCGCTCAGGGACTGACAACACATCTAGCAATTCATAATAGGGCTGTACGTTAAGATCGTTCGGTAACCTGTTACGGAACTTTCCACAGACCAGCCCCGTTTGGGTCTGCAACACCTTATCAGAAGTATTCTTCCGCTCAGTAAATGCTAAGACAAATGCCGTGAACTCTGGAGTAAGAGCGACTTTCTCCAACGGCGAATCTGACCCGAGCAACAATTCAAAACGACTTTGCTGTTCTACCGTATTTCCCTCTACAAGGCATAACGACATGGTTGTAATGTCATACTCATTTTTGGAAACCCCTAACAACGTTTTACGATCTACGAAGTTCTTTGCATCATACGGAATGAGTTCCAAAACATTTTCACGCAGTAAGGTTTCGATAATTCGCGTTCTTACTAGAGATGACACTTCAGATAACTGGTAAAAATAACTACTCATGTCATCCACCCCATGCGTCGTTTCTCGAAATGCTTTCATCGTAAGAGTGACCGATGATCTTACTTCATCGAGTTTTACCTTACCTACATTAGAAGCTACCCGTGTTGACTTTTTAACCCAACTCGTTCTAATGTGCCCAACTTGGATATCGTTAAGATTTCCTGGGAACTTAAAGCTAGCCGACATGTACAGATGATACTGTTTGCCTTCAAAGTCAACCATCGTAGAAGTACTGGAATAGCCAGCAATGCATTGATCAACAATACGGTCAATAATCATCTTCTCATTAATCGTGATGTATTGTTCTTTCAAACGATCGAGTATGTCCAGATGTTCAGCATGAGATTTTTCATCGAAGAGAATATAACTGGCTTCTCTTGCTAATCTGCTTGAAGGGTCGAATACAAATAACGCACTCATGACACAACAGACCAGTTCTTCTGTGACGATTTGACGAACCACATTAATGCGTTTGTTTTCAGACCAGAGAAATCCCTCCCAATAATCGCCCATCGCTACACGTCCTAATTTATCTACCAAGCTAGACGCTGACATTTCGTTGGGAATGGATTTGGTAATAACGACGATTTGTGAAGTTTGCATTTTTATATCTCCAAAGTTTCTTTATAATGTTAAATCCGGAAAACATAGGGAGCCGAAACTCCCTAGGTAATTATTTAGGTAACATGATTTCTACATCACTCCCTACGCGCATGTGTGTTACAATAAGCTTGTTTTCCCCGGAGTTACTAGTACGCTGCAATATAAACATAATGGGGTCTTGTAGAACACCTGCCAACGTATAGTCAATATGAACATACCCTGATTCAATGCCGACATACCTAGAGTCAGTCAACTTACCGTAAATGCCAGATAGTTTTCGTTCAGAGAGGTGACTGAATACATAATCACCATCGAAGTTAACGACGAGTTTCTTGCCGTCAATGGTTCGTATACTAATCGTCGTTCTTATAACCCTAACATTAGCTTTTTTGGCGTGGGCTATTGATGTTGGTAAATTGTGAAAGGAAGAACAAACGTTTTCAATACGTTGTTTGTTCTCATCGGTTAAATACGTTGTATAGGGCACCGAGGATAAGTGGGAGCAAATCCAATGCTCTTTAATAAAATGCCCGTTGATTTTATTAGAATATCGACTGGCAATACGTCCAATGATAATTACTAAAATCCCAAGGATAACCCAGTCCAATATATTGATATTAATTCCCATAATCCACCGCCACAATTTTATTGTTAAGTTTGCCAAACGAATCTGGTTTGCGCTCAGACAAATCAGAATGAAAGAGTTTAAAATGTTTATCGAAGTCGAAGGATTCCCACTCCTCTCGCGTAAGAGGCGTCGTACGAGGCATTACTACCATGAACCCTCCCCAGACATAAAAGAGCACAGGAGCAAGCTCAGGAGCGTTACAAGTACCAAATTCGACTTCACTGAGATTACCTAAGATTCCATTTAAGAAATTTCGATAAGCTCTAGGTTTAAATAAGCGCCAATAGGGGAACTTAATCGCATACTTTCCAATTAAGAAAACAATACGAGTTGTTCCCTTCTTTATGTCGAAGAACTTTGCTTTATCAGCTGTTTTCATTATTATCCTCTCACCGGTGTTTGTAATCGCAAGGATATATTGTTTATTACTTAAGCTTTTTATACAAATACAGAATATCATCTCCATCCGTAATGAATTTATCCTGCTTGACAAACCCGCAAGAAAGAAATAACTTCTGGCTGGCTGTGTTATTTTGTTCTATATAAGCATTACCCGTCTTTCCCTTAAATAAAAACGATACAAACGCTTTTGCAATTCCCTTTTTTCTATAAGCAGGCTTTACATAAATCGGACCAGTACGATAGCCTTTACCTTCTTGTCTAGGAATGGCGAAGCCAACAAGAATGTCGTTACAATAAAACCCAGTAAAGGAATTAGGTTTTCTTTTCTTTATAACGCTACCGATAAAAGTATCGCCTTCAGCTTCATCCAGTAATTCTTTGGCATCTACAGAAACGTTAGATGTTTTAACAAACGTAATAACATCTTCCGGTTCGTCTTTGGGAGATTTCTTGGGCTTACTACTTTCCATATTTAGACAAGGATGCACTAATTCATCTAAAAAGTTACGCATATTTAACCTCAATGTTAATGTCAATATTACATCAAAGAACGTTTATCCAGTTCGTACATTTTACCAGGATTAAGATAAAAGTCTGCATTACGTTCTATAACTCTTGAATGAACAGGCAATGATCGAGGAGCAGTTCGTATCCCGATCGGTTCAGGTTCTGGATAATTATTTAATGCAATCGCTGCATCTTGTAATTTACAGTAAAGAAGCGTTAACTCCGATGATTCGAGTACGTAAATAAAGGCCACGTCTCGACAATCAACAATGTCCTCCCCAAACCGATTATAAAAACTACTGATTTCCTCCATAGCAGCCATTGAGTCAAATGACATGGCGTCTATCATCATTTCTAACCCAGTCATGTTCTTGTAAGGATTTACAAGAGTAGGCGTATGACGAAGTGTAAAGGGACCGATGAACCCATTGAGTTCAGGAATAGGTACGTCAATGCTTTTAAACAAGTGAACGAGATCTGAATGATGCACTAAGTACATAGTTCCTTCAGGGTATTGCATTAATTGATCAACCGTAATTTTACGCATTATCATCTCCTAGAAAATAGTTATTACGTCCCGTTAATAATGTATAGCTAAAGATCTTTTAAATGTAAACCCAATTAACGAGAAAGGTTTCAAATGTTGAACCCGCTGTGGTTCTTGACTTAATTAAACTAAGAACTTCCTTAGGTAATAGTTCGTGTACGTTGGCAGGAATACGTTCTCGTTTAGGGATGTGTAACATACCCATAACCTCATCCCATGTAGAGCTATTGAGATTGTACCGAGGTGTTAACGCTATTTCAGAACCGTCTCCTAAGATACGACTCCAACGATTTAATCGATAATCCCAATAAAACAATTTTTTATTAGATAACATATCACCCTCCTAGGGAAATGTGGTCTACCCAAAGACCACATTTTTATTATACGAACCCGGAACTGCTATATTACTATCATCAATAACAACAACCTCAGCATTACTGAACGCCCCGTATTGCGCTTGGAAGTGGTTAATCATGAAGATCTGACTAAAGTAACCACTGTCTGATAACTGCTTAATGAAGTTCATGAGATTCACTCGATGTAAATCATCGAAGGTTCTCCCTATCTCATCTAGCAATAACGGAAAGTCTCTTAAGTCTAGAATATAAATAACCACTAACTTAAATGCTAAGTTGATAACATCTTCCTGTGAAGCAGAACCTGTACTGTCATTATCAATTTCAGTACCTGCTCTGTTATGTCCAACCATGATAGGAAATACGTAATCCAATTCCCCATTCTTATTCTGACACGGTTTAATCACCAGAGGTTTATTCCAGAGTTGTTTCAGAATAGGATTCATGGAATCCACCAAGGTATAAACACTCCCCATCAGGGAATCTGCAATCAATCCATCGTTAGGCGATAATGCAGCTGAGATGATACCAAAGACTTCTTTATCAAAGCTTACTTCTCGTTGACTGTTAGTGAGATCTTCGATGATCTTATCCATCGCCAGCTTTTCATTCATGGTCGCTTGCAATTCCGTAATGCGATTATAATGCCCTTGCAATACTTCCTTCAACAAGTTACCTCGAATAGCATCAATGAGCTTAGGTACCGTCTCTTTAATCACCTTAATGCAGTTATTCTTTTCCTCCGTTAAATCTTTCAATACGCGCAGTTGTTTCAAAAGATCATTTAAGATTAATAAACCATCATTGATCTTATCGATTTTCTCAATAGACCCTTCCATGTTTCGTTGGAGGGTTTCTTTACGATCCTTTAACTCCCAACCACCCTGCTCACCAATGCGCTGAGAAAAGGTTAAGGTTTCTTTTAAGATCTTAACTTCTTGGTTAATCGCATGAATGATCTTCGAGATACGTATATCGCTTGTCCATTGTTTAATGATGTACTGAATACGATTAGGTTCTTCGAATAAATACCCTTTCTCAGAGATACGTTCCCACAAGGGCTGCAAACGAGGATAGTTCAACGTAACGGTTTTATACTGGCGAATAGATGACACGTAATCATTTAGTCGAGTTACTTCCTCTTCCAATGGTTCCACGCGTTCTTCTAATTCTCGCTTCATTTTCTCCATATCAGCGATTTGTTTATTGCATACCGCTACATCATTCTCACCAACGCCGTCTATCCACGTGTAGTTACATTTAGGGCAACGTTCTTCCTTAGCGTGCAGGATATGTTCCAATCGATTGTGAACGCCCGTAAGGCGATTCTCGAGGGCATTGATTTGAAACCGAACATCACTCAATGCTTGTGCTTTTGTCTTCAATAATTCAGGACTAATAGCACGATCAGTATTTGACGGTAAATCAGACAGAATATCCACAACGTGATCAAGACAATTATCGCTGTCTTGTATAATGGAATCCATTTCCCCTTCTAACATGAATGTTTGAATCTGACGTCGATTGAGTTCTAATTCTGTTTCCAACGTATGTAACTTCTCTTCTAACTCAGCAACGTCCTTAACATCACCGTGCAAGAAATCCGTTAAGTTATCCAGATCCGTAAACTCACGACGGAAGTGATTAAACAACCCTTCTTCCGTTGCTAGATGTTGTTTCAATTCAGCGATGTGATTCTCAATATCGCGAATACCTTTAGATTCTAAAGACGACACAATATCGTGTATCTTAAATCCTTTTATCTTCTTAACTAAGCTTAGGATGTTAGTAGAGATATTGGTTAAACGTGTTTTGTTCTCGTCTAAGGTATTGTGGAAATAGGTTTCATCTCCTCCTCCTCCGCTGATCTCTCCCATCAGCATGTTAATCTCACGCTTGATCAGATCGATTTCATTCTCAATCGTGGTGGTCCCTTCTAAGTCGATTTGCTTAGCCGTCTCACTCATGATTCGATTATCGAGATAACGGGCTACATCTCGACTCTCTTTAAAACGTTTATTAAAATGCTTAAAACAATCAATCGCGTAACTAAGATCATTTGGATTAAGACGAGTAATCCATTGTCTTCTTCCTATGGAGGGAGCCATTGTAGAAAACTTTGTTCTATTTGTTAACAGATCGTAAATATCTTTATCGACTCCGAACTCTTGACGGATCAATTCAGCCTGTACGCTCGCTGTTCCACCTTGATTCAAGTTATCGCTATCGTCTTTATAAAACTCATGACGCCATGTGGTACCGCCAGAGACTAAACGATACTGGTGTCCTTTATGTTCGTATAGCCGATTAAGTTGCCCATCAGCTTCAAACAACGCTTTGCTGGGTGCATTGGGTAACACTAATTCGAGTAAGGAAGTCTTACCACAACCATTGCTTCCTAACACGACTAAGAAATCACTTTCAGGGGTAATTTTTATGGATTTAAACCCGTTGGTAGACATCCGTGTATACCCTGATATAAACATCTCAAGTAGCTTCATTTTGCTATGTCTCCGCCCTATTAATTGAGTAGACATACCTTTCCCCTTTCTCTTTTTTATTCGGGACATTATCATGCAGATATCCGTATTCCATTTCTATTCCTATGGCATCGTAGCAGAAGCCAAGGATAGAAACAGTAAAGTCATTCATGTATTCCCCACAGAAGTTAATCCTTTCTTTGATGGGGAAGTTAAAGCAGATCGTAATTTGATTAAAGACGAAGGGGTAGATGCCGATGGTCGTCCCTATGTTGTTGAAACCGAAGTTGATAACGTGATAGAAGCGACATGGTTAGCATTGCATAATACAAATCGCAGAACTGCTCCGGATGTACAGCGGGGAGAGTATGTTCTTCTCTACCAGACTGGAGATAACGATAAGTACTATTGGGTATCGGATGGTCAGAAAGATGGTTTGCGTAAATTAGAGAGTGTTGTCTTTGCTATCTCCAATAATACCGATCCATCAAAGACAGAATTGGATTTAGAAGATTGCTATTTCTTCTCATGGTCTACGCACGATAAGATGTTGGTATTGAGAACCTCTAAGACTCAAGGAGAGCCTTTCATCCACACCATTAGTTTAGATACAGCGGCTGGGTTCTTTAAGATACAAGATGACGTAGGGACTGAATTCTTTATTGATCATCAAAACCAACACATACGAGCACAGACAGCCGATGGTGGTGTAGCTGAATTGAAGAAACGTAAGTTCCGTTTGGAAGTAGACGATATTGATTTCAAGTACAAGAAAATGAATTGGGATGGCCCTGCGATTACCTCCAACGCTACAACGTTTAAAGAGAACGGCATTGAGATTGGTGGTAAGTCTAAACATACCTCTACAGCGCCCGGTACGCCTACCTCAGTTCCTGTATAGCAGAAAACATAGAGGAGGGGAATTCCCCTCCTCTAATTTATATCGGTGTAGGGATTAACTCAGTAGAATTCAAATGCAAGAACCACGCATCCGCTTGATAGTACGGTTTTTCGGCATCGAGCATTCGTCCAACATATTCCTCTTCCTTCCATGCATGATTCTTAAAGGCAAAGTTTTCAGTGAGATTACTGTTGACGTAGAGTACAAAACGTCTTCCGTCTTTCTGCCACCAATAATCTTCACAACGACCATAGCCCGTTTGTATTAATGAGTTTGCATTTGTCTCCGTTAAGAAAGTACCAATGATTTTGTCATTCTCTAACTTCTGACGCTCAGCCACTAAGTCTTCTGTATTTACGGCAACGACAAACGACTGTGGGAGAGTTAGATAGGCTTTAGCGAAGTCATCCGAAAGTACGTCTTCTACTTTCAAGTATTCAAATGGATTGCCTTCCTCAACGTAGTAGTCTTTTAAGAATTCCATTTCTATACGCTTACTACTTTCATATAGACGAGGCATTAGTTCGATGCGTGACATGTCTACATGGAGCAAGTCGTTGCCCGTGTAAGTGAATACATTTCTTTCCCCGGCAAAGATATAACCACCTATCACCACGATAACGCTCTTACCTTCTAGTGGGATGGGGGATTTAATATACGCTGATTGTCTAAGAGGAACCCCTTCCTCTTTTATCAAGTTCTCTTCGGTAATAGCAAACTGTTCTATTTCTCCCACTCGTTCAAAATCTAAAATACCAAAATGATAATGATTACCTTGACGCTGTGACGCGCCACCTTCTTTTACAACAACACCATTTCCAGTAAGTTCAGATCGATGAAACATGCCGTTAACGCAAAATAGACAATTCTTAAACAATTTCTCTTTATCAATACCGCTTTTAGTGATTAATAGATCACGACGTTCTGATGCCGGTACATCCGTATCAGGAGAGTATATATGTGACACATGCTGAGCGTTGTAGTTCGCCAAATTACCATTGCAAAATAAGACTTGATATAAACGAGTTGTCAATAAAGATGTCTCGTACGGAAGTGTTACATTTTGTACAGCCACCATCCATTGATTGACGGTTGCATTAATGTTAGGGATTACATTACGATGCTCGGAAATATGGAGATCTTTAGTAGCCGCTGTGTACGAGTCTTTTAAGCGAATATAGATCTGAGCATATGTGTTAAACAGCTCCACAAATGTCTTACCAGTAATGTCAATATTTTGCCAAGGCTTACCGTAGCCTTTAGCTTTTACGAGCGATGAAACGTAAGTGAGAGCCATGTTAGAAATCCTCTGATAGCTTCAGGTATAAATTCTATGGTTTACCTTATTGATTGGCGTTTGCATAGAATAAAACGCCCCTATTGCGGAGATAGCGCATGTACACGTTGCCATATGACCCAACGGGGTTAATGCCCCAGAATTTAGTAACAACTCCAGAGGTACATCAGCTGGAACTTTCTGTTGCTACCCCCAGTAGTTATTTTATTGTGCCTAAACTTGCCCCTTTCTATTTTCATGACGTTGTGATTTTTGACCACCTAACCAATCGTCGTTTGGAATTGGGTAAGGATTATTGGTTTACACATCGGTTTATGGATGCAACGGATAAGAACCACACCGACGTGTACGGTTCTATCTCTTTCCGTCAAGTTACCGGTATGCCTTCAGCAGTACGTTTGGAATCCTATCGCTCAATGGGTGGTCAGTGGACATTAGATGCGGCTGGGTTGTTAGCTTTCTTAGCGAATACCTTATACAATCCTCGTATCGCTTCATGGGATCAAGTAGTTGATCCACCAGAAGCAGTGCCTGTATTAAGCCACACACATGATGCTGAAACGGATACAGGTAGCTACTTCTCCATGATCGCTTCATTGGACAGTATTGCCGAAGCTATTCGTTATATGACGGGAGAGAAACTCCCCTCACTTGAGCAGTTAGGTATTGGTAATATTCACAACTATCCTCTTGCAATATCGCCTAATGATTTAACGAATGGAGGAAATCCTGAGACCTATACAAGCGCAATGTTTGTTGTATCGGCGATTAACTTAGCGTTAAGTAATTTATCTATCCCTACACTCGGGATAACATCCAGTCAGGCTTATCCGGGTAATTTAGGGGAAGCCACTCGACTCGCTGTAATGTCCTTGAATACAGACGTTACTGCATTACAGAGCCAATCTAATGAATTCAACAATGCGTTGACATTGATTAACTACAGCGTTCCTTACTTTGCTGACGATGATGTAAGTGATATTACAGAAGGTAAACCCAATTCATCTTTAGGGGTTCGTCTAAACGCTGTTCCTAATACGTTACCCATGCGTCGTTCTGGTGGAGATATCTTAGCAGAAACGAATATTAACGAACCTAAAAGTTTGGTTAACATGGCAACGCTTACCCAAGCGGTGTTAGACATTACGGGGTCTAGTGAATTACCTACTGTTGCGATTCAAGCTCTCCAACAAAGAACTGACGCATTAGAGAGTTTCCAAAGCGATCAGGAAATCCTCAATGATCAAATGTTGGATAACCTAGAAGCTAACAGTCTTGATATTGTGCAACTTCAAACAGCACTTGCAGCAGCACTTGCTAGAATTGATAATATCGAGAAACACCCTGTTGTAAGCCATCAGGTTAAAGGTAACATTAGTGGAGCAACAACGTTTGTCGTTGCAGATGGTATAACAATTGCAGCAACGGCTACAGGTAACACAACAATCAACTTCACGTTACCAGCTAACTTCGATCCAGCTAAACACACCATTGCGGTACATCTGATCCTCACGATGCAAGCAACCTACACGATTACGCATCCAACAGGAACTATTTACCCGAACAATGTTGCGCCTAACTTAGTGTCTGGTAAAACGTATTTAATTACTTACATTAAGAATGGTAATGCGAATTGGAGAATGACAGACCCTACGCCTTACAATAGTTAATCATCTTAGAGGGAGGGCAATGCCCTCCCTCTAATTTTCAGCTTAATGAGGAAACCATCATGAGTTTCGCCGTGTCTTCTCTTCTCTTTGGTGCTGCTAAAGCCAGCTTCGAAGTGCCCAATTTTGGCCCTATGGGTATCCAATATACCTACTCGAATCCCTCCGTTCAAAACGGAAACTATTTATTTAAGATGGATGTGTGTTCGTCTTTATCGAATTCTATCGTGCTTAAGATTTTACGTGATGGCAACACAATGGCCACCACAACTACTGCGATTACGTTACCTTCAGGCACTGCGTTTGATCGTACCAAGTTTACGTATGAAGTATTAAGTGTTTCAGGTAGTTCAGGACTCACACAAAGTGGTGCAAGTCTAGGCCCATTAACATCTGGCGCTGTTGTTGATTGGAGCGGTAGCTATTCTCCTTCTTCGTTGAATAAAGTATTCACTGTAAACTTACGTTTAAGACGTGTAGAGAATCCCAACAATTACGCGGATGTTACATTAACGTATATATTCGCTAAAGATACTTACGTCGATCCTAGACCTCCTTCTTCTGGTAGTGCTAGCTTCTCTTCGTTTTATATCAATAGCGCCGGTAGTACAGCGGCAATGTCATTGACATTTAATGGAGATCGTTCTACTACAGCTCGGGCTATCTTTGTTGATACGGGGATGAATCAAACGAGTAACTCTACGTGGTTATCGAGCGGTTATACGCCTAGTGATTATGAAGCTCAAGTATCGGGTGATAGTAGTTGGACAAGTTTACCCGGCACTGTTAGCTGGGCAAGTGATCCTGCAACGACAAGCGGGTACCCTTCATCGAGCTCTAAAACAATTGTAATTCGTAATCGCTATACGGGTTCTAGCACTACGTGGTCTGTGAGTATTTCAATTATAGGCCCTAACGCTACTGCCTTAGTATTCCCTACCTTGACATTCCCAACAGACTCATTGGATAACAGTGCTGTAAGTTGGTCGTTCTCATTTAACAGTGATGGGACGTATACAACCGTTTATTCAACGCCCAGTAGCGGGGATGGTTACTATACGTCAACAGGCCGTTGGCTGCGAGAAGGATATAGTGCAGGTAACTATCGATTTACGGTACAGTCTGGAAATGTGAATCAGAGTGCTCCGGGTAGGTTATCGGGTAGCGTATCGGGGATTGGAGGTATCTCTACAGCGGGGATTAGCTTCAGCGCTTCAGCCACAACGGGCGTCTTAGCTTCTGGTTACTTTGGAGGCATAAACGCCAGTGTCAAAATAGAAAACGTAACAATAGGAAGTGCAGTCTCTTCCCCTACTATTTCATTGTCAGTCAATAAGAAGGTTTAATTGATGGAGAGCACTATGTTTATTTTTAATACGGTAACGCGTGAACTGGTGACAGAGGAAGTTGCCAGAAGTTTATATCCAGAAGGGTCGTTAGGTTTAACACCAGAAGGATTGGAGGGGACTGTACTTCGTATATTGCCTGATCCTGAACCACTGGCTTACGATCCAGTGTTCTATGAACAAACAGCAATCGTTGTTGATAATGGCGATGACGATGTTTATATGAAGTTTAAAAACAGTCCTGCCCTTAATGATATTGAATTAGCGTTAAGAACTAAAGAAGCGGAACTCAACTTAGGGTGTAACCTTACGATTATCCAGAATCGTTTCTTCTCTGATGCATTGGGTTCTCGTTACTGGTATGACGCTGATCAGTTCGATCAAAGTAGTATTCAAGGTAATGTGTTATTCGCAACGGTTGCATTAATTACCGGAAGTAATGACGTATGTCCCCATTACTGTTATACAGACCCTACCGAGATTCAGCCCAGTATGAAAGTACTGATGGAACACACCCCTGAGCAGATGATCCAAGTAGGGAAAGATTTACGTCAACATGTATTAAATAATGTCATTCGCTGTAATAACCTTAAAGCACAAGCAAAGGTGTTATCAACTGAGAATGATTACAAAGCACTAGCAACGATGAGGTGGTAATATGGAAACAAAAAATCTTTTTAAAATCAATGAAAATGGCGTACCTAAAGAAGAAACACAATACGCTTACTTCAATACAGCTACAAAAGGGGTTGTGCAACACAAATCCCCTACATTGTTTAAAACGTCACCTGAACTTATTCCATTGACAGATGAAGAAAGTGCAGTGTTAATCTCCGCTCAGCTATTAGGTAAAGAATTGGGGCTGGATCAGCATCAACGCCCTAAAGTCATTGAAATGCCTCCTAAACCCAAGGAGTCGTTGCTGGTACGTTACGTTAAATCACCTTTACAACACGATCGAGAACAAGGTGATTATCGTACCTGGCTTAAGGAACCTGTACCTAAACAAGAGCTTATCGATAAGGTCAGTAAGTCATACGAACAGGCTTTACGCAACGCGTCTGTTGTATTCCATGTCGACAATAAGACGTATCATCTTCGTGACTACGATCGTGTCAGACTCCTTGAGAATGTTGTTTACTTACAATCCAATGAAGGTAAAGAAATCGATGGGATGGATAAGACAACCTACGAGATGTTTTACTCTATCCTCAATGAGAAACGACGTTCCTTAGAAGAACAAAAGAATCTCTATATTGAGAATATCATCAACGATGTTCCTGTCGAGTTTATTCAGTGGGAGTAAACCATGCCTAAAATACCTTATTCTTATATTGCGATGATAGGCATCACCATTGTTTCGTTAATGGGTGTCTATATTGCTTACCTGAAAATCGACAATGCTCAAAAAGAAACGAAGATATCAACACTCAGTGCCGATAACAAAACCTTAACTGAAAAGAATACAGAGTTGGGTAATCAGTTACTCGATGAGCGCATTGAACGGTCTCGGATAGATGCCATAGATCTTGTCTATGGTAAATCTGAATCTAACATTAATTGGAAATTTATTGAGGTCACTAAAGATGTTGTCGAATATCGTGAAAGCCCTGCTGCTAACCGTTGTACTATTGATGCTAAATGGGTGCGCATCGCAGACGCCTCGTTATCAATCGGTGGAGTGTCCGAAACCGGAGATCTCAGCTCGCTTCAAACAGAAACCGGAGGAGCCGGAGAAACTAAGTCCTTATCTCAGGAAGAGTTCGACAAACTCTACGTCACCCTCTCCGACGCCTTAGATGTGTTGGTAAGGAACAATAAAAAATGGGCATTACTCAGGGATCGTTATTCTGGTCTGTATGAGCAATGTACCGGGGAAAAACTCCAATAACCAGAGGGGAGAAATCCCCTCTCTCTTTTTTGCTGTCGAGGTGTTTATGGCTGGATTGGATTTTGATGGAACACCCTCGTTTCAAGTCCCTTCTAAATTGTCAGGTTTAGATCAGGACGGTATTTTCCTTATCGAGTATATTTCACAAGAAACCTGCCCTCTTCCAAATATGTACATGGTAGTCAGTTATCGTGTTTCGTATATTCCTGTTCCGTCCTTTTTATCAGGATCGGAAGGTATGAGAACCTTCTTTTGGTTACAAGGGCGTAAACGCAATTCTGTGTTCTCATTACTCATCGCTAAAGAGATGTACGACGTACAACAGTTAGAAACCTTGTGTCGTTTACATTTTATTGGTTATTTAAAGGGAAATGGCAGAAACATTGATTATCGTTTAAATTACAATGATGTATTCAGTCAGTGGGTGAAAGGTAAAGTTATCTTAGTATTTCCTCACGAAGCAGTATCAGTTTACCCGAAGTTAAGAGGAATACGAATAGCAGAAACGCATCGGTATGACTTACCGAATAAGGAATATATTAAAACAGATTCGTATGTTCGGTATATCAAAGAAGTCCCCAGAGGGTTTGATTATATTACCTTCGAAACTCCTTATTCGATTTCAGATGATTATCTCGATAGAGCGCTGGAGGAGATCACTGCCCCAAATACTGTGAGATCAACAAAACCCTTTGTTGTCACACTTAACCCGAATGAAAGGATCAGACCATGATTTATAATCCTATTCGCTATAGCCTAGACCTCACTGGGGATAAAGTGGCGAACTTAGTTACAGGAGAAACACATGATGTGGCTCCTACTAAACGCTGGCTTTCTCTTAACTATGGTCCTTTCTATCGCAGAAAGTTAAAGATCTTTGACAAGGTAACAAACCGTCTGTTGGATGAATCGGTAGATGGTATTACGGGTGATTACGTTCTAGGTCACTTATATACAGAAGCTACAGATCGTTCAGCTAAAGAAGTGGCCTGTACCATCTTTGTTCTGAATACAGACATTACGGGTATTCGCGTTAATGCTCAGATGGTGGGCGGGCCTTATACTTACGCTATCCCTATCATCGAAGAATTATTGAATCGCTTAACAAATGACGATCGTCCAATTCATTTCGGTGATTTAGTCGGTCTCCCTGAAGGTTTCCCTCCCGCTGCTCACTTACACCCAGCTGACCAGATAACAAACTGGGGAGCAATGATTGTTCGTCTTATCGAGATTCGTGATGCTATTCTCTTAGGTGATGAAGGTGCTCATGCTGAACTCATTGAACTCATTAATGAAATTAATGATAAGTTTAAATGGGCAACAGAAGCATCAGCTTTAGAGGGCACAGCTACTGATGAGATAATCTCCCCTGCCACGTTAGCATATGTCCTAAACGAATTCGCTGGCAATTTCCAAGTAGTATTACCGGATGGGGATAGACCATGGGGTTATTTCCGTGATCCCAAAACAGGTTGGACTGTTTGCATTGGTAGTAGTGGTGAGATGCCAATGAGTGCAACCAATGGATGGTTCTGTGCATTTAAACGTCGCTTTAACTTCAAACCCATTTTGGCTAACACGTCTCTGGTTAGAACAAACGATACGGTGAGTTCTATTCCTGGAATGGCTGAAATATCAGCGGCTATCCCAGAACATCTTGTAACGCGTGATGGTTTGTATTGCATACCCTATCGCATTTCAGGTTCTGGCGATGATCGTGTTACGTTGAATTATATCGCTATTGGAAAATCAGACGATAACCAACCAGAAGCGACTGTCCAAGGTTACGAAGCACCTATCCCACCATCAGATACAATTCTTAAACAACCAGTCTGGTCAGGGGCCCAAGAGATTGTAACGGTTGT
>Ga0164241_10003808_pt1 | contig 14941 bp, 9 predicted proteins | sample OricomyardsoilBY_FD_108780 | JGI IMG/M metagenome (GOLD analysis project Ga0164241, IMG submission 108780) | Backyard soil microbial communities from Emeryville, California, USA - Original compost - Back yard soil (BY) | ecosystem: Environmental > Terrestrial > Soil > Unclassified | place: USA... | reverse complement strand
GGACTTCCGACTCATCGATATAATCGATGCCGATGGCCTGTAGGATTTGCGCCTCGACAAAGTGACCGATACGCGCCTTTGCCATGACGGGGATGCTGACGACCTTCATGATGCCTTCAATCATGTCGGGGTCGCTCATGCGCGACACGCCGCCCTGAACGCGGATGTCCGCGGGGATGCGCTCTAATGCCATGACGGCGCAAGCGCCCGCATCTTCGGCGATTTTCGCTTGTTCAGCATTCACCACGTCCATAATGACGCCGCCCTTGAGCATTTGGGCGAGGCCAGCTTTCACCGTCCAAGTGCCGATTTGTGCGTTGTTATCTGAATGACCGTTGCTGCTCATTGTTAAGTCCCTCACAATCACATAATCCAACGAGATGTAGCTTTAGACTAAAAAATCCACGACGCTCTATGTATGTCCACTTATAACCAAGTCGTGCGTCTTGAGCGTTGAGTCCTCTGTATATAGGATAGATGTTGAGGTGAGAGTTGCAAAGATAGGCCGTCATAACGGGGTGGCTACGTTATATTTAGAGACCCTAGATGGGATTAAGCCTATACAGACCCTCTCTCGGACAACATAATCTTACCCATTATCTCTGACCCATCCTCAAGCGGTTAATGCTCAGGACTGATTTTCTCTCATTATCCACCTTTTTAACTCATCACTGGAATTTCTTATGCGCCGTGACGTTTCCATTATCGCCTTGTTGTTTTTGCTGCCCCTCATCTTATTTTGGCCTCAGACGGTAGGCGGAAAAACCCTCTTGCCCGCCGAAAATTTGTATCAGTGGGAGCCGTATTATAGCTATCGGGCAGAGGCGGGCGCACCGGATACGCCACACAATCACCTCTTAGGCGACCTCGTGTTGCAAAATTTCCAGTGGAAATCGTTCATGCGGGATGAACTGGCGGACGGGGAAATCCCGTTGTGGAATCCACACCAGCTCGGCGGCGTCCCCTTTTTAGCAGCCGGACAACAACAGGTCGTCTATCCCCTCAGCCTGATTTATTATGTTTTGCCTCTCAGCGCGGCGTATGGTTGGTTTACGGTGGTCACTCTGTGGCTGGCTGGCGTGTTTATGTACTTATTTGTGCGCTCGTTGGGAGTCAGTCGATTTGGGGCGACATTGGCGGGCATCACCTATCAACTCTGCGGCATGTTTATCGCCAGCGCAGTTTTCCCGATGATTTTGGGCGCCTCGGTATGGTTGCCGCTGATTTTACAGATGTGCGAGTATATTTTGCGACGGCGGACGCTACGCGGCTCGGATGCGACGCCGGTCTGGGTGAGTGTTGGGGCGGTTGCGCTGGCGTGTAGCGTGTTGAGCGGACATGCGGAATTGACGATTTATACCCTGCTCATCGCTGGATATTACAGTGCCTTCCGGCTGATTGGATTACTATTTGATGTTGTACGGACGCCCCATAGGTCGTCATCCACGTCCGAGATAGCCGACGTAGAAGGGGGTAAGGTAGCACGCCTCGCCCCTACGCATCAGTTTATTCTAAGTCGGGCGGGGTGGCTGCTAGGGCTGGTCGTATTGGGATTGGCGCTGTCGTCTGTACAGCTCATCCCGCTACTCGAACACGTCCGTACCAATTGGCGGGCGGAACGCGCCGACTTGAGTCTGGTGCGGAACTACGCGCATCCCGCCAGAGACATCGTGCAATTTATTTTGCCCAATTTTTATGGTAGCCCCGCCCATCACAGTTATTACGACCTGTTCACACGGACAATGGTCGATGCGCCAGTCAATGCTGACGGCTTGCGTGTGATTGACTGGGGCATGAAAAATTATGTCGAATCGGCGTTGTATGTCGGGATTCTCCCGCTGATTCTGGCAATTTTCGCGTTGCTGACCGGACGGGATAAAAACCGTTTGATGTTCGCGGGGTTGGGCGCGGCCAGTTTAACCTTCATGTTCGGTGCGCCAACGTACGCGCTGATCTATATCTTGCCCGGGATTAATCAACTCAATTCGCCGTTTCGATGGATTTACGGTGTGACCATTGCGGTTTGCGTGCTGGCGGGATTGGGCGCAGACGCAGTCCATAAAAACCGTGGACTGGCGCGTTATGTCGGATGGGCGCTGACGGGTACGGGCGTGATGATGGGCGTTGGTTTGTTGGGCGCTTACGTCACTTTTGAGTCATGGTCGCCGATTCTTACCCCCATCTTGCAAGGGATGGAGCGATGGGCGGGCGCGTTCACCGATACCGCCATGTTCTTTAGTTATATCGCCCCGCAGGTCGGGATTTTGGCGGCAATCCTTGTGGGATGCGGCCTGATTCTGGTCTGGTTGAAAACCGATGATTCGCGCATTAAGCCTGTGCATGTGTTGGCGATAATTCTGCTTGCCGCCGACCTGATGCTGGCGTCGTGGGGATTCAACGCCGCAAGCGACCCCGCGTGGTTGGATTATGTGCCGCCCGCCGTGCAATTTTTGCGCGATGAGGCCGCCGATTCCGAGCCGTGGCGTTATACCGTCATCAATGCCGCTGGTGAACGTGAATTGCTGCAAGCCAACATGACCATGCGCTATGGGTTGGATGACGTGCGGGGATATGACAGCATCATCTCCAAGCAGTATGTTGATTATATGCGTGCCATTCCAACCGCCTCGCAGCCGCAATTGGATTTCAACCGGATTGCGCCGCTGTATGCGTGGGACGACTATAACGCGACGCTCAACAGCCCGCGCTTCAAACGTTTGAATGTACGGTTTGTCGTCACACATTTGACCACCGACGTGACGGCAGACGGTTGGACGTTGGTGTATGAGGACGAGGCGGTAAAAATCTGGGAAGATTCGGCTTATACGCCGCGTGCTGTTATTTTGTCCGACGCGGGAAGCATGAGCGCATCGGCGGATACCGTCACCTCGGCCACCTCCGCCAAGACCACGCGGCTGAATGGGCGGGAGTATGAGGTCGCTTTCACTGCCGAAGACGACACATGGCTTATCGTGTCCGAGACGTATGCGCCCGGATGGAAGGCTTTCATCCGACCCGTTGGCGGTGGCGAATCAGACGAAAATCCGGCGGAAGTCACGCTCGCCTTTGATAACTTCATTGGGGTGCGTGTTCCGGCGGGGGAGTGGGTGGCGCGGGTTATCTACAGCCCGCCGAGTTTCCAAGTCGGCGCGTTCGGCACGGTCATCGGCATGGCGCTCACGCTTTTGACGTTCGGGATTTGGGGTTGGCGAGCGCTGTTTTTGCGCTCAGATAGCGACAGCGGCGGGCAACGGCTGGCGCGGAACACCCTCGCGCCTATTCTGCTCAATCTGTTTAACCGTGGGATTGATTTTGCTTTCGCATCGGTCTTGTTCCGTTTATTGGGGCCAGAAGGCGCGGGGATTTATTACTACGCCATCGTCGTGTTCGGCTGGTTTGACATCTTCACTAATTTCGGCCTTGATGTCTACCTGATGCGCGAGGCGGCGCGGATGCGTAATAAGGCGGGCGTGCTGTTCGCCAATACAACCAGTTTCAGGTTGGTTTTGGTGGTGGCTGCTATCCCGTTGCTGATGGCCTTCTTATTCGCACGGCAAGCACTAGGCGAACCCTTGAACCCAGAAGTTTTATGGGCGCTAGCCTTGTTTTATGTCGGGTTGATTCCGGGCAGCCTGAGCAAAGGACTCACGTCCTTGTATTATGCCTTTGACAGGGCGGAATATCCGGCGGTGATTACCACCCTGACCACCATCAGTAAAGTGACCGGCGGGCTGATTGCGCTCTTGATGGGGTGGGGGATTGTCGGGCTGGCGGCGGTCAGCATCGTGACCAATCTGATTACGCTGGTGATTTTGCTGTGGGGCGCACGCGAGATGTTGGGCGGATTGCGCTTGATACGCCCCGACACAGCACAAATCCGAGATATGGCGGGCGGCAGTTGGCCGCTGATGCTGAATCATTTTCTGGCGACGATTTTCTTCCAAATTGACATCGTGATTTTGGAGGCAATGAAGGGCGAGCGCATCATCGGGTTATATCGCGTGGCTTATTCGTGGTTGCTGGCGATTAATGTCGTCCCCGCTTTTTTCACACAAGCGTTGATGGCGACCCTGAGCCGTCAGGCGCAGACCGATAAAATCGCTTTCCATCGCACCTATCGGCTGGGGATTAAATTGCTGGTCTGTATTGCGTTGCCATTTGCGGTACTGTTCACGGTTTTAGCGGAACCATTGACCTTGATTCTGGCGGGTACTGCCTATCTGCCGGACGGCGCAATCGCCCTACAGGTCATGGTCTGGAGCATCCCCATTGGTTGGATGAACAGTCTGACTCAATATGCGCTGGTCGCGCTTGACCTTCAGCGGCGGGTGACGTGGGCATTTGCGGCTGCGTGCGCGTTTAATATCGTCACCAACCTAATTTTCATCCCACAGTTCAGTTATCAAGCGGCGGCGGTCACGACCATTTTCAGCGAATTGATGCTGTTCATCCCGTTTGATTTGTTGGTAGAACGCGGGACGGGGTTGCGATTGGTGTGGTGGCGTATTTTGTGGAAGCCTTATGCGGCGGCGGCGGTGATGTTGGGCGCGGCATGGGTTTTAACGGGCGCTATCGGCGCGTTTGGCGCGGTATTCGTGGCGGGCGTGCTATATCTGGTGGTATTACGCGCCTTACGCCCACTGGATGCTGATGAACTCGCGCTGATTGCCCCCGCGTTGCCCGGACGTGTTCGGAGCCTTATCGGGGCGGTTTAAGCTCTGTGGTTTAAGGCGAATCTCCTAAAACGAGGCTTGGCTTTTGCCAAGCCTCTAGGGGCGGGACACGGTAATATAAAACAAATAAGAGCGCGATGTTGAGAGAATGATAGATTATTTAGTCAGTTTTTGGGGTATTCATTAACGAAATATTTTTCTTTGATTTACCGCGATGTGTTATAGTTTTTTTAGAAATTATCGGACAATCCACAGGTTCATTCTTCTAATGTCAAATACAGTGAATTTCCCAGATATTCTCGGCTATGTGAGTGGCGGGGAACGCCTTGACCTTGGCGCAATACACGTCGCCGCGACTGGTTTACCTTCGACGCTCAAGGCCGGCAAGATTTTCAGGCTGGTTGTCATTATCCAAAGCATGATTGATTCACCGATTACGCTGGTGGTTTCGCTCAATTTACCTGCGGATGCTGCGGGGAAGAAAAACAAGTTTTCCGCCAAAACCCCACGGATTGAAATTGGATTACAGCCTGCCGAAGTCGGGATGGTGCTACTCCCTATTGGGAGCATGGGGGATGCCGCGAGTGGCGCGGTCAAATTCCCTATCACAATCAGCGATGCCAAGGCAGAGAGGCGTGGCGGCTCCATTCGTTCCTCTACGGGCGGGGGCATTCTGTATGTAGATGGATTAAAACCCGATAAGCGTAAACTGCTTGATAATTTTGCCAAACAAAAATTTGTGGGCGGCAAAAAAGGATTATTCGGCGGTTCGGCAACCTTAACCCCCTCTATAAATTTCCAACAGAACGGGTTGACCGAAGCTAACACAGCTAAAGCAGAATATCGTTCGCTATGGGTACACACCGACTTTCGTCAAAATCCGCTGATTTTGGTTGACCGTTTTAAGGCTGAATTGACGCAGCAGGTTTTGCCTATGTTAGAACGGACACAAATCCTCGCGCCGCTTATCAAGCAAACCGGCACACGCTTTAAGCAAGCCGGATATGAACTAAGCGAGACGGAGGCCAAACTCATCGGGCGGGCAATGACCCATGTGTTGGAATATGCCTGTACGGGTCGCTTGAGTTATTCACTGAACACGACACCGCGCCCTGAATATCAGGTTTTACCCCTGATTCAACGCCCGACCAATAAACCTGTAGCAGTTAAGTTACGCTGGCTCATCGCTTTGCTCAATGCGATGGTCGATGATATGCGCGTGATTAAAACGGTCTGGAAATTAGCCATGCAAAATTGGTTTTACGACGCGTTGCTGCGTGACACATTGGTGTGGGGGCTGGATGTCGTCGAAGTCTCTGCTGGGTTAGAGTTGGGGACGCCCGAAGAATTTGAAATCCATGCCGATGCTTGGTTTGAAAAATTCCAAAATCTGCTCAACGACACGTTTGACCCCGCCCCGTTGTTATTTGAGGATGTTTATCTGCCGCTGGTTATCGCTGGTATAGCTGTGCATGATAAAGTTGCCTTACCGGATGAAGATGTTACGGCGTTACACCCGCAATTTCGGACGATGCTAAGGAAACGCATTACGGAACGCACCGAGGAAAATGCGCCATTATTTGACATCGTCGCAAGCATGTTGAGTCAAATTATCGGCGACGATTCGATTATTCTGTCGTTGACATCGAACACCTCGACCAATAGCCATACACATCATGTCCCACATACCAAGCGTAAGACAGAGGAACGAGATATTAAGGCGATTGTGGACTTTTTCGAAAGACCCGTCGCTGAGATGCGCGTGGTTGACCCCTATCTGGCGGATTATGAACGCTTGCAAAATCGCTTAGGGGCGTATGTCCAGATGGCGTTTGATAAAGGCGCGTTAAAATCGTTGTATGTGCAAACCCGTGACGCACCCGAACCGCAAAATCGACTAGAACAATTGAAAGCCATTACTGACCTTAAAAATCGTTTCCCGTCCGTTCAAATCAATGTATATCATCCAGAACACCGGAATGATCATGACCGCTATATTCACATCACGCGCCCTGATGGTTCAAAAGCGCGTATGTTGATTGGACGCGGCCTCGATTTCATCCGTCCTAACGGGAGTGTCAGAGAGACTTACCTCGTGATTGAGGAACTCTCGTAAGCTAGGGCGTGAAACGCTTTTTGACGGTGAGCATCACGCCCGGACGTGGCTCAAGGGTCGCGCCCATGTGCAGCCGTGCTTGGGGTGCGCCTGATGCGTCCAGCGTGACGCGCTGCAAAATTCTGGCGAGGACGATTCGGCTCTCGACTTGAGCGAATACCGCGCCGATACAATTACGCCTGCCCATCCCGAAGGGCAGATAGGTATATGGCTCGCGCTTTGTGCCGGGGGCGAATCGCTCTGGCTTGAACGCATCGGGTGAGTCCCAGTAGGCGGGGTGGCGGTGGGTCAGGTAAATGGAATACAGCACCCGCGCCCGCGCCGGAATCCGCACCCCCTGAAAGCCGATGTCTTGGATGGCCGTCCGGCTGCCGAGATGGATGGGTGGATAGAGCCGTAGCGTCTCGTCCAAACACTGATTAAGCCAGACCAATCCCCCCGTGTTTTCCGCCGTCGGCACATCGCCACCCAAAACCGAATCGACCTCGGCTTGTGCTTTTTGTAGGGCGTCAGGATATTGCCCCAACAGGTAAAAGACCCACGCCAACAGCGCCGTACTGGTATCATGACCGGCAATGAGCATGGTCATCAATTGGTCACGGATGAGGGTGTCGGGCATCCCTGTCAGGATGAGGTAGGAGAGCATGTCGGGTGAGTCCAGCGGCGGCTGGTGTGTCAATTGTCCGCGCCGGATATGGATAATCTGCATCAGATAATCATCCATCTGAGCGCGATATTTTGGGTAGCCCGGGCGGGGGACGCCGCGCCAGAACATCCAAAACCCGGGCGAGATGAATTTAATCAGGGAGAGGACAGCCTCCCATAACCGTCCGAGTTCCGGCGTGTAATCGACCTCAAATAATGCATCCATCAGGATGAGAAGCGCCATCTTACGCGCTTCATCCAGCATATCAATCTGCTGACCGTCCGCCCATGTGTCAATGATTTGATCGGCGCGGCGCAAGATGGCGACTGCGTATTGGGTCATCATGCGTTTGTGGAGGGACGGGTCGAGCTGCCCACGAATCTGGTCATGGGATGCGCCATCTTCGACCAAGACTCCGTGTATCAGCAACTCGGTGATGGGGTCGTTTTCTATACGCCACACAAAGGCGTCACGCTGGTCGGTCAGGATGAATTTACAAGCGTCCGCGCCCGCCATCATCACGGCGTTGAATGTAAACGCGCTTAAATTGAAAATATCGCCCGTCTCCGCGTGAAATACACTCAAAGCAGACATGACTGACCGACTCGTAACAATAGCGCGTAGGGCGCGTAAACCGGCTTGCGGGGTGGGATTAGGGATAGGACGCATAAAATCCATCACATTGGAATATGAAAACATGTCAGCAAGTATAGTGCTTAGGCGGGCGTGATAGATGAGTAATGAGTCAAAAAATCCCTTCTCTGCGATGAGAGAAGGGATTTTTGAAATCGGGGTGAAGCGTGTTTAGTTGCGACGGCTGCCCAAAATACGGAGGATGTACAGGAACAGGTTGATGAAATCGAGGTAGAGATGCAACGCGCCGAAGATGCTCAACTTGAGGACTGCGTCGCTGCCTTGCATCGCAAATTCGGGTGACTCGGCCATTTTCTTGATGCGGTAGGTGTCATAGGCGGTTAGGCCAGTGAACAACAGCACGCCGAAATAGGACAGGACGAGGTCAAGTCCGCTACTGTGGAAAATAAAGATGTTCAGCAGCGAGGCGATAATCATGCCAATCAGACCCATGATGAGGAATGTTCCCCATTTGGTCAAATCCATCTTGGTTGTGAACGCGAACACCGTCATCACGCCAAACACAACCGAGGTCGTCCCAAAAGCGGTAGCGACGGATGCGGTGGTGTAGAAGGAAACGATGAACGCGATACTGACGCCTGTCACGGCGGAGTACGCCAAGAACATGATGCCCGCCAATGACGGAGACAGCTTACTCATCGCAAAACTGAGGACGAGGACGATGGCGAATTGAGCGATGATTGCGCCCCACAGCAAGCCAGGATTCTTATGCAGGCTGTCAATCACGGGGCTGTTGTTGATGAACAACGCCACCATCGCGGTGATAAGCAGGCCAAGACCCATCCAGACATAGACCAGTCGCATCACAGCGCTGACATCAATCTTGGGGACGGCAAGCGGCATACCACTAATGAAAGCCCCGCCACCGAGTGGATTTTGGATAGGGGAATTGTTGTTATTGTTAGGGAAGATGGACACAATACCTCCTGTGTATGTAGCCCTCTATGTTAGACTACATTATAACTCAATTCGTAACAGAGTGCTTGTGCCACCCCGAATCTTTGGGGTATCACTTTCCCTAAGCGCGTCTTTGGGGACGGCGCAACGTAAATTCTGTTACAGTACAGTGACATCATGCGCGGTGATGAGAAAGGACTACAATGCGTCGCGGGACGATTTTCATTTTTGTGTTCATTCTGGCGGCTGGAGGGATTATCGCCCTGACCCAGCTTTTCCGCGCCCAACCCGCGCTTGAAATCATCGTTACGGTAGACCCGTTGGCTGAACGATGGGTACGGGATGCCGCAGCAACTTTCAACGCAAAAGGCGAAACCGTCGGGGTCAGCCGCCGTGTGCGGGTGACTGTGCAGACGATGGGCGATATGACCGTGTTCGCGGGACAGAGCAATTGGCGTGCGGAGGATCATCCTGATGGCTGGATACCCGCTTGGAGTGCTTTATTCCCATCACCGTCGGTTGGAGCAGGCATCACCTCGCGCCGGATTGTGCCATCCTTGGCGCGCACGACTTTGGTGTGGATGAGTCCGTCTTCTGCGGAGTCACGAATCTCTGAAGTGTCGTGGTCGGGGATGCAAGCCGCAGTACGGAAGGGCGAAAAACTCGCTTTCCCGTTGGCCTCGACATCTGTTCAAGGGTTTGCGACGTTGATTTCTGGCATGGCCGAATTTCAAGCCAATTCGACCCTCACCGACGCGACCTTGAGTGGCACAGATGGGCGTAATTACCTGACACCCATCATTAATGCCGTGCAAAATTACGCCACGGTTGGGCCAGACCCCGCCTTAATCATGAGTGGTACGCTGGGTTCGACATACGCGGCTGGCATGGCTACCGAAAGCCAATGGCTGTTGCAGTTGACAACCTTAGCCAGCAAAAACCCGCGTTTTGGCTATCCAGACGCGCCTGTGATTTTCGATTTTCCGATTTATCTGTTGGATAGCGTGAATCAGACCGATGATGAGCGTGCGGCGGTAGAGGCTTTTGCCAATTTCCTCGCTGAAAATGCCCAGCAAGCCAGCGCGATGACTTATGGCTTGCGCCCTGCCAACACCGAACCCGCCACTGACCAAGCCTTGTTCGAGCGTGGCGCGCAATATGGGATTATCCCCGTGCTGTCGGCGGTCAATGCCGTGAATTTGCCGCCGAACTCGACCAGCATCCGGTCATTCATTACGTGGGCGTCCGGCCTACAACGTTAATCGAAGCTTGAATATAAAGGAGCTAGTGAATGAACATGAAACATCATAGAGTGTGGGCAATCCTCGCCTTGAGCATCGCGCTGGTGCTGACGGCCTGCACGAGCAGCCCTGCGCGTGAGACGTTGGAAGTCAGCATTATTTATGCGCCGGAATTTCTGGAGATTAACCCGGGTCAAAAAGACCTGATGCCGCAAATCATTGCGGAATTTAACGCGGCCTATGCCGAAGGCAAGAATCCCCTGACCGGTCAACCGTTGGGCGAGGGCGAGAAGGCAATTGTGATTGTCGGGCGGGATGGATCATCCGGCACGGTCACACAGGGTATCGTCAACGCCTCACTCGGATTCAACAATCAGAACGTTGAACGTCCGGTGTTGTTCATCCCATCGGTGAGCCACTGGCTGGCGCTGGCAAATTTGCAAAGTGGTCGTCAGTTATTCGACCTCGCCAACACCCGCGCCAGCGCTTACGCGCCCGTGGTCATGGCGATTTGGGAGAGCCGCTTAGAGGCCATTAAGGAGACTCTCGGCGTTGAAGAGGTGGGTTGGGAAGAGTTGATTCAGGTCTTGAACGCGCCCCAAGGCTGGCGTGATTTCGGTCTGACCAGCAACCATCCCAGCGTGTATTACGGTCATACCGACCCGTTCATCAGTTCCACCGCGCTCTCGACCCTGATTTCGGAGTTTTACGCTTCGGCGCAGTCTAACGGCATTGACATCAACCAACCGCTGACGCTCGATACCGTGCGGAACGCTGATGTGCAGAATGGTGTGCGTGAGATTGAACAGCTCATCCGTCACTATTCGCAGCGCACTACCGAATTCAAGAACTATATCTCGCAAGGCCCGGATTATCTGGACTTCGTGGCGCTGGAAGAAAACGACTTGCTCTCCATCAACCTCGGCAAGACCCCTTACCAGCCGCCAGAGCGTTTGGTGGCCTTGTACCCCAAGGAAGGCACGTTTTGGCATGAGCATCCGATGGGTATCGTCAACGCTGATTGGGTGACGGCTGAACAACGTGAGGCTGCCCGCGTCTTCACCAATTACTTGCTGACCGAGAGCGTGCAACGCCGCTTCATGGAGGCTGGTTTCCGTCCGGCCAACCCCGCCGTGGCATTGGACTACCCGTTTGTGCCGGAAAATGGCGTGACGCTTGAAGGCCCGACTCGTATTTTGGATGTCCCTTCGCCGGAGGTGATTGCGGAGATTCAGCAAAGCTGGTCGTATGTGAAGAAGCAAGCCGACGTGATGCTGCTGATTGACGTGTCCGGTTCGATGGAAGAGGATGACAAAATCGGTCAAGCACGCGAAGCAGCCAAAGCCTTTATCGAAGCGATTGGCGGTGAGAATCGCGTCGGCCTGATGGTCTTTAGTGATACCGTGCGGGTAGTCGTCCCGATGGGGCAGTTGGAGACCAACAAAACCGACCTCTTGACGGCGGTCAGCCGCTTGCGTACCGAAGGCGGCACATCGCTCTATTGGGGGTTGGACAGGGCGATTGAGCTGCTCAACGCCGATACCGAAACAGACCGTATCCGCGCCATTGTCGTCCTCAGCGATGGGCAAGATAACAGCAATCAAGACGCTAGCAGAGATAATGATGTGACTTTGAACCAAGTCACCGGCGCCATTTTGGATACCCGCGAGTCGCGCAATCCGATTATCGTGATTCCCGTGGCGTATGGCAGCAATGCCGATACCCAATCGTTGAGCGCGATTGCCCGCGCCAGCGCCACCCAAGTGACGGCGGGTGATGCCAGCAACATCTTGAATGTGCTGAACATCATTAGCAGCTACTTCTAATACTTCTAAACGAAAGCCATAGCGGGGTGCGTAACGGATTGTTTACGCACCCCGCTGTTCGCTATCGCCATTTGCCGGATGTCTCTCAAAATCGGCTTTAGTTGTTTTTAACAAGAACTTCCTTTAACGATTTGTTAAAAATTTAATGTTTGGGTACTTTACATTTAGCCGGAAACAGTATATTCTATATTTAAGCTTGTGTTAAATCTTACACAATCATTTAATATCTCCAGCGGAGGGAAAAGTCTCATGAATACACAGACCGCTCTCGTTTTGTCCAGTCGGTGCGCCGAACTGGTCGCCCTCTGCGCTCGCTTCCAAGCGAGCTTCGGGCGTCGCACGGCCTTGAAGGCGGGCAGCCCGGGCGCAGAGTGGCAAATGTACCACGCCATTCTGGACAAGCAGGTGGAAATTGCAGCCTTGCTTGACCCAACCATCGTTCAAGCACCCGGTGAATCGGTTAATGCTTGGTGGAAACGCCAAGACGTAATTGACCTCAGCGCTGCCTCTGATTTACATCATCAGACCGTTCAGTTGATTTCGGCCTGTGCTTATATGGATACGGAAGAAGTGACTGACCGTTGGTCATATTCCGTCAACAGCGCGCAAGCGGCTTTGGCAGCATTGCTGCACCCGCTATCCCGTCAGCGTGCGCTCGAATCGGTCAGCCAAGCCGCGGATTAACCGACTGATATCCCGCAACCCCTTAAAATGCCCCTGCTCAATACTGAGTGAGGGGCATTTTGTTTACTGATTGACTCGATAGGATGTTCCATGCTACTCTGTTTATGCGTTTATTTGCATTTGCGGATAAATGGGTAATGGAGGCATAACTCATGCTCAGAACTGATGTCGTCCTCGTCCCCCATACGGTGACTGTTCGCGTTACAGCAGCGCCAGTTTTTAATATCTTGAATACAATAATGCTCTTTAATCTGGTGGAAGTGCGCTCTGGCCTCTCAGATTTTGTGGTTCAGACCGCGGCAGTGTTGCCCCCAGACATCAAGCGGAATAACGGAATCGCCTCGCATCTGTTAGATGCGATTGAGCCGACCAGCAGCGCAGAAGATTTCGACACCTATATCAAACTACTCAGACAGGTGGATTTCAGCGCACAAGTTCATAAGCTAATAGGGCAGATGTGCGAGAAAGATTCGGACATCCAACTGACCGTGGCGCAATTGCTGGAGTCCAAAACCACTTATATCAATACCATCATCAGTCACTACGATAAAAAAGGCGATGAGATTGATACAGACATGCTCAGCGCGGTTCATGATTATCTGAACAACCCGACGGGCGCGGTGGCTTTCCTCGTGCAGCATCTCCAGATGATGTGGGACACCTACCTCAAGGCCGAGTGGCAACGTATCGCCCCGACGCTTGAAGAGACCGTCCGCGTCTTTCATCAGCTTGATTTAACCGATTTGACCCCGTTAGAGGCTGTACAAGCCGTGACCGGACGGGATATGACCGGCTTTGTCGAGGATACGGAGGAAATCGACGAGATTATTTTCGTCCCGTCGGTTCATTGCGGCCCGTATGTGACCCGTTTTGAGATTGCCCCCCGTCGTCTGGGCTTGTTATTCGGCGCACGCGTGCCGGAAGGCGTTCCGAGCCAGTCGATTGAACTCAGCTTGCGTGATTTGATGATGCAACTGAGCGCGTTAGCCGATGACACCCGTCTGCATATCCTTGAACTTTTGACCCATCACCGCGAGTTGTGCAGCGCTGATTTTCAGCAAATGCTCAACCTGAGTCAGTCGTCCGCTTCGCGCCATCTGCGCCAATTGGTGGCTTCTGGTTTCTTGGATGAGCGACGCCGCGACTTGAACAAATATTTCAGCCTGAACACGCGGCGCATCCAAGAGACATCCGCCGCCATCAAGATGATGTTCTCCCGCCGAGGATAAATGCGTTTCGACGTTCTAACCCTGTTTCCTGAGATGTTCGAGGGGCCAATGACGGCCTCGATGATGTGGAAAGCCAAAGACCGTGGCTTGTTGAATTTGCACCTGCACGATATTCGTGATTGGGCATTGGACAAGCACCGCAAGGTCGATGATACCCCGTATGGCGGCGGCGGCGGGATGCTGATGCGTGTTGATGTCCTTCACGCGGCTGCATCCGCCGTCCAAGCGATGGATGTCCCCGCGCCTGTGATTTATATGTCACCCACCGGACGGGTGTTATCCCATCAGGTGGCGGCGGAATTGGCACAACACCCGCGCCTGATTTTGTTGTGCGGTCACTATGAAGGCATTGATGAGCGCAGCCGCGACTTGTTCATTACCGATGAAATCAGCATCGGTGATTATGTGCTGACGGGCGGGGAGTTGGCTGCGATGGTGGTCATGGACGCGGTGCTGAGGCATGTGCCGGGTTTATTAGGCTCCGACGGCGCACATGAACGCGACAGCCACGCGGACGGCTTGTTAGAAGGCGCACATTACACCCGTCCGGTCATTTACGAAGGGTTGGGCGTGCCAGATGTGCTTCAGAACGGTAATCACGCCCAGATGATGCGTTGGCGTCGTCAGGAATCGTTGCGCCGCACGTGGCGTCATCGCCCTGATTTGCTCCTGACCGCGCCACTGGATGAGGATGACCGTTATTTTTTGGCGCGGCTAGCAGATGAAGAGTTGCATTAAATTAGGTTCTGTTGACGTTACCGTTTTAGCCTTCATTCTACAGCCCTCCCTCAAGGCGAGGATTTAACACACACGCTTTTACCGTTTCTCTCTGGGAGACGGGGCGGGGGATAAGGCTAGAACGGCGAGTCCTGTTAAATGTCAACGCGCCGAGTAACATGAATGTCGAAAATGAAAAATTTGTTACATCCAAACATGTAAACGAATCATTCCCGTGGTACACTGATACATGGCGGG
>Ga0164241_10003807_pt1 | contig 14945 bp, 18 predicted proteins | sample OricomyardsoilBY_FD_108780 | JGI IMG/M metagenome (GOLD analysis project Ga0164241, IMG submission 108780) | Backyard soil microbial communities from Emeryville, California, USA - Original compost - Back yard soil (BY) | ecosystem: Environmental > Terrestrial > Soil > Unclassified | place: USA... | reverse complement strand
TCGCGCATCTGCAGCATGTGCAGTATTGATTGAAGCAGATTGACATCGCCTGAACGCAAGACGCGGACAGCGGCGGCAAAACCCATGATCATCACCTCCTCTCATGTTTGAGTTGCCTTAGGGGCTATCATAGCGCCAGTTCTCTGGTTTTTGCAAGGGTAGCTTGGGTGACCAAAATGAATTTAAATATATAATTTATATCTACACATTATATGAAAAATAACTGGGTGAAAATTATTTTTGCATTTACAATTCTCCTCGTCATCTTAGTTTTACTGGGAGTTATCGGAGTACCTTCTAAGTGTCATAACTACAGAGAAGATATTTTACTATGTCACCCTTTCTATACTACGGATTTCTGGAATGACATACCCGGTTCATGGTATGGCTTTGAATATATAAAAATCCTGAGATAAGTACGAAAAAAATACTGTGAACCTTGGGAGCGATGAGAGACTTGGTCTCAAGTCACTAAGTAAAATGTCTCGTGGCCCCACATTTTATTAAGTGCTCGCGACCCCGACTCGCCGGCCCTAAAAGGGAACCCCGGCTCCGTCCTTCAAGTCTCTCATCGCGCTACCAACAGCAACGGCCGCAATGCGAGTGCATTGCGGCCGGCTGATTGGTGCGCGATGAGAGACTTGAACTCCCGACCTTCTCGGTGTAAACGAGCTGCTCTACCAACTGAGCTAATCGCGCATTTGGATCAACCCTAGAGTTAATCACGTGAGCAACATAGTACCTGTTTTCAAAATATTTTCAATGGGAGCGCAAAATTGCTGTGTGGGGTATACTCTGCGTAATGATGGAGATATGCTGCATTGTAACGGGGAAGGTCCAGAACGTCCGCTATCGGGACTACGTACAGACATCTGCAACACAGTTGCATCTCACGGGATGGGTCCGGAATCTGCCTGACGGCACCGTTGCGGTTGTGGCACAAGGCGAGCCCGATTTACTCAAGGAATTCGTTGAGTATCTTCACGAAGGGTCGCTGCAGGCGCAGGTTGAGGGTGTTGCGGTTGAGTGGCGCACGACCAAGCGGCAGGATGACGATTTCTCGATCAAGTTTTAACTTTTGCAGTATGGAAATAGAAATAGTATTTGAAAATGATGATGCGGTGGTGATCAATAAGCCCGAAGGGCTTATGGTCCACAATACGGAGCATTCAACTGATCCAACGGTTGTCGATTGGTTCTTGGAACGCTACCCGAGCGGGAAGGGCGTGGGGGAGCCACAGCTTTCGCCAAAGGGCGTAGCACTGGAGCGTTCAGGGGTAGTACACCGGTTGGACAAAGAGACCTCTGGCGTAATGATCTTGGCAAAGCATCAGGATGCATTTGTGCATCTCAAGAAGCAATTCCATGATCGGCTGGTGAAGAAAGAATATCGCGCATTCGTGTATGGCGCAGTGCGCGAACAATGGGGAACGATCGACAAGCCCATAGGACGCAGCACAAAGGATTTTCGACTGCGTTCAGCACAGCATGGAGCGCGCGGTTTGTTGCGGGAGGCTGTAACTCACTGGGAGTGCGTCGGTACCGGACGCTTTGAGGGCGAAGCGTTCTCATATATGCGATTGCGTCCACAAACCGGCCGCACGCACCAGATCCGCGTGCACCTTCAAGCTATTGGCAGACCGATCGTGGGGGACCAAGTGTACAGCAAGGCGGAGATGGCAAAGTCCAATAACCTCGGATTCGCTCGGCTTGCGCTTCACGCACACATACTTGATATCGAACTCCCCGATGGAGAAGCGCAGCGTTTTATTGCACCGCTCCCGCAGAGCTTCATTGAAGCAGCAGATAAGCTAGAAGGGTAAGAAGCGGCCCGCCAGTTTTCTGGCGGGCCGGACCCTAGTGCGGGATGAATGCATCAGGCGCCTGTTCCCACGGGAACACGATCCAGACATTCGGGATCTCGCGGTAGAAGTAGTTTGCCACCGCTTTTCCTGCAGGCTTGGCGTATACTGCCGCGAAATAGGCATTGGGAAGGAATTCTTTCAGCCGTCCCACTGTCTTTCCAGTGTCGAAAAGATCGTCCAAGACTAGGAGGCCTTCACCTCCGTGTGCGAGGAGATCTACTGGCAGATTGCCGAGGACTTTGACCTCTCCCTGCGTCGTGTCAGCGTACGACTGGACCACAAGCGACGGGATGTTGTTGATCCCGAAGCAGTTGCCGACAACCGCAGCAAACGGGTAACCGCCCCGGGCAAGGCAGTAGATCTGCTTGAAGGAACTCTGCTCCTTCTGCAGAGCGCGCGCTGCAGCCCACGCATCGCGGTAGAAGATATCCCCCGGGAGCCAGAGCCTGTGCTCTGCATCAAGGGTAAAACCTTCGGGTATCTCAGTCATTTTGGCCTCCTGATAGGGAACTGTGGGGTGAACTTGTTTGAGTGGACAATAGCAGAAACGCCCCCAAACGCAAGAAGGACCCGGCATATTGCGCACAAAAAAACCATGTGGTACAGTACCCGGGCTTTAACAGCGCTATTTTTATTTATATGAACACAGCACTCGCAGGGATAACTATCTCTCCCGTAAATATGGACGACCGCAAGGCACTTGGGATCAAGGCCGGCGATACTGTTCGCGTGCATCAGCGAATCCAAGAAAAGGGGAAGACCCGCATCCAGGTATTCGAGGGGGTTGTACTCGCGCGCAAGCATGGCACTGAGCCAGGCGCTACATTCACAGTGCGCAAGGTTGCAAGTGGCGTAGGCGTCGAGAAGATCTTCCCGCTGTACTCACCGAATATCGACAAGATCGAGATCGTGAAGCGAGCTAAGGTTCGACGCGCAAAGCTCTACTACATCCGTGAGAAGGTTGCGCGAGAGATCAAGCGCCAGATGCGCCGCATGAGCTTGGTAGCGCTCACTACAGAGTCAGAAGCAGAGGCTGCAACGCGACAAGCGGCAGAGGAAGCTAAGGCTGCTGAAGAAGCTGAGAAAGCAGCACAGGCCGAGCTTGAGGCTCAGGCAGAGGCGGAAAAGGAGGCAGCAAACGCTGAGGTGAAAGAAGCTGAAGCCGAGGTTGCTGCAGAGGAGGCCGCAGCGGCAACAGAAGAAGCTGCACCCGAGGAGACTCCTGTAGAAGAGAAGAAGGACTAATGGACATCAAACAAAAACCCCGGCATCCGCCGGGGTTTTTGTTTGGAGTGGTACACTTCTGTATATGACCATTGAAGAGAAGTTCCAAGAACTCAAGAAGATGATCAAGCATGCGGGCGAAACCGCACGAGCGTATTTTGATTCAGAGGATGTTGCAAATGATCTTAAGCATGACGGCACTGTAGTTACTCAAGTGGATCAATCTATTGAGCGAATGCTGCGGGACTATATCATCAATAATTTTCCCGGCGATGCGATTGTGGGCGAGGAAGAAGAAGCGAGGGAAGGGAAAAGCGGCTTTGTGTGGCATATCGACCCGATCGATGGGACGGATAATTTCTTAAGGCGCATTCCGTTCTGCGCAGTTTCCGTTGCTCGCTTGGGAGATACGCAAGAAGACTCATTCGGGATCGTATACAATCCGATAACTGGGCAGATGTTCTCCTCCCTTATGGATAATGGTGTGTTCGAAAATGAACGCGTCCATAATCTAAATAGCGATTTCTTGGGCGGCAAGGGTGTGATCTCAATGGGCCGCGGACAAGAACCGTGGATGAAGACTGCGATGTATAACTTGATCAAGACCATAGCAATGGACCTGGGTGCATGCCGCGCGTATGGGTCCTGCGCGCTTGAGCTCGCGTATGTGGCAGCTAACCGCATTGATGGTGAACTGATCTTTGGATTGCATTCTTGGGATTGGGCAGCAGGGATCTATCTTATTAAGGCAGGAGGAGGCACGATCAGTGTTTTTGAAGATGGAGCTTGGCAGATATGGGAAGGGTCTCTCAAAGAACTGTGCAGCAGGCACGATCGGATACTCTTTGCGAGCCATGCCGGCGTGCACCAGCGGGTGCTTGGGCTCGTTGGCGATCCGCACAAATGGGCTGACCTTGAATGAAATTCACTTCTCATGCATAATGGCGCGACCATTTCTATGGTGAGATGCCCAGGTGGCGAAATTGGTAGACGCACTACCTTGAGGTGGTAGCGCCCGCAAGGGCATGCTGGTTCAAATCCAGTCTTGGGCACATGCAGGTACACGAAAAATCACTCCCGTCAGGGGAGTGATTTTTCGTGTAGCAAGCAAAAGGCTTTGCTTGCGAGCCTGCATGTGAGGCGGAGACATGTCTTTGCTCTTCCTTGAGCAAAGACGGTCGAGCCGGGGCAGCAGGTACTTATGAGCGAAGCGAATTAGTAACCTGCGTCCGATATTCTGCGAATAGGTGTTCTATAGCAACAAAACCCATTCCTGTATACTAGCCTCATGGAAACAATAGTCGACCAGTCGTATGGCGTGGTCCCGCTGCAGAAGCAGGAAGGGCAGTGGAAGGTGTTTTTGATCCATCAGTACGGAAGCCGCGGCGATCTTTTCTGGACATTTCCGAAAGGCCACCAAGAGGAAGGTGAAACTCCCGCTGAAGCTGCGCTGCGAGAACTCTATGAGGAAACAGGGCTTTCCTTGTTGCACCTCTATGAGGAGAAGCTGTATGAGCATTCGTACACGTACGTGCATGAGGATGTACAGATCGATAAGACTGCAAGCTATTTTGCGGGCGAGGTCTCAGGAGGGCAGTGGAGGGTCCAAGAAGACGAGGTGCATGAAGCTGGCTGGTTCAGCTTTGAAGAAGCACGCAAACTACTTACCTTTGACGCAGCTAAAGATATCCTTGATGCAGTTGAGCACGACTGTTGCGCATAAGACAAACCGTTTGTATTTCTTTTAAAGACAGGAGAAAATAGCATTATGAAGATCATCAAACACAGCATTGCGTACACGCTTATGGCGCTCGGCCTTGTGTGTTTGGCGCTGATCATTGCTGGGGCGATCGCGGTGGAGTTCTTCCCGAACTCATTAGCAGCGCAACGCATTCAGGATGCGGTAGTGTGGGATCAAACAGACGCTCCGCTTCAAAGTGATCAGAGCGCAGTATTCCGCAAAGAGTTGCAGGCTCAGGTGCAGGAGAAGCTCGGTACGCCGATTGAGGGGTATGAGCCTTGGATGTTCCTCCAGGTATTTCCCGGTCTTACCGAGACGGACTTTGAAAGAGTACAAGCGAGTATCGGACATTACGCCATCGAAAACGGCGAACTGATATATGTACAAGACCCAGCCAAGCTCATCCATAGCGCCGCGAAGTCGATCACAGATGAAGGGATGGAAACGCTTCTGCACAATGTCTCTGTCCGTTTAAAGGTTGACCTAGCAGAGGGTGGTACACTAACGAAGATCATGAGCGCACTCCTGCGCACCCAGTCGTAAGAGGCCGGTTCGTAGAACGTTATATGGAACAGAGCTCCCTTAAACAATCCTTTCTTGAAGCCTTCGACACCTATAGCGATGCGATCTTTCGCTTCTGCCTAGTCAAAACGTCGAATAAGGAGCTCGCGGAGGACCTGACGCAAGAGACATTCATGCGCTTCTGGCAGGCGCTGCGCGATAAAAAGCCTATGAGCAACGAACGCTCATTTTTATATACGATCGCAAACAATCTGGTCATCGACTGGTATCGCAAGAAGAAGTCGGCATCGCTTGATGTGCTTGAAGAGGGTGGATATGAAGCGCGGGATGTGCAGGCCGAGGACCCCGAAAGGAAGGCTGCGATCGCAGAGATACTTTCAGTGGTTGCAGATATGGATGAGAAGGATAAAGAGGTTCTCCTGCTTCGGTTTGTTGAGGGCCTTGATCCAAAAGATATTGCATTGGTGCTCAATGAAAGCGCGAATGCAGTTTCAGTGAGGATCAACCGCGCCTTAGGCAAGGTAAAGATCGAGTTACACGTATGAACGAACACGAAAAAACAGCATACATGGCTACGCTTAAAAAAGCCTCTCTCACACCAGAGGCTAAGTTGCGTATGCGTGAAGAATTAGCCGCATTTGCGGATCTTCATGCTGTAAGAATGGAGGGGAATGAGCGTTCTATAGGTGAAATGCAGAGCATATCTGTATTTGCATTATTCACCAATTACTCAACAGCGAGAATTATGAAAGCAACACTACTTATTGCACTTATGGTTGGATTGGGGGGCGGCACTTCGCTTGCGGCACAAAACACTGTTCCCGGCGATCTTCTCTATCCGGTTAAAGTGCATGTGAATGAGAATGTACAGAGCGCTTTCGCTTTTGACGCAAATGCTAAAGCAAACCTTGAGCTTGCGCTGCTGCAAGAGCGCATGGAGGAAGCTAAGCGTCTTTCAGATGAGGGGCTGCTGCAGGGCAGCTTAGAAGTAGAGATGCAGACAAGGATCGCATCTCAAGTAGACGAAGCGGTCGCGGCAGCCAATAGTGCTGATGCTGAAGTCGGTGCGGATATCCGTGTGGCGGTATCAGATGCATTGTCTGCATTCAGCAACAGGCTCGCGCTTGTAGAAAGCTCAGGCAATACCCGCATGGGAGTGGAGATGTCACAAGCAGCTTCTGCAAAGGCGGACTCTGATGACGCCATGATGATGAGCATCTCAGCGTTCGGGACAAGCGAACTTGCAGGAGACATCAGCGTACAGAGCATCATAGAGCAAGCGCAGACTCGCCTTGAAGCATTGCAAGCAACTCTTGCAGGCGCAGTAGCGCTCGGCGCTGAAGTACAGGCAGAGTTCAAAGCACAGCTTCAGACTGCTGCAGAATTCATTGCGAAAGCACAGGCAGACATGAAAGCGGGCGCTGAAGTACAGGCAGAACAGAGTGTACAGCAAGCGCATGAGATCATGGGCGAGGTTGAATCTGCTCTGAGCCTTATGGGAGAAGTGAAGATCGATATGAATACAGGACACATCATCGGCATTGATCTGTATACTGACGGATCAGTAGGAGGCGGCACCATAGGGAACAGCGGCGCGGGGATAGAGAGCGAAGGTGCGGTTGAAGTGCTGATCGACCCGGTCCCTGCAGTGATGCCCGAAGGACTCTAAGCACGGTGCAGTGTATATACAAAAAAGCCGGCTTGCCGGCTTTTTTGCTCTGCACTTTCTGCCATTGCAGGGCATATGCACACGGAGTTTTCACAATGCCGCGGTAAGATTAGCGCAGGCCATCCGTTTTACAGCGGAGGATTACAATTTCAATTTAATCGATATATATGACCATAGTACGAAATTCTGTGTTTGGTACAGGAGTGCTTGCGCTTCTTCTGCTTGGCGGAGTCGCCTATGCGCAAGAGGGTGAAGATCTGCAGGTCCAAGCAAGCGGAATGAATGCCACTGCGGTTTTCCACCGAAGTACACCGTGCACGCAGTATGTGCTTGAGTGGGGTGACGGGGAAGAGGAAGTATTTAAGAGCGATGCAGAGGTTTGTGTACAGGTGATCGACCGCGTTTCGTTAACGCATGAGTACGAGGATGAAGGAGAGTATACCGTTACGCTCGCGCTGCAAGGGAAAGAGCATGAAAAGAAGGTTTCGATCCCAGCTGAGATCGTCTCCTTTGAGCTTGAGGACGTTGCATCCATCACCGCAAAGTGGGTAGATCCATCAGAGATGATGGCAGATGAGGAGTACTACATCTATACCATTACGCTCGATTCAGGCAAGGTGGTGGAAGTGCAAGCAGGCGGGTTTACTACGCAGGAATACCGCAACACGCAGTTCGAGAATGCGGGCTATGAGGGAGACGTGGATGCACTCTTGGCAATAGTAGAACAGGAGGACGAGGATCAGGCCACTACAACGCCTCCTTCAGCAAATGATAACCTCAGCGTGTATCACCAGCTTATACAGGCGCTTCAAACGCTCATAGAGCGAATGCAGACGCTTTTGCAGCTTCGGTAAGCAACAGAAAAACTTCCCCCGCGGGAAGTTTTTTCATCCCAAGCAAATAATTCTTGGGTATACTGCGTGTATGTCACAGGACCCGATTCGAGAGATATATAAGGCGATCGAAGCGCATGAGTCGAATCTTTCGTATACCAAGCGCGGTATCCCGCCGTTGTTCACCGCAAGCACCACCTCGCAGATCATGATCGTAGGACAAGCTCCGGGACGCATAGCAGAGCAGACACAAAAGCCATGGAATGATAAAAGCGGCGATCAGCTGCGCCGTTGGATGGGCGTTACTCGCGAAGTTTTTTACGATGAGTCGGTTATTGCGTTGGTTCCCATGGATTTCTATTTCCCTGGCAAGGGGAAACTGTACGATCTGCCGCCCCGCAAAGGATTTGCACAGCTGTGGCATCCCATCTTGCGCTCGCATATGCCGCAGATCAAACTCACCCTCTTAGTGGGGAAGCATGCGCAGGATTATTACTTAGGTGAACGTACAAAATCACTCACAGAAACGGTACGGAGTTTTGAATCATACATTGACCACGGCTTCTTCCCGCTGCCGCACCCCTCGCCGCGCAATAACATTTGGAAAAAGAAGAATTCATGGTTCGAAGAGGAAGTAGTCCCGGTACTTGGGCGAGAAATAGCTAAGCTTTTGCATGGCCCGCGCGGCAAGTGATACACTAGCGTGTACAGACCCCACTACGCATGGAAGCTTTGAAAAAACTCCGCATACCTCTTCTTATAGCAATCATTTGCTGTGCGCTACTTGCAGCAGCAACAATACTTTTTTTCAATGGCGCAGAAAGCTCCCAGCCTTCGCAGGCGATGGTCTCGGGCGCGAAAGCGTCGAGCACTGTGCCGTACGTGACCGAGACTGAGGAGTTCATGGCGTACTTGCGGGAGACATTACCGGAGATCGGCTCAGAAGCGCTGCAGGTTCGCTTGCTCGAACTCTATGAGAAAGATGGGCCAGGCGAACAACATATGGCTTTCCACTATTTCGGAGAGGTGCTCTATGAGGAAGAGGGAGCAAACGGTCTGCCATTATGCGAGAACTGGTATGGGTTCGGCTGCTTCCATGGATTCTTGCTGAGTGCGATCGATGTCGAGGGGTACCAAGTTGTACCGCTTCTGGACGAGGCATGTGTGAGTGCCAACAAGAGCACGATGGATATTGAAACCTGCCACCACGGGATCGGACATGGTCTCGTGGAATTCTCAGGCCGCGATGCGGATGAGGCTGTTGAAGTGTGCGACATGGTGCATCATGTATTCGAGAAGCTCGGATGTGCTTCAGGTGTCTTCATGGAGTATTTCTCTCCGACCCAATCTGAAAAGCGCATACTCGTCGATGCCCCTCCATTTGATAAGAAAAATCCATACAATGTATGCGATACATACACAGGGGTCCGCAAGGCAACGTGCCTGTTTGAGATCCACCCATGGTGGCAGAATGTAGCTAAGTTTGATCCGCAAACCGTTGAGCAGATGTGCAATGCAGTTGAAGAGGAAGAGGCACGCGAATTCTGTTTGATAGGCTACGGCAACTCGAAGGGTCCGATCGTCGATAATGCACTTCCGTACTGCGATCAGTTTGTGGACCCAGAGAGCCACGCATTGTGCCGCGCGGGCATCTTCTGGTCGGCAGAGCATTTCAATGATGAGAAAGATCCGATGAAAGCATGCCGCGATTTGCCGAATGAATACCGCCAGTTCTGTGTACAGAAAGGGAGGTTCACCTGCCACTTAGAGAACAGCTGCAATAGGGAGGTGTCAGTGCGGGAGTAGGGGCAGCTACTAGGAATCGGTCACGAGTTACTAAGCATAATCATTCGCAAGCTCTGATTCTGCCAAGTACTCTCGACCCCGACTCGCCGGCCCTAAAGGGAACCCCGGCTCCGTCTTTTGATTCCCAGTAGCCGCTCCAGACAGCAACAGCCCCAAAGCGAAAGCTTTGGGGCTGGCTGTTCTGGGCGCCGTAGTAGAGGAAGTTAGAACTGTATTTGAACGATTGTCTGATGCAAGAATCTTCATACCGACCTTTAAGCCAGGTCTAATAAATGAGTAATTTGTACTTCTGATGAAAATTATTTCAGCAGTCCACAGATTTGAATTTAAATCTTTACAAACGGTATAATAAATGTTATTATATTGTCGGTCGGTTGACTTCATTGTCTAGTCGTCCTCTGAGCGTATGACGATACCGATTCATCGGGACTGACCACAAAAGTAGATCTGGACCGCCAGGTCTTTTTTTGTGCCTATTTTTCTTCTTCTGATTTCATCGCCCAACGCTTTTTAACTGGATTGGGATACTTCACAATGCCAAAACCAGCAATCACACCGTAGCCATCGCAATGTATTGCACTCGCCATTCTCCGAAAATACTCGTAATCTTCCATTTCTGTGCCGCTGGGGTTTTCCCACTGATGTCCGAAGTCTACAAATTGTCGATATACATTGTATGCGGCTGTATCTGCAATTTGTAAAAAGTTAGAATTGCAAGACTTTTCGAACCTAAGTCCAGAATGCGAGTACTTTGCGTAAAAAGGAGAAGCATTAATTTCTTGATTGGCTACTTTGAGTATCATTCCCTGGTCGTGTTTTTTTGATTTAATTTCACTTTCCATTTGATCAAAAACAATCTCATATTCGTTTGCAGGGAACATTTCAAGTCGGTCGAATACTATTTGTGTTAGTAAGGATAATGGTGTTGATCCATTACGCTTGCCAGCAAAATATCGTTTGTCTAGGACGAATGCTTGGACAACAAAGTTTTCTTTTATAAAAAGTGGATACCAGAAATCCTCTATAAAACCCTTCAATTCTTCCTCGCTTACGCCAAAGGGGTCTAAATAGAACTTCTTCCTCTGGTGAGGATTGCGTAACTTGTCAGATTTAATCTCAACGTGCTTAGTACCGAATACCTCAACCTTTTTAACGTTGATTAAATCATTTAGTTCAGAAGTTTTTTCGCTCGTTATGTGAATACCCGCTAGAACGAAATAATTCCTGCGCCAAAAATTAAGATTCTCCTCAGACCGGTCAGGAGGATTTTGAGTGAAATCAGGTGAATAAGGAGTTTCCCATTGCCTTGAGCCGCTGTCGTCTATGAAGAAAAAGTTTTTATTGTTCGGCATTTATGCAATTGTAGCAATTTTCTTTATAATTGAGAAAATATCCTTTAAATTAGGTTATCGGGAATTGTCTGGTTAATAAAAGAAAAGGTCTCTACAAGAGAGACCTTTTCTTTTATTGTTGGGGCGGCTACTGGGAATCGAACCCAGATCGAAGGCTCCACAAACCTCAGTGTTAACCGTTACACCATAGCCGCCATGTGTAAAGGAGAAGCTCCTTTAGTGGGCATAGTTATACCTATTTTTGCAGCAAAAGTCGAGTGAATATGCGAAACCGGCACTGCCGATGCGCTACAATACGGTCATGGATGACGAAGGCGTAAAAGTCATTATTTTTTTCCTCTTTCTTTTCGGGGCAGGGATAGGCTTCTACCTTGCTAAGCTTTTCCTATAGTTCAAGCGTTGCTTCCGCTGCTTCGTTCCCGTCTTCTTCATGGTGTTCGCCAAAAGCACTGTGCGACCACATCAAGAGTGCAGTGATCAGCACGAGGCCGACAACAGTTGAGAAGAAGGTCTTGAAGAAGTGGTCGCGGTGCGTCTGCTCCTGCAGCTCCGGGAGCATGTCGGACGCTGCAATGTATAGCAGATTGCCAGCTGCGAGCCCGGTAAGTATCCAAGTGTATTCTCCTGCTTCTGCGAAGATATAGCTTGCGATGACTCCGAGGAAGATCGATGAGGCTGAAAGGAAGTTGAGCGAAAGTGCTTTTTTACGCGAATACCCAGCAGCGCGCAGCACCCCGTACTCGGCGATCTCCTGCGGTATCTCATGGAGCGCGATACCGATAGTTACCGCAATACCTACAGCCGGGTTGATCAAGAACGCAGAGACAATGACGACGCCGTCAGCGATGTTGTGGATCGCATCTCCGATCAGGAGCATGCGTGCGCTTTGCTGGTCTTTCTCACAATTATCATCTTCTTCATGAGCCTCGTGCGCATGATGGTGGTGATGATGGTAGGTGCGCAAGAAGTGCGAGAGAAGATAGAAGCTTAAGAAGCCTGCCACGATCGCAATGCTGCCGTAGAGCTCCCCTTCGTGCAGGGTCTCAGGGATGAGCTCAAAGAAGATGACTCCTAAGAAGACTCCGATCGCGATCGGGACAATGAATCGGTGCGCACCTTGCAGGTGCCCGGACTTACCGATAAAAAAGACTCCAATAAGGGAGAGTAGGGCGACGATACTTGCTGCGATCAATGCTTCGAACATGGTTATTATTTATTATTGCAAATTGTTTGCAATAAGGTATCATGGAGTTATGAAAGATGCAATACAACAGATCCTCGGCGAGCTTTCCTCACGCGGGTATCGGATCACAAAAGCGCGGCAAGAGGTTGTCTCCGCGCTTGCTTTTGCTACGCAGCCTCTGGCGATCAGGGCGCTGTGCGAGCGCATCAAGTCAAGCGATGAGGCGAGTGTGTATCGCACAGTGCGCACGCTTGTTGAAGAGGGTCTCGCAGAAGAGATCGTGGTACAGAATCAAGCGCCGCACTATGCGCTTGCGCATGAGCACCATCATCACGTTATCTGCAAGCGCTGCGGTTTTATGGAGCATTTGGAGTGCGCTATGGAACACCTGCAAAAGCCTCGGTCCTTCACCACTATTGATTCACACGAGGTGACCTTCTACGGATTGTGCAAAAAATGCGCATAGCGCCTATACTAAAGGGATATGGGAAAAATAGTTTTCGTTATCCTTACCTGTCTTTTCCTAGTGTCCCTTGTCTCAGCGCAAGAGGTCTATGAAGAGCTCAAGGAGATCGTACCTGCAGATGTGCTGCAGATCCTTTCAGAAGAAGACCGCACCATCGACGGCACTGATACGGTCGTACATGTGCAGCATATAGAAGCACAGATACAAGGCGGCAGCCAAAAAGGCAGAGTGGTGATTTTTGAAAATGAACTTGTTCCGCTTGAAGTGGGGGACAGTGTGTATTTGAACTATCTGAAGACCATCAATGGAGATGAGTATTTCCTTTTCAAGGATTTCAAAAGGCAGGGGCCGCTTTTTACGCTCCTCCTGCTTTTTGTCGGTTTGCTTATCTTCTTTACGCGCATGCAGGGTGTGCGTGCGGTAGTGTCGCTTGGACTAAGCGTACTTGCGATCCTGTTCCTTTTGGTGCCCGCTTTGCTTGCAGGCTATAACCCTGCGCTTGCAAGCGCAGGTATTTCAACACTCATATTGGCGCTGGTGCTCTTTATTACGCACGGCGTCCACCCGCGCTCAGTCATTGCGTTTGCCGGAACCGTTGCTGCGGTTGTGGCAACGTGTGTTGTGGCGTGGATCGCGGTTGATGTGTTGAAGCTCACTGGTTTCAGTTCTGATGCTGCGGTGTATCTGAATTTCTCCACCAATGGCAGGCTTGACTTCGCAGGCTTGCTCTTGGGAAGCATCATCATTGGTATTCTCGGAGTGCTTGACGATGTATCTATCACGCAAGCGTCGGTGGTGCGCGAATTGAAAGCAGCGAATGCCGCTCTTTCAGTGCGCGAACTTTACGTACGTGCGATCAATGTGGGGAAGGACCATATTGGGTCGCTCGTGAATACGCTTGCGCTCGCATACATCGGCGTTTCGCTGCCGCTGGTACTGCTGTATGCAACTGCAAGCGCCGAACTTTCCCTGACGCTCAACCAAGAGATCGTTGCGGCGGAACTGGTGCGTATTATCGTCGGCAGCATCGGACTTGTGCTCGCGATCCCGCTTACCACGATCATCGCAGCTTGGTGGTACGCCAGTCATGAGGCTGATGAGCCAGGAAGAGGCAAGCACAGCCATTCACATGTTCATTAAGAGGCGTATACTAAAGTCCTATGCATCCAGTTCAGTCATTCGTTGAAGAGTTCAAGAAGTTTGCCATGCGCGGCAATGTAGTTGATCTTGCGGTGGGTATCGTCATCGGCGCGGCCTTCCAAAAGATCGTGACCTCATTGGTGAACAACATCATTACCCCGCTTATAGGCTCGCTTATGGGGGGAGTGGACTTTACCGGCTACGCGATCACCATACGCGATTCAGAGATCGCATACGGTATCTTTATTCAATCGATCATTGATTTTGTCATTGTTGCGTTTGCTATCTTTGTGGCGATCAAGGTTATGAACGAGCTCCAGAAGAAGGAGAACCAGAAGCCTGAAGAGAAGAAAGCAGCAGAACCAACCGAAGAGGTTAAGCTCTTGCGCGAGATCCGCGATAGTCTGCAGAAGACTAATGCTTAGCGAAAAAGACCGCACAAAAAGTGCGGTCTTTTTGTTTGGATACTACCAGAACACACCTTTAAACTCTTGCGCAAGAGCAACTTCAGTTGCTATCCACAGCCCTGAGTTTGGAGTCAAAAAACTGCTCACATAAAAGGTGCTTATTTTCCAACACATTCTATTTTCACCTTGTACGCGTTATGCACAAAAGGCAAGTTTACAGGCATATTTTACGCAGACGCGTGCGTACCGTACTATCAAGTTATCACTCGTTGTCTCCAAATGAGTGTGTCGGAGGGAAAGGACACGCACCTGGGCCTTGCGCCTAGAATTGCCATGTAGGGAAACATGGTAGTGTCTCTAACGCTCTATACTTTGGCGGATCTTTCTTAAAAATAACTGGCTGCATGTCCATACAAACATGCAGTACAACCACACCACCAATTATTTTTGCGAGAGATCTCCAAAAAAATTTCTGATGTCTCATCAGAGGTTCTTTACTAGCCTCGTTATAAGAAATTATGTTTACCGAAGTTACGAAGCGCAATGGAACAAGAGTTCCATTCGCTCCCGAGAAGATCGTTATCGCGATGCGCAAGGCGTTTGCGGCAGAGAATACGCCTGTTGATGATGCGATCTTGCGGCAAATGGCAGATCGCGTAGTGGCCAAGCTTCAGCTTGCCTATGAAGGCAAGTCTGAGTGCCCGACTGTCGAGTACGTGCAGGATCTTGTGGAAGAG
>Ga0164241_10003806_pt1 | contig 14948 bp, 13 predicted proteins | sample OricomyardsoilBY_FD_108780 | JGI IMG/M metagenome (GOLD analysis project Ga0164241, IMG submission 108780) | Backyard soil microbial communities from Emeryville, California, USA - Original compost - Back yard soil (BY) | ecosystem: Environmental > Terrestrial > Soil > Unclassified | place: USA... | reverse complement strand
TGTAATTTTTTTCCTTTCATTTCTTCTTAAGCTGCTAATACTTCATTTAATTCATTTATTATCTCATCCGTCCTCTCTCCAAACAATTGCCCATTTGTCTGAATCAGGATTTTCAAGATGTGAGGATTTTCAGGATTTTAATTCTGTCTTTAATCCTCTTCATCTTTTAATCCCGTAAATCCTGATTCAGACTATTTTCCTGATTCAGGCTGTTCCCCTTTCTTGTTGTATTTTGGATTAAACACTTTTTTAAATTGCAAACTGATTCCTCCGAAATTAATTAATAACCCGATGGGCAGATCATAAGCTACTACATAATTTTTTGCCTGCGCCAAATGAACATCTTCTAAATTAATGTGCGCTTTTAATTCTACCATTACCTTTCCTTCAACTATAAAATCTGCCCTTCTTGTGCCCACATCTTCACCTTCATAAAATATAACGTGCTCCTTTTCTCTTTCAAACACTAAACCTGCTTTTCTAAATTCTATAGCCAGACAACGTTGATAAATTACTTCCTGAAAGCCATTGCCTAAAGTATTATGCACTTTCATAGCGCAACCATTAATCTTATAAGTAAGTTCAGTTAGTTCCATGTTATTTTGTTTTAAAGATGACAATTTATTTAATCCATTTGTCTGAATCAGGATTTTCAGAATGAAAGGATTTTCAGGATTTAAATCCTGTTCTCAATCCTGCTCAACTTCTAATGTTGTAAATCCTGATTCAGACAACCTACGCCGCCAACACCTCATTCAACTCCCCAATAATCTCATCAGTCTTCTCTCCAAACAATTGCCACATCTTTCCCAACCCGCCATTTTTATTAAAAGGGTCGAGTTCAAAATCTTCTTTCGCCACATGAAAACTACTGGCTACATAATCTTTTATCATGCGCAGCCATTGCATCTGCTCTTCGGTAAATTTTAAAGTGCCAGCTTGTTTTTTAAATACCCAATCCTGGAAGTTTTTATCAACCGTTTTGTCATAAGGCATCAGTGTATCATCAATGCCGCTTACTTTTCGTATCAAACTTACCAATGCTATTAGTTCGTTCTTAGGGCTCTCCAAAATGTTGCCTCCCTTCGACGCTCCCTTCGACAAGCTCAGGGTGACAACATTTTGATAGGCTTTCCATACCTGCATGGGCGCCATTAACGGTTGCTCCGTAATTATTTTATCATACAGGTCTTTGATCATTTTAAAAGTAAGCTCTCTCCTGCGGTAAGGCTGGCCATAAAATATTTGCAGGGCAGTCATTTCATCTTTATGCGCTTCTATCCATGCGGTAAAGTTACTGATGGTGAGTGCTGCCGCAGCCTGCTGGTCTTTTACCCAACCGATATTGGTTACTTCATCTATGTTGATACCGTCAATTACCTGGTCGTATTTCTTTCTTACATCAACAATGTAATTTCTTAATTCAGGATTGTGAAAAACGGAAACTGCATCTTCTATTAATTGTGAATGTTGAATCGTGAATTGTGAATTTTTGAAATCCGGGGAAGCACCCATATTTTCCTGGTCAATTTTCCTTTTTAAATTATCAATCGTATCAGGATCATAAGCATTCAACAACTGCTTCACCATCTGCGGAATAGTGTGGCCTTCCGCATGTTCTTCAAAGTTCTCTTTTTCTTTTTCGTTGATCTGTTTATCTAACCGCAGTAAACGATTGGCCAATGAACTGAGAATATCTTCCTGCCTGTTGCCCATGGCTACATTTTGCAGCAGGTCTTTCAAACTCATGCCCGGCTTCTTTTCCAAAGGGCGGCTGTCTGTTTTTTGGGAACGCTCTACACCAATGGCATCAATAATTACAAAATGATCTTTGGTAAATTTTGCAGAAGGCGTGCCCTTTGCTTTTAAATCTTCCAGTGAACAGGTGCGGGTGCCCCGGCCTTTCATCTGCTCATAATAACTGCGGCTTTTTATATCGCGCATAAATACCAACACTTCCAGCGGGCGTATGTCGGTGCCTGTCGCAATCATATCAACGGTGACGGCTATACGCGGATAATAATCATTACGAAACTGGCTAAGTACCGTTTTTGGGTCTTCATCACTTTTGTAAGTTATCTTTTTACAGAATTTATTTTCTTCGGCAAATTCTTCCCTTACCATTTCAATAATATCCTCTGCATGTGAATCTGTTTTTGCAAAAATGAGCGTCTTGGGAATTTCAAATTTGCCATCTTTATCAAACCTGTCGGGAAACATAGAAGGGATGTTATCTCTTATTCCCCGGATGATCGTTCTGATGGTACTGGGGTTTACAATGTCTTTGTCCAATTGTTTGCCACTGTATTCAATATCTTCATCTACGGATTCCCAAAATTTTCTCCGGGTCAAACGTTCGCGTTTATCTACATTTTCACCCACAGCTATCTTACCTCCGTCCCTGGTGATTTTTGTATCAATCGTAAACACATTGTAAGGAACGAGTACGCCATCTATCACGGCTTTTTCATATCCATAGTCACTCACCAGGTTTTGATTAAAATATCCAAACGTCCTGTTATCAGGCGTTGCCGTCAATCCAATTTGGAAAACATCGAAATAATCGAGCACCTGTTTCCATAAATTATAAATGCTTCGGTGGCATTCATCAATAACGATGAAATCGAAAAACTCAATGGGTACTTTTGCATTATACACAACAGATGCGGGTTCTTTTATCCTATACTCATTGGGATTCATTTCTTCGGCACTTTCATCTAATTCTTTTCCCTGCAAAATGGAATACATTCTTTGAATGGTAGAAATATACACCTGGCTATCATCAGGAATAAAACTGCTTTTCAATCGTGTTACCGCATACAGTTCGGTAAACTTGCGGTTATCATCATTAGGTACATAAGCCATGAATTCCTGTTCGGCCTGTTCACCCAAATTCTTTGTATCTACCAAAAACAAAATGCGTTTTGCTTTGGCATATTTCAACAACCTGTATATAAATGTAATGGCGGTATAGGTTTTGCCCGACCCCGTAGCCATCTGAATCAACGCTTTTGGATGAGAATCCTTAAAAGATTTTTCCAGGTTATTGATGGCGGTAACCTGGCAATCTCTTAAATTCATTTCAGGAAGTGAAGGAATATCGAGTAGCCTTGTCCGTAATGATGCATTTTGTCTGCACCATTCCAAAAAAGTTTCAGGACGTTGGAAAGAAAATATTTCCCGTGAGCGGGGTTTGGCATCGCGGTAATCTGTAAAGCGGGTTACCTCTCCTGTGCTTTCATATACAAAAGGAAGCTTCTCATTGTCGATATATTTTAATTTGGCAGTAGCATAACCGACTGACTGATCTTCGTGCGCAGTGAGATGAACGCCTTCTTCAATACGTTTTGCTTCAATGATGCCAACCGGGTTTTTATCAACAAAAAGAACGTAATCTGCCGGCCCTACATCCGTTTGATATTCTGTAACTGCTACACCCAAGCCTGCATTCAGATTGATTTTATCTTTAGGTTGCACAATCCAACCGGATGCCGCAAGCATTTTATCAATTTTATCACAGGCTATTTGTTCCGGGTTTTGATTCCGCATTAAAGACTAAAAATTAAATAAATTAAAATGCTCAGCAAATAATCCGCGATCATAACCCAATACATTTTTGTGAACAAGCAAGTGTCAGTAAGGTGGTGAAGCGTTCTTATTACCGAATAGGATTAAAGGTAATATTTTAAAATAGTATGAAAGAGGATTTTTATAGAGATGTAAAAGAGTATGAGAAAACGAAATCAGTGTGCGGAGGGTTGCCAACCTTCAAAAGGTTGGCAACCCTAATTTTAAGACAAACCATCGCCCGAAAGACCCGGCGGCATTCACTTTGAAAGAAACTCCGGCGTTGGATAAAACTACGTACAGCCGCAGCCCTGTGTGGAACTGATTTTTATTGGCTTTCTATTTCTGGGTACCTTTCGTCTTTGTCCAGTCAGTTTTATCAAGAGCAGAAGATCTGTCGTAGCATGCATCACTGATCAGCTTGATGAGCATTTTATCGCCTTTTATTTCGAATCCATATTTACCCGCGGAGGTATTGTCACAATCACTCTGGCCGTCTATTTTTTTTATGGTAAATGTATTACCCTTGATCGTGTACGTCATCGTTTCTATAACATCATTGTTGGAAGCTCCGTAAAGTACGAGCGTGTCTTTCTTAAAATCCAGTGTGGTGTTTCTTGCATTGTCGCCCTTAATGGCTCCTTCCCATCTTGTATTTTTTAATTGTGCCATTGCGGGTTTCAGTAAAAAGGTGGCGAGAAGAATAAAGATAATTTTTTTCATGTGTGATCGTTTTTGTTTGTTTATGTAGGTTTTAATTATAAATGTACTCAATAAGAAAAAAGTTGCTTTTGCCTTCTCCGTGATTCGTATCCTCACGAGCCATTCTTACATCCGGAAACTATGCATCATTCACCTCTTCATTTTCTTTTAATCAAAATCGCATTGGCAACAGGCCGCTCTCCCGTATGATCCCATTTGTTCATATCGGCAGGTAGATTATCCAGGTCCATCCCGGGTTTGTAGGCGTCATTGTGCTCCCACTTATTATTATCTGACGGATGATTCACCACACCTCCATAAGGATAGTTTTTTACCCACAACGTGGTAGAGCCGCCGCCATCAAGGTTTATAGCGTCATCCATCTTTAACCAATGCATCAGCAGCGTGAGTTCATCAATGCTCATTCCGGCAGCTTTGTTATTCCTTCCATCCACTGCAACCAGGTAGAGCTTTTTCTTCCTCAGCCCTAAAACAGAGCGGGGATTGCGACCAAAGAAGCCATTTTTTGAAGGCCATAGGATCGTCTGGTGGTGGTAAATCAACAACGGCCCCGAAACCATCACATCCTCACCCGGAAGATGATCTTCCCAATTGGCAGTACTGTCCCACCGCGCGACAGATACCTTTTTAGGATTAATGATAATAGCTGCTTGCTGATGAAAGGAGCGCGTGCCGTCAGGGCCCCGCATTTTAGTGTCATTGATCGTTTTCCCATCAGAGCGTAGATAATCTTCTGAGCCGCCGTTCTTCATATCGAAGAAGGTACCGTTGATTGCGGCGATGGTATTTTTGTCATTGGCGTATTCGTGCGTGGGTTTTAATTGATGAGCATCAAAACCAAGGTCGGCCCTGTTTTTATGATTTAGCTTTACTTCCAGTATGCTGATGTTTTGATTAGCGTGAAATAAAGAACTATCAAACTGGTAATGTTTCAGCACGATGCCACGCGCCACCTTTATTACTTCCCACTTCGCATTAACGACCGTTGCCGAATCGGTTTGGCCAAGCGCCGTTTGGCAGGCAACCACAGCAAGAAAAAGAAAGAGAATTTTATTGGAAATAAGGATGAGGTCCTGGATTTTTTTCATGGGGACAAATGTAATCAGGTTGGCCGAAATTCACCAAAACTTTTAAGATCAAAAAATCATGCTTCGTATTTCACGAACCATTGCAGAGATTGCCGGGGTATTTTTTACTGCGCGGCTGGCAACATATTTCTTATCGCAGATATTTTCCATACTCCTTTATCTGCTACCACGATAAACGAGCTCCACATCTTCCGGGCGCCGTTTGCGCCCGCTATTTCATAACGGCAATCTACCATACCGCATACCGGTGTTATCAATCGTATCTTATCAACGGTGAGGGTTCTGCTTCCCGGATTATTGGTGGAGCTTTTCATCATACCTTCCACTGCAGCGCCGATGCCCGATCGCCACTCGCCGGTGGATACAAGTTGATCAATGTCCGTTGTAAGTATTTTTTTAAGCATTACCGTATCTTTTGATTCGCGGACCTGCGAATATCGAGCTATCAGCATAGTAATATCTTTTCGCTGGCTATCAGTCAGGTTGGTGTGCTGCCCGTAACTAACCGATGCGCTTATAAGAAGCAGTACGAGAAAATAAATATTTTTCATATTAAAATGGTTATTGAATCAGACGTTTAAATCGTGATGTAAATATAGGATTGTCATTTGAACCATTTTTGAAATTCTTATGCTCCGATGTAATCCAAAAAAGGATTCCGCCAATATTGTGTGTTCACCCAGTACGCGCCGCCGTAGCCGGCAAGGATAATATTTCCTGTGCGGGCTTTCGAAGATATAACGTGCATGTGTACCAGCTTTTTAAGCACGTCGTTTACCAGGCCGTGGAATGTTTTTTTTGTTCCAGCTTTCCGCCATAACTGCCGGGCGCTTCTTTGGCGGTTTCTGGATTTTCCCCCCTCTCCTCCCGGGGAGAGGGGCCGGGAGTGAGGTATCTATTCTTTCAGTGCCGCATACACCATGTTTTGAAATCTCTCCATCACGTCGGCGTGAGAGTCGGGTGATTGCTGGGTAAAAATAATGCCTATCAGATGCTCCTTTGGATCGGCCCAGTAAGACGATCCAAAGAATCCACCCCATGAAAATGAACCCTTGTTTTTTGGCCCGCGGGCAGCTCCTTTTTCAGAAACAATATCGAAGCCCAAACCAAAACCATTGGTACCATTATAAGAGAAATCAAGTTGATTGCTTGTCATCATTCTCACAGTGGCCGGGGATAAAATCTGGTGGCCGTTATAGGTGCCTCCATTTAAAAGCATTTGAAGAAACACCGCATAATCAAAAGCAGTGGACGTGAGATCGGCGCCACCTGAAAAATATTGTTTGTGTGCAAGCGGATAGTCCGGATCAGCGCCAAAATAACCTTTCTCCCATTTAATTACATGATGCAACGAATCTTCCCTATACACCGTGGCAAGCCGCGCGGCCTTGGATTCGGGCACATTAAAATAAGTATCGTTCATACCCAAAGGCTCAAATATATTTTTCCTGAAAAAATCCGCAAGATTCTCATGGCTCACTATTTCAATGATACATCCAAGCAAATCATAATTTAGTCCATAAGTCCATTTTTCTCCGGGTTGGTGTATCAAAGGCAACGTGCTCAGTTTTTTCATCGCCGACAGCAATGTTTGTCCATCCTTTGCAATATTGAAACCGGCGGCAATTCCCGCCTTTGCATAAATAGCTTTCATGTTATCACTGCCTATTCCCGGATAATCAAGTCCCGAAGTGTGTGTGAGCAAGTCGCGAATGGTCACCGGCCTCTTTGCAGGAACGGTAGTAAACGTGGTATCTGCAGCATTGAATTTATCTAATACCGTCATGTTTTTAAATTCCGGAATAAAATCGCTTACTGGCTCTCCAAGCAAAATTTTTCCCTGTTCGTACAAGATCATAATGCCCGTGCAGGTAATTGCTTTTGTTTGTGAAGCAATTCTAACCAGTTCATCTTTTTGCATTTGTTTCTTTGAATCCACATCTGCATAGCCATAGCCTTTGTATTGTACCAACTGGTTATCTTTTACGATAATAGTCGTAGCACCGTTGATCCATTTCTGAGCAATGTAACTATTCACAAGACTGTCGATCCGAGCAAGTCTTTCATAGTTCACCTGTTTATTAGAACCGCCTGTTTCTATTTTTTGCGCCACCAACAGCGAAGGCATAAACAGCGACATTAAAAATACATTTCTGAGAATTGCAACCGTACGTTTCATTTTTGAATTTTATTTTGATAAAAAAGACAAATTAGACTTTTTCTTTAAAAAATTCGGGCATTCCTCAAAGCTTTACCGGCCGTGGCTCTTAGAACCACAGTCCTCTTTTCGCAAACGCATGCTGACAACAATTTGAGGAAATAGAAATCAATCTTATTTTCCCGCCTGCTGTAGGTTTACTGTTATAACATGCAACCGCATGGACCTAAGTGAAACGTACTTTCTCCTTTCCTTTTGGAGAGGATCGGGGTAAGGACAACAACACGTGAAGACATGGGTTTGGAAAATCAGAATTTTGCAGGCTTTACCAATCCAAAGTGAATGATTTCATGTTATTTCTCATTGCTTCGTCTAAAAGAGGCGCATACTCGGCTATGATTTCATTAATCTCTGATTCTTTAAATTCTTTGACGGCCTCATTATGATTGGTAAAACAATATAAATTTTTAGCGCCAATTAAATCTGCTAATGTATATGTCTGATACCTGTCACCGCCTAAATTGTTGACGATGATGCTTAATAAGGGGAATTTTTCCTTCGTTATAATAAAGGGATAATACCCTTTTTCATCGTTATTATACCATTTCAGGAATTTAACCAAAAAGTCATCATTCGCCTTATCCAGTTGCTTTTCCAAATAAGCTTTTTTCTTTTCCAATTCCGAAATCTGTTGTTTTATCTTTTCTATTTCGTCGTTCATTTATTTTTTTATCAAACATAAGGTTTTTTTATAAAAGTCAGACACCAGCATTTCAAAATGTCGCGGGTTGCAATCGGCATGCAACCAGAAGACCTTTTTTATTATGGGCTTCTTGTTATTTATATTTTTTTCAACAGACCGGGGAAGAACGTCCCGACAACCGCTTCGTCTTTTTACTCTTCACTTTTAACTTGGCCTCCCCCTCTTCATTCCTCTTTTCTCCCGAACTTCGCACACAAAATATAATTTTCATGTCTTCAATAAAAGTAATCATCACAGGCGCTACCGGTATGGTAGGCGAAGGGGTATTATTGGAATGTTTGGAAAACGATGAGGTAGCTGAAGTGCTTATTGTTTCGCGTCGGCATTATGAGATGCAGCATCGTAAATTAAAAGAATTGCTGGCGCCTGATTTTCTAAAGCTGGACGCTTTTGCAGAAAATATCAAAGGATTTGATGCCTGTTTTTTCTGCGCCGGAGTAAGTTCTGTTGGAAAGAAAGAAGATCAGTTCAGGCGCCTGACGTATGATACCACGATGGCATTTGCCCAATCACTGTTACGCGTAAACGATAATATGGTGTTTACCTATGTATCAGGCGCCAAAACAGACACCGGCGAAAAAAGCAACATGATGTGGGCGCGCGTAAAAGGCAAAACAGAGAACGACCTGGCGAAGCTGCCGTTTAAGGCAGAATATAATTTTCGTCCCGGCGTGATGCAGCCCCTCCCGGATCAGAAAAACTGGAAGCCCATAGTAAAGTTGCTGGTACGCGTTATCAAGTTTATTTCACCCAAAAGTGTGCTCACCTTGCAGGAAGTTGGCCGCGCGATGATCAATGCGGTAACGATTGGCTACTCAAAAAATGTGCTGGAGGTTTCTGATATCAGGGAACTGGCGAAAGCGTGAAAAAACTTTTTAAAAGCTTATGTGGAAGCTGCAAATATCATAACGAATTAACGCCGCTTTCCAAAAGTTTAAAATACCTGGAAGTGTATAGAAACCTGTGGAACGCGAACTCAGGAGATTGCTACATTACAAGTTGTATGATGGCATAATAAATCTTCATCTGATCAGGAGCGATTAAGATTCTTTTGCCAGAATATTTGTTTATCGCTCTTGGTAAATCCGGGTTATTAATTTCCCTTTACTTTATAAACAAAATCTTCCAACTTCTTTATCTGCGTAACGCGATTGGTTCCTTTCAAAGAATTAACAGTAGGCAGTTTTATATTGATATCATCCGACTTATTTAGCTCACGCAACGCATGATAAATATTGTTTGATTTAATAGCAAATACCACTCCATCAGCATTTGTTTCCCTGCTGCTTATAATACCAATCACTTCCCCACCTTTGTTTATAACGGGACCACCACTGTTGCCCGGATTCACCGAAATACTTATCTGGTAAGAAGTAGTATCACCGTAATACCCCGACTTTGCACTTAAATAGCCTTCGCCATAAACCACTTCTTCACGAGGATATCCTAAAGTGAAAATCGGCTCGGCCAGCTCGGCGGACGTTTTAGGAAAAGTATATGGAAGGCCGGCCACTTTCTTAAATGAGGTATCGGTAATTTTTAAAATGGCCAGGTCTGTCGTATCATTGGTATAAATAGCCTTCGCGTAATACTGATCTCCTTTTATATTTTCAACAATCAGGTTTCTTGCTTTGTCTACTACATGCGCGTTGGTAACAAGATATCCTTTACCATCTATCAAAAAACCTGTAGCCCTGAAATCGGCCTCAAACTTAGGTTTTACGGTAGTGGACGAAGTAGCCGCATCGTTTAACTTATGCTCAATCTGGTTTAATTTATGCTCAAACTGATTTAATTTATTATCTACCAGCGGGGTAATTACTTCCGCTTTTTTATTCTCGGAATATTTAGAAATAATAGTGGCCGTACTGAGTGATACTACACCTGCAATCGCAGCGGCCACAGCAATTGTACGCCTGTAACGATTCCACAAATAAATGACTTTTGATTTCGTTTTTTCATGATCACTATAAATGACGCCCTCACTGATCAATTTGCTTTCTACCTGGTCAAGATTATGCCTCAGCAATTTGATCTCGCTCATCTTTTCCAATTCACTAAGAAAAAATGAATGTTCTGCTACCACCTGATCGATATCGGGATTATTCTTCCTGAGTTCTTCAAAAAATGTTTTTTCCTGATCGTCCATTTCACCATTCCGGTATCTTTCTATCGCGTCTAAAAGTAAATTTTCTTCCATATCAATCCGCATTTTTATATTGTGCAAAAAATATTTTTTTCAATCTCACAAGGCATTTATATTTCTGTGTTTTTGCGTTTTCAGCATTGGTATAACGAAACGATTCTGCTATTTCAGGCATTGATTTCTTTTCTATATAAAACGCTTCCAACAGACTTTTACAAGGTTCGCCAACTTTTTGCAAAGCATTTTCCATCAATTTAAAATCGGCCTCCTTTTGATCATGCAATTCCAATTCATCTTCTACCGGTACAACTTCATGAATCAACTCAACAGACGGATTGAAACGATTTTGCTTCTGTAGTTTCTTCAACCAAAGCCTTCTGCTAACCGAATACAAATAGGTTTGCACCCTGCAACTCAAAATAAACGAATCCGATTTAGCCTTCTCAAAAAGAACAATCATTGCTTCCTGAAAAATATCACGGGCATCATCAGGATAACCATTATTTTTAATTACAAAAGCTTTAATAGCCGGATAATTATCCCGATAAATCGTTTCGATGGCGCCAGTATCATTTTCAGCAAGCCCCTTTAACAAAACTTTTTCCTGTTCGTTCGAATTTGCCTCAGTCATATTTAATACTTAGAAAACGGAAAAGTAACCCAAAAAAATTTTGAAAAAAATTTTTTTAGGCGGGTTACCTTTTTTAAATAATCGTATCAATGTGTATATTTTCAAATCTAAAAACTAAAAACAATGAAAAAATTATTGCTCGTGTTTACAGTTGCAGCTTTCCTGACTGCTTGTGGTGGTAGCACTTCATCAACAGAGTCAACAACTACCGACACAACTACAGTAACTGCTCCTGCTGAATCAGTAGCTCCAGCGGCTGCTGATACTACTATGAAGATGGCTACTGATACTGCAGCGAAAATGAGTGCAGATACTACTAAGAAATAATAAAGTAATTTTTACTGGTATTATTAAACTTGCTGTCAAGAATTATTATTTGACTTGCAATCTATGAACCGTTCCTTTTTGGAACGGTTTTTTTGTGGAATGAATTAAGCTACTTTTATTAAATACCTGATGATTCAAAATTCTGTCGAAAAGAAATATTCTTTTATAAAAAAATATAGACAGTTTATTTTCTGAATAAAATTCAACACTTATATTTGCGCCGGAGAGATGTCAGAGCGGTTTAATGAGGCGGTCTTGAAAACCGTTGAGGGTCACACCTCCGGGGGTTCGAATCCCTCTCTCTCCGCAGAAAGGTCATCATTATTTGATGACCTTTTTCACTTTTACGCTTATAACCAATCCATTGCTTAAGTATTATATACTCAAATGCTTTTAACATTTCTGGCCGCTATTTAATATATTTTTTTACGGGGAGGAGTGCTAAAAAGGACCTCACTCACTTTCACTTGCTGGAATTCTTACTGAAAGGGATTTAAAGATTATTACTGTGATAAATTGCTTTTAAGGTAGATGGATTGGGTCTGGGTTTTGGTATCTCAACCCCGATCCGGATGAGGCTGTTTGAGTCAGATCATGTTTGATACATTGAAACAACTTATCGTTGTTGCAGATCGTTGCATTGAAAAAGCCCAAGAGACAGGTAAAAACGCCACCATCTATAGTAAACAAATAATTTGTTAAGATTCTTATTCTCCCTTGGTCTGTAATAATTCCCGTTTTCGTAAACCGAAAAAAAATCAAATTCCTCATTTCGTAACACAAGTAATTTTAGATGTTTCACTTTTGCAACCGTTTTAAAAACAAAACAAGGCTTTTTCTTTTTAATTAAAAAAATACTTATCAAAATGAGAAAACTTTTTCTTCCAATAATTGCTGCTATTTTCTTTTTATCGGCGTGTTCTAAAGATGATACCCCCGTCGACACGGGCTTGTCGCAGGATAAACAATCACAGGTGGTAGAAAATTATGCTAATATTCTACAGGCAGGTTATGAGGATTCATACAATGCAGCTTTAGCTATGCAAAATAAGATAAACGCGTTTATTGCTAATCCTACCCAACAAGGTTTAGATGATGCTAAAGCATCATGGATTGCAGCAAGAGAACCTTATATGCAAACTGAGATCGGCCGTTTTTATGGCGGGCCGATAGATGGTGATAATGGGGACGGGCTTTTAAACTCCTGGCCACTTGATGAAGGTTATATTGATTATCTTTCTGCTGACCCTCACGGAACTTCGCCTTATCCAAGCCCAAATTATAATACCGGGATCATCAATATGCCAACACAGTTTCCTGAAATAAATATGGATGTTTTGGTCGGTAACAACCAGCCTGATGGCGGCACTACTAACGCAAATGGAGATGATGTGGACGTTTCTGTTGGGTATCATGCTATTGAGTTTTTATTGTGGGGCCAGGATGACACCCCTTCCTCCGCGAAATTACCGGGCCAGCGCTCTTATACCGATTATGTAACAGGTACAGGAGGTACAGCTCAAAACCAGGCACGCCGGGCTGCTTATTTGCAGGTAGTAACCCAACTTGTTGTTGACAATTTAAAAGAACTTGTAGATGCATGGGCGCCTAACGCAGATAATTATCGCAAAGATTTTGTGGCGAATACCCAAACCGGGATTGCTGATATGATGAATGGAATCGGCAGACTTGCAAAAGGAGAACTGGCCGGCGAGCGAATGGGCGTTCCTTTGGCGCTACATTCACAGGAACAGGAGCACTCGTGTTTTAGCGATAATACCCACAGAGATATTTGGCTGGACATGCAGGGAATTGTAAATGTATATAATGGTAGTTATACAAGAACGGATGGCTCTGTAATTAAGGGATTGGGATTAAGTGATTTCGTAAAGGCACAAAGTGCGAATGACGATAGTAAGATGAAATCTTTATTAGCTGATGCGCAAAAAAACCTTCAGACAATAGTAGATAACAAACCTTTTGACTATTTAGTTGATGGATCAAATCCGTCAGGAAATACAATTGTCCAGGATGGTGTAACCGCGGTTAGCGCAGTCGCTGATTGGATATCACAAATTGCTCATGACCTTAAACTGAGCGATGTGAATGTAGATGGATAGTTATTGATTTATTCTGCGATCTAATTGAACATTATGATTGGGATGGTAAAAAACCATCTCAATCATTTTGTGTTTTATATAAAAATTGGAAACAGGTTTTTAACGTAAAATGAAAAATCATTTAAAAAGAAATTTAATTTTTTCACTGATAGTTGCTGTCCTGGTGACGGGCGTTGTCACGATACAGAGTTGTAGTAAAACCCGGGATAGTAGTTACCAGGATCCCAATGAAACCATGCAGTTGACTGATGAAGCATTGCAGGGTGGCCAAAATGGAACCATTAATTTATCCACTGCGCTTGCTTTTGCCCAGCCCATACCTGGTTTAACTACAGCAGATGAGATTAATTTTAAAGTAGGACGCTCTTTTTTCCACACAAGCTGGGTTACTGCGCCATCATCCACATCAGCGGTTGATGGACTTGGCCCTTTATTTAATGCCATTTCCTGCAACAGTTGCCATGTGGAAGACGGACGTGGAAGAACCCCATTTTCTCCCACCGAAAGCCTGTCATCTGTGTTAATCAGGCTGAGCATAGCAGGCAAAGACATTCATGGAGGCCCCAACCCTGATCCCGAACTTGGCCTGCAGCTTAGAAATCATTCTATACTACAGGCCACTCCAGATGGGGATGTATTCGTAACCTATTATAATAAAATAATTACCTATCCTGATGGCTCGACAGATACATTGAGAAATCCTGCTTACCGGTTTGTCAATTTAAGAAATGGCCATGCGGAGAATTTTATGTTTTCTCCACGAATAGCAAACCAGCTTGTCGGTTTGGGTTTATTGGAAGCAGTGCCCGAAGCTACCATACTTTCTTTCGCGGACGAGAATGACAATAATCACGATGGAATTTCAGGAAGGCCCAATTATGTGTGGGATGAAGAATTACAAAAAACAGTTCCGGGGCGTTTTGGATGGAAGGCCAATGAGCCTTCGGTGCGCCAGCAGGTAGGTGCTGCGTCAAGCGGCGATATTGGAATAACCAATCCTGTTTTTCCTTTGGTAAATTTATACGGAGGCGCGAAAACCATGTATGGCGGCTTGCCTGACGGAAGTAACAATCCTGGTGAAGCCGAATTGCCTGAACCTTTTTTCACCAACACTGTTTTTTATACAGAAGCACTGGCCGTTCCGCAAAGAAGGAACTGGACCGACCCCGAAGTACAAAAAGGTAAAAAGATATTTGCGCAGGTTACCTGCAATAGCTGCCACATACCTGAAATGAAAACCGGCGATTTTCCGTCAATTCCATTATTGTCTAACCAGGTTATTCATCCTTATACGGATCTTCTTTTGCATGATATGGGAAATGATTTGGCTGACAACAGAAACGACTATCTCGCTACAGGCTCCGAATGGCGTACGCCGCCATTATGGGGAATAGGATTGGTGAGCAAGGTGAACAATAATAACGG
>Ga0164241_10003805_pt1 | contig 14949 bp, 10 predicted proteins | sample OricomyardsoilBY_FD_108780 | JGI IMG/M metagenome (GOLD analysis project Ga0164241, IMG submission 108780) | Backyard soil microbial communities from Emeryville, California, USA - Original compost - Back yard soil (BY) | ecosystem: Environmental > Terrestrial > Soil > Unclassified | place: USA... | reverse complement strand
CGCGGTGGGCGTGCCCTTCGTCAACGCGTGGTTCCCGCCGGAGCGGCGGGGGCTGGCCGTCGGCATCTTCGGCGCCGGCATGGGCGGCACCGCGATCAGCGCGCTGACCACCGTCAAGCTCTACGCCAACGTCGGCCACCGGACGCCGTTCCTGATCACCGCGGGCGCGTTGGCCGTCTACGCCGTCGTGTCCTGGCTGGTGCTCCGCGACGCACCCGGCCGGTCGGTCCCGACCACCAGCCTCGGCAGCCGGCTGGTCGCCAACGCCAGGCTCCCGATCACCTGGCAGGCGTGCATCCTCTACGCCGTCGCCTTCGGCGGGTACGTCGCGTTCTCGGTCTACCTGCCGGCCTACCTCAAGACCGACTACGGCCTCTCCCCCGCAGGCGCCGCCAACCGGATGGCCGGCTTCGTGGTCGTCGCGGTGATCATGCGTCCCGTCGGGGGCTGGCTGTCGGACCGGATCGGACCGATCCCCGTCCTCGCCGCCGGGTTCGCCGTGGTGGTCGCCGGCGCGGCCATCGCAGCCGGGCACCCTCCGGTCGACAGCCTCGGAGCCCTCGCCTTCTTGTCGATGGCCGCGGCGCTCGGTTGCGGCAGCGGCGCGACCTTCGCGCTGATCGCACAGGTCACCGAGCCGGCCCGCGTGGGCGGCGTCACCGGCCTGGTCGGCGCCGCCGGCGGGTTCGGCGGGTTCGTGCCACCACTGCTGATGGGCGACATCTACGGGCGCACCGAGTCCTACGCGATTGGGCTGGCGCTGCTCTCGATCACAGCGGCCCTCACGCTCCTGCTCACCGTGACCGTCGTCCGCCGAACCGCCACCGGCGCCGCGACGCCAGAGAGGACCATTGCGTGACCGACACCAAGCCCGGACTCGACGGGCCGCTCGAGGACCTGCTCGTCAGCAGCCGCCGGTTCTTCACCCGAGCCCGGGTCAGCGACGACCTGCGCACGATGATCCGCGAGGGAGGCCGCGGGGCCGACGGCTTCTACCGGGACCGCTGGAGCCACGACAAGGTGGTCCGGTCCACGCACGGCGTCAACTGCACGGGGTCGTGCTCGTGGAAGGTCTATGTCAAGGACGGCATCATCACCTGGGAGACCCAGCAGACGGACTACCCGTCGCCGGGACCCGACCGCCCCGACTACGAGCCCCGTGGCTGCCCGCGCGGCGCGGCGTTCTCCTGGTACACCTACTCCCCCACCCGGATCCGCTACCCCTACGTCCGCGGCGTCCTGCTGCAGATGTTCCGCGAGGGCAAGCAGCAGTACGACGGCGACCCGGTCAAGGCGTGGGCGCACGTCGTCGACAACCCGCAGCGCGCGCGGGCGTACAAGGCGGCCCGCGGCAAGGGCGGTCTGGTGCGGGCCACGTGGGACGAGGCCCTCGAGCTGATCGCGGCGGCGTACGTCCACACGATCCAGAAGTGGGGACCCGACCGAGTGGCGGGGTTCTCCCCGATCCCGGCGATGTCGATGGTCTCCCACGCCTCGGGTGCCCGGTTCACGCACCTGGTGGGCGGGTCGATGCTGTCGTTCTACGACTGGTACGCCGACCTCCCGGTGGCCTCCCCGCAGGTCTTCGGTGACCAGACGGACGTGCCGGAGTCCGGCGACTGGTGGGACGCCGGCTACCTGATCATGTGGGGATCCAACGTCCCGGTCACCCGGACGCCCGACGCGCACTGGATGACCGAGGCCCGCTACCGCGGCCAGAAGGTCATCGCCGTCTCGCCCGACTACGCCGACAACGTGAAGTTCGCCGACGAGTGGCTGGCGGTCCGCCCCGGCACCGATGCCGCGCTCGCGCTCTCGATGGGGCACGTGATCCTCAAGGAGTTCTTCGTGGACTCCCGGACGCCGTACTTCGAGAAGTACGCCGCGACGTACACCGACCTCCCACACCTGGTGCGGATCGACACCTCCGGTGACGCGGCCGCGCCGGGCAAGTTCCTGACCGCGGCCGACCTCCCGGCGTACGCCGATGCCGAGAACGCCGCGTTCAAGACCGTCGTGCTGGACTCGCGGACCGGCGAGCCGGTCATCCCGAACGGGTCACTGGGCCACCGGTTCGCGGCCGGTGACGAGGGTCGGTGGAACCTCGACCTCGACGGCGTCGAGCCGGAGCTACGACTGGGAGGCGCGGACTCCCAGACCGTCGAGGTGCGGCTGCCGGTCTTCGACCCGCTCGACGGGTCACCCTCCGACGTGGTCCGACGCATCCCGGTTCGCCGGGTCGGCGAGCACACCGTGACCACGGTCTTCGAGCTGATGCTCGCCAGGTACGGCGTGGGCGCCGACTACGCCGATGCCGACACGCCGTACACCCCGGCCTGGCAGGAGGCCATCACCGGGATCCCGGCGGGTCAGGCGGCCCGCATCGCCCGGGAGTTCGCCGAGAACGCCCGCGAGTCCGGTGGCCGGTCGATGATCCTGATGGGCGCGGGCACCAACCACTGGTTCCACTCCGACACGATCTACCGGTCGTTCCTGGCGCTGACCACGTTGACCGGCTGCCAGGGCGTCAACGGCGGCGGATGGGCGCACTACGTCGGCCAGGAGAAGGTGCGACCCATCACCGGGTACACCCAGTTGGCAAACGCCCTCGACTGGAGCCGACCTCCGCGGAACATGATCCAGACGGCGTACTGGTACCTGCACACCGACCAGTTCCGCTACGACCACTTCGCCGCGGACGCGCTCTCGTCCGCGACCGGGCAGGGCCGGTTCGCCGGGCTGAGCACCGCCGACCTGATCGCCAAGAGCGCGCGGATGGGATGGATGCCGTCGTACCCGACCTTCGACCGCAACCCGCTCGACCTGTGCGACGAGGCCGCCGCTGCGGGCGTCCCGATCGCCGAGCACGTGGTCGCCGGGCTGAAGGACGGCTCGTTGGGATTCGCCGGCGAGAACCCGGATGCGCCGGAGAACTTCCCGCGCGTCCTGGGGATCTGGCGGGCGAACCTGCTCGGCTCGTCCGGCAAGGGCAACGAGTACTTCCTCAAGCACCTGCTCGGCGCCGACTCCGCGGTGCGCGCCACCGAAGCCCCCGAGGGCCGGCGGCCCTCCGAGGTCGTCTGGGCGGACCAGGCGCCGGAGGGGAAGCTCGACCTGCTCTACTCCATCGACTTCCGGCAGACCAGCACCACGTTGTTCTCCGACGTGGTGCTGCCCGCCGCCACGTGGTACGAGAAGCACGACCTGTCGAGCACTGACATGCACCCGTTCGTGCACTCCTTCAACCCGGCCATCGCCCCGCCATGGCAGTCGCGCACCGACTGGGACGCGTTCCGCGACCTGGCGCACGCGTTCTCCGAGCTGGCCGGCCCGCGCCTGGGCGTCCGGAAGGACGTGGTCGCCGCCCCGCTGACCCACGACACCCCCGACGCGATGGCCAACCCGCACGGCGTCGTCGCCGACTGGAAGCTCGGTGAGTGCGAGCCCGTGCCCGGTCAGACCATGCCCAAGCTGATCGAGGTCGAGCGCGACTACGGCGCCGTCGGCGCCAAGTACGACGCGATCGGGCCGCTGATGGACAGCCTCGGTGCCACCACCAAGGGCGTCACGTTCGACCTCTCCCGTTCGATCGACTACCTGGGCGGGGTGAACGGCCGGATCCGCGGCGGCGTCGCCGACGGCCGGCCGTCGCTACGGGACGCCCGGCACGTGTGCGAGGCGATCCTCGCGATGAGCGGCACCACGAACGGTCATCTCGCCGTCCAGGGGTTCCAGACCCTCGAGCGGCGGACCGGGCACCAGATGCACGACCTGGCCGCCGAGCACGAGGGCAAGCAGATCACGTTCGCCGACACCCAGGCCGCTCCGCAGCCCGTGATCACCTCGCCCGAGTGGTCGGGCTCGGAGGCAGGCGGACGCCGCTACTCGGCGTTCACGATCAACGTCGAGCGGCTCAAGCCGTGGCACACGCTGACCGGGCGGCAGAGCTTCTACCTCGACCACGACTGGATGGCCGAGGTCGGCGAGGGACTCCCTGTCTACCGGCCGCCGCTGAACATGGCCGCGCTCTTCAGGGAGCCGGCTGTCGGCGACGTGGGCGAGCTCGGAGTCACGGTGCGCTACCTGACCCCGCACAACAAGTGGTCCATCCACTCGGAGTACCAGGACAACCTGTTCATGCTGTCGCTCTCGCGGGGCGGGCAGAACATTTGGATGAGCGAGGCGGACGCCGCCAAGGTGGGCGTCGCCGACAACGACTGGGTCGAGGCGGTCAACCGGAACGGTGTGGTCGTCGCGCGGGCGATCGTCACGCACCGGATGCCCGAGGGGACCGTGTACATGTACCACGCCCAGGACCGGCTGATCGACGTCCCGATCTCGGAGACCAGCGGCAAGCGCGGCGGCATCCACAACTCGTTGACGCGGCTGCTGGTCAAGCCCACGCACCTGGTCGGCGGCTACGCCCAGCTGGCCTTCGCGTTCAACTACCTCGGCCCCACCGGCAACCAACGCGACGAGGTCACGGTGATTCGCAAGCGCAGCCAGGAGGTCACGTACTGATGGTCTCGACAAGCTCGACCGACGAGACCACGGAGGTCACGTACTGATGCGCGTCATGGCCCAGATGGCGATGGTGATGAACCTCGACAAGTGCATCGGCTGCCACACCTGCTCGGTGACCTGCAAGCAGGCGTGGACCAACCGGTCCGGCACCGAGTACGTGTGGTTCAACAACGTCGAGACGCGCCCCGGTCAGGGCTATCCCCGCACCTACGAGGACCAGGAACGCTGGCAGGGCGGCTGGAAGCTCAATCGGCGCGGGCGGTTGTCGCTGAAGGCGGGCGGTCGTTTCCGCAAGCTCGCCACGATCTTCTCCAACCCGAAGCTGCCCTCGATCCACGACTACTACGAGCCGTGGACCTACGACTACGCGACGCTCACCGACGCCCCGGCGCAGGAGCACACTCCGGTCGCCCGGCCGAAGTCGCTGCTCACCGGCCAGGACACCAAGATCACCTGGTCGTCCAACTGGGACGACGACCTGGGCGGCTCGGCGGCGTCCTTCGAGCGCGACCCGGTGCTCGCGAAGGTGTCCACGGAGGTGAAGAAGTCCTTCGAGGACGCCTTCATGTTCTACCTGCCGCGGATCTGCGAGCACTGCCTGAACCCGTCGTGCGCGGCGTCGTGCCCGAGCGGGGCGATCTACAAGCGCACCGAGGACGGGATCGTGCTCGTCGACCAGGACCGGTGTCGCGGCTGGCGGATGTGCGTGTCGGGCTGCCCCTACAAGAAGGTCTACTTCAACCACCGCACCGGCAAGGCCGAGAAGTGCACATTCTGCTTCCCGCGGATCGAGGTCGGCATCCCGACGGTCTGCTCCGAGACGTGCGTCGGGCGGCTGCGCTACATCGGTCTCGTGCTGTACGACGCCGACCGGGTGCTCGAGGCCGCGTCGGTCCGCGACGAGCACGACCTCTACCGCGCCCACCGTGACATCCTGCTCGACCCGAACGACCCGGAGGTCGCGGCCGCCGCCGAGCGTGACGGCGTACCCCACGACTGGGTGCTGGCCGCGCAGCGGTCACCGGTCCACGCCCTGATCCAGACCTATGAGGTCGCGCTGCCGCTGCATCCGGAGTACCGCACCATGCCCATGGTCTGGTACATCCCACCGCTGTCGCCGGTGGTCGACGCCGTCCGCGACACCGGCGAGGACGCCGAGGACGAGCGCAACCTGTTCGCCGCGATCGAGGCGCTGCGCATCCCGATCGAGTATCTCGCCGAGCTGTTCACCGCCGGTGACACCGAGGTGGTCGACGGCGTGCTCCGTCGGCTGGCGGCCATGCGCTCCTACATGCGCGACATCAACCTCGGCCGCGAGCCGAACGGGGAGATCCCGGCCGGGGTCGGGATGAGCGAGGAGCAGATGTACGACATGTATCGGCTGCTCGCCCTGGCCAAGTACGACGAGCGCTACGTCATCCCGGCCACCCACGCCGAGCAGGCGCACTCCCTGGAGGCCTTGGGCACCGAGTGTCCGGTCGGGTCGGGTCCGTTCGGCGAGGGCTCGGGTGAACCGGTCCCGATCGCGGTGGAGAACTTCACGATGCTGCGCAACCGGCAGACGTCGGACACGCTGGCCTCGCCCGACGACAAGGGCAGCCGGGTGAACCTGCTCAACTGGGACGGCAAGGGCAAGCCCACCGGACTCTTCCCGCCGCGCCCAGACTCCGAGCGGTCCGACGAAGGCGGGACAGCCGGCACGCCCGACACCTCGGACGAAGGTGCCACCGGCCCCGGCGGCACCGGAGGACTCACGGGCGGGGCGGACTACCGATGACCCGCACCGCGACCCGGACCCACGACGCAGCGGTGTGGCAGGCGGCAGCCCTCGTGCTCGGCTACCCCGACGAACGCCTCCTGGCGGACCTGCCCGCCGTACGCCAGATGCTCGGCTACGCCTCGCCTGCCCAGGCGGCCTCGCTGGAGCGGGTGCTCGAGCACCTGTCGACCACCCCGCTGCCCGAGGCGCAGGCGGCGTACGTCGAGACCTTCGACACCCGGCGTCGTCACAACCTGTACCTCACCTATTTCGCCCACGGCGACACCCGCAAGCGCGGGGTGGCCCTGCTGCGCTTCAAGCAGGCGTACCTGGCGGCGGGTTTCGACCTGGCAGCCGATGAGCTGCCGGATCACCTGTGCGTGGTGCTGGAGTTCGCCGCGACCGTGGACCAGGAGCAGGGCCGCACCCTGATGCTCGACCACCGGGCCGGGCTGGAGCTGCTGCGGCTGTCGCTGATCGAATCCGGTTCACCGTGGGCCGGCGCCGTCGAGGCCGTCTGCGCCACGCTGCCGGCGCTGCGCGGCGACGAGCGTGACGCCGTACGCCGGCTCGCCGCGGAGGGACCACCGGCCGAGGAGGTCGGGCTGTCGCCGTACGGCGGTCCGGCGTTCGACGCCCGGCTGCACGAGGCCCGTGCCGCGACCGACCTGCCGATGCCGACCGTGAGGAGCGGAGCCAGATGAACACCTTCTTGTGGGTGATCTTCCCCTACCTGTGCCTGGCCACCTTCGTGGTCGGCCACTACTGGCGGTACCGCTACGACAAGTTCGGCTGGACCACCCGCTCCTCCCAGCTCTACGAGAACCGGCTGCTCCGGCTCGGCTCCCCGCTTTTCCACTTCGGGATGCTCGGGGTCGTCGGCGGTCACTTCGTGGGGCTGCTGGTCCCCGAGAGCTGGACCGACGGTGCGGGGATCAGCAACCACGCCTACCACTGGGCCGCGGTCACCCTCGGTCTTGCCGCAGCGGCCGCCACCCTGGTCGGTCTGGCGATCCTGATCTACCGACGGCGCACGGTCGGGCCGGTGTTCTCGGCCACCACCAAGATGGACAAGGTGATGTACGTCTTCCTGGCCGGCGTGATCCTGCTGGGCGTCTGGAACACGGTGTCCGGCGCAGCCTTCATCTTCGGTGGCCACGAGTACGACTACCGCGAAGGCGTCTCCGTGTGGTTCCGCCAGTTCTGGAGCTTCCACCCCGACCCCGCCCTGATGGACGCCGCACCCCTGAGCTTCCAGCTGCACGCGCTGGCGGCCAGCGCCCTGTTCGCGCTCTGGCCGTTCACCCGGCTGGTGCACGTGTTCAGCGCGCCCGTCGGCTATGTCACCCGGCCCTACATCGTCTACCGCAGCCGTGACCCCCAGCTCGGCAGCCGCCGCCCCGGCCGCGGCTGGGAGAGGGTCGGCTGAGCACGGTCACCATTAGTTCTATTGGTCGGTTTCGTGCGGCCGACTCTGAAGGCGAGTGACAACATCACGCGATGCCATCGTTCCGCCGATCCCGTGCGAAGCGTCGTGCGCGGCGACGTGCCCCATTGGCCCGATCAGGTGTTGGACTCATTCTTCCTTGTGTCGATCCCCTCTCGCAGGGCTCGCTTGGCGCTGGTCCTGATGGCCGGTGCCTCAAGTGCCATCCCGAGGATCGCGATCTTGGGCCATGCACGGTGGAGATCCCACTCCGGTTCGCGCTCCAGCTCGCTGAAGGTCGAGATGAGGTCCTCCAGCAGGGTGACGAGTCTTTGTCTGTCTGCCCGACTGGCTGTCTTGAGGGCGTCGAGAATCAGTGCCCGAGATCTGTCAGACCTCTCGAAAATGAACGCCAGACAGAGCGCCTCGCGCACCTGCGCGCGTTCACTGGGATCTTTGGGCCAGCCGTCGGTCCTGATGCGGTGGGCTTCGTATCCAACCGCCTCCTTACTTCCTTGAAGGGCAGCGAGCAGGCTGGCGTGGCTGGCCTTCTTCTGATCTCGGCTCCTCAGCCAGAGGCTCAGAGCGATGGAGATGAGCGACACCGCCAATGCGCCGAGAGCGATCCAGCTCGAGGCGCTCATCTGAAGTTCCTGCGTCTCGTGCGGCCACTGCGAGCCGCCTGACCGTGCGGGGCGTGGAGGTCGTCGGTCCCTCGGGCTCGATGCCGGCGCCTGTTCGGCCGCCAGGCACCTCCATTCTTCACAGCCGTTTCGGATCGGCGAGCTCGCGCCACACTGACCTTCCTACTCAGAAGTCTGCTGCGCCTTCTCGGGCTCCTCGCACTCCTCGTCCTCGGGCGGGCAGCAGCGGACGTACTCGCACATCACCTCGTCGACCATGTCGTCGCGCTTCTTGGCGCACGCCGCTGCCGCGGCAGCGGCCTTGCAGTCGATCTCGACCTTGACGCCCTCGAGGACCGCGATCGCCTCCCACCCGGACAGCGCACAGGTGAGGCACTTGCACAGGCAGTCGACGTAGTCGTTGACCGTCGGGAACCCCCTCCAGAGCTGCTTGGGCTTGAGCTCCCATTCGGCCACGAGCGCGCGGGCGTAGAGGCGTGCGTAGTCCTTGGGGCCGTTCTCGGCGCACAGGTCCGCAGCGATGGACGCGACCTCGGCCTTGACCTTCGCCACCCTGGCAGGAAGATCTGTCTGATCGGCGATCAGGGAGGTGAAGCAGTCCGCCGAGACGCCGACGTCGCGACGGTACTGATCGATCCGGCCGGCGAGCTGAGCAGCGGTCTCGTCCTCGCCCACGTCGGAGGAGAAGTCGCACGGACCGGCGCAGCAGCCGCTCGGCGGCGAGCAGTCCTTGATGGCGACCACGACCTTCTCGAAGGCCTCGTCGAGGCACTCCTTCTTGTCGTCGTCGAGCTTGCACCGCAGCGTCTCCATAGTCTCGGCGAGCTGGGACTTGGCGGCGTCGACGTCGGGTTGGACGGTGCCACGCACCTTCTGGTAGTCACCACGCGCGGTGGCGAACTTCGTCTTGAAGTCCGTCATCTGGGCGAGGCTCTCGTTGGCGACGTCCGCCTGCTTCTGGAATCGCTGCGCACTGCACGCAAGAGACTCGATGTCCCCGAGGTCGCAGTCGCTGCACGGCTGCTCGGACGGAGGCGTCTCGGTGCTCATGTCGTTCTCCTCCCGACGGCTTGGGCGCGACGAGAGTGCGCCGCTGTCTGTCACCGGGGCGTCGCCGTACGAGCGCGGTCCGCGCGACGCTGCGGTGACGAACCCGGCTCACCATCAGCCCATGGCTGGTTACCGCGCACTCGCGGCGGTCGGGCTCAGCATCGTGTCGCTGCTCGAGGGGCGCTTCGCGGCCGCGATCCCGGTCGGCCCCCGACCCCAACCGGTGATGGCCGGGACGAGTGACTTCGACGAGGTGAACAGCAATCCGAACGCCGTCATCCGGTATCCGTCGGTCGCCATCTACTGCTATCGGATCACCGTCGACCGGGAGACCCGACCCGGCTGGTCGGGGGTGGCCACGTCCGACGGCATCCCACGGATCCCGCTCCGGATGCACCTGTTCATCTCGGCGTGGGACACCGTGGTGGAGAAGGAGCTCGAGTGGCTCGGACTCACCGCGCGTGTGCTCGAGGGGCACAGCATCCTCACCGGTCCGATGCTCGATCCGAGCGGTGACTGGGATCCGGGGGATGCCATCCAGGTGGTGCCGGACGAGCTCTCACTCGACTCGATCAGCGAGGCGTTCCAAGCCCTCACCACCGACTACAAGTGCTACCTGCCCTACGTCGCACGAGTGGTCGTCATCGACGGGGACGTCGAGCCGGTCGGCCCGCCGGTGGCCACGGTCGGAGCCGGCCTCACGGAGATCGGGACATGACTCTTCCCGCGATGAAGGTTCCCGCCGGGCGGGTCGACGTGCTGCACCGGCTGGCGCTGGCGGTGCAGCTCGTGGACTCGGTCACCCGGCTGCCCGTGTGGCGCGGACCCGACGTGGGCCGGGAGACCGCGTGGTCGGTGGCGGCGGCGCACCTGCCGCCCCGTCGCGGCCGCACCCCCGTCGGGCCCGCCATCGCGTTCGACCGCCACAGCGACTCGTCGTTCCTGCTGCGGCACGAGAGCCGGGTCGTCGGGAACGTCACCATCCGAGTGTCAGATCGCTCGCGCACCTGGGTGCCGCGCCGGATCTCACTGCCGTTGTGGTCCCTGGACGAAGTGTCGGCGGCCGACCAGGTGCCGCCCACTGGCGCGTTCGTACCGACCGACGCACGGTTGTTGCGCGCCTGGCTGCTTCCCGGCCAGGCCTATCCCCTCCCGCGTGGAGCCACCGGTTTCACCGCACGGGTGATGCGAGATGGCATGCCCGTGCGTTGGGCACGCGTCGAGGCCTTCACGACTCCCGGAAGGGTCGGCTGGGGCCACGGAGACGAGCACGGGCAGGTGCTGGTCGTGCTCACCGAACGGCCCGCCTTCCCGGCGCCGGGCACGAAGACGTTCCAGGTCGCGGTCCGCGTGCACGGCCCCGACCCGCAGGCAGTCCCGCCCATGGACCCGATCGACCCGTTGGCCGACCTTCCGACCGAGGCCGTGCCCCGCTCGTCGAACCCGCCCACAGCTCAGGACCTCGACAGTGACCTGCTGCGCGGGCTCCGGCGACCCGCGTCGTACGTGACCGCGAACGATGAGGTGAAGACCCTGAGCGTCGGCACAGTGACCCACCTCGGCGACATCACCTTCTCGCCATGACCCATCACCAGACCAGTGCGAGACCAAGGAGGTCCGTAGGATGCCTGAGTACCTGACACCCGGCGTGTACGTGGAGGAGACGAGCTTCCGCTCGCGGTCCATCGAGGGCGTGCCCACGAGCACCTTCGGGATGACCGGGACGACGGAGTACGGCCCGGTGCCCTACATCGCCAACGGCGCCACCATGGTGCATCGGGCAGGACCCGTCCTGGTCACCAGCTTCACCGAGTACGAGCGGGCCTTCGGCGGGCTCGCCATCACCGGGGAGCCGTGTCAGGTGGCCCTTGCGGCCCGGGCGTTCTTCGCCAACGGAGGCCGCCGCCTCTACGTCGCCCGGGTCTTCCCGTTCGCGATGACGCAGGACAACCCGCCGCAGATCGACATCGCCGCCAACTTCGGCGGCGTCGACGTGCCGGCCCAGGGCACCGCACTCCTGAGATGGAAGGCACGTTGGCCGGGCTCCGTGGCCTCCCAGATCAAGGTGTCGGTCAGCTTCCGCCGCAGCAAGAACAGCCTGATCGGCGGGGTGCTCAAAGGCCTGCATGCAGGGGCCGCCGTCGAGGTGGCGCCACTGGATGCGCAAGGCAACCCGCCGAGCATCCCGGACTCGACCGACCCCGTGGCCGCGACCGTCAAGCTGGTCACCCGCCGTGACGACGGCACCTACGGCTACGTCGGCGCGAACGGCGCCTTCGAGGCGGCCGACCCGCAGACCGCGGCATTCCACCTGACCCTGGCCGTGAGCGTCACCCTCGGGACCGACCGGCTCGACGTCTACAACGAGCTGGAGCTCGGGTCGGAGAATCACAGGTCGGTGTTCCAGGTGCTGCAGGCAGACGACCCGGCTGACGAGAACAGCCTGGTGTGGCTGGACGAGATCGACCAGGCGCCCAACCCGGCCCCCAGCCCCGGGGAGCTCCTCGAGGCGCTGCTCACACTGCGAACAGGAGCGTTTCTGACCGGCGGGGGCGACGGCACCGGCACGTCCTCCGACCTGTTGCTCGGCAACGAGGCGAGCCCGGACGACATCAACGAGCCTGCTCGCGGGCTGGGGGCGCTCGCGGAGATCGACGACATCGCGATCGTGGCCACGCCGGACTCGGTGACGATGGACGAGCAGGAGCAGAAGGCTGCGATCGACAACCTGATCGGACACTGCCAGCGACTGCGCTACCGGATGGCCGTGGTGGATCCGCCGATGGACAGCTCGATCAGCGAGGTGCGCCACTTCCGGGCACAGTTCGACTCCCAGTACGCGGCCCTGTACTACCCCTGGGTTCGGATCATCGACCCGACCCGGAAGCCGGACCCGGGCATGCCGCCCCCGCTGCTGGACGTCCCGCCGTCGGGGGCAGTCGCAGGCATCTACGCCCGCAGCGACATCGAACGTGGTGTGCACAAGGCTCCCGCCAACGAGGTCATCCTCGGCATCACCGACTTCACCACCAACGTCACCTACGACCGACAGTCGGTGCTCAACCCCGAGGGCATCAACGCCCTCCGGTTCTTCGAGGGCCGCGCGAACCGGGTCTGGGGAGCCCGGCTGATGAGCTCGGACCCCGAGTGGAAGTACGTCAACGTGCGACGGCTGTTCATCTACCTCGAGCACTCGATCGACAAATCCACTCAGTGGGCGGTCTTCGAGCCCAACAACGAGCGGCTCTGGAGCGGGATCCGGCAGACGATCGAGGACTTCCTGCTGAGCGTCTGGACCACCGGCGCGCTGATGGGGACCAAGCCGGAAGAGGCGTTCTTCGTGCGTTGCGACCGGTCGACGATGACTCAGAACGACCTCGACAACGGCCGACTCATCTGCCTGATCGGCGTCGCGCCGACGTACCCGGCCGAGTTCGTCATCTTCCGCATCGGTCAGTGGACCGCCGACGCCCAGCGCACGTGATCGACAACTGATCGGTCCCGAGACCAACGGAGGTGAGACATGGCAACGCGCAACAACCCGTTCGGGCAGTTCAACTTCATGGTCAAGCTCGGCGACCAGGGCGGTGAGGACCAGATCGCGGGCGGGTTCTCCGACTTCAGCGGGGCAGGGAACGAGGTGAAGTTCTCCGAGTACCGCAACGGAAACGACCTGGAGAACCACGTCCGCAAGATCCCCAACACGAACGTCACCGATGACGTCACCCTGAAGCGGGGCATCATCGGCGACCTCCGCCTGTTCGAGTGGATCAAGGCGACGCGTGAAGGCACCTACGACCCGCGAACGGTCACGGTGACCCTCCTCGACGAGGCCCGGACGCCGGTGTGCCAGTGGGTGTTGCGACAGGCACAGCCGAAGAAGTGGGTCGGTCCGACGTTGGCCGCGAAGGGCGGCGGAGACGTCGCGATGGAGGAGCTGCACATCGTCGCGGAGCGCATCGACTTCGCATCGCTATGAGCCTCACAGGTCTTCAGCTCGGCGCCCCGGGGGTCTACTCCGCGACTGTCAGGGAGCAGCCGGACTTCCAGCCGGTCCGGCTCGACGTCGCGGGGTTCGTCGGCGTGGCACCGCGTGGTCCCGTCGACGAACCGATCCTCGTCGAGAGCTGGTCGGACTACCAGTGGCGGTTCGGTGGCGATGAGGGGCCGGGTCTGCTCCCACGTGCGGTGTGCTGCTTCTTCGCCCAGGGCGGCACCCGTGCCTACGTCGTCCGCGTGTCGGCGCTGCCCCGCGCCCCGGATCCCGCAGCCACCACGGCCCGCGCCGTGCACCGGTTGGCGTTCGCCGCACCTGGCCCCGGGCCGTCCCCGGGCCTCGACCTCCAGGCTCGCGACGAGGGCACCTGGGGCGATGCCCTGGCCGTGACTTGCGCGTTCGAGGTGGGGCAGCGGTTCCCGACCACGCTGACCGGTGACCTGCTCGACCTCCCTCGTGGCACGGAGCTGACTCTGGGCACGTTGCTACGGATGCGCCGCGGAGGCGACCACGGGCCCGGTGACTTCGAGTGGGTCGACGACCTCACCTACCGCGACGTGGCCGGGGACCGTGTGCCGGCGGCGCGGATCACCCCCGTCGCCGAAGTGAGCCGCGTCCTCACCGACGAGACGACGCCGGTCGAGGTCGAGGTGGTGACCGCGACGGTGACCGTCGACGCCTCCGACGCGGCCATCGTCCGCCGAGAGACCTTCGGCGGCCTGGGGCTCCGCAACGACCACGCGGCGTACCTCCCGTTCGTGTTGCGGGACCACTCACTGCTGGTCTCCTCGCCACCGCCTTGGCCGGACGCACTGCTTCCGACGGACCCGTTCCTGAGCGCACTCGGGTCTCGCCTGGGCAGTCCGGGGGCGGACCGCTGGTCCAGGATCAAGGCGGGCAGCTTCGTAGGCGACGTCGACGTGCAGGAGCTGCCGGTCGGCGGCGTCGAGCCGATCGACGAGCACCTCTCCCTGTACGGGGTCGACCTGATGGCCACCCACCCGGAGGTCGCGTTGCTCGTCGTGCCCGACCTTTTCTGGGACTACGTGGAGCCCGCATCGCAACAGGAACCGTCCACGCCGGTCCGACCGAGCGAGTTCGTGCCCTGCCCACCTCGCTCCCCGGATCTCGTCTTCCCATCGGCACCGCCGTCCGCATCGCGCTTGGACGGGCGTACCGATCTCGACGAGATCGTGCGTCGTCAGCTCCGGCTCGTCGCGCTGGCCGACCGCCAGCAGCGGTTCGTGGCCCTCCTCGACGTCCCGGAGCACCTGACCGTCGACGGGATCGCCCGGTGGCGCGCGCACATCGACAGCTCGTACGCCGCGGCGTACCACCCGTGGCTCGGCGTGTTGCCGGACGCGCCCGGGAGCACCGCGGTACTGGTGCCACCGAGCGCCGCGGCCGCCGGGATCATCGCGGAGCGAGAACGCCGGCTGGGGGTGCCCTGGGGCCCGGCGAACGCGCTCGCGGTCGACGCGGTGACCAGCCAAGCGGTGGTCACCGACGCCGAGCACGACGCCCTGTTCGCGCTGGACGTCAACGTCTT
>Ga0164241_10003804_pt1 | contig 14950 bp, 11 predicted proteins | sample OricomyardsoilBY_FD_108780 | JGI IMG/M metagenome (GOLD analysis project Ga0164241, IMG submission 108780) | Backyard soil microbial communities from Emeryville, California, USA - Original compost - Back yard soil (BY) | ecosystem: Environmental > Terrestrial > Soil > Unclassified | place: USA... | reverse complement strand
GGACCATTCTCAGGTCGCGCAAGCATGCGATGTTCGGTCGAATTGGACGAAACAACAACCTGCCACGGATAGCCAGCCTCGTACGTAGTATGGATGACCAGCATGCCAGCCGCGCCCTGTCGCTCGGCTTCTTCAAACTTGTATGTCCAACGGCCGTAGTACGTCATCGCCTTGCCACCGAACAGGTCCGGCTCCGCCGCGGTTGCCGGAGGATCGTTCACCAGCACAAGCAGAATCTTTCCCTTGAGATCAGCGCCCTTGAAGTCGTCCCATCGGTATTCTGGAGCAATTGCGCCATAACCGACGAACACCACCTCACCCTTCGCCTCACTCTTCGGTGTCGCGGAACCAGCCCACACAACGACATCACCAGTTGAGTGAAGGTTTGCCGTCGCCTTCCCGGACGCAGTCACCCGGATCGTTGCCGGATTGGCCGTCACGACATCAATCGGAACCTCCTGAAAATAGGAGCCGTTCATACCCGGCTTGACGCCGTACGAGGCCAGTTGCGCCGCGATGTAATGTTCCGCGAGGGCACCGCCACGCGTGGCTGGCGCACGACCTTCGAGCAGATCCGATGACAGGAACTGCAGATTTGCTCGAATTTCCGGAATCACGATCGCAGCTGCGCCCGCCTCGGGAGTCGACTGTGGAGACGGCGCGCAAGCGACGGAAACGACTGCGACTCCGGCGAGGAGCACCTGGCGGAAGACGGGCACGATTGTCACCCCTTGGGTTGAATGGAAGCGCGGTTCACGTATGCAGATAAATTACCCGCAACGGTACGCTTCCGTATCCGTTCGAAATTCAGATTGAGGGAGATGGCCACTTCGACGTCACGAACAACCCGGTTCGAGCCGCGACAGATCGCCGCGCTGATCACGCTTCAGCTCGGATTGCTCGCCGTCGTACTGGCGGCGACTCCCTTCAAGCAGTTCGATCTCGACCGGTTTTTCGTTCCCAAGGAGTTGACACTCCATGTGGCAGCGTTCCTGTCCGTCATGTTCTGCTTGAACAGACTCCGCAACGTTGTGCTCGACCGGGTGGACTACTTTCTGATCGCGTTCGCGCTTCTGTCCGTCGTCTCTGCACTCCTGGCTCAGAATCGCTGGCTGTCGATGCGCTCGGTTGCGGTAACCCTGTCAGGTCTCGCGATTTTCTGGTGCGCCCGATCGCTCGCTCGCGCCGGCCTCAAGCGACCGCTGGTCGCGGTGATCATACTCGCGACAGTCGTGGGCACCGCGATGTCGCTCGTTCAGGCCTACGGGATCGAGAGCGAATATTTCACTCTCAGTCGCGCACCCGGTGGCACGTTCGGCAATCGCAACTTTGTTGCGCACGTAGCGGCGATCGGCGCACCGCTGCTCGTCTGGTACGCCGTCACAGCAAAGCGCGGCATCGCCGTGGCCCTCTGTGCCGTTGGCGGCGCAGTACTCTCAGCGGGGCTGGTACTTTCACGCTCGCGTGCAGCGTGGCTCGCACTGCTCGTGACAGCGGCGCTACTCGCCATCCCGGCGTGGCGTGCCGCCAGGCGCGTACCTCACGCAGATGCGTTACGGAGACTGCTTTTCATGGGTGTGGTCGCGGTTGGCGGTGTCGTCCTAGCGCTCATTCTACCCAACAAGCTCAACTGGAAGAGCGATTCTCCGTACCTCGATTCCGTCCGTGGTGTAGTCGCATACAACAGTGGTAGCGGCGCGGGTCGCATCGTTCAGTACCGCAACACGCTGCACATGGCGGAGGCCCACCCCATTCTCGGCGTCGGACCCGGCAACTGGCCGGTTTACTACCCGGACTTCGCCACACACAATGATCCGTCGTTGTCTCAAAACAATGGCACGACAGCGAACCCGTGGCCAAGCAGCGATTGGGCAACACTGATTTCGGAACGTGGAACCATCGCCGTTTTGGCACTTCTGCTGGCATTCGTGGGCATGATCGCCAATGCTTTCCAATCGACCCGCGGCAGCAGCGCAAACAATCCGGGCGCCCGCGATCCATTTCTTCCGGTGGCTGTTACCGCCACGATGCTCATAACGGGCGCCGTCGGCGCGTTCGATGCCGTCCTGATTCTCGCCGCGCCGACGTTCATCGTGTGGGCCGCACTGGGCGCGATCGTTGCGCCGGGCCGCCCGCGAATGGAGTGGTCTCCTTCGCCGGCTCGGTTCCGCGTGTTGGCCCTCGCCGTCAGCGCAACGTTGTTCATTTTTTCCGTTCGAGCCGCTGGGTCCACCGCAGCCATGCAGGCCTTTGGAAACGGTCAACGCCTGAGCAGCGTCCAGCGCGCGTCGCTGCTGGATCCTGGTAGTTATCGCATTCAGCTTCGGCTGGCCATCCTGGCGCTGAACTCACATGGATGCGCCCTGGCGAGACCGTACGCCCGACGCGCGGCTGGAATGCTTCCGTCTGCAGGCGCAGCTCGTCGCCTGGTTGAACGTTGCGGTAGCTGATCCCACAAGCTTCCCGTCCGCCCCGACAACGTCCAAATAGTATAGATTCAGGAAGCCTGTACGGTCGGAACTTCGTGCCGTGCAGTGGCTCCGCTTTCCACCGTGCACCGCCGCCCGCCGGCGCAGTTCCGCGCGGCCGTGCGCGACCGCACCGAGAATCACACCATGACGCACCCGAATTCGTTCGGATCCCGCGCGACACTGAATGTCGCCGGACGCGACTACACCATCTTCCGCCTCGACGCCCTTTCCGCGCCGTCCGGCGGAAACTCGGATCGACTCCCCGTCAGCCTCAAGATCCTGCTCGAGAACCTCCTGCGAAACGAGGACGGCGCCTTCGTCAAGGCAGCCGATGTCACCGCTCTTGCAAACTGGCGGGTCAAGGAGCGCGGCGAAAAAGAGATCGCCTTCAAGACCGCGCGCGTACTTCTCCAGGATTTCACCGGCGTCCCAGCTGTCGTCGATCTCGCCGCAATGCGCGATGCTCTCGCAAAGCTCGGCGGTGATGCTACCCGGATCAATCCGCTCCAACCGGTTGATCTCGTAATTGACCATTCCGTTCAGGTCGACGAATACGGATCGGAAGCCGCGTTCCTCATCAACGCCGACATGGAATTGCAGCGCAACCGTCAACGTTATGCATTCCTGAGATGGGGCCAGACAGCGTTCCGGAATTTCCGCGTCGTTCCGCCTGACACGGGAATCGTTCACCAGGTCAACCTGGAATACCTCGCCAGCTGCGTCTTCACGCGCGAGGACAACGGCGAAACCATCGCATATCCCGATTCACTCGTCGGAACCGATTCGCACACCACCATGATCAACGGTCTCGGCGTGCTCGGCTGGGGCGTCGGCGGGATCGAAGCCGAGGCCGCGATGCTGGGGCAACCAGTCTCGATGCTCATTCCGGAAGTCATCGGATTCAAGGTGCACGGCAAGCTGCCTGCTGGCGCGACTGCGACGGATCTCGTCCTCACGGTCACCGAAATCCTTCGCAAGAAGAAAGTCGTCGGGAAGTTCGTCGAGTTCTACGGCAATGGACTTTCTTCGCTATCGCTCGCCGATCGCGCTACACTCGGGAACATGGCACCGGAGTACGGCGCCACGATGGGCTTCTTCCCGGTCGACGACGAAACGATCCGCTACCTCCGTTTCACAGGACGAGACGAACAACAGGCGAAGCTTGTCGAAGCCTACTGCAAGGCGCAGGGGATTTTCCGCACGGACGACATGCCGGACCCTGAGTTCACCGACACGGTGGAACTGGATCTGAGTACCGTTACTCCGAGTATTGCGGGACCCAAACGCCCGCAGGATCGCATACCGCTGCGCGACGCCAAGACGATGTTCCGGCAAGCCCTCTATGAAAACCTCGAGCGCGCCACGCCAGCTGGTGCTGCCGCAATCCTTAGCAGCGCAAATGCAGTGTCGGGACAGAACCAGCTTTCTGCCTCGGTTGTGGGAACCGAAGCCCCCGAAGCCGATGAGTCTGTGCGAGTAAGCATGAACGGCGAGGATTTTTCGCTCCGTCACGGATCGGTCGTCATCGCTGCCATCACGAGTTGCACCAACACCAGCAACCCGAGCGTCATGCTCGCAGCTGGATTGCTCGCGCGCAATGCCGTCGCCAAGGGGCTGATGACGAAACCGTGGGTGAAGACGAGTCTCGCCCCCGGATCGAAGGTCGTCACGGATTATTTCAATGCTGCCGGTGTCACCAAAGCGCTCGACACCTTGCGCTTCAACACCGTCGGTTACGGCTGCACGACCTGCATCGGCAATTCCGGACCGCTGCCGAAGCCGGTTGGCGATGCTGTCGAATCCGGTAAACTCGTCGTGGCGTCGGTGCTATCGGGAAATCGCAATTTTGAAGGGCGTATCAATCCGATGACGCGCTTCAACTATCTCATGTCGCCCCCACTCGTCGTCGCTTATGCCATTGCGGGCCGCATGGATATCGACTTCGAAACCGAGCCGCTCGGCGTCGGCAAGGACGGACCCGTATTCCTGCGCGATGTCTGGCCCGCGCCGAAGGATGTTGCGGACGAAATACTGAGCAGTGTGCGTCCGGAAATGTTCCGCAAGCAGTACGCGAATGTCTTCGAAGGCGACGAGACCTGGCGGTCGCTTCCGATTCCGAAGGGAGATCTCTACTCGTGGGACGAATCGTCGACGTACGTGAAGAATCCTCCGTACTTCGAGGGAATGACGATGACGCCTCCTGGCGTAAAACCGGTGAAGGGCGCGCGAGTGCTCGCAATGCTCGGCGACTCCATCACCACGGATCACATTTCCCCAGCAGGCTCGATTCCAGCCGCGAGTCCCGCCGGCAAGTGGCTCATCGAGCACGGCGTTGCAACTCGGGACTTCAATTCCTACGGATCGCGCCGCGGTAATCACGAGGTCATGATGCGCGGCACATTCGCGAACATCAGACTTCGCAACGAACTCGCGCCAGGTACCGAAGGTGGCTGGACCGCAACCGCTCCGGGGGCCAAGGCCGAGACCATCTTTGACGCATCGATGGAATACCAGAAGAACGGTACTCCGTTGATCATCATCGCCGGCCGAGACTACGGCATGGGGTCCTCGCGCGATTGGGCGGCGAAAGGCACTCTGCTGCTCGGCGTGAGCGCTGTAATTGCAGAATCGTTCGAACGAATCCATCGCTCGAATCTCGTTGGCATGGGCGTGCTTCCGCTGGAATTCGCAAATGGCGAAACGCGCCAGACGCTCGGACTCACCGGCTTCGAATCGTACGAGATCGACGGAATGAACGATCAGATGGGCCCCCACGCCCAGCTTACCGTCCGCGCTACTGCACAGGATGGAACCGTCCGCACATTCAAGGTGCAGTCGCGCATCGATACACCGGAAGAAATGCAATACTACAGGCACGGCGGCATCCTGCAGTACGTGCTCCGCTCGCTGGTCGGTCGTTAGCAGTACCATTCGGAAGCAGACGGCTCGAATCGACAACGCCGCGACCTGCGATCGGGATCGCGGCGTTGTCGATCCTACGGTCATCTGCCCTGAATACCATCAGCCGAAGGCGCGGTCTGGTCCACCGATTGCCTCGTAGCGTGGTATCCATTTCAGGAGCGACGCAATGCAATCAACACGGACTCACTACTGGTCGGCAGCGATCGCCATAGCGGCGATTGCGTTCGCAAGCGTACCGTCGCCAACGTACGCTCAGGGAACCCAGCAGTCGACATTTCAGGTCCTTATCGACGGCACTCTTGCCGGTACGGCAAGCGCCGCGACGAACCTCCCAACCAACGCCGTTGCGATTCAGCAGGATTCAACGACGAGCCTGCCGCGCACGCAGGTGGAATCGAGCCAGCAGGGTAACGTGGTTCTCACATCATCCGACACGGGCCTCATCTCGGCGATACAAGCCTGGATGAAGGTCGACAATTCAGGCTCCAGGAACACGGTCCAGCCCAAGACCGTGGAGATTGATCGCCTCCTCGGCAGCGGAGCCACGACGCGCTACCGGCTCTCCGGAGCGTGGCCCACCAGGATCGACGGCAGCCCCGGAGCCAACACGATAACGATGGTGTACCAGCGACTCGAAATCGTCCACTGACGCAGGGTTTGGATGGGGACGCACGGATCGCTCGCGCGTCCCCATCCGAGAGCGATGCCGGTTTGCACGGGATCAACCGCAGTTGACACGTTGCGCATGACGCGTTAACATCCGTCCACAATCGTTGTTCCGTGGTGATTTGCCGCCTATTGCAGCCACGTTAAACAAATCGCTAAAAAGCATGTAGCCCGCGGCCTGCCGCGGGCTTTGTGTTTTCGAGACCATTCGCGTTTCGATTTGCTTGACGTTGCCGCATGCAGCACACGGGACCGCACATCTCCAAGCGAGACCCGCATGGCCAGCAAAGTCACTCTACGCACGCTCAACATTCTACGCGAACGCCGAGCGCCAGCTGTATTCGTTACCGCCTACGATTACCCGACAGCGACCTTCGCGGAGCGCGCCGGCGTCGACATGATCCTAGTAGGCGACTCTGCAGCAATGACGATGATGGGACTGCCCAACACGCTCGGGATATCGATGGACGAGATGGTCGTGTTTGTCAGGAGCGTGTGTCGCGCCGCAAAGCGCGCGTTCGTTGTCGGAGACCTCCCATTCTTATCGTACCAACCTTCGGATGAGACCGCCGTATTGAACGCCGGCCGCTTCATCGCCGAGGGCTGCGACGCAGTCAAATGCGAGGGCGGCGTCCGTGTAGCGCCACGAGTCCGCGCAATGGTCAACGCAGGCATCAACGTCATGGGGCACCTGGGTCTCACTCCGCAGAATATCGGGCAGTTGAGCGGCTATCGCGTTCAGGGGAAGACGCGAGCAGCCGTCGACCAGCTCGTTGATGACGCAATCGCGCTCCAGGAGGCGGGAGCCTTCGCCGTACTGCTGGAAGCAATGCCAGCTGTAGCTGCGGAATACGTTCGCGAGCGCGTCGATATTCTCGTTTATGGCATCGGTGCGGGTCCGCACGTCGATGGCCAGCTCGTGATCTCACACGACATACTTGGAAATTTCGTCGGTGATATCGCGCCACGCTTCGCAAAGCAATACGCCTCGATCGGCTCCCAGATCGAGCAGGTTTTTCGCAATTACGCCGAGGACGTTCGCTCGGCCAGTTTCCCGGCGCCTGAACACTGTTATCCGATCGACGCACTTCACGAGGCCGAGATCCTGGGGTGTTCCTTTCGCAGCAGTCCGGCACAGAAAACATCAGCGCTTGCGTAAATGATCGCGATAGCGCTATCTTCTTTGCCAATGCAATACTCCGCGCACGCAGTGCGATTTACGACGAACTCCTACCGCAGCTATTGGGGACAACCCCAGGAGCGGTATCGTCACGCGCGGACCTTGCGAGGCTAGACTAGCAAGTACACCACTACAAGCAGCGTTTTCGATACACCGCCCTGGGGATTTCATCCTCAGGGCTTTTTTGTTTCCCCAGTCAGCAACAGAGACATAACATGCCAAAGTTCGCTCCAGAATACATCCTGGCGGCTCTACCGGAACACCAGGTTTCACCGCTTCCCGCAACGCGACCCGTGCGCGTGACGGACGCGCTCTCGATCGGCGGCAGAGAAGTTGTCGTCGCGGCGGGCCCGTGTTCCATCGAGGGATACGACATGCTACTCGCAAGCGCGCATCATGTTGACGCCGCGGGCGCCTCGCTCCTTCGCGGCGGCGCATTCAAGCCGCGAACTTCCCCGTACGCGTTCCAGGGACTTGGTGAAGAGGGTCTCGAAATCATGGCCCAGGTGCGAGAATGCAGCGGCATCCCGATCGTCACCGAGGCGCTCGACACGCGACAGGTCGAGCATATCGCGCAAATCGCTGACATGGTGCAGGTTGGCGCACGCAACATGCAGAATTTCCCGCTGCTCGCAGAGCTCGGACGTTGCGGCAGGCCGGTCCTTCTCAAACGCGGCGCGTCCGCCCGAATATCGGAACTACTGCTCGCCGCGGAATACATCATGGCGAATGGCAATGATCGCGTCGTTCTCTGCGAACGAGGGATCCGAACATTCGAAACGATCACCCGCAACACGCTCGACATATCGGCAATCCCCGTCCTCAAACGAGAGACGCACCTTCCGGTACTTGTCGATCCCAGCCACTCCGGAGGCCGGGCCGATCTGGTCCTGCCGCTCGCACTGGCTGCCATCGCGGCCGGCGCAGATGGTCTCATCGTAGAAGTTCACCCGAACCCACCGACTGCGTTATCCGACGCTGATCAGCAACTCACATTCGACGAATTCGACGATCTCATGGTTCAGATAGCGCACATCGCCACTGCGTGCAATCGTACGATAAAGCGGCCGGAACCAGCAAGCCGAGGCTCGATACCGGCCATGGAATGCGCACCGCAATTCGATCGACGTCGTACCGTTCCCGGCAAGGCGGCCGTTGCATGACTACCGCGACCGCATTTGCCGGGCGCACGCAGTCGCTCGATTCCACTCGCGTCGGCACTGATCTCCGAGTCGCGTTCCAGGGCGAGCTGGGCGCCTACGGAGATGAGGCAATCACTCGGCACTGGCAGGGTGAGGCAACAGCGGTTCCGTCCGCAACTTTTCATCAGGTCATTGCCGATGTCGCACACGGTTTCGCCGACCTTGGGATTATCCCCGTCTGGAACACGATTGTCGGCGATGTCGAAGCGGGACTCGCCGCAATTGAAACTGGGCTGCGTTCTCCATTCCTGTTGCATGTGCTGGGAGATACGCGAATCCCGGTACGACATCAGTTGCTGGGTGCCGAGGGCAGCAGTCTTGCCGGGATTCGCAGCGTGGAGAGCCATCCGGTTGCACTCGCGCAGTGCGCCATGTTTCTCGACAGTCATCCGCGCATCACGCCCGTCCCGTCCTACGATACAGCCGGAGCAGCGCGGCAACTGGCACTGGCCGGTTCGCGCACGTCCGCCGCGATCGCAAGCTCGATGGCAGCAAAGCTGTATGGCCTGTCCGTTCTGCAGGCGGATATACAGGACGTTGCTGACAACGTCACTCGATTCCTCATCGTTGCGCGCACTTCCAGCCGGAGCATCGACGGCAATGGTATGCGCCGATGGTGACGGTCAATCACCTGCGTACGCTTCGAGTCCGTGCAGTCAGAGGTGCCACCACGGTCGAGTGTGATGACAAGTCGCTGATCCATACCGTTACCCGGGAGCTGCTCACCGCGCTCATGACGCGCAATCAGATTGAGATGGATGATCTGGTCAGCGCGATGTTTACTGCGACTCCGGATATTCGCTCCACATTTCCGGCAGCCGCTGCCCGTGAATTGGGATGGACGGACGTCCCGATGCTATGCGCAACAGAGATCGACGTCCTGGACTCGCAAGCACTCTGCATCAGGGTGCTCCTCCACGTTGAACGCGATGCTGATCTTCCCCCATTGCGGCCCGTCTATCTTCGCGAAGCCATCTCGCTTCGTCAGGACCTCATCCCGGTTTGAATGACTCCGACTTGCCACTTGCGGATGGTCGCTATACTGCGCTCTGTTCAGTGTACTGGCTGGCGTGTCGGGTACTCGACCGTTACGTGCGCGCTTCCGCCGTCATCCGCAATAATCCGACGTGATCCCACCAAACCCAGGCTGAGACTTCCGCAACAATGATCGATCCTGCACCCGTGAATCACGAGAGACGCGGTGTCCTCGCGCGATACGCCGAGTTTCTTCCGCTGACCACATCGACACCGCGACTGTCGCTGGGTGAAGGCGATACACCGCTGCTTCTTGCGCCTCGATTGGCTGAGTGGATCGGGGTGAAGGAAGTGTATCTCAAATACGAAGGAGCGAACCCAACCGGTTCCTTCAAGGATCGCGGAATGGTAGTCGCCGTCGCGAAGGCGATCGAAGCCAATTCCACAACGATCATCTGCGCATCCACAGGCAACACGTCCGCAAGCGCCGCCGCGTATGCTGCTCGCGCCGGAATTCACGCCGTCGTCCTGCTTCCTGCTGGAAACGTCGCACGCGGCAAGCTGGCACAGGCAGTCGTCGCCGGCGCGACGGTGCTGACTCTGGAATGCAATTTCGATGGTGCCCTCGACGTCGCACGGAAGTTGGCAAGAGACTATCGCGTCACACTCGTCAATTCCGTCAACCCGGATAGAATTGCTGGGCAGAAGACAGCCGCTTTCGAAATTTGTGATTCGTTGGGAGATGCGCCGGATATCGTTGCGTTGCCAGTAGGCAATGGCGGCAACGTCACAGCATACTCTCAGGGATTCAATTTGTATCGAGAGCTGAATCGCACGAGCCGCATCCCGAAGTTCATCGGTGCCCAGGCTGCTGGCGCGGCGCCACTCGTGCACGGAGCGCCAGTGCCGAATCCGGAAACCGTAGCGACGGCGATACGAATCGGGAACCCGGCGAGTTGGGATTCAGCGGTCAGCGCCGTAGCAAGCTCGGGTGGTTCGTTTGTGGCCATTCCGGACGATGCCATCCTCGAGGCGTACCACAACGTTGTCGAGCTCGAAGGAGTCTTTTGCGAACCCGCCTCGGCGGCTGGAATTGCCGCGCTCCGAGTCCAGATCAGGTCGGGAGCCGTAGGCGCATCCCTGCGAGCGGTCTGCATTCTCACTGGTAACGGACTCAAGGATCCCGACCGAGCGACACCGGAATCGTTCAATCCACCGCCGGTACCTGCCGATGCTTCTACTATAGCAGCCCGCCTGGACTTGGCAGGTCGCTAGCCGAGTAGTGAACTGACCGCAACCTCGCCAGCGCGCGGGTTCGGTTGACAGCTCCCTCCAACCGCCAGAGATGGGTTACCTCGCACACAGTGAGTCGTATTCGATGAACGGATGTCTCACCGCAGCCCCGGGCGAACCCCATGGCATGCCCCTCGGCGCAACGATCGAATGAAGCCAGCAGCTTTACCGATGCTCAAGAACGATTGCCCCGAGCCATCGGCCTCCAAAAACGCGCCCAACCGCTGCGCCTGCCGGCCGACTCTGGAAAGCGTATTGCCACCGGCCGAGGCTGACCGAGGACATCAGTCCAGCCGCTCTACGGCGACTCCCTGGGAAATCGCTGTTTTCGCAGCATCGACCGCCGTGCTCGTCATTTTCTGTGTCTGGTCAATCGGCGATTTACTGAAGCTTTGGAGCACGGCGCGACGTGTTCCCATCGTCACCCAGATTGTCCTCGTCATTCTCTCATCTGCAGCCGCCGCGCTGGCCCTGGGCGCATCCAGACGCCCCAAGCTGGGATCCGCGACCAAACGCGCGTGGAGATTCTTTGCCGTAGCCCAGGTCGCAACCGGAATTGTCAGCATCTCGTGGGTATTTCGAATGGCCACCGGAAGCACTGCTGCCGGTGGCCTCCCACTGCAGCTCATTGCCGCCTGCTATGACATTTTCTTGCTGTTCGCGCTCCTGACCTTCCCCGTTCGCCGGATGCAGAACGCAGACCGGGCAACATTCTGGTTCGACAGTGCAATCGTCGCGGGCGTCGCGGCAGTCCTGATGTGGCACCTCCTGTTGCGCACCGCGATCATCGCCGCCGGCTCCGACTGGCGTACGTCGATCTACGCGCTCACATATCCGGTCGCGGATATCGTGCTGTTGTTCGCGACAGTCGTCCTTCTCCTGCGACGACCACTGTCGGGGAGCGTGCGTGCCATCCGTATCCTGTTCGTCAGCATCCTGCTCAACACCGCGGCCGATGTGCTGTACATGTGGTCGTACATCGCCAAGGAAACATACGGATCGGCATTCTTCTACATCGCGTGGGTGGTTGTCGCATGGATGGCCACCGCAGCCGCGTACTCACAGGGAAAGAATGTCTGGTTTGGTCTCTTCTCGACCGACACCGCCGTGCGCGAGCGGCGCGGAATGGCGCCAAGTCTCATCCCGTACGTCGCAATCCTCGCAATTTACGCCACACTACTCGTAGAAGTCTTTCGCACCGAATCTCACAACTCCGCGAGCGCGCTTACACTTGGCCCGGACGCGCTTATCGTCGCAAAGTATCCCGTGACCGCCCTGGTGGTCGGCGCGATCGTGGTGACGGTGATCGTCATAGCACGACAGGTCGCTGCGCAACGGAAAAATGCCGAACTCGCGGTGGAACGACTTGCGCGTGAAGCGCACTTCCGTGCTCTCATTCAACACTCGTCTGATATGGTGCTGGTACTGGACTCCACCGGGCTTGTACGCGAGGCCAGTCCGGCAGTCGAACGCGTGCTCGGTCATGGTCCGGAGTCAGTCGTCGGCCGTCCGTTCCACAGCTTCTTTGTTGCAGACGAGATGAGCGCAGTTCAGGCTGATATTGCACAGGCAATCACGACCACGGATGCCCATTCAGTCGTAGGCGGAGCGGTTGAATGGCGCGTGAGAGATGCGAATGGTGGTGAGCGTTGGATCGAAGCGATATGCACCAATCTGCTCGACGATCCCATCGTCCAGGGATTGGTCATCAACGGTCGTGACGTGAGCGAGCGCAAGCAACTCGAAGCCGAGTTGACACATCGCGCGTATCATGACCCGCTCACTAGCCTCGTCAACGCTGCGCGCTTCCGACTGAAGATCACCGATGCAATAGCTCACGCAGGCGCAGGCGCCCGCCCTGGCGACGGACGAAGTGGGCTCGCGATTCTGTATATCGATCTCGACGGATTCAAGGCTGTCAACGATATGTTCGGACACGACGCCGGCGACGTTGTCCTGTCGACAGTCGCAGATCGCCTTCGCGATGCTACTCGCGGATCCGATACAGCTGGCCGCCTCGGCGGCGACGAATTCGCCATTCTGCTCGAGCGCCTTCGCGATGAGGACGAGGTCCGAATGGTTGCTAAACGCGTACTGCAGCTGATCCATCGCCCCGTGCGAATAGATCACCGGGAAGTCGTGGTGGATGCCAGCGTCGGAATTGTATGCACAGCGCTCGGCGCTACAAATGGCGCCACTCCGATAGTGTTCGACGCGGACACACTTCTTCGTCAGGCTGATACCGCAATGTACGCCGCGAAATCTCGCGGGTGCGGACAGTTCGAGTTCTACACGTCTACAACAGGTGCGGGCGCCTGAGCGGCGCAATGATCGCCGCAACCCAGATCACGGCGATGACCCACGAACCAGCGATATAGACGGTCAGCCGCACGACGGCCAAGAGGAATCGAAAACAGCCACGAGAACCATCTTCCAACTCGCAAGTGGCCGAGTATCTCCTCCACCGCCGATGTACCCTGCCATGTTCGCCCGTCGATCCGACGAACAAGCTGTAGTGATTCCGCGTACGCTTCCGGTGGAATCCAAGGAAATCGATCCGGCACCGACGGTTCCTGCGATGGCACAGCTTCGAATTCGCGCCTGCTGTCCAGTCTATCAAGTCGCAGTACCAGACGCCGACACACGCCGCATTGACCATCGTAGATTACTGTATATGGTCTGACGCTATTCGCCTTCATGACAGCCGCATCGGCGACATGACAGTCACATTCTCGTATCGAGCGCCATCGCGGGTTGCTGCTGCGTGAGACAGTGAAGCGTCCCAAGTCCCCAAACCAGATCAACCGCGTGTATTCCGACTATGGTTCGGCCCGGGAATACACTCGCGATTGTTTCCAGCGCGACGCGGTCGTTCGGGTCGTTGAACGTAGGGACGAGGACGACTCCATTCGCAACATAGAAATTCGCGTAACTCGCCGGCAGTCGCTGCCCGTCCATGATTACAGCGCGCGGATATGGCAGCAGCACCACGTTCAGCGGCTGTCGTTCACCGGCCAGCTTCAACCTGTTGAGGTTGTCTACGGAAGACGCGTGATTTTCATCGCTGTCGTCGTCCTCGTAGGCGAGCAACACCGTGTCGAAATTGGCGAATCGCGCAACATCATCGATGTGCCCATGCGTGTCGTCACCCACGCAGCTGTTGCCGAGCCAGATGGTATCGTGGCAGCCCAGATACGTGGCGAAAGCTGCCTCGTAGTCGGCGCGCGAAAAGCCGGGATTCCTGATCTGCACGTCGCTCAACAACCATTCCTCGGTCACGAGGATTCGACCCTGGCCGTTCACATCTATCCCGCCACCTTCCAGAATCAGCGGCGAATCGGGCCGATCGCGGCGCATCGCCCGCGTCATCGGGAGACCAGTCGCATCCTGAATCAGCGCTGGCACGCGTTCGTCTCTCGCGTAATTATCGTACTTGGCCCAGGCGTTGAAGCCCCAAGCGACCATCTCGACTTCACCGTTTGCGTTCCATACGAACGAAGGCCCCGAGTCGCGCAACCAGACACGATCGGTGCGCGCCAATCGCAGATTCACGCGCTGCATTGCCACATCGTGCGCACGCAGCATGGACGCCGCGGAATCGAGCACCGCTTGACTGTCGCAAAGAATCTCGACGCGCTCGTGATTTGCCAGCACGCGTACGATCTCGGCATAAACCCAGCGCACTGCTTCAATCTTTGCCGGCCAGTCGGGCTCATGATGAGGCCACGATATCCAGGTGGCATCGTGATGCTCCCATTCCGCGGGCATTCGCCAGCGCGTCACCCCAAGTACCGATTCAGAATTGGAGCGTATGCATCGATGCGCCGGTCGCGCAGAAACGGCCAGTTTCGCCGCGTGTCCTCGATCAAGGCCGGATCGCACTTCGCAACAAGCACCGTCGGCTCCTGGCCCGCTTCCGCAATCAATCGACCGAACGGATCCGAGATGAAGGAATGACCGAAAAATTCGATTCCTTCAGTACCTGGTTCTTCTTCGAAGCCGACCCGGTTGGGTGCAGCAACAAAGACTCCGTTAGCGATTGCGTGCGCTCGCTGCGCCGTTCGCCATGCGTCCATCTGAGCGGCACCGAACTCCGCCTTCTCCGCGGGATGCCAACCAATCGCCGTAGGATAGAAAATCACCTCGGCGCCCAACAATGCTGTGATGCGCGCAGCTTCCGGATACCACTGATCCCAACAGATCAGCACGCCGATATCCGCGTAGCGCGTCTTCCACACCCG
>Ga0164241_10003803_pt1 | contig 14950 bp, 11 predicted proteins | sample OricomyardsoilBY_FD_108780 | JGI IMG/M metagenome (GOLD analysis project Ga0164241, IMG submission 108780) | Backyard soil microbial communities from Emeryville, California, USA - Original compost - Back yard soil (BY) | ecosystem: Environmental > Terrestrial > Soil > Unclassified | place: USA... | reverse complement strand
GATTATTTTCATTTGGCACATTTAATTTTTCATTATCCGTTTTGTTGTCAGGCTGCTTTTCACCGCTATTGTCTGATTCAGGATTATTTTCATACGACGATTGCCGACTCGTTGCGGAACCAGAATAGCTCTCTAAATCAACATTGTTGTTACTTATGGATTTAGAGTTGCCACTTATATCCTCTGTAGTTTTGATGGAAACTACTTGTGATTTCATTTTTTTGGAAGCATTATTTAGATATCCTATGGAGATAAGCGTAAGGATAAAGACGATACCCATCGTCATCGAAGGCCATCTGCTGCCCGGATGAAGGTTATTGTAAATTCCGTTCCATATACGTTTGGAGGGTGTTAATCTAAATTGATCTGCATGATCTTTTAAAGACTGCTCAAAATCCATCATATCGAATCGTCTGTCTATCATTCTTTCGTTTCAGTTAGTGGCCCTAAAGGCTATCTTCAAAAAATATTCCTATTTTATAGAAACCATGCTTACATTCTCTCTAGGCTTTTGCAATATTCTCTTTTTTATAAGTATGTCTTCCAGTAAGCCCCGTGCCCTTGTATATTGCGACCGGCTGGTACTTTCCTCAATTTCCAGAATTGAAGAGATCTCTTTGTGAGAATACCCTTCAATTGCGTAAAGGTTTAGCACGGTTCGATACCCGATGGGCAATAATCTAATACAATCAACCACTTGTTTTGCCTGGAGCATAGACGGAATACAATTTTCATTGATCTTGATGTTTGATGCATAAACCAAATCTACACTATCAGAAAACTTTTTGTTTTTCTTCAAGAGGTTTATACAGGTATGCACAATTATTTTTCGTATCCATCCTTCAAGGGAACCAGACCCCTTAAATTGCTGAATTTGAGCATACACTTTTATAAATCCCTCCTGAAGCATATCTTCAGCATCTTCCCTGCTATGGGCATATCGATAACACACCCCCAGCATTTTGGGGCTAAACCTTTTGTATAGCTCCTCCTGGGCAAATGGTAGGTTATCAAGACAACCTTGAAGTATCGACTCTTCCGTCATAGTTTGTGCTTGTTTAACCCTACTAAGGTAAGACAATTTTAATCGCAAAACGCTGCATCAAAATTCTTTCTTTAATTATGAATGGTAATAGCTCAACATAAGCGGTCGCAAATTATGCAATTATTACTGAAAAAGGTCTTTGAGCACACTTAATTGAAGGTTAAAGTGTCGCTCCTGTAAGTCTTTGGTGCGTTGTACGCGAAATTTTATTCAGAATCAATCAAAATATCTCCCTTCATTTCAGTTGGTAAAGGAAGTTTCATCATTGTAAGAATGGTCGGCGCGATATCGCCCAGTTTTCCGGGTTTTATATTTCCTTTCCATTCGTTATCAATTATAAAAAACGGAACCAGGTTTTTGGTATGTGCTGTGTTGGGCGTTCCGTCTTCATTAATTATATAATCAGCATTCCCATGATCCGCAGTCAGAAAAACAGTATAGTCATTTTCAAGAGCAGCCGTAACGATTTCTTTTACGCAGGTATCAACCGTTTCCACGGCTTTTATCACTGAGTCCCAAACACCTGTGTGCCCTACCATATCCGCATTTGCGTAATTAAGGCAAATAAAATCTGCCGATTGATTTTTAATTTCAGGCAGTAAAGCCTCAGTCATCTCATAAGCGCTCATAGCCGGTTGCAAGTCGTAGGTAGCCACCTTCGGAGAAGGGATCATGATCCTGTTCTCTCCTTCAAAAGGCTTTTCTCTACCTCCACTGAAGAAAAAAGTAACGTGTGGATACTTTTCTGTTTCAGCAATACGGATTTGCTTTTTATTATGTTGTGCCAGCACTTCCCCAATCGTATTAACAAGGTCGTCTTTTTGAAAAATAATGTGAATATTTTTGAACTGATGATCATAAAGCGTCATCGTGGTATAGTGCAGTTGAAATGGTTTCATTCCTTGTTCGGGGAAAGCAGTTTGCGTTAGCGCTTCCGTGATTTCCCTGCATCTGTCTGTCCTGAAATTAAAACAAATAACCGCGTCTCCATCCTTTATTCCTGAATCGGGAGTAGCTGCGTTGATAATTGGTTTTAAAAATTCATCGGTTACATCTGTTTGATAGGATGCATTGACTGACGCTAAGATATCGTCAGATATTTCACCTTTTCTGTTTGCCAAAGCATTATATGCAATCGCTATTCTTTCCCATCTTTTATCGCGGTCCATTGCGTAATACCTTCCCGTGATTGTAGCAATTTTCCCAGTCGTCTTATTTAGATGTTGTTGCAAATCTTCCAGGAAATGAATCCCACTTTTTGGATCGGTATCACGCCCGTCAGTGAAAGCGTGTATATAGACATTTTCCAGATCATGTTTTTTACAAATAGTTGCAAGTGCTTTCAAATGATTGATGTGAGAATGTACACCTCCATCACTTACCAGTCCCATCAGATGCAAGGGCTTTTTGTTCTCTTTGGCATAATTAATACTATCGAGAAGCGCAGGATTTTTTTCAAATTCCCCGTTTTCAATAGCTACGTTGATGCGTTCCAGTTCCTGGTACACAATGCGGCCTGCGCCAAGATTCAAATGTCCCACTTCACTGTTGCCCATTTGCCCTTCGGGCAAACCCACCGCTCTTCCGTAGGTAACCAAAGTTGAATGAGGATATTTCTCATACAGTGAATCTACAAACGGAGTTTTCGCATTTTGAATGGCATCACTTTCCTTTTTCTTGCCAAGGCCCCATCCATCCATAATTACTAAGATTACTTTTTTCGGTTTCATTTTTCAAAACTAATTAATAAAGGCTTATATATTTCGACTTTTTTGTTTAAATTTATTACCACTTTCGTTCGAAAAAAATTGATAACCCCTATTAATCGAAATATGCAAAGATCAATACTTTATATTTTAGCAATTTTCCTGTTTTCATCATTCTCCTATATTTCGCTAACAAATATCATCAATGCGATGAAATCAGGTAATGCCGCTGAAGTAGCAAAATATTTTGACGAAAACGTAGAAATTACTTTTTCTGATAAAAGCAGTTCTTATTCTAAACAAAAAGCGGAGCAGGTATTACGTGATTTTTTTACTACAAACCCCGTGAGCAGTTTTGATATTATTCATCAAAGCAAAAACGACGATTCGCAATATTGCATTGGAAATTTGGTTACCAAAAACGGAACCTTTCGCACAACGATCTATGTAAAACAAAAGAGTCAGCAGCAATTAATCCAGGAATTGCGTTTTGGCCAATAATAAGGCAAAGTATCTCAGCCACCAGCCACTGCTTTGGATCTCTTTAAAAATGTCCCATTATTCGCACTTCATCTATTATTATTTTTTGATTTCGTTTTATTTTCTATATTTCGTCCGCGGCAGTCGTGGTATTCCCAGCAATAATCCGATCAACATTATTCAACATAAGTTTTTTCCTATGGACAAAATCGCTTGTTTATTTTTTTTACTCGTTTGCGGACACGAGGCTTTTTCCCAGTTTAATGATTCTACACATCGTCGCTTTTCGTTTGCCTCAACGGGTACCGTTAACCAGACCGAAGACGCCAGTTCTTTCGTTTCAAACAATCTTATTTCTTATGAAGTAAATCAAAAGAAACTAAATTTTAATACCGCTGCGGGTTGGGTCTACGGCCAACAACAAAAAAAACTTTCCAACAATGATTTTTCAGCCGTTGCCAACCTGAATTATTTAAAAGATGTAAAAAGACTCTATTATTGGGGGCTATTTTTTTTCGACAAAAGTTATTCTTTAAAAGTGAACTATCGCTTTCAAGCAGGTGCGGGCATAGCTTATAGTGTATTGAACAAGCCGGATCTGAATTTGTCGCTAAGTGATGGATTTGTTTATGAAAGCAGCGACCTTATTGATCCGGCAATCGGCAAAGATGTATATCAAACAGTAAGAAATTCATTCAGATTAAAATTCCATTGGGCTTACAAAGATATCCTCGTGTTTGATGCGGCAGAGTTTTATCAACCTTCGCTGGCTTCATTCAAAGACTACCTTTTAAAATCGAACAACAATCTTTCAATCAGACTAAACAAATGGCTTGCTATCAACGCATCTGTAGCTTATAACAAGATTAGCCGCACTGAGCGTGAAAATCTATTGATTACTTATGGATTAAAAGTTGAAAAATATTTTTAAGGTATGACGCGAAATGAAACCAATCAGCCGGAAGTAAGAGAGAAACCGGTTCATAATGAACCAATAAATATTAGAGATTCTTATTCTGAATAAAATTATAGACTTAGGCGCTTTGGTCGTTATGATATGAATTACCAGGCCAATCCGGCCAAAGTACATCGGTTTAAAAGAACTAAAGACAGCTTTTTCGTTTCTGACTTCTAAAAGATTGTAAAATAACAAGCATTTTTATTAAGGAATCATTAAGGCACTAAATAATTAAAGAGCTGGAGATTTGTTAGAGACATTGCGGCCCAGCGGTGGGACGGCCGGACAAACGCGCGGAGCCCTGCCTGCGTGATGCAGTCAGGCAGGGATCGGGCCTGCCTGGCCGGTAGGCAGGTTGTCCTTGATTTTTTGTTTCTTTTGCATCAAGGCAAAAGAAAAAGCAAAAACAAAGTCGATTAGAACTAAAAAACAGTAATTCACAATTCAACTATCATTACCACATTCACGACTTAAACGCCTAATTCTATAAAATTAAAAAAGATACTACGCTTTTAAATTAAACATTTGCTGCGATGCCTTCCTGGCCGGAAACCATGATGCCCAAAAAGCAATAACCAATGAAGTAAGTGCTACCAGGATAAAGTCTGTAACAACCAGCTTAACCGGAAAATAATCAATTAGAAAAGAATTTCCAATCAATTTAATTAAGTGAAATTTCATCTGCAACAATGCGACAATCAATGCCAAAAAAATTCCGGTTCCTGCGCCCACTACTGCAAGCAAGATCCCTTCGCTTAAAAATATTTTTTTGATTAACGCACTGTCTGCGCCCAACGATTGCAGCACGCTGATATCTTTTCTTTTTTCCAAAACCAGCATGGTTAGCGCGCCTACCATATTGAAAGCGGCAATGATGAGAATCAAAGTGAGTACCGCGTAGATCACCCATTTTTCAAGTCTCATAGAGTTATAGAGACTGGCGTTTTGCTGATACTTGGTAAGAACGTTAAACTGATCGCCCAATTTTCCACGAAGCATCCTGGCAAATTTTTCCGATTCGTCGGGATTTGATAATGAGATTTCCAGGGCACTGTATTCATCAGGTTGATAATTCATTTGTTGCTTCATAAAAGCCAGGTTGGTGATCACATATTTATTATCAAAATCCTGTTGAATAGCAAAGCTGCCGGAAGTGGTTGCGTTTCCTTCGCTTAGTGCTGAGAGCGGATCGGGGCTGTTTGAGCTTGCTTTTTTAGGAAGAAAAACCGTTATAGGAAAAAGGTTTCTGTCGGCCTGAATCCCAAGTGCGTTCTCAATTCCTGCACCCGGAATTAATTTGGGGTTGTTTATTGTACCTACATTAAATGCACCGTGATACATTTTTTGAGGAACTCCCGAAACCTGGTAATAGTCTGAATCCACCCCTTTCAATAAAACCACCGTTTGCTGTTCCCCGCTTTGCAAAAGCGCTTTCTCTTCTACATCAACCGAAGTACCTGACACACCGGGCATTTTATGAATTGCATTGAGCTGTGCCTGGGTCATCACAAATGTTTTCCCTTTTGCCGGAACCACTTTTACATCCGCATAAAAATTGGAATACAACGATTTTACCAGGTCTTCAAACCCATTGAAAACGCTTAATACCAATACCTGGCAAAGGGTAGAAAAAGCGATCACACCCGCAGTAACCCACGAAATAATATTGATCGCATTCGTGCTTTTCTTTGCTTTAAAATATCTCCAGGCGAATTTTAGATACAAGATGAAAAGTAATTGGTTTATTAGTTAATTCGTTGATTAGTCGGCAGATTCAGCAATGTTGTCTTCTCCCCCTTTATTGGGTTGGGGGGCCTTCTTTATATCATCCAATAATTTTTCTATTTTGAAAACATAATCTAACGTATCATCCTGGTAGAAAGAAAGTTGAGGAATGCTGCGCAACTGGTGTCTCATTCTTTTGCCCAATTCGCCACGCAGTTCGCCACTCAGGCTTTTAAATTTTTCTAGCGCTACTTCAGCATCTTTCACCTGGAAAAAACTCAGGTATATCCTGGCTTCGTACAGATCCGGAGTGATCTTTACCGATGAAATAGAAATCATTCCTCCTTCGTACATTGTAAGACCCATCTTTAAAAAGATGTCATTTAATTCCTTGGCAATCTCAACAGCCACCTGCTTTTGTCTTTTACCTTCTGTCATTTTTTAAAATTTATTACTTATGTCCTCTTATAAAGTATTCCGAGGGTAATTCGGTAAGAATGGTAAAATTAGTTACTTTATTAGTTACTTTGCTGTTATTGCAATTATAATACCTACTCAAATTAATAAATGAAGAGTTTACGAACCATTTTCAGGTATATATCCAAATACCCAAAACTGATCTTCACCTATTTCACATTTAATATTCTTTCCAATCTTTTTTCGGTAGTCTCACTTGGGTTATTAAGCCCTTTTTTATTACTCATTTTTAAAAAAGAAGATACGTTTGGTGATCTGGCGAAAAGTTCCGGATTCAATCCAATGAACCAGTTTAAGCTTTGGATGCTTCAAACGATAAATGGCCCCGGCGGAGAAATCAGAGCGCTTGGCATTATCTGCGTTTTGATTGTAATTTTTATTCTTTTAAAAAATCTTTTTTTATACCTCTCTATCTATATTCTGACTCCTATCCGCAACCTCATCGTGAATGATATGCGGACCGCGATGTACAAAAAAATACTGGAGCTTCCCATCGGGTATTTTAATGATCAGAAGAAGGGCGATATTATGAGCAGGCTCACAAACGACCTCAGCGATATGGAGACCTCTTCAGTAAACCTTTTGGAATCACTTTGTCGTGAGCCGGTGACGATTATATTGTTTCTGGCCGCCATGATTGTTTTAAGTCCGCAATTGACTTTGTTCCTGATCATCTTGTTGCCCGTGGCTGGGCTTATTATTGGCAGGCTAAGCAGAACGCTAAAAAGGCAAAGCAAGATGCTTCAGGAAAAACTGGGTGAAATTCTATCCACTATCGAAGAGACGTTGAGCGGCATTCGCGTGATAAAAGCTTTTAATGCTGAAAAAGATCAGTTTAAGAAATTTGATGATCAAAATCATGAGTTGCTCATCATAAAAAACAGGGCAATCAGAAGGCGCGACCTTGCTTCTCCGGTTACTGAAGTGATGGCCATCCTGGCGGTTGTGGTTGTTCTGTGGTACGGAGGCCAGCTCGTACTGAAAAATTCGTTTTCACTAAATGCCGAAGATTTCCTTACTTACATTGTTATCTTTTCGCAGCTAATACAACCTCTGAAAAATCTTTCTTCAGCATCGTATAATATTAAGAAAGGCGCTGCCAGTATCGAACGCATTGAGCATCTTATCCATGAAGATGTATCCATAAAAGAAATCGCCAATCCGGTTACTCTTACCTCTTTTAATGATAGCATTGAATTTAAAAATGTTTCTTTTTCTTATGAAGACAAAATCATCCTGGATGATATTAACCTGAAAATCGAAAAAGGAAAAACGGTTGCGTTGGTTGGTTCGTCCGGTGCAGGAAAAAGTACATTGGTTGACCTGATACCGCGCTTTCATGACACGGTGAAAGGAGTATTGCTTATTGATGGAATCGATATCAAAAATTATTCATTGAAGTCGCTGCGCAATCAAATGGGCATCGTTACCCAGGAGCCGATTTTATTCAATGATACGATTGCTAAAAATATCGCCCTTGGGATGGATCACGCTACGGAAGCAGAAATTATGAACGCGGCTAAAATAGCCAACGCTCATGAATTTATTATGCAAAAAGAAAATGGCTACAACACGTCAATAGGAGAGCGGGGCAATAAATTAAGCGGGGGCCAAAAGCAACGGCTTACTATCGCAAGAGCCGTGCTCAAAAATCCTCCCATTTTATTATTGGACGAAGCCACTTCATCGCTCGATACAGAAAGTGAAAAACTGGTGCAGGATGCCATCAACAATTTAATGACCAACAGAACGAGTGTAGTAATAGCCCATCGTTTAAGTACCATAAGGCATGCCGATGAAATCATCGTTTTGGACAAAGGGAAAATAGTAGAACGTGGCACGCACATGACTTTGATGGCGCTGGATGGTATTTACAGAAATTTAGTTTCTATGCAGGAAGTGAAGTGATTGGGAAGATTTGATAGCCTGTCAGTAAAGCAACTAATAGTCGGATTTTCTTTTTTATAAATTACCCGAGTAAGATTTATACGAAACGAATTTTCAAACTTTCTGTAAAATAAGAATCCGCATTTTTTATTCTTTTGCTGTTTAATGATGGAGTAGTTTTTATGATTCTTTTTCCTTCATTAAATTCTTAATATCTTTTTCCATCCTTGCTATTTCGTCCGGTTTCAGTCCGTCGTAGATGCCGCGAACCCTGCCGTATTTATCTACTAAAGAAAAGAACTGTGTGTGAATAAAAGCTTCGGCGATGTTGATGCTGTTGTTTTTGTCGTTATCCAGCAAATAACTTTGACGCGCCATTTTATAAAGTGAATCTTTATTTCCAGTAACAAAATACCATTTGGCATTATTTGTTTGTTCACTGCCAACCATCTTTTCCTCGTAAGCTTTCAGCAAAGGAACTGAATCGGTTTCCGGCATAGAAGTGTGAGAAAGAATCGCAAAGTCTTTATCATTTTTAAACATATCGTAAACGCCTACCATATTGCCATTCATCTTAGGGCATATCCCTTTACAGGTAGTAAAAAAATAATTAGTTACATAAACCTTCCCGTCAAAATTTTTCTGAGTAACCTCTTTCCCGTTTTGGTCCGTAAACGAAAAGTTTTGTACGTAGCTCATTACAGGAAGTTTTACATCAAAATACCCTTTCGTGAAGGATAGTAAAAAATAAAACATCCCTATTAGCCCCGCGAAAAAAATTGAATAAAATACGAGTTTCTTTTTCATGCGGTAAAGGTACATATTCTGCAAACTATTTGTTAGCCATATTCACCACACACCTGCCAGGTTTTGAAAACCTGGCAGGTGTTGGGTCAGCAGTTTCTTTATTTGCTATGTTTTAATAATCTATAAGCTTCTATTGCTTTTTGATTAATACCGAATAACAAATTGTTATTAATGGTAAGCACACTCCGCACATCGCCCCGGATATGAAAACCCGATTCCGCCTGGTCTATAAATTGAAAATTGCCTTTCCCATCTCCTTTCAAAAGAACGCCATAGTTCGCATCACTTTTACCAAAATGCAACCCTGCCTGGTTGACATTTCCGCACAATAGCAAATCCATGTTTCCATCTTTATTATAGTCTAACGGAGTAATAGTATATACCGGGGAAAACTGCGCCTGTATCGGCAACGCCTTTTCATGAAATTTTCCATCAGTGCCGAATTCAAAAAAAGATGTTTGCAAATGATTTGCCTCTAGCTTCTTTGCGCCTTCCATTTCTTCCGGCGCAAAGATGTCGTTTATAGTTGCGTCTGCATAACTTTTGAAGGTCGGAAAATGGTTACGCATCGAAGGAATCTGGCGAATCAGTTCATCTCTGTTTACAAACGGATAGCTTTTGTGCTGAATGTAAAAGCAAAGGATGGGATCCATTGTTCCATTATTATCAAAGTCCTTATAATATAAATTAGCGGGTTCTTTATCACTTACCCTGCATTGAGAATTCAATCCAAAATTGCCTATCACAAGATCGGGCTTGCCATCATTGTTCAAATCTTTTATCAATAACTTATTCCACCATCCATTGTAATTTTTATCAAAATAGTCTTTCGTTTTATTTTCAAGATGGCCGTTGTTATTAATAAATACGCTTATGGGCATCCACTCGCCCACTACGATCAAATCTTTTTTGCCATCATTATTCAAATCTATCCATGCGGCATCCGTTATCATTCCTGCTTTTTGCAATGAGGGCGCTAATGTAGCTATTTCGTTTTTAAAATGCCCTTTGCCGTCGTTAATAAGCAGGTAGCTTTCTGGTATTTCAGGATAGGCTCCGGGTATCACTCTGCTTCCAATAAATAAATCCGGGTACCCATCACCGTTAACATCCGCAACTCTTACACAACTGCTGCTTGTCTGCATTACCGGAAGGGCGTCCGCGCTTTTTGTAAGGTTTCCTTTGCCATCATTCAGATACAATCTATCCTGTAGAAAAACATCATCCGGTGCATAATTATCATAGCCACCACTGCATACATAGAGATCGGTAAAGCCATCACCATTGGCATCAAAAAATACGGCATCTACATCTTCGCTCATCTTGTCAGTATCAAAAGCCGGTTCGGATTTTTTAATAAACCGGCCATTTTTTTGTTGAAGGTATAATGCAGCAGGTTGGCCATTTCCTCCTCCGGCGTATACGTCTTCAAGCCCATCTCCATTTACATCGGCCTGGGCAAGGCAAGGGCCAAAAAAGGACATCGGATTTACCATTAACGGTTGGCGTAAAAAATCATTTACTGTTTGAGGTTGATCTGAAAAATCTACCGGCGATTTTGCTTCCTGGAATATCACCGGCGCCGGCTTTTGAGGCCTATAAAAAGAAGCTGCATCTTTTTCGCTTAAAGTAATAAATTGATTTGCCTTAATATTTGTAAGGATTTGTTGCTTCCCTCCCAACCATACGACACAAAGAGAATCTATCTGCGTAAGGCTGCCCAATCCAAAATGCAGAACCGGAGATACACTTGACTGAAAACCCCGTGAAGGCATTTGTTCCAGAAATTGTTTTTTGCCATTTGCATAAATACTTACTTTAGCTCCAATTCCCTGTGTATTGGCCCGTGCGCCTTTCAGATTTATTTCGAGATAATTATTTTTTAATTGTTTGCTGGTTTCATTTTCATAAATGAATGCAGGTTGGTTAACATTATTGGTTATTAAATCGAGGTCCCCATCATTGTCCAAATCAGCGTAGGCCGCTCCACTACTATTAGACGGAATATTGATTCCCCATTGTTTGGTGACATTCGTAAAAGTCAGGCCTGCCTGTCCGGTAGGCAGGTTACCATTATTTTTGAATAAGTAATTAATAATATTGGAGGCAGGCATGCTATCTATTATTTTTAGCACATCACTTTTCTCCAGCCTTGAGGTGTTTTTTACATAATCATTCATGTATTTGATGAAATCCAAATTGGTATAATCGCGCAAGTATCCGTTGGTAACAAAGAGGTCTTTCCAGCCATCATTATCATAATCTGCAAACAAAGGCGCCCAACTCCAGTCGGTATTAGATATGCCTGCTATTTGACCTATTTCGCTAAAAGTGCCATCGCCATTATTCAGTTGCAACATATTCCGCATATATTGATAATAAAATCCTGATTGAAGCATCATGTTAAACTGGCCATAATTATCCGGTGATACTAACAGCTTCTGGCGGCGGTTATCTTCGGGTAGCATATCTAATGTAAAAATATCAGGAAGCCCGTCGTTATTAACATCTGCTACATCATCACCCATGGAAAACTCGCTGGTATGGCCGAGGGTTTTTTGCAACGCGTTGGTGAACGTGCCATCATGATTGTTAATGTATAGGTAATCGGGGACAGAGTAATCATTTGATAGGTAGATGTCCTGCCAGCCATCGCCATTGAGATCAGCTATGCCGGCACCCAGCCCGTAAGTTAAAGCCGAACTGCTTAATCCCGATTTTTGGGTAATGTCGGCAAAATGGTTTTTATCATTTCTAAACAATCTCACCCCGATTTCGGGATTGGATTGGTTCAGTATTCGCAAAGTCGCTGAATCGTCCAATACCGGTAATGATTTTGGATTGTGATTTAATAATAACAAATCCAAATCCCCATCACGATCAAAATCAAAAAAATAAGCCTGGGTAGAATAGGATGAATCTGCCAGGCCATATTGTTCAGCCTGTTCGCTAAAATGAGGAACGCCGTTACTATCGTTTCCCTGGTTTATAAATAACTGATTCTTTCTTTTTGCCGAGGGCAGGCTTCCTGAGTAGCAGAGATACATATCTAATTTGCCGTCGCCGTTTACATCGGCCATTGCTACTCCGGTCTTCCAGGGGCCGGGCCTTCCTGCAATATCTTCCGTGGTAATATCCTGAAATAGCATGTTCCCCTTGTTAAGATATAATTTATTGGGTGTCATGTTGCCGGTAAAATAAATATCGGGCAATCCATCTCCATTAAGGTCTCCAACCGATACGCCGCCCCCATTATAAAAATATTCATACAACAGCACATTCGTATTGGCGCCTTCGGTAAGGGTATTATTGAACCCGATATGCGTTGCTTCCGGAGACAAAAGTTTAAAAAGAGGCGGGACTGAGGAAATACTTTCTTCCTTCGACGATTGAATTTCTTTCTTAGTAGATTGGTCTTTACAGCCGGTTATAGCAAAAATCAGTAATGTTACAAAAAGACAGGCAGGAAAATTTTTATGCAAAATAGTTTTATTGATCATGAGTAAAATTAAAAAAACCTATACCGGCTTGCTGAACCGGTATAGGTTAAAGGTAAAAGTTATTTGATCAAGCCCTTCTAATCATATCCGGGATTCTGAATCAGCTTTGCATTTTTATTGAACTCATCACGGCTGATTGGCCGGAAATACATCTTATCAATCCACGTCCGGTTTTCCAAGGTATTGTCAATGTAAGGCACATACTTATAATTGAAAATCGTTTCGTCATGACGATAAGGGTTCGGCGCCGTTGCTCCAGGCTTAAGTAGCCCGGTAACATTGATGAACTGCAACTTGCTACCTAATGTTGCAGGGGCAATCATCCATCGGCGTGCATCATGATAACGTTGTTCTTCAAACACCATTTCTACCCTTCGCTCATTTCTATATTCATCTCTTAGCGCCACACCGCTTAACGTGATAGCCGGCATTCCAGCGCGGAACCTGATTTTATTTAACCAGGTTTTTGCTACGTCTTCCTGCTTCAGTTCGATAGATGCTTCAATGTAGTTCAATACTGCTTCAGTATAGCGCAAGAAAGGATAAGGAATATATTGCCTTGTATTATTATCCACCACATTTGGATCCGGGTCAATAAACTTCCTCACATAATAGCCAGACCACGAAGCGTTCCAGTTTTCAATAGCACTCTCGCGGGTATCAAGGCCGGCCTGCAATTTGCCCGGTGCAGATTCATAGGCTCCTGATTGTATTTGATTAGCAGGGTCCACATTTCCGGATATTTTGTCGCGGGGTTTCCAGCCGGCGCCATCATATAAAATAGAAGCATAAAAACGGGGGTCCCTGTTTTTATAGGGCGCTGCTGCTTCAGCAGGATTGCTCCAGCTAAATTTGCTCCCGTCCATCATTTCATAATCATCTACCAATTGCTGAATGGGAACATTCCCAGCCCAGTTGTGGTAGCCGTTAGGGCCATTATCCAAGCCTACGGATGTACCATCCGTGCCAGGTCCCCCGGAATAAATATCAGGAGCAAACTGGCGCATGAATATTAATTCCACACCAGCCGATGCATCTAAGCCGGGCGCTTTACTTCTGCCACCCATTGCCATTGAAATATACGCTTGTTTTGCAGCATCGGCAGACAAGGGAGCTGATAAATCTAATTTATAACCACTACCGGCATCCAATACTGCTTTTGCAGCATCCTGCGCTGCCTTCCAGCGTGCGGCGCGATCACCTGACACATAACCTAATAATTCGGGATTTTTAAAAGTGCTGATAGTGCTTGATATTGCACTGGCCGTAGGAATATCATGCAAATCACTGGCGGCATATAATAACACCCTTGATTTTAAAGCCATTGCGGCCAAAGCTGTTGCACGGCCAGATGCCAGGGTTTTTCCGGTTAACAATAAAGCAGCACTATCACAATCTTTTACAATAAAATTCACACACTCTTCATACGTGTTCCTGGTGATTGAATAATCTTCATTTAAGCCATAGGAATGATCGACAATTGGAACAGCTCCGTAATACCTAACTAATTGCTGGTAAAAGTACGCCCTTAAAAAATGAGCTTCGCCCTGCAACCTGGCATTTAAATCCGGGTTGTCAAAAGTGGCTGTTTTCAAATTTTCCAGGGCCACATTGCAAGGGCGTATATAGTTATACATATTTCCCCATTCATAAGTTCCATCCATCCAACCCAGGTTGGTAGGATTCAATGTTCCCTCATTCACAATATTGATGTTCCGTCCCGGATGGACGAAAACTGTTTCGTCTGATAAGGACGATAACTGCTGTTCATACCATCCACCGTTTCCCAACCCGTTATATATATTCGTAACAAAAGCTTCAGACAAAGAGCCGTCTGTCCACACAACGGCCGACGATATCGATGTCTCCGGTATTGTATTTAAGAAATCTTTATTGCAGGACGCAAGCAGGAGGAATATAGCCGCTGGTAGTATAAATATTTTTATTTTTTTCATGATTAGTTTTTTAAAGTGTGATTCTTACGCCCGTATTAATAATTCTTGCCTGGGGATAATAGTGCCCATCACCTGCCGTTGACTCAGGATCCCATATTTTCATTTTATCCCAGGTCACCAGATTCAGTCCGCCCACATAAATCCGGAAAGCGTGGATGCCAGCTTTGTCGCCTAATTTCACAGGCAAATTATAACCGATTTCAAGATTTTTCAAGCGGAGGTAATCACTGTTCCTAAGAAAATAAGTATTGTTACCGGTATAATAAGTATTGCCCCTGTTGGCGATGCGAGGATCAACACTGCTGGGATTTTCAATAGTCCATTGATGATCGTATGCATATTTCAGGTAATTACCAATGTCACCGGATTCTGTACCTATATAAAGCAAGCCACCTGTAGCGCCCTGGAAT
>Ga0164241_10003802_pt1 | contig 14954 bp, 6 predicted proteins | sample OricomyardsoilBY_FD_108780 | JGI IMG/M metagenome (GOLD analysis project Ga0164241, IMG submission 108780) | Backyard soil microbial communities from Emeryville, California, USA - Original compost - Back yard soil (BY) | ecosystem: Environmental > Terrestrial > Soil > Unclassified | place: USA... | reverse complement strand
GGCGGCCTGTCGCTCGGCCCCTGGATGGCGTGGAAGCCCGGCCACGATTGGGCGAAACAGCCCTGCGAGTTGCAGATCAACGGTGACGCGCCGATGAGCGGCCTTGGCGGCCATGGCCTCGACGATCCGGCCTGGGTCATCGTGCCCTGGCTGCAGGCGGCCACGCGCCATGGCGCCACCATCAAGGCCGGCAGCGTCGTGACGACGGGGTCCTGGCGCGTCGCGCTCAAGCTCAAGGCCGGCGATGTGGCCGTGGCGCGCTACCCGGGCCTGGGCGAGTGGCGCGCGCGGCTCTGAGCGGGTCGGGCCGTCGGCGGCGCCATGCTTCAATTTCGACTTCTCACTGACAAGGTTGCACTCATGCGAAACATGCTTCTCACCGCCACGCTGGCCCTTGCGCCCCTGTTCGCCAGCGCCCAATCCACCGCGCCCAGCGATGCCTCGCTCGAACAGCTGTTCACGCTCACCCACGTCGACCAGCTGATGACGAGCATCCAGAAACAGACGCGCGCCAGCCTCAAGCCGATGCTCGACAAGGCCGTTGATCAGATCGCCGCGGCCCACCCTGAAAAGCGCGAGCACGCCACCCAGGCCTTCGACAAATTCATGAACATGACGATGGACATGATGGAGGCCGAACTCAGCTGGACCGCGCTCAAGCCCGTCACGCTGGACATCTACAAGACGACCTTCAGCCAGGACGAGGTCAACGCGATGATCGCCTTCTACAGCTCGCCCATGGGCCAGTCCGTGATCGCCAAGCTGCCCATCGCCACGCAGAAGTCCATGCAGATGGTGCAGCAGCGCATGGGGCCGTTGATGCAGCGGGTGATGTACCAGGCGCAGCAGATGGCCGCGGCACTGCAGGCGGAGCCCGAGGCCCACGATCATTGAATCGGCGGCCGGTGCCGGTGCTGAGGAAAGAATGGGCATGGCCTCGGGATGATCCATGGCCCGCCGGTGCGCCACGTGGGCGCCGCGAGCATGTGCCAATACATCGAGGTGATCGTGCCCCAGCGCACGCATCAGCTTCAGCATGTCCTGTGCCATCGTGCGCTTGCTGTAGTTCGCGTGATCGCGCGCTGACGGGCTCGGACGAAGCGCCATAGCCGCGCAGATCGGCCAGCACCACCGTGAATTGCTCGGCCAGCTTCGGCGCGACGCGATGCCAGATCGAGTGGACTTGCGGATGGTCGTGCAGCACCAGCAGGGGTCGGCCCGGACCGCCGCCTACAGGCGCATGGGTATGCAGCCTGTTGCGGATGTCGACGACGTGGGGCCTGAAGGAGTCCGGGAACAGCGATGCGGCGTCGCTTATGGTTTCTACCTTCTTGAGAGTCGGCGCTGCCGATGGGCGAATCGCAGTACAGCTCTCCGCGTTTTCGGAACAAGACGTGGTCATACCCTCATTGATGCTCGGTAGCGAAAGTGCCTTCGCCCGTCAACACCACCGGCCTATTACTCAACGCGCATGTGCAACTCGGTCTCGGCCCGCCGCCCATTCTCATCGGCGACTTGCAGGAAGAGACGATGATCACCGGCCGGCACCTTGGCTTGTTCGGCAAGCAGGCCTCTGTCGGTGAGGCTGGCGTTCTCTCGAATCTTGGCGGTCAGGTCGATCCGGAACATGCCGTAGAGCACGCGGAAGCTTGCAACGTCGATCTTCTCCTCGCCCACTGCGATGAATTCCAGCTCAATGCGCAGCGGTGATCGCAGCACCCCGCCAGCTGAAGGCTGCGGCGACAAGACTCTGATTATCGGCAACAGCGCTCGCGTGCGAACGCTGGCCTGCGACTTTTGCGTGCCGGCCCCAGCCAATGCCCGCTGCTCGCGTGCACCGTCCTGAGCGGAAATCAGTTCGAACCCTTCGGTGCTGCGTGCGCTCATCGGTGCCACCAAGGCCGCTGCAATGAACAAACGCCGATCCAGTTTCATCCTTGTCGGCCTCAACTGGCTGTGACCGATTTGCGCAAGAAACTGATCCGTCGGATTTCGTTTTGCGACACCTCGACCTCGGCCTTCATGTTCCTGGCCAGGTTGCGATAGCGCAGATCGCGCCACCCGGTGTAGATGGCATCGACGAGCGCAGCGATCAGCGACAGCCTGCGCATCTTCGTGTCGTTCTTGACGACCACATCACCGCCATTTTCCTGCACCGTGTTCAACCAATGGCCCAGCCGTGGCGCAATGGTATTGGGCGACATCGGGGCGACAAAGGTGACTTCAACCGGAGCGCCTGAGGCCAGTGCTTTCTCCATGGCTCGGTCGAAGCTATCCAAATCGACGAAGGGCACCTCAACCCGCGCGGTCTGCGCGGCGGATGCCGCCGGTGCGGCGGGCATGACCGCAGCCGCGTACGCTTGCGACGCAGACTCAGAAGACGGCGCAATGGCAGTTATTTGATTGCGTTGTCATTTTGTTCTCAATGTCATTTCTGAGCTTGTTCAAGTTCACGGGTTTCAAAGAGATAGTCGGTATTGCCCTCGTGGCCGGCTTCGCGGGCGGCGCCGTATTGCGGCGTTTGCGGGAACTCGCGCTTCACCGCAAAGCGCAGGCGTTCGAAGACGGGGCCACCGGCCTGCCAAACTGATACATCGCCGAGCACGTTCAGCAGGTGCCACGCGAATACCGAGTGGCCATCCCTGCCCTCGTCGGACACCGGCTCATTGCCGCCGGAAGACATGACCACGGCCGCCTTGCGACTGAGCAGCGCAGGGGCATCAAGCCCCTTGTCCACAACGATGCGTTCCGACCCGGCCAGCGTGCCGGAGTAGCAGCTGTCAGAGATCAGCATGACCTGTCTTGCAGAGAACTGGGCGAGAAGCCGGGCAATATCGACGTTCGACAGCCAGGACGTCGGTCGGTCGACTCGGGTGTCCGCAGGCAGCCAATACCCCATGCCGGTTTTGGGTAGCACCTCGCCATGGCCGGCGTAATAGATCATCACCGAGTCTTTAGGGCCGCTTTGCAGTGCCATCTCGTTAAAGGCACGAACGATGGCGTCCTTGCTGGCATCCTCCAGCATGACAGTCTCGTAGCCGAGGCGCAACTCCAGCAAGTCCCGCACTGCGCGTGCGTCGGGCACTGCGCTGTCGAGCTCAGGGATGCGCTTGTCGGCATAACGGTTGATGCCGATGATCAGGGCCACCTTGCGCTCGATGACGGGCAGCGTCGCCTGCTTGACCACGCGATGCCGAGCGCTGGGCTTGAGCTTCGCCTGCTGGGTGCGCAGCGCGGCCTCGCGTGCCTCCAGGATGGACCGCTTCAAGGCTTCGGTGATCAGGCAGTCGCCCGTCTGCAGCTCAGCCTCGTTGACGCAAGGCCGCACATCGGCCAGTCCGGGATCCTCTTCCAGTTTGAAGATCGTGTCGGCAAACAGCTTCTTCTTGTAGTTGTCGCGCGCGGCGAGCAGATTCATCAGCTCGGCGCGGGACATCTGCGCCAGGTTGACGCTGCGGAACGAGAGTCCGTCACTATCGCCATCGAAGGCAAAGGCCGGCATCGCATCGAGCACGCGGCCTTCGGTCGGCGAGGACATGCCGATCGGGATCAGCACCTGGGCCAGCACCGCTTCCACACTGACGGTGACGCTGTTGGCGTTGCCCAAGGTGGCTGGCGCGGGCGCCGCGAAGAACACGCCGTTGCCGCTCATCGGCGTCACGACATTGCCCTGCGCGTCGGTCTGCAGTTCCAGGGAGGCAGCGTCATAGAGCGTGAAGTCGGCCGCCAGCCCGCCCAGCGCAACACTGCCGGGATTGCCGAAACTCGCGACCCAGCGGCCGCGCGACGTGCTCAGCGCCGACGCTCCGGCGGTATTGTCAAAACTCTGCACATAGGGCGTCTCCACACCGCGCAGACTGATCGCATCACCAGCAGCCTGGCTGCTCAATGAGGCACCCGGCATCAGCTTGATCTCATCGGCCGCCAGAGTCAGCTTGCCTGGAACGCTCAGCGCCGCGCTCACATTCAACGCCTCGCCAGGACCCACCTGCAGCGTGAGCGGGCTGCTGCTGCCAGCGAGCGCCGCAGTCAGTGCGCTGGCATCGAGCGCATCGGTGGCGCCGCCGAGGGTGACACCGGCCGGGTTGTCGATCTGCAGCGTGACGGCGCTGCCAGCCTTCAGCGTCGGCACAGCACCGGCCGCGCTGCTCAGAGCCAGACGCTGGCTCGAAGCGATGGCCAGGGCGCCGGTGGCATTCAGCTGCCAGGCACCGCTCAGCGCCACGCCCGTGCTGCCCAATCCGTTCAGGTGGAGGTCCTGCGTCGCAGCGATGCCGCCGCCGCCCGTGGCGGCAATGCCGGTGCCGTCCGTGGACGTGCCCTCCAGCGTCACCTGGCTGCCGCTGAGCTGGTCGCCAGCGCCGAGCACAATGCCGCCGCCACTGCCGCCGCTGCCCTTGATGCTCAGTACGCCGCCGGCCGCGATCCGGCTCGGGTCGACGAACACACCGGCGTCCGTCGCGCTCCTGCCGTTCAGGCTGATGGTGCCGGTGGCGCTCAGTTGCGAGTCGAGCACCGCGATGCCTGCAGAGGCTTGCGAATTGCCGGTTTGCGTCAGCGTGATGTCGCCCGCGAGCAGGCTGCTGTCGTCGAGGTTGATGGCTGCCATCGTCGGGTGCGCCGTGCCCGCGCTGGTAGCGCTGATGCTGGCCGCACTCAGCGTGGTACCGGTGAGGTCCAGCAGGTCGGCCGAGTTCAGCGCCAGCGCGCCACCCGCGCTCAAACTGGCGCCGATGAGGTTCAGCGATCCGCTCGTCGACGACAGGTTCAAGCCGCCCGTGGCGGTCCAGGTGCTGGCCGAGTTCAGATCCACACCAGCGTAGATGAGCGCGGCGCTGCCCGTCGGCGGCGCCCCCTTGCCGCCGCCCGACACATTGATCGTGCCCGCGTTCAGATCCAGCGTGGCGCCCGGCGTGGTGACGCCGATGTCGATGCCCGGTCCCGAGTCGCCGCCGGTACCGGTCAGACTGATGCTGCCGCCCCTGATGCTGTTGATCCCACCGGCGAGGAGGCCCCAGGTGCCGGAGTAGTTCGCCGGCACGACTCGGCCGTCGGTCGCGCCCTGGCCGTTGAGCGCCACGGCGCCGGTGCCGGCGTCGATGTGGGCGTCTTGCATCAAGATACCGGCGCCGCCATCGCGGACCACGGTGTTCGGCGCCCCGGAGTTGCTCAATGCGTCGCTGCTGTAGACACCGACCGCAGCGCCGCTGCCACCACCAGCGCGGAAACCCCCGCCGCCAGTCAAGATGCTGCTGGTGGACAGCCGGATGCGCCCTGACAGGTTGGAGTCCGCATCCGAGGTCAGCGACACTGCAGTGCCGCTGCCGGCCGAGAAGTCCAGCCTGCTGCCCAGCAAGACCATCGAGCCCGTGGTGGTCAGCGCCAGGCTGGCGGCGTCGCCCTTCACGGTCGTGTCGAGCATCGCAATGCTGTCGCCGCTGAGCGTGGCCACGCCGTGCCCGGACAGGTTGATCTGGGCGCCGTCGTGCAGGTAGACACCGGCGTGGCTGGGCGCCTCGACGTTGCTGTCCGCGCTGTGTCCATCCATGTTCAGCGTCGTCGCGTTCAGCACGGTGGAGCTGCTGCCGGCGCCCACGTTGATGCCATGGCCGTCGCCTTGCGCCGTGCCCGTGATGTTGATGGCCGGAGCCGTCAGCGTGGTGCTGGTGAGGCTGACGGCATCGCCGCTCATCGAACTGCCCAGGCTTTGGATCACGATGCCGCCCGCGCTCGCCGTCAACGTCGATCCGTACAAATCGGTGCCGGACTGGGCGTCGAACCGGATCACGTCCCCCGCCCCGGTGCTGGACAGCACGGCGTTACTGACGCTAATCCCTGCCCAGCTTCCCTGCAGGGTGCTGTTCATGCTGATGCCGCCGACTGCCGCGATATTCACGTCATACAGGCTAACGACCCGGTCCGAACTGATGTTGACCGGTGTCGCCGTGGCGATCTGCCATGCGCTCAGCGCGGCTTCCCCATCCCCCGCCAGGCCGCCGCCCGACCCGACGATGGAGACGGCCGACCCGGCACTCGCAGTGACGGGGCCCAGCAGGCTCGTACCCCGCAGGTCCAGCGGAAGCCCGTCAGGCGTTGTCGACGTGCCGCTGATGAGAACGGTCGACCCGGCCCGGGCCTTGCTCGCGTCGATCACGATGGCGCCAACACCGGTGCCCACGTCCCAGAACAGCAGGCCCTGTCTGGGCCCGGTCCCCGTGATGCTCAGGCTGGCACCATCGGCGATCAGCCTGGTCGGACTGCCGTCGCTGTTGGCATACCCGGTCAGCAGCACGCCGTGGCCCAGATTAGTCGAGAAGCTGGTGCCCTTTCCGAGCGGGTCGTTGCCGGTGATGGACAGCGCAGCATCTGCTTCAGCGGCAGCGCTATGCACGGCCAGCGTCGACTGGTCGATCGACACGCCGCCCTCCCCCGTTGTGGAGCCCGTCCCGGCACCCACGCCGTCGAGCGACAGGATGTGTGTGGAGCTCAGATTCGAGCCCTGTACTACGGCGACGCCCCAGGCGCCGTCGGAGCGCCCCGTCAGCACGATGTCGCGTGCGCTGAGCGTGCTGTTCCCGATCCACAGGCCATCGAGCTCATTCGAAGTGGCGGCTCCGCCGCCGCGGATCGCACCGGCACCGGCATCGACCGTGGAGTTCCACAAGCTCACCGGGCCCTCGGCCCAGCGTCCGCTGGCACAACCCAGAAGGGTCGAGCAAACCTGGTGGTCCCGGCCGAAAATAATGTCGTCGCCACCTGTGGTCAGTGTGGAGTTAAAGATGCTCACGCCATTCGCCTCGGCACCGCTGCTGGCGAAGGAAAGGTTCAGCGCAAGACCCACTCCCGCCCGGAGGCTGCTCGAGTTCACGGAGACTTGCGAACCGCTGACAGCTAACGACCCTCCACCGGTGTAGTCCACATTGACTAGACTCGCGGCGCCTGTGCCACCGTCCAGCGTCATCTGGCCTGCAGCGGGGCCGGCGATGCGGGCACTGGAGAGCTGAACGCCGTCACCGACGCTGTTCTGCCCGACCACAGTGGCGCCCGCCGCGGCACTCAGGTCCAGAGTGATCGCCGCAGGCGTACCGCTGACCATCGAATGAAGGTCCACGCCACGCCCCCCGCCCTGGCCGTCGCCAAGCAGTTGAAGCCGCCCGCCGATGACCTGGATCGGCGTGGCCTGGTAGGTCTGGCTGGTCTCTTCAGACATATCCGAAATCAGGATGCCGCGGGCCTTGCCAAAACCGGTCAGGCCCAGCACGGCATTCGGCTCGCCCGGCGTGTTCAGCACCAGACGCGCGCCCGTCATCACAGTCACGCCCTGCTGTGGGCTCGAGCCCTCGATCTGCATGCCCTGCGATGCCGTGATGGTCGAGTTCGAGGAGAATGTGACGCCTGAGTCCCCATCCGTTGCACTCCCGACCGCCGTGACGGTCCCCGCCTGCAGGCTCAAACTGTAGAGACCGACGCCGACGGAGTTGCCGATGCCGAAAGCCTGGAAGCTGCCACTGCCCAGATCGATCTGGCTGGTGGTGATCGTGATGCCCTGCATATTGGCTGCAGGCCCCATTGCGAAAGCGTAGGCTGCGGCAGAGGAACTGCCGTCCGGCAGCTGATAGTGCTGCGCCGGGCCGGCGCCTCCCAGCAGCAGCGAACCACCGTTGGTGTTGATCGTGCTGTTGTAGATCTCAACCGTGCCTTCGCTGCCATTGCCGGCTGCCAGCAAACTCAGGTTCAACGGTCCGGTAGAGGCATTGAACGTGGATTGGTTGACGAAGACATTGCCCTGCGAATTGAAGCTGAGGCTGGCCGCATCGCCCTGTACGGTCACGGAGGTCAAGTCGATGCGGTCACTGTTGATCGAGGAGACGCCCTGACCAGACAGGTTCAGCACAGTGCCAGGGAGCAGGTTGACGCCCAAATGGGTCGGGTTCGACACATTGCTGTCCGCGCCGTCCCCGGTGAGATTCAAATTGGTCGCGTTGATAACCGTCGGAAGCGCGCCCAACACCGACGCCGTCACTGTGATGCCATCGCCGTCGAAGGGCGCAATGCCGGACACAGTCACCGTCTGCGCAGTCAGCGTGGAGCCCACCAGGTTGACCGCCCTGCCGCCGGCAGCGCTGCCCTGGCCAGATAGCAAAATGCTGCCTGCCGGCGCGCTGACGGTCGTGCCGTTCACCTCGACACCGGCGTTGTCTGAGCTGCCAACGGCCGCGGCCCCACCCGGGCCGGTGACGTTGATCTGGTCACCGACGCCATTGCTGCTCAGCTGCGAAGCGCGCAGGTTGACGCCGATCCAGGTGGGCGAGGCGCTTGCATCGCCCTGCAGCGTGATCCCACCCGTGGTCTCGATGATGGTGCCGCTGACCGTGAGCTGGCCCGTATCGGTGATCACCACCGGCACCGCCGCCCAGAGGCCCGCGTCGAAACTGCTGCGCAGATTGGGGCCGCTGCCGATGATCGAAACCGTGGAGCCAGGCGACGCGACGGACGGGCCGTAGATCTTGCCGCCGAAGAAGCCGAAGGCCGGCCCACTGGCCAGTGTGGTCGACGCATCGAAGCGCACCGAGGCGCCGGGGCGCGCCAGGCTGGCGTCAAAGGTCAGTCCGTTGCCGTTGCCGCCCGTTCCTTGCACAAGGTCTTCGGCCAGCACTCCCCAGCGGCCGCCGCGGCCGGTGATGGACAGGCTCCCGCCCTCGACGACGAGCTTGGTTTCCGTGGCGGCGCCGGCAGCGCCATGAAGCTGCACGCCAGCGCCACGGCCGACGAGCGTCGAAATACTGGTCCCCGTGATGTTCAAGGCCGCGTCAGCCTCGGCGGTCGGACTGCGCACGCTGAGCTGGGTGCCGTCGTTGATGAAGACGGCGCTCTTAAAGGTGCCCGTGGCGGCGGCGTCGATCAAGCCGTCCAACCACATCAGGTGGCTGGCGATGAGCTTGGTTCCGGCCAGCGTCTGCAGGCCATAGCCAGCGTCGGTCCGCCCCGCCAGCAGGATGTCGCGCGCCGAGATCGTCGTGCCGCTGATCGACAGACCATCGGTCTGCTGCAAGGTGCCCCGCACGGCTCCGCCGCCCTCCACACGCCCGGCGCCCGCATCGATGCTGCTGTTGACCAGACTCAGTGCCGCGGTGCCGGACGTCGTGCTCTCGATCCAGGGCGCGGCGGTGCTTGTGCATCCGATAGCGGTCGAGCAGACGTTCTGTGAAGCGCCGAACTGCAGGTTGCCGCCGCCGGTGGTGAGCGTCGAGCCGGAGATCAGCATGCCTGTCGGACTGGCGCCGGTCGTCGCGAAATCGATGCTGAAGGCCTGGCCGGACGACATCAGCTGAGAGTTCGTCACGTCGATGCGCGGACCGGACAGGGACAGCGAGCCGCCGCCGGTCAAACGCGTGTTGTCGACGCCCAGTGCGCCAGCGGTCGAGTTGAGGGTCAAGGAGCCGGCTGCAGGGGCGGCAACATAGGCGTTGCGCAGGCTCACGCCGAGACCCGTGCCGGGGTTCGAGCCAGTGATCGTGACCGACTGCGCGCCGGAAAAATCGACTGACGGCGTCGACGAATTGCTGGACAAATCCTGGACTCGCACCGCCGGCTGGGCACCCGTCGCCGAACCTTGCAGAGTCGCGGTTCCGCTGCCAATCACGAGACGCGATTGCGCCAAGCTGCCGCTGGTGCTCACGTCGATGCCCCAGGCCGTTGACGAGGCCCCGATGATCGAGGTGCTTGCGTTGGGATGGTCCGCATCGCCAACGCTCACGATGGCGCCCCCATTGATGCCCACGCCGACCGCGCCAGCGGGGCTGTAACCGGCGAGGCTCAGCGATTCACTCGCGGCAAGGGTCGGTGTGAGATTCGGACTCGTGGCCGAGGAGCCGTCGTAAATGCTGATCCCGGTGCCCTGGGTACCCGACCCCACCCAGTCCACGGCGCGGGCCGAAATTGCCGTCGTGGCCCCGACGTCGATGCCGCCATAAGGCCCCAGGCCGGTCGCCTTGAACAGGCCTTCCCCGAGGTCGATGTTGGATCCAGTCACCGCAATGCCGCCAATAAAATCAGCACCCCCATTGATTCGCGCAGGCCCGGCGGACTCCTGCGCGGGGGTCATGCCAACCGCCGGCTTGTAGGTTTGCGCCGTGAAGCCGCCCCCGGGTGTCGGCAATTGCTGACTGACCCCGCCGCCCAGGGTCAGGGCGCCCCCGCCCGTGGTGATGCTGCTGTCGACGATCGCAATCGCGCCCAGGCCGCTGACAGCAGATGTCAGCTCAGTCGTCAATGGCACGGACGTGGAGGTGATGGTGCTCTTCGAGACCTCGATGTCCCGAGTCGCCTGCAGCAGCAGCAGGCCGCCCCCGGTCAGTGCCACCTGGTCCAGCCAGGTATCGCCGTCGCCGAAAAGCGTGAAGGAGCTGCCGGCAGTTGCGGGCCCGGCCACACGGGCCTGGGTGATTTGCAAGGCCTTGGCAGTATTGGCCGCGAGGCCGTAGAAGCTCACCGCGCTGGCACCTGCCAGATCAAGGCTGGGCGCCACAGGAATGCCGGTGCCGAAATTTCCCGTCACCTGCAAGCCAATGCCCGTGCTGGCACTGCCCGCCAGCGTGCCATACACATTGACCGTGCCGCTCTTGACAGTGAGCGGCGTGCCGCGATAGCCGCTGACCGTGTTCAGGGAGGCATCCCAGATCGCGACACCGCGCTCGGTGCCGATGCCCGTCAGCGTCATCGTGGCGGTGGGGTCGCCCGCCGAGTCCAGGGTCAGGCGAGCGCCAGCGTGGACCAGCAGGCCGTAGCCACCCGAGCCATACAGCTTGAGATTTTTCGTGGCCACCAGATCGGTGGTGTTGGAGATCATATAGATCCCCGAACGGTTGCTGAGGGTGGTCCAGCCGGCCAGATCGAGCGTTGCGGCGCGCAGACTGCTCTGGGTGATGACGATGCCACCTTCCGCCGCCGAGGTGCCCGCCGCCTGGAGCACGCCGGTGCCGAGGTCCAGGCTGGACTGTCCGAAGTAGATGCCCGCACTCGGAATCGTCAGCTGCGAGGGCAGCGCCGCGAAGGCCGGGTCGTAGCCCACCGCGGGCCGGTAGAGGTTGGCGCTGAAACTGCCGTCGATGTTGGGAATCTGGTCCAGGGGGCCGGACCCCTGCAGGGTGATATTGCCGCCCGCGGTGTTCACCGTGGACCCTTCGAACCAAATGGCGCCGACACCTGATCCTGCCGAGCTGAACACCAGGCTCAAGGACTGGGCTGCAGACGCAATCGTGCTGTTGCGAACGACGATGTCGCGGTGGGCGTTGAGATTCAGGCTGACAGCTGCGTTGGGGCCGGCGTTCAGGTGCGCACCATCCATCAAGATGTCACCAGCCTGGCTATTGCTGCCGGACGTGCCGGTGCTGATGGTCACCGAGTTGCCCGCATTCAGAGCCGCGATAATCGTGGCGGTCGCGATGACCGAGGCGTCATTGGTGCTGGTGAACACCGGGCCCGTGCCGACGTTCTGGTCCGGACCTGCGTCGTTGATCGTGATGTTGTTGGGATCCAGCAGCCACATCCCCGCCTGGCCCTTGCCCGCACTCAGATTCAGCGCCGTCGGCCTTGCGTCGAGCCAACCACCCGAGGTTTCCAGCGCGCCGCCGTTGCCACCGAGTAGGCCGCCACGTGCACTGAAGCTGCCATAGGCGCGTGTCGCCTGGTCAGACCAGAGCACGATATTGCCGCCGTCGCCCAGCACCCGCGCATCGGCGCGCAGGCTCGCGCCAGCGCCCATGTACAAAGCCTGCGCATTCGGCAGGCTGGCATCCCGCCCAGCGGCGCCGCCGCCTGCAAAAATGCTTCCGCCGCCGGCATCGCCCGAGGCATCCACGCGCGCGCCGTCCAGCAGCGCCACGCGCCGGCCCAACAGCTCGACACGACCGCCCTTGCCGGCGCCGCCGTCGGCCGTGGTCTCGCTGCCTGCGCCCAAGGTCAGCGTGTCGCTGGCCCGCAGAACAACCTGCCCTTGAGCATCCAGACCCAGGCTGTCGGCCTTCACATAACCCTCTTGATTGACGGTGGCGGCGTAGACGTCCACCAGGCCGCCGGCAGCGGCGAGGCGGCCCAGGTTCAGCGCCTGACCGGCGGGCTTGCTGACCCGCGCGGCGAGGTTGGGCAGGCCGGTGTCGACCAGGTCCACGCTCTGGGCACCGATGACGTCGATGCGCCCGCCCGGCGCCTCGACGCTGCCGGTGTTCTCGACATCACCCGCACCCAGCAGGGCAATCTGGCCACCGAAGCTGCTCTTCAACTGACCCTCGTTGCGCAGGGTCGCGGCCATGCCCGGCAGGGCGGTGAAGCTGAAGCGGCCGGCGAGGAAGTCATCGTCATTGAGCCGCAATGTGGAGACCACGAGCGAACCCACGTCCACGCGCGCGCTGGCGCCGAACAGCACGCCGTTGGGGTTCAGCAGCCAGACCTGGCCATTGCTGCCCAGCGAGCCAAAGATCTGCGAGGGGTCGTTGCCCACCACGCGGTTGAGCACCTTGCTGCTGGCGCTGGCTTGGTCGAAGTAGACGCTGTTGCCGGCGCCGATGGAGAAGCTCTGCCAGTTCAGGATGGCATTGGGCGTATTGCGCACCGTCAGCAGCGGGCCCTGCGTCATAACGCTGGCCTGGCCCTGAACGACTTGCATGCCGGTGGGCAGAGGCGCTGCCGGCCCGGCCGCGAGTGCCGGGCTGAGCAGGCTGCTGGCGAGCAGGGCGCTGGCCAGGAGGGTCAGGTTCAGCCTGGCCTGAGGGCGTCGAGATTGAGTAGAGCGCATTCGAAGTCTCCCGCTTGCGTGGGTGCCAAGGGGCTCCACGCCTGTCAATCGATCAGAAGCTGTAGTTCATGCCGAAGTGGAGGCGGTAGTCGCCTCGCTGAGTCTGGGGGCCTGTGACGAATGCACGGGCCAGATCCAGTCGCAGCTGCAGCCCACGCGCGCCAAAGCGCAGGCCCGCACCGGCACCGCCCAGGCGGCACCTGCTGCCTCGGCCGACCATGCAGGACTCGCCCTGGCGCCGCTCCACCCATCCCGCGTCGGCGAAAAGCAGCCCGCGCGTCTCGCCGCCGGACAGGCCGAACAGCGACTCGGCCCCATTGGGACTGAGCAGTTCGACACTGAGCTGCCCGCCAGCATCGCCGCTGACTTCACGCTCGGCATAGGCACGCACGGACTGCGCGCCGCCAATACCCATCTGTTCGCCCGGAATCAGCGGCCCGCTGGCGGCTTGACCCGAGCCGCGCAGACTCAATCCCAGGCCGGTCTCGCCCAGACCGAAGGAGCCCGAAGCCGCGATGCGCAGCATCGTGTAGCGCTGCCGCGCACCGGGCCGGATCGCCTCGAAGTCAGCGGCCGAGGCGTGGCTGCCACCAATCCCCAGGTTGTGCAGCAGGCCGATGCTGAAGCCGAGCCGGTATTCGCCGGCCATCTGGCCGGTGTAGCTCACGCTCAAGGGCTGAGAAGAAACGCTTGCGCCCGCCGAACCGCAGGCGCCCTGGGGTAGGCCCTCGATGCTGCATTGGTTCAGGTAGTCGCGTCGCTCCAGACCCAGGATCAGGCGCTGGTCCATATTGCCCAAACGGGGCAGGTAGCTGCTGACGCGCAGGCCTGTGATGCGCCCGCGGCCGGCGAAGGCCAGTTCGCCGGCGGCCGTGTCGCTCCTGCCCGCATCGACATCAGAGTAGGCGGTGTAGGCGTCGAGAGCCATCGCCTGAGCATAGAAGGGCACGCGATAGCCGGCGCTGAAGGCGGCCACGCGCGAGGGCTTCTCGACGGAGGTCTGGGCGTCGAGGCTGAGCACATGGTCACGGCCCCAGACATCCCCGTGCTGCCAGCCCAGGCCGACGCGGCCGCGGCCGGTGCGCGCATCACCGGTGTTGTCGGCCCGCAGGCTGAAGCGCTGCACCGGCACCTCGACCACCGTCACCTTGGCAGCGACGCTGCCGGCTTTGCCGCCAGGCTGCAAAAGCACCTGCACCGCCTTGGCCGGGCTCTCATTGGCCATCTGGATCTGCGCATCGATGCGACGCACTTGTAGCGCTTCGCCGATCCGCAACGCGGGCAAGCTGGCCAGGATGTTCTCCCGCGTGAAGTGCTGGTTATCTGTGATGTCGATGCGCTCCAGTCGGCCTTCGACGACGCGCACGCGCAGCACGCCGTCCGCCAGGCCCTGCTCCGGCAGGAAGGCCACGACTGCGCCATAGCCTGCCTCCCGATAGAGCTGCTGCACGGCAGCGGCGGCATCGCGCATCTGCTTCAGACTGGTGCTGCCCTTGTAGGCCGCCAAGGTCTGTTCAATCAGGGATGGCGGCAGTAGCGAGTTGCCCTGCACCTCGAAGCGCTGCACGGGCGGCCCCGCGACAAGCTCGAAGGCCTGCACCGTCGCGGCGCACGTCATCATCAGACCAACGCACAGCCGGGCACGGCCGAGTCGATCGCTCAGCGACAGGTTCATTCCGACCCTCCCTGGCTTTTCATGGAAAAGCTTCAGTCCTTGAACCGCGGCGAGCGCCGCGATGGCGGTCCAGTCTTGGCTGGATCGCTCGATACTGCTGCAAAAGTCTATCGGTCCCTTCCTGATGTCGCCAAGCAATGAAAACCCGCATCACCCGTTTGGATGAGCCGCATCAGCAACAGACCGTCGATCTTTGTCGTTAGGCAGGCATGGCGCACGGTTGAGACATCACATCCGCAGTCATACGGACCTGCCTCAGCCTCGGCCTTGGCCTATTTGGCTTCCAGCTGTTCCCAACGCTCCATCAGCATCAGCAGCTCCGCATCGATCTGCCCCGCCCGCTCGGTCACTTCGCCAATCTTGGCCGAGCCCTGCGCGTACAGCTCGGTGCCGTTGAGCAGGGCATTGATCTGCACCTGCTCGGCTTCCAGCGCCGCGATCTGCTTGGGGATTTCGTCGAGCTCGCGCTGTTCCTTGTAGCTGAGC
>Ga0164241_10003801_pt1 | contig 14954 bp, 11 predicted proteins | sample OricomyardsoilBY_FD_108780 | JGI IMG/M metagenome (GOLD analysis project Ga0164241, IMG submission 108780) | Backyard soil microbial communities from Emeryville, California, USA - Original compost - Back yard soil (BY) | ecosystem: Environmental > Terrestrial > Soil > Unclassified | place: USA... | reverse complement strand
GGCCGTCCTGAAGGGGCTCGGGGGCGCGCTCTCCCCGAATGGTCGCGCCGTCGTGATCACCGAGTGGGGCCATGGCCACGGCATGGTCACGGCGCCCGAGCGCGTCCGCGCCGCCGTCGGAGATGCGCGCCTCGATGTCATCGTGTTTCAGCTCGATCCGAGCAGCGTCGACACGCACGCGGTCGAGTACGCAGCCGGCTTGCATCCCGAGCTCGGCCCCGCGTTCGAGTCCGACGCTCTCCGACGCCGCGAGCACTGCGCAGAGCTCGGCTACGAGGTGATGGCGCCGACGATCGTCGCGATCGCCGCCGCGGGAGATCGCCCCCCACGCTTCGACGTCGTGCCCGCCGGCGCGCTCGGGAGGATCGCGCCGAACGCGCGTCGCATCGATCGCCTGCTTCGTGGGCGTGCGCTCGTCGCGAAGATCGACAGCTTGCTCGCCGCGAAGCTCCGGATGGTCGACGGCGTCGTCCTGCGCGAAGAGCAGGTCGGACCGGGAGCGCACGTCGAATCGACGATCGCGGCCGTCCTGCCTCCCGCGGCGATGAGCGATCCGGTCCGGCTCAGCCCACTCCTGCTCCGCCTCGCCTCGATCGTCCACGAGACGCACAACGTCCGCGCTGGCATCGATCTCTACCGACAACGGCACGGCATCGACGATCCCGTCGAGAAGCTCACCGGAGTGGTCGGCAACGCGGTCCTCACCGGTCTGCTCGAGATCGCGGACTAATACCTCGCCGGGCCGTCCCGAGCCAAACCGACGCGTCTGGTCTATCCCTCTTTTCAAACGGCCGCCCTTTCGGGCGGACTACGAGGTGTCCGTAGTTTCGGCGCGTCCTCCCGCCCGGCCCTCGCTGACGCTCGCAAGTGAAGGCCGGGCAGGCGGACGCGCCGAAAGCGTGTGTGTGGCCACCGACTCTCATTTTGCTGGTCCGCCCTTTCGGGCGGACTAGGCAAAACCAGCGACGATCTCCGAGCTACGATTCACGCTTCAGCATGGCGAAAGACCGCGTACTTCATCTGCCGCTCTTCGGCGCGTCGCGCGCGGTCTCCGTGCCGGCGCCAACTGGACCCGTCGGGCTCACGGCTCTGCTCCCGGCGGCGCGCAGGATGACGCAAGCGATCATGAGCGCAGCGGTAGAGAGCGAGAAGAAAGAGGGCCGCGGCGTCACGTGCAAGGCCGGGTGTGCCGCGTGCTGTCGCCACCTCGTGCCGATCACTGTCGTCGAAGCCAAGAGCCTCGGCGCGGCGCTAGCGCGGCTACCGACGGCGCGCCGCGAGGCGGTGAAGCGTAGGTTCGCGTCGGCGCTGTCGAAGATGGAGTCCGCCGGCCTCGCGGCGTCTTCGACCACCGAACCGCGCAGCGCGCTCCTCGCGTCGAAGGGGGCGTCGAACGCGTGGGAGGACGTGAGCTCTCGCTATCAAGAGCTCGCGATCCCGTGCCCGTTTCTCGAAAACGAGAGGTGCGTCGCGTACGAAGACCGCCCGTTCGTCTGTCGCGAACACATGGTGACGACCGATCCACGTGCCTGCACCACGGGCGACGGCGCCCGCGCAGTCGTGCGCCCCATGTACATGACGCCCGCGCTCGCCGCGGTCGCCCGGATCCTCGATGGCGCCTCGCCTAGCATCCTCCCGCTTCCTTTCATGCTCGAGTGGCTCGAGGCGAAGGGGGGAGAGCTTGCTTCGGATCACGACGGAGCAGAGGCGCTCGATCTCCTCGTCGACGCGCTCGAGCCTTCGGGCGAGGCCTGAGTCGAAGGCGCCGTACTTCGCGCGACCACAAACGCCGAGAGGCCGGCGCGCGGCCGACCTCTCGGGGCATCTCGAACCGGATGCGCGCGCTGGCTACCTGTGGGGTCCCGCCGGCGGCGTGGCCGCGGTCGACGGTCGTCCGAGGAACAGCCCCGCCAGGCCGATCAGGTCCTTGTCGGAGGCCGAGGCCTTCGCGGTGACGTCGTCGCCCTTCGCGGAAATCGTGACAGTCTTCAACACGGTCTGGGCCTGTTGGGGGGCGCCGGACTGCGCCTTCGAGAGCTCTTTCTGAGCGGTCGCAGCGAGATCGGTCGCTTCCTTCGTGCTGGCGAGCTTGAGCGTCGCGGTCCCGTTGAACGTGCTTCCGTTGAGCGCCACGTCGAGCACGCCCCCCTTCATCGTCCAGCTCTCGATCGGCATCGATTTCGACCACGCGAGCGAGAGCGCAGAGTCGAACGCGACCCTGCCGAGGAACGGCCCGAGCGAGCCTTTGTCGAGCGTGCCCTTGCCAGCGAGCATGCGGTCGAGGAGCTTCTTGTCGGTCGGGTCGCTCGCGAACGCGAGCACGTCGCCGGGGAGCCACGCCGCGTAGAGCTTCTTCGAGCCCTTCGAGCTCGAGAATTCCGTGACGTTCCCCGTCTTTTTCACCGTGACGACTTCGCCCGTCTCGTTCTTCGCGATCTTGACGATGCAGTCGCTCAGCTTCTGCTCCGTCACGCCGCTCAAGGCGACGAGGATCAGTCCCTCGTCCTTCGCTTCGACGCCGACGGTGACGTCGTCGATGGAGCTCACCGCGTCGATGCCGCAGGTCTTCTTGACCTTGTCGAGGCCGTCCGAGACCTCACGCTGCGACTGGATGATCTGGGGGAACAGCTTCTGGAAGAGGCTGGTCGATCGAATCGCCTTCACGTTGCTGGAGCCGACCACCTGGATCGTGCTCGGCAGGACGCTCTTCGCGGCCGTGAAAGACTTGTTCGGGGTCGCCGAAGCGACCGTCGCCCAAAGGACCATCGCGGGGGCCGCGAGAAACACCAACGCCTTCTTCATCTGAACCTCGGGCGGCCATCGGCCGACATGTCTCGAGAAAGAGCCTCTTCGTTGCGCCGTGGCAGAGCCGGGCCGCGGGCGTGCGAGAGACGAAGCAGCCCGGCAAGCTATTCGACGCAATCGCGGCCGTCGAGGGGCGTGCGGCTCTCCGGCGTTCTCCGTCGACACCTGGAAAGGTTTGCTACGCTCCAACCTCCGTACCGAAGGAGAGGCCGAAAGAGATGGCGGACAAAGCGAGCCAGGTATCGAAGATCGCGTCGATGCAGGATTACGATCTCTATCGTGATCTCGCGTGGGAGGGCTCGTTCGAGGAGTACCTCGAGATCATCAAGAAGTCGCCGCAAGTGACGCGTAACGCGTTCCAGCGCGTCTACGACATGATCATTCGGTACGGGACCGAGGAGTACACCGACAACAAGAAGAAGCTCATCCGCTACAACTTCTTCAAGGACGAGATCGAGAACGGACGGGATGCGGTCTTCGGGCTCGACATCCCGCTCATGCGCCTCGTCCACGTGCTGAAAGCCGCGGCAGAGGGGTACGGCCCCGAGAAGCGCGTCATCCTCTTGCACGGCCCGGTCGGCTCCGCGAAGAGCACGATCGCGCGCCTCTTGAAGAAGGGGCTCGAGCACTACTCGCGGACGCCGGACGGTGCGCTCTACACGTTCGACTGGGTCAACCTGCAGGACATCGGCATGCCTGGCCTAGAGGCCGAGCGCTTCCCGAGCCCGATGCACGAAGAGCCGCTCCGCCTCATCCCGCTCGAGTGGCGCGCGCGCGCCATCGGCGAGCTCGGCCTCTCCAACGATCGCTTCGCCGTGAAGGTCGACGGCGATCTCGATCCGGCGAGCCGCTTCGTGTTCAAGCGCCTGCTCGACAAGTACAAGGGCGATTGGGCAGAGGTGATGCAGCACGTCCGCGTGCGTCGGCTCACTCTCTCGGAGAAGGATCGCGTCGGCATCGGCACGTTCCAGCCGAAGGACGAGAAGAACCAGGACTCGACGGAGCTGTCCGGTGACATCAACTACCGGAAGATCGCCGAGTACGGCTCGGACAGCGATCCTCGCGCGTTCAACTTCGACGGCGAGTTCAACATCGCGAACCGCGGGATCGTCGAGTTCATCGAGGTCCTGAAGCTCGACGTCGCGTTCCTCTACGATCTGCTCGGCGCATCGCAAGAGCACAAGATCAAGCCGAAGAAGTTCGCGCAGACCGACATCGACGAGGTCATCCTCGGCCACACGAACGAGGCCGAGTACAAAAAGCTCCTGAGCAACGAGTTCATGGAAGCCCTCCGCGACCGAACGATCAAGATCGACATCCCGTACATCACGAAGGTCACGGAAGAGGTTCGGATCTACGAGAAGGACTTCAACAAAGAGAAGATCCGCGGCAAGCACATCGCCCCGCACACGCTCGAGGTCGCCGCGATGTGGGCGGCCCTCACGCGGCTCGAGGACCCGAAGAAGCACAACCTGAGCCTCATGCAGAAGATGAAGCTCTACGACGGAAAGGTCCTGCCCGGTTACACGCAGGACACGGTCAAAGAGCTTCGCAAAGAAGCGAACCGCGAGGGGATGGAGGGCATCAGCCCGCGCTACGTCCAGGACAAGATCTCGAACGCGCTCGTCAACGAGATGGGCGAGGGGACGATCAACCCGTTCATGGTGCTCGCCGAGCTCGAGAAGGGGCTGCGTCACCACTCGCTCATCACGAACGACGAAGAGAAGAAGCGCTACGCCGAGTGCATCGGGATGGTGAAGCGCGAGTACGAAGAGATCGTGAAGAACGAGGTCCAGCGTGCGATCAGCGCCGACGAGGACGCGATCGAGAAGCTCGCCGCGAACTACATCGACGCCATCAAGGCCTTCACGCTCAAAGAGAAGGTGAAGGACCGTTTCACGGGTCAGGACGTCGAGCCGGACGAGCGCCTCATGCGCAGCGTCGAAGAGAAGATCGACATCCCCGAGAACCGAAAAGACGATTTCCGCCGGGAGATCATGAACTACATCGGCGCGCTCGCCGTCGACGGCAAGCGGTTCGAGTGGCACACGAACGACCGCCTTCGCCGCGCGCTCGAGCTCAAGCTCTTCGAAGACCAGAAGGACTCGATCAAGCTCCAGACCCTGGTCTCGAACGTCATCGACAAAGAGACGCAGGAGAAGATCGACATCATCAAGACGCGGATGATGAAGTACTTCGGCTACAACGAGGTCTCGGCGCGAGACGTGCTCGACTACGTCGCGAGCATCTACGCGCGCGGCGACGCGAAGTGACGTCTCAACCGCGAGTGGCCCTCTTCGGATGGGCCGCCTTCGGGCTCGAGCGACGTTGAAGGCCAGGCCGGCGCCCCGTCGGCTCCGCCCAATCCCCTGAGGCGAACGAAGCGCGATGCTCGACTTCGTCGCCCTCTGGGGGGTTCCGGTGCTCCTCCTCGGCGCGCTCGGTGGCCGGCTCTACCTCTTGATCGGCTCGCAGCTCGCCGAGCAGCGCGGCGAGCTCATGCGCGCGGCGAAGCTCCACGATTGGGCGGCGAAGACGAGCCTGCTCGTCCCCACGCGGCGCCACCACATGTCGCGAGCTGCTGCGGCGCGCGCTCGGGCCGCTGTAAAGCGATGACCTGAGGGTCACCCGAGGCCTTGCCTACTCCTTCGGGTGCGCGAACAGCCAGTCGGCGATGTCGTCGGTCGCGTAGTAGTAGAACGACGGAATGTGGCCGGCGCCCTCGATCTTCCACAGCGTCACGTTCGCTCCTGCGTCGCAGTCTTCCCATGAAGAGACGCGGGTCTCTGCGCCGTCCAGCGAGACCTCGAGATCGAGCGGCGTGCCCGCGGTCGGCGCGGGGGCGCATCCGTCGCGCTCGGCCCACATCGCGTCAGTGATCATCTCGGAGGGGTAGGCGGGGGATGGCCCGAAGCCCGCTTCGACGCCGAGATCGCTTCCGCCATCGAAGTCGATCGTGAGATCCGCCGTGCCGTGGATCGCGAGCACGCTGACTGGCTCCGTCGGCTGACAGAGCGACGTATCGAGCCACGTCTCACCGGCCAACGTGACGATCGCGGCGATGCGGTCCGCGTGCTCGCACGCCATGCGATGCGCCATGAACGCGCCGTTCGAGTGGCCCACGAAGTAGACCCGCTTCGGATCGATCGAGACCTTCGACGCGATCTCGTCGACGAGCCCCATGAGATACGTAGAGTCGTCGACGTCGACGCCGCCGAAGTTGCAGCACGCATCGGACGCGTTCCAGAAGCCGCGGGTCTTCGCGTCGAGTGTCCCGTCGGGCGCGACGAAGAACGCGCCGCGAGCCTTTGCGACAGCCGAGAGCTTGAAATAGACGTCCTCGAGGAAGCCGGTCGCGCCGTAGCCGTGGAGCAAGACGATGAGCGGCGCAGGTTGGTCTTTGCGGTAACCCGGCGGCGCTTGCACGGTCGTCGGCCGATCTCCGCCGACCTCGAAGTCGGGGATCGAGGGCGCTTCGCCCCCCGCTCCGCCGTGTCCCCCGACCCCACTCGAGCCGTCGTCTGCGCAGCCGGCGAGCAGCGAGGCAACGAGGAACAGAAGCGAGCGACCCCTCCGACTCATGACGCCCATCGTAGAAGGTACGGCGTCCGAGGCATGCTCCATCGTGTGAGGGACGCTGCGACCGAGGATGCTCGTGCTACGACCGAGGACGTTGACGGAGACCGAGAACCCCTCCCGCGCGAGAAACGTTCGACTCGCAGCCGTCGCCGGCGTCCTCGTCGTCTTGTTCGTCGCGCATCAGCTCGGCGTGCTCGACCGGTTCGCGGAGCCTGCGCGCATCAAAGAGACGCTCCTCGAGCTCGGACCTTGGGGGTACCTCGCGTTCGTCGCCGCGTACGCGACGCTCCAACCGTTCGGCCTCCCGGGGACGGTCTTCATCCTGGCCGCGCCGCTCATCTGGCCGTGGCCGATCGCGTTCGCGCTTTCGATGGTCGGCACCATGGCGGCGAGCGTGGTCGGCTTTTCATTCGCGCGGTTCGTCGCGCGCGATTGGATCTCGAAGCGCATCCCGGAACGATTTCGGAAGTACGAAGCTCGCCTCGAGGATCGCGGGTTCGCCACGGTGGTGCTGCTTCGGTTCATCTTCTGGATGCCGCCGCTCTTGCACGCGTTCTTCGGTGTCTCGCGCGTCCGCTTCTGGACGCATTTCTGGGGCTCGTTCGTCGGGTATCTGCTGCCGCTCTTTCTCGTGAGCTTCTTCGGCGAGGCGCTGTTCGAGTGGCTGAAACAAGCCCCGCTCTGGGTGTGGGCGATCTTCCCCGTCTGCGTCGCGCTCGGGCTCGGGGGCTGGCTGCTCTTGCGCCGTCATCGTGGCCGCGCGACCGCCGGCCGAGACGTCGCGATCGAGTGAAAGGGACGACGCGGCGGGCGGCACCGTTCTCGGCTACGATTGACGCATGTCTTGGGGGAAGCGACTCGTCGCCAGTCTCGTGCTCTTTTGCGCCGCCGGCTGCGGCAGCACCGTCACGGACGGCGCTGGGGGCGCAGGCGGCGGGGGCGGCGGATCGACGGCGATCTCGGCTGGCGATGTGATGGATCCCTGCGCTGGCAAATCGTGCGGCGATGTGTGCTCGACGTGTCCAAGCCCCGCGCCGTGCGCGGCGCAGACCTGCAACGCCGATGGCCAATGCGTGAGCGACGAAGTGAACTGCGGCGGCTGCCCGAGCTCGCCGCCCCCGGATGGCAGCGCGTGCGATCCGCCCGGGCTCTTCTGCGAGGTCGACGACGGTCCGGTCGTTCAATGTCGCGCGACGGCGACGTGCACGAATGACGGCTGGTTGAACCAGGCGCCGGGCTGCACGTCGACGCCTCCTCCCGATCCGACGTGCCCAGGCATGGAGCCGAGCGGCGCGTGCGACACGTCCAAGGATCCATCGCTCTGCCTCTACGGCGACGACGTCTGCGGCTGCTCCGATTGCCTGGGCGGACCGTGTGGCGGCAACGCGGCATGGGTATGCGCGTCTGCGCCGCCGGCGCCTTGCCCTGCGACCGCTCCGAAGATCGGGCAGCTCTGCAGCATCGAGGGCACGTCGTGCGTATACGGCTCCTGCGCGCTCACCGTGCTCGCAGGTCGAAAGTGCGTCCAAGGCAGTTGGGTCGACGACGGCGTCGCGTGCCCACTCTGAGGCTCTCGTGTCCGCTCGTCGGGGGTGGACGCGCTCACGTCCTTCGCTTGCGACTCCACTCCGCTCTACGATCTCGACCATGAAGCGCTCGCTCGCGCTCGCGGTCGCTCTTGGTCTTGTCGCGCTCACGACTTCGGCGTCCTCGGCCTTGGCCCGTCCTTTCCGCGTGAACGAGCTGCCGAACGGCTCGAAGCACATGTGCCGGAATTGCCACGACGACGACAATGGCAAGACGTTCAACGACTTCGGCTCCGCCGCGCGTAGCGCGCTCGACAAGACTGGGCCCATCCAAGAGGCCCACGTCCACTGGGACCTGCTCTGTCCGTACGACGCCGACGACGATGGTTGGACGAACGGCGAAGAGCTGGGCGATCCGGACTGCGTGTGGACCGCGGGCGCGACGCCTGCGAAGACCGCAGCCTATCTACCTGGGCACGCCGACTCTCATCCGCCGCCTGTCTGCGACAACGGCAAGCTCGACGCGGGCGAGGACTGCGAAGGCTCGATGATGAGCTCGACCGACTGCATGGAGGAGAACGCCGGCAACGGGACGCTCGGCTGCACGCCCGATTGCGTTTTCGACTACTCCGCGTGCTCCGCGCCGCCGGGCGGCTCGAGTGGCAGCGGCTTCACCGAAACGGGTGGTGAAAGCGGCGGCGGCTGCGCGATGTCAGGCGACTCCGACGGCGCAACCGGCCTCGTCACGCTCGCTTTGGCGCTCGGCCTCGCTCGCGCGGTGCGTCGCCCGAAGCGTCGGCGCTGAAGGCGCTACTTGCGTTCGAGCCGGCGTACCGTGTCCTCGAGCGCGAGGATGCGTCGCTTGAGATCGCGGATCTCGTCGCTGGTCGCGAGGCCCATCTCTGTCGCGAAGCGCTCTTTCTGATCTGCGGTGAAGGTCGAAAGGCGTCCCGGCACGCTCATCGCCGTGACCATGAGGCGCATGAAACGCTCGTCGGCGAGCAGCTTCGAGACGGCGGGGTTGGTAGAGAGCTTCATTCCCTCAGCGAGCAGCTTGTCCTTCAGCGACATGGGGCCTCCTTCAACTCTCGGTCGTCGCGGCGACCGCTCGCTCTGCGTGCCTGACTCGGGCAGAGAGCCAGGACGCGACGAGCGGCCATATGGTTTGAGGACAATCACGGCCGGCGAGAAGATCGATGTGGCCGCGCGGGAAGCATCGGTACGTTTTGTCGGTGGAGCGGCTGCGGTGGTACGCGGGCTCGACGCTCGCGGGCGGCGCGAGATCGTCCTTCGTCCCGGCGATGACCAGGAGCGGAAGATCGAGCGCCTCGAACTCGTCCGCGAAATCCGTCAGCTCGCCCAGGCAGTGGCCGCCGGCGCTCGCCTCGGCTGCCGCCATGAAGAGGTGCCGCAGGACCGAGATGGACCCGGTGTCCATGGCGAGCGCCATGTGCTGCCCGAGGATGTTCGGCTCGAGCGAGTGGGGCGCGAACCCTCGGATCGGAAGCGGAAACAGGGGACTCTCGATGAAGCCGCGCATGATGCGCATGGCCTCCGAGAGGGGTTTCAGCTCGAGCGCACCATGGCCCAGGTCGACCCGGCGATCGAACGCGAGCAGGACCTTCGAGAAGAGCTTGAGCGACATCGAGCCGCGGGTGAAACGATACGGGCTGCCGAGCGTGACGACGCCGGCGACGCGCTCGGGGGCGGCCGCCGCGGACGCATACGCGATGAGCCCGCCGAGGGAGTGGCCGACGAGATAGGCCGGCCGACCTCCGGAGAGCCTCGCGACCTCGGCGAGGGCCGCCGGGACGTCCTCCTCGACGTAGACGGCCGGGTCTCTAGGCGGATGCGCCCCGAGGTGGCGGGAACGGCCGTGTCCGCGGAGCTCGAGGTTGAAGACGTCGAAGCCCGCCCGGGCCAGGTAGTTGAAGAAGCTTCGTGACGGCAGGTGCCACGCGTAACGGTTCTGCCCATAGCCGTGGATGAGCACGACCGGGGCCTTTGTCCGGGGGATGCCGTGGAGCCGCTTTCGGATCATCGCGAGCGGCGTGGGCTCGCCAGAGGCGTTGGGCGCCCGAACCACGACGAGATCCTTGTCGAACCGCTCGCGTTCGTCGCGATCGATGGTTTGCTCGATGACGGTGGAGTTGAGGATCATCCGGAGGCGTCCCGCTTCGAGGCAGCGCCACGAGTCGGCGCGTCAAAATAGCACGGACTTCCGCGCGCTACCTCGGCTCGTGTAACTTGAGGGGCACGCTCGCGGCCGAGATCGGCGCGCGTGCCCCCATCGCTTATCGCGACCGAAGGAGACAACGGTGAAACGACGCATTCTTTGCTTTGCGGCAGCACTCATCGCCTCGGCCCCGCTCACGGCTCTCGCAGGAGAACCCGCGGCTGGCGCGCCGCCGGCCGACACCGACGCGGCAAGCCCTGGCACAGCGGGCACGAAAGACGGTGACGCAGGAGACGCGAAGGGAACCGACGACGCGACGACCGACGCGAAGGGCGACGCGTCGAAGGCGACCGACGCCGACGGTGAGAAGAAGACCGACGGCGAGAAGAAGACCGACGCAGAGGGCGCGGAAAAGAAGAAGGGCGACGCCGAGGACAAGTACGGCACGTTCGAGGACGACGAGAAGAAGAAGGGAGCGGACGAAGAGAAGCGCTCCGACGTCAACTACTACCTCGGCGTGCGCTTTCGAGACTTCGTCGCGCCCGGCTTCATCTTCAGCCTCTTCATCGACGGAGGCCCGGACGTCGTGAACGTCTTCTCGGGCGGACCCGAGTTCGTCCTGCAGAGCGGCGCGCTCGAGGCGATCTTCTCGGTGACGGTCCCGTACGCGGACTTCTCGATGAACGACTTCGTCTTCAAGGGAAAGAGCGAGCCGGACGAGGCCTACGAGATCTCGAGCAGCAGCTTGAAGCTCATCACGGTGAGCGTCGATCTTCTCGGTCGCATCGGCCTCGACAAGAAGGGCACGGTCGCCTTGCTCCTCGGCGGCGGCGTCGGCATCTCCGGCGTGCTCGGCGACATCAGCCGCAACCAGGCGTATCCGGTCGACCCGAGCAAGGTCGATCCCACCGACACGACGAAGTGGAAGAAGTGCACAGGGCCCGGGGATCCGAACGGAACTTCGACGCCCGATGGCCACGCCTATTGCGGTAGCGACAACGACCACTACGGCGACTACACCGAGAAGAGCTGGATCGACGGCGGCTCGAAGCCCATCGTGTTTCCGTACGTCGCATTGCCGCACATTGCGTTCGAGGTCGTGCCGATCAAGGAGCTCATGCTTCGACTCGACACAGGCTTCAGCGTGACCGGCTTCTTCTTCGGGCTCGCCGCTGGCGGCCGACTGCCGATCTGAACGTCGGCGGCACGAGTCTCATCGGATGACACGAGCGCCCGCATTTCCCCCTCGATTCGCGCCCGTGGAGCGCCTCGGCTCCGGGGGCGGCGGCGAGGTATGGACGGTGCGAGATCGGGTGACCGGCGAGCACGTCGCGTTGAAGATGCTCGGCGCCTCGAGTGATCTCACCGAGGCCGATGCGCTCGTCCGAGAGGCTGCGGCGCTCTCGGGGCTCGAGGGCGTCGGCGTACCGCGTGTGCTTCGGTTCGGCCGACTCGAAGGCGGAAGTCCGTTCCTCGTTCGCGAGCTCGTCGTCGGCGAGAGCCTCGCTGCGATGATCGAAGATCGAAAGGACGCGAAGCGAGCCCTGCGCGCCGTCGCGCGCGTCGCAGAAGAGCTGACGATGCTCCATCGAGCGCGCCTACTTCACGGCGACATCAAGCCCGCGAACATCATCGTGGCAGAAGACGGCGCCGCGACGCTGGTCGACCTCGGTCTCGTCGTCGCGTTCCGCGAGGCGGGCGAGCGCGCGCAAGGCCTGACGCCGCGCTTCGCCGCGCCCGAGCTCTTCGAGGGTTCGCCGGTGACGGTTCGCGCAGAGGTCTATTCGCTCGGACGCACGCTCGACGACGTGGTGCAGGCGTTTCGAGGCGAGCTCGACGCGGACGTCGTGACAGAGCTCGTCGCGGTCGCGAAGCGCGCCACCGCGTCGAAGCCAGACGCGCGCTACCCGAGCGTCGACGAGCTCGCGAACGCGCTGTTCGCCAGGGCGCCCGAGCTGTTCGGTGCACGAGGGCCCGACCGCAAGGCTGCCTGGCCGGTCCTCGGCCTCGAAGAGCCCGCGCGCTCGCTGCTCGCGCGGCTTCTGGCCTTGCGACCCGGTGGAGGGATCGTCGTCCTTGGTCCTCACGGAAGCGGACGCACCACGCTCCTCACCCGCCTCAGTTGGTCGCTCGAGATGGCAGGCGGCAAGGTCGCTTGGGTGCCGCCTCACCACCCCAACCCCGCCGAGGCGCTCGCGATCGAGCTCGAGGGTAAAGGCGACGGCGCCGATCTGGTGGTGATCCTCGACGACGCAGAGCTCGAGGGCGATGCGGTGGCAGCGACGCTCGCCGCGCTCCGTGAGCGTGGCGCGAAGATCGTCGTCTCGGGCGCCGGTGCAGAGCGTGTCCCGGGCTCGACCCTCGAGGTCTTCGAGATGCCGCCGCTCACGCGAGAGGCAGCGCGCGAGCTCATCGTGTACGCGATGCCCGCCGTATCCGAGCCCGTGAGCGACCACATCGTGACGCGTTCCGAGCGTTGGCCGGGGCGCGTCCGCGCCATCGTCGATCGGCTGGCCGGATCTCCGGTCGTCGGTCCCAGCGACGTCGATCGCCTCGCCCCCGACGAAGCGATCGCGTCGGCGGGGCTCGTCCCCGTCCGACCTTCGGTCGTAGACGCCAAGAACGGCACGCCCACCGAGGAGCACGCGACGAGTCTCCGGATCCGCGCGGCGCTCGAGCGTGGCCACTTCGAAGCGGCGGGCGACCTGCTCGCGTCGCGACAGGGGGAACAAGCGCTCGAGCTCTCCACCTTGCGTGCGCGGTTCTTGCTCGCCCGCGCAGAGTGGCGCGCCGCCCTCGACGAGCTCGCGACTGCGGCGCCGCTGCTGGACGCGGCGACGGACGCGGACGCGGCGGAGTACCTCCTCGAGCTCGCCCGGGCCCGGCTTCGCGCCGGAGACAACGCGGGATGCGAGCGCGTCGCGACCGAGATCGCCGAGCGCTTCGAAGAAGGCGCGTCGGATGACGCGAGGGTCGTGGTCGTCGTCGCAGAGGCCTGCGCGGTCGGGGGGCTCGCGAAGAGCTTCCTCTCGCGCCACGACGAAGCGCGCGAGGATCTGGAGCACGCCGTCGCCCTCGCCGAAGCGATCGGAGAAGCGCGGACGCTCTCTATCGCCTACGGGTCGCTGGCGTTCGCGCACCAACGTGGGGGTCGTCTGGACGAGGCGCGCGTCGCGTACGAGCGCGCGCTCGGGTACGCAGAATCGGCGGGCGACGCAGGGACGGTCGCGAGCACACGCCTCAACCTCGCTGCGATCTCGAAGGCTCAAGGCGATCTGTCCGCCGCACTCGCGCACCTCGAGGCGGCAGTGGACATGGGCAAGCGCTCGGGTCGGCGCTCGACGCTCCGTCAGGCGCTCCTCAACCTCGCGAACCTCGATCTCTATCTCGGGCGCCTGAGCCGCGCGGACGTGTCCATCGCCGAGCTCGCCCGCGATCGAGAAGACCTCGCGCCGCACATGGCAGCGCAGCTCATCGCCCTCGAGGCAGAGAGCGCAGCAAAAGCGTCCGACTCGATGCGCGCCGAGGCGCTCTGCCTCGCGTGTGCGCGCGCATATGAGGCGCTCGGTCGGCAAGTGGACGCCGCCGAAGCGAAAGTCGAGTCGATCTTCTCCGCGCTCGGTCGCGGCCCGAGCGATTCGGCGGGCGCGGCGGCGCTCTTCATCCGCCTGGGCGAGGCGGAGACCGCGCTCTCCGGCGTCGCGACCCATCGCGCGGCGCTCGAGCTCGCGCGCGGTCGGCTCCTGGCGCTCTCGGGCGATCACTCTTCGGCCGCCGCCGCGTTCGATCGCGCCGTGGCCGCCGCGACCGAGACGGGCAAGCGCGACTGGCTCGTCCGCGTCTATCAGGCCCGCGCGACGCTCTTCGCCGACGAAGGCCAACACATGGCCGCGCGACGCGATCGCGAGTCCGCGCTCACGATCCTGGAAGAGACGGCGAGCAAGCTCCCGCGCGATCTACGCGAGGTCTACTGGGACGAGCCGACCCGTCGCGCGCTTCGCGCGATGACGCTGTCGACGCACGCAGATCGCGAGGGTGGCGTCACGGTGAACGCGACGCCGGCCGCGATTGGCCAAGATCGACTCGTCCGCGTGCTCGAGATCAACCGCGAGATCGCCGGTACCTACGATCTGTCGCGACTCCTGGAGCGCGTGACCGATCTCGCGATCGCGCTCTTGCACGCCGAGCGTGGCTTCGTGATCTTGAAGAGCGCGCACGAAGAGGGGCGCCTGAGCGTCCACGCTTCACGCGACCAGGCCAGCAACCAGCCACCCACGGCGACGACGGCGTGGGGCGGGACACACGGGCAGTTCTCTCGGTCGATCGCGGACCGCGTGATCCAGAGCGGCGAGCCCTTCGTGACGACGAGCGCGCGCGACGACGCTCGCATGGCCGATTACGTGTCGGTGCATCAGCTTCTTCTTCAGTCGGTCGCCTGCGTCCCGATCCAGAGCCGCACGGGCGGCGCCATCGGCGCGCTCTACCTCGAGACGCGACACGGCCAGGGCGCGCGCTTCAGCGAAGAGTTGCCCCTGCTCGTCGCGCTGTCGGACCAGGTCGCGATCGCGATCGAGACGGCTCGCCTCGTCTCCGACAACGAGGAGAAGCGCCAGGCGCTCGAGTCGGCGAACGCAGAGCTGTCGCTCGCGCGGAACAAGCTCGAGGATCTCCTGGGTCATCGAACCGCACAGCTCGCGCAAACACGTCGCGACCTGAAATCGGCAAGAGCGGTGCTGCGAAGTCACTTCGGATACGAAGGCCTCGTGGGGACGAGCGAGGCGATGCGCCGGGTCTACGCCCTGATCGATCGCATCAAAGACACCGACGTGCCCATCCTGCTCACCGGCGAGAGCGGCACCGGGAAAGAG
>Ga0164241_10003800_pt1 | contig 14955 bp, 13 predicted proteins | sample OricomyardsoilBY_FD_108780 | JGI IMG/M metagenome (GOLD analysis project Ga0164241, IMG submission 108780) | Backyard soil microbial communities from Emeryville, California, USA - Original compost - Back yard soil (BY) | ecosystem: Environmental > Terrestrial > Soil > Unclassified | place: USA... | reverse complement strand
ATGGAACTTAATAGAAGACCACCCCTTCATCCGTAAGGTATCACGCTACACAAAGGAACGTGTGGGCAAGGACATTAGGTCGATGTACGAAGCATATAAACACGAACATCACATACAGACGAAGGTGCGCATCACCAAAGCACACGTGCACCGGTTCAACGATGAGATTTACCAAAAGTCCCCCGTTGTTCTGCGGGAACTAACGGACTTGGTTGATCAGTCTGAAGAGAAGGAGGTAGTGTACTTTACAGCTTTAATGCTCTTGGGAATCCTGTTTCCGAATCGTGCATTCCGTTATTTTAACAACTACTACTACCCTAATTTGTTTGGCTACATACTGGGGGATGCCGCCAGCTTTAAAGGCAAGGCAAAGATTTTACGTATAGCACTTAAACCATATCAAGACAAAATCGATGAGGAGTACAAGATTAAACACGACAAGAGAAATGCGGACGTGGCGTATAACAAAGCGATCGGCAAGACCCAGGAAGAGCGCAGGGTTATTGACAAGATTCCAGACCTCAACCTATTCTTTGACGGCAACACATCAAGTGCTGCCATGCTCAAAGCACTTCAAGATTCGCCTGTGCTCGTCATGTTTGAAACCGAAGGTGATACCATTACAAAAACATGGAAAACTGATTGGGGCAACTACTCTGATATTCTTAGAAAAGCTTTTGAACACGAATCTCTTTATAGTCTTAAGAAAAATGCGAACGAGGACAATCTTCTCCGTATTAGAATCGATCACCCCAAATTATCTGTACTAGTCAGCTCTACTGAAAACCAGATGCGTAAAGTATTAAACAGTGACGAGACGGAGAACGGTCTGATGTCACGCTTCATGTTCTATGTAGTACAAAACGATAAGAAGTGGTACAACGGATTTGAAGCCAATACGGACGTGGACATTGCCAGTATCCTAACCAGCCGGTTGAAGCCAGATAAATGGTTTGAATCGTTATTCAAAGAACCTGTGTTCTATGAGATGAGCAAAGAGGCGGCGGACTATCACCAGAACTACTTCAACCATGTGAACGACAACTGGCCTGATGAACTATTTGAGATTATAGCCCTTGTCAGACGTGCTGGGACGACCGCCATTCGATTGGCAATGTTATTTGAAGAGTTGTATGCTCTGGAGCGTCCGGCTCAACCTGGAGCTCTTAAACTCAAACGGCACAGTGTTAGCTTGCAGTCGATGCAGCTTGCTATTGAGTGCATGAAAGTACTGATGCAACACCTGTTCGTGGCATGGCAAACGACTTATAAAGCATCCGATTACAAGGAAACCAATGTGCAGACGGGTGAAACGCGGCAGATGGTGGCTGATATATTGATTAAGAATCCAACCGCCGGCTATAAAAAGATAGCTACTGAGTTGGGCATCAGTCGCGATTTAGCTCGTCATCATGTCAAAGTTGTACGCGGTTTAGCTGATAAAACTTTAATTAGGCGTTTAAAGGACGAAAAAAGGGGGCGGCAATAGCCCCTCCCCCTAGGCCTGTCTATTTTATATATTACCCCTTATACATAGATACAATAATACACATATATTATTATTATATGAATATATATAAGAGCCTAGGGTGGGGTGCTATCTACCCCCTCCCTTTTGAACTGCGTGAAATATTAAGCCAAGTCATTGGACAAAGCTTCGGCGCAGTATTCGAATCCCGCGACGACGGTTGGATTCTGCTGGTGCATAAACATTGGACAGCTCTTGGTGAACCGTACAAAGGTTGTCAGCGTGTTAAAGTATGCAAGGGCAATTTAGGTAAACGTTTTACTTATTACTATCAAGGTCATGAAGCTATTCAAATCAAAGAAGAAAGATCCAAAGCGCCATCGTTTCCAAGGGTCGTACGCAGAGGGAGCTCTGGTACCAGAAGATGAAGAGGAGTATCCTGAAGTGATTGAAGGTGAGACGTGCACTTACTATCGTGAGTGGGTTCGTCCTCGCTGTATTGCTTATGCCATCTTGAATCAACATAACTATTGGATGGGTTACATGGTTGTATGGGCAGGAGGTAGCAGAGAGTTCTACGGTGGTAATTTTCAAAGCCAGTATTTTTTAATGTGTAGATTTGTAGAAGATTATGAATACAAAGGCAAGACAAAAATTATCGCGAGGTAAGTGTAGTACCAAGTATTGTAGAGGCAAGCGAGTACATCATTCTACTAAGTGTCCTAAGTGTAGACACCGTAGAAGAAAGGAAACTGATTTTGTTGGTTATGTGTTTGATTACTTTAAACAAAATGCAAAGCGTAGAGGTAAGTGTGTGGACTTAACTAAAGCTGAGTTCACTAAGTTTGTAACTGACAGTGAGTACTTAAAGTTTAAGGGCAAGACTAAGTTTTCACTCTCTATTGATCGCATTCGTAATGAAGACGGCTATACAGTTAACAACATAAGAGCAATCACACTTAGTGAGAATAGTTCAAAGAGAAATAACGTTGACTATTCAGATGTGCCATTTTAAGCTATATTTGCATAGGTTTTGTTGTATTTAGTTGTAGGGCTGCGGATGAAAAGTCTGTCAGCCCTATTTCTTTATACAAGTCTAATGGTTATATTTGTATTCGCATGAGGGTATAGGATCCTGGATTGAGTAGCAATACTTAGTTCAGGATTTTTTAATTTCAAGTGTTATGAAAAAACAAACAGCTAAAAAATCAAGTAAGAAGAAACCACGGAGATCAAGCAATGTTGCTTCTTCGAAGTACACACCGGAAGCACTTGGTGGCCCGGACGAACCAGCATTTGATCTGGATGTTGTGTTCGCTGGAATGACACAGAATGCAAGGAACTCACTAAAGTACAAGCCTGAGTTTAACCAAGCAGTAGTTAAGTGGATGGCTCAGGGTTATTCGTTCCATACGTTCGGGGTCACGGTTGGTGTGACGTATGAGACCGTAAACAACTGGCGTAAAGAGTTCCCAGATTTCGCGTACGCCGTGGAATTAGCATACGCAATGAATCGTATATACTGGGAGAAACTCAGTAAGAGAAACAGTGTTACGAATGCAGGAAATGCAGCGGGCATCAAGTTCAACCTAACCAATCGCTTCCGTCACAAAAAGGCTGAGGACTGGGATGGTTCTTGGTCAGACTCATCAAATATCGATTTAACTACGAAAGGTGAAAAGGTAACAGAGAAAGTAGACTTAAGCAATGCAAACGAGGCAACACTTAGAAAGCTTATTGACGAGCTTGGATCTAAATCAGCTAAAGGCTGAGCTGGCACGACGCCATTTCCAGGACTTCGTTGCCTATACTAAACCGGATTATCGGTTTAACTGGCACCACATTCACCTGTGCAAAACATTAGATGACTTCGTAGAGGGTAAGATTAAAAAGCTGATGGTGTTTATGCCACCGCAGCATGGCAAGTCGGAGCTGACCACGCGTCGGCTTCCTCCGTTTATACTGGGTAAGGATAAGCATAAGCGCATTGCAGTTGTATCGTATGCTGCTACCCCTGCGTCTCTGTTCAATCGTGATATGCAGCGTATCATCGATGAAGAAAAGTATAACGAAGTATTCCCTAACACATATCTTAACAGCTCAAACGTTGTATCCTCAGCTAAAGGATCGTTCCTCCGTAACTCAGAAGTATTTGAAGTGATGTGCGAATCAGGTAAGACGCCAGGCTTCGTTAAGACTATAGGTATTGATGGAGCTCTCACAGGTTCACCCGTGGACGTAGGCATCATCGATGACCCGTACAAAGGCAGAGACGAGGCTTTATCTAAGAACATGAATGAAGCTGTGTGGTCAATGTATGTGAACGTATTCCTTATGCGTCTGCACAATCGCAGTCAACAGCTGCTAGTTATGACACGCTGGCAGGAAGATGACTTGGCAGGTCGCATACTTAAGAAGGCGAAACCTGGTGAATGGAAAGTAGTTATGTTCCAGGCAATCAAAGAGCGTGATAACCTGGACGATCCTAGAGCAATGGGTGAGGCACTGTGGGAAGATGAACACAGCAAGGAAGAGATACTACAGATTAAAAGCTTATCACGTGTAACGTTTGATGCATCGTACCAGCAAGAACCTAAACCACCTAAAGAAGTATTAGTCTATCCTGATTGGAAACGTGCTAAAGCATTCCCTGATCCTCAAGCTACCTTTCTGTGCGGTGACTTTGGTTACTCAAACGATCCTACAGCTGTGCTTGAGATGCAGGTTGTCAAAGGCCCTCGTACTAAAGTATATGTGAAAGAGCTGGTTTATAATACCAGGCTATCCAATAAGATGATAGTCGAAGCTTTGCGTGTCCTCAAAGTTAACATTAAGAAGTTTTCAGTGTGGGATAGTGAAGACCCTAAGTCTATCAAAGACCTGAACACACTGGGAATGAATGCTAAGGGTGCAGTCAAAGGCCCTGGCAGTTTAAACCTTGGTATCAATGAGCTTCGTGATTGTGATATATATGTACTACCTAACTCTCCTAACGTTGAAGCCGAGTTGCTTGCATATCAGTTCAGAGTAATAGGTGGTACCATTACTAATGAACCTATAGATAAACATAACCACGCACTCGATGCAATGCGATATGGTTATACGAATAGACACTTAAACGGCAAATTAAGAATATGAAAACTAACAAACTCCAACAAATTAAACTGGCTATCCGTTGGGCTGCACCATTAGTAGGCAAAGCTATTGGTGGTACTATCGGTTGTATGATTGGTTTCACACTGATCATGCTTGCATTTAAAGTATGGTGGTATATAATTGGTGAAAGGCTATGGTCACTGTAAAAACAAATCAACGCATAGTCGAAGTTCCTCCTATTACCTGGGATGACGTTACCACTGATTCATATCAGAAGCTAATGGCCAAACTCGGTAAGGGATTGAATAACGACATCGTGACGCTCAGCCATCTGTATGGTTTAGATTACGATTTGATTGAGTCAAGTACTGATCAAGCTTTGTACGGTACACTGATGACATTGATTCGGTTTATATCTGATGATGACTTAACTAAGATGCCTGCACCTGAATACATAACGTATAAGGATCAGGCATTCATGTTAAAGTACTCATCATTAACCATTGGTCAGATGCTTCACTTGCAGCGTGAGGTACAGAAGCGCGGTACACTTGAGGAGTCAATCTCAATAGCTGTGGCAGTAGCATTGCAACCACTGTTTGATCAAACTCCATTCAAATCAGATCGTGCATTAGAGATTGAGAAAGATATACTACTGATGCCGATTAACAGAACCTACCCGATAGGTTTTTTCTACTTACGCAAGTTCTCGACGGGTGGAAACGTTTTCACGAACGCATGGCACTTACTGAAGATGCTGACACTAACTCAGACAATCAGATTGCTGAAGTCGCAGGGCTTGCGAGGCTTAAGCCATTCGCAAATCTGAATCTCATAGATACCTATGCAACCAGGTTTGGTTTGGAACCGGATTTTGTATTTAGTAATGTACGCTTTGATACACTCACAGTTTTCTTGATTAAGTGGGCAGAGCAAAGTAGATTTGATAAAGCTTTTAACTCATTAAAGAATGGACTTAGTAAGTGAACTCGAAAAGTATGCAGCACTCTGTACACCACGTTTGACAGTAGTGTTTGCTAACATCTTTGAAGCTAATACATTAATTGACGACATACCACAAGACCAGTATCCAGTGCTGGTTGTGTTTCCAATAGTGATTGAAGATACTCTTAAGACGAGTGGAGCCTGGGGTAGTTTAGCAAGCGTGACAGGTTTCACTCTCTTAAAGAAACAAGAGGAGCAAACCACGGATGACTTAACTGTCAAAGAGCTTGAAGCTTCTGCAGTCATACCAATGCGCAAGCTGACGCGTCAGTTAGTTGGTAAGCTGAATACATCAGACCTTGTGGATAAAGAAACACGAGGGGTTACTACGGTAAACTATACACCAGCGTACGGTGAGATGGATCAGCATCTACACGGCACTGCTTGGAATTTTGATATACCACTTAACGAAGGTTCTACATGTCAAGTGTAAAGGAAATCATTGCTAAGCACCTTGACGATGCAAGGTTTGGTATTATAGATGCACAGTTCCAGCAAGGATTCATGGCATCAGGCCAAAGTGCGAAGAAGCTTAAAGTAGTTGTATCAAAGAAGGGTGGACAGTTGCTTGCACCTGAATCTTACTTCTACATGATGCATGGACGCGGGCCAGGTGGTATGCCTCCTATCATTAACATACAGCGCTGGCTTAGAGTGATCAGATCAAAAGCTAATCCTTGGGCAGTAGCCAAGAAGATAGCTAAGGAAGGAACAGCGATATGGAGAGGTGAGCGTGCAGGTCTTGACATTAGTAAAGTAATACAGAATGCAGCGGATGCAATTAGTCTTGATCTTGGTAAGTTGATTACTACCAGAATTTCAGATGCAATCAAGAAGGCAGCGAGCATTGTGCTACTGCTATGTTTATTTTCATGCGGGCCAAATAAGTATTTACAAGCTTCATCAAAACCTAATCCTAAAAAAGAACATAACACAGCGAAAGTAATAACGGCAGTCTTACTCGCAGTAATAACTTACAGACCATGAGCTTAATATTTAACAGCAGACCAAATACCTACCAGGCATCAGCCATGCCTATAGTGTACAAGATGACCCGCAAAGATGTTATTACTGATTCAGTAATTGCTGCTGCGTCTAGCAGGTTTAAAGTTGTGTTGGCTGGTGTTAATCAAGCAGCAGCATACACAGCACGCATCGGCCAAACTCTGTGGCTTAAGACAGACGATGGTATCTACAATCAGATGGTGACCATCCGCTCCGCTGCGTATACAGGTAGTGATACTGAGATAACAATGGAGGAGCAAGAGTATACAGCCGATGCAGGTGCCGGATACTTTAATCTATTAACCGCTAGAGCACAATACGAGGTTGAGGTTCAGGTTTATAACGGGATTGATGACACAAAGATCGGAGTATCAATATCAACATCACCAGATCAAGAAGGTAATATAGTTATCGATGTATCAAATCCGATTCACCGTAAACTAAAAGCTCAATTGCCTGATGCTTACGTTGCACCGCTTGATATTGATCAGAATGCTTTTGTGAATTATTATATTGAATACGAAGAACAATATGTAGGTAGTATAGGTAACGTAGTTAGTGACTCAGCAAACAAACGCAATGCCATATATGCTGTCCTGCAAATAGGTGACGACGTTGCATTGACTGATTACAGTACTTCACCAGTTAAGTTTCTTAACAAGTTCACAGGTATTAAATGGCCGCGTGAAGTTCCTTTCTTTTTAAGCTTTATAGCTTTAGTGACGGATGCACGCGTAGTGCTTAAGAAATATAGGAATGGTGTACTTGATACCACAACTAACTACGATATAGCTGATGGTCTTGGTCTCTATCATTTCAAACTACCAGTTGAAGCTCAAGTGCTGGTAACAAGTGTTGAGATTAATGTCATCGATATATCAACAACCAATCCTATCAGCGAAACCATTACCATCACATATACAGAGAAATGCGATAACAGTTTGTACGCATTATGGCGCAACGAACTCGGAGGCCTATCTCAGTTTGAGTTTGCACATAACTTTATGTATAAGTATGAACTGTTCCAAGGTGGTAAGCACAAGCGCATCACGGCTGTTGCTGTTGATTTAACTCAAGCACAGTTTGAAGCACTGCAATCGATGTCATCGTACAACGATATATATCGGGTGAACATCAGAGAGTTTACTTCTGCATTAAAAGCAACACTTCGCCAAGAGGGCAGTCAGGTATATCACACTCAACCAGACGGATCATTGATTGGTGTGGTAGTTGTACCTCAGAAAGATACAGTGGAAGCTAAGTGGTCTAAAGCCGAATTCAGTATTGACTTTATTATGCCTCAGACATTTGAAAGATGAAAAACAAAAGGAACTACTTACTCTATTTGAACGACACACTGGTAGACTTATCACCAGATACTAAGATAGCCTACACTATTAAAGGTGTAGATTTTTCTAGTTTAGTTGGGCGAGCATCAAGCTATAGCAACCGTATTAAGTTACCAGATACTGATGTTAACGCAGAAGTGTTTGAGAATGCTGAGAATATAAAAGCAAACACAACAGTTCCTTATAAAAAGTTAACTGCTAAACTAATCGAAGATGGTGTTGAGACAATAAAAGATGCTTTAGCAATCATGAAAGGTTTCGACGATGGATATGACTTAGAAATCTATTCAGCTGAAGTCGATTTGTTTGATAAGCTAAAAGCTAATACACTTAACTCAACATTGAATGCAGGCAACTCTTACAGTGCTGTGGTTGATGCATCTACAATAGTTAGTATGCGCAACAGTGACATACTAGGAACACCGGTTATGGATCAAGGCTTATTGATCCCAGCTTTAGAACCAATGCCTGCAATTAATCAAGATAACTGGACAAGCAATGGGCCAGGTACAAATCCATGGACTATAGCTTATAGCTCAGGTTACATAGGAAATGCTTGTAGTCCTGGTGTAGATACAGAGTTTGCTACAACAGCGTACAAAGCATATAATAATATGCGGTATAGAATTACGTTTACAATAGAAGACACGGGTACTAATGGAAGTAGACTTGCTATCGTATTGCAGTTCACTAAGATAGGCCCAGGCACTGATGCAACAATTGTTGACTTTGATGCATCAACAGGCGGCAAGAAAACAATACAAGGTGTTATTGAATGCACCGCTGACTGTGATAATTTTCAGATAGGCTGTGTACAAGATGCAGGTGCTGGTGGCACCGCACTTTTTAGAATTTCAAATGTATCTATTGAACTCATAGGTGCATCTGAATTAAATATAACAGCTGAACGTTATATACCAGTAGTTAGCTATATGAGTTATATTATTGCTGCAATTAGCAAAGCCGGATATGTGCTTAACTACGAAGCTATGCCTAATACATTACTTGACGATATTCTGTTCAAGTTGGTTGTTCCTTTCGGAGCCGAGGCTTTACTATACCATACAGACTACTTAGAAAGGTACAGATTTAAAGCACTTGCTGCAGGTGGTCAAGTAATTAATCCACCTACGAATGGAGATGAAACTGATGTAGAGTTTACTGAAGTAATACTTAATGGACGTACGCCGTACAGCACAACAGGTGTACCATTTTACGATACTATAAGTAAGTATGTTGTTAACAGTTTATCTGGTACAGAAGTAGTACATAACCTGAGAGCTACTTTTAAAGCTAAACTAAACGTTACCACAACAAGAATTTCTGGAACCATTCACGTATTACTGTTTGCATTGGGCAAACCTGGATTAGGAAATGAAGCCACGCGAGTATCGTTTACCTCTTCTACAACTAATAATATATTTTTCAATCTTCCAATTGATTTAAAAGATTATGTACATATAAGAGTTTATGTTAGTCAAGCAATTACAGGCGCCAATGCTGGTAATCAAATAGTAATTAATAGTGGTGAGTTCTGGGTTGAGCTCGATCCTAAGCCTATTGAGACTATCAACTACCAAGCTTTGAATTGTCCTGACATCAAATGTGATGTACTCTTTAAAGACTTTGTAACACGTGCTGCGTTGCTGTTTAAAATCAATCGCGGCTCTGTGTATATCAAATCACTGCAGCAAGTTTTATCAGATTATGGTTCAGCTGTTGACTGGTCAGACAAACGCGTAGGGCCTATAAAGATTAACTACGATAACAACTCATATGCACAGGAAAATACATTTGAAGACTCAAGTGAAGAGCCTGGTTCTCTTACTGTAGCAAATGAAAACCTTGTGCCATCTCAGACTCTGTACAACTCTCCTGCATTACCTGTTGATCAGAAGTATCTGGAGGAGATTCAGCTTTCAAGCGTGCCTATCTATTCTAAAGAAACTGAAGCCACAGGTGAGTTGAGTGAAGACTATGAAGACGGTTTAAGATTACTGTTGTTGCGTGAGCCACTTAGCTCAGACCCCGTTATTAAATACGAAGGTTCAACGCAAGCATCTTATTCTGTTGCGGTGTATAACGAGGAAGTAGATAAACGAGCTAACTGGAGTTTCTTCTTAGAAACTTTTTATGGTTTAGTGCAGAACGTGATTGCTGATGGTGGTAAAGCTGGACAAGCAGAGTACGATTTAAACACTGAAGACATCGCTTCATACGATAGATTTAAGTTAGTGTACGATTCTGGTTCTTATTACATAGTGAGTGCTATATCAAAGTTTATATCTGGTGAGCTAACAAAGGTTCAACTGTTTAAAGTAAAATAACATGGCAAAGCAAGTTGTAGAGAGTGAAGTGCTCATTGACGTAGAAGTCAAAGGAGAAGACGAAGCAAACGAATCAGTTGAAGAGCTCACCCATTCGATAGGTGAGTTAACAAAAGCTAATAAGCAATTGCGTGAAGAGCGCAACAAGCTTGATCTTAAAACTGAAGAAGGCCGCAAGGTTGCCGCTAAGCTTAATGAGCAGATCGATAAGAACAATAAAGTAATTAAGGATAACTCTTCAGCACTGGAGAAGCAACGCTTTAATGTTGGTAATTATACTGGAGCTTTGGATAAACTTATTCCAGGGCTTGGTAGTACTATTCAAGGTATACAAGGAATGACCAAAGCAGCATGGGCATTTGTTGCGAATCCTATTGGTGCCATCTTAGCTGCTCTTGTTCTTGTGTTCGCTACTATCTACGCTGCTGTGCAAAGAACTACTGGTGGCTTAGATAAGTTTGAACAAGTAACAGCTGCACTGGGTGCGGCTTTAAACGTTATCATCGATAGGTTGGCGCGATTCGGTGAGGGTCTTATCAAGCTATTAAGTGGCGACGTCTCAGGTGGTCTTGATCAGATTGCCGATTCCTTCAAAGGCATAGGCGATGAGATGGAGCGTGAGATCAAAGCTGCTTATGAATTACAAATAGCTATTCAGAATTTAGAAGATGCTGAAATAAATTATGGTATAGCTGCTAAGGAAACTAATAACGAAATCAAACAACTGATATTACAATCTAAAAATAGATTGACATCAGAAGAGGAAAGGATCAAGTTATTAGATAAAGCTCTTGCTCTTGAAAGAGGTTTAGTAGAGCAGGAACTTAAAAATAAGAACGAGGCTATACGTGTTGCAGTACAACAAGCTGAACTTGATCGTAACAGCTTTGAAACAATACGTAAGAAAGGGGAATCTGAGTATGGCTATGGCAAACGGTTAATTGAGAGTGGCGAGCTGATTGATGAGAATCGTGATAAACTTGTTGAAGCTCTTGGTGCATACCAAGATGCAATAGGCGGATCCATTCAGCTACAAGAGAAGTTAGTTAACCAACAAGACACACTTGCCGATAAGTTAGCAGCACGACTTGAGAAAGAAGCAGCTGCAAATGCAAAGGCTGCAGAAGAAAGAGCAAAGCTTGAACAAGAAGAAGCGGATGCCAGGCTCATGGCTTATGAGTTTGAACTTGAACAAGAGAACCAAGCGTGGCAAAAAGCTCAGCAACAAAAAGCTGATATGCAGTTGCTCATTGATCAGGGAGTTGCTAACTTAAAAGCACGGAAGCGTGCTAAGGAATTAAAAGATAAAATCAAGGAAGACAAAGAGCAGATAGCACTCGAGAAGTTCAAAGCTGATGCAATCAACTCGATTAACTCGGGGATGTTTAGTAAGAAGCGCGGGTTAATGTTCGCTGCTAATGCGCTGTTCAAACAGAATGCAATTCAAGAAGCTGTTGCAAATGGTGAAGTAGCTGCTATAGCCGCATTCAAGTTAGGATCATCAGCGCCATTCCCTGTTGGTATAGTACTTGGGCCATTACTTGCAGCAGCAGCAGTTGCATTCACAGCATTGCACGTTGCTAACTTAACTGGATTGAATTTTAAATTTGCACGTGGTGGTAAAGCAGCTACTACTGGTGGTAAGACACACAGTGAGGGTGGTACAAAATACTATGGTGATGATGGCAATGTGGTTGAGCTTGAGCGTGGTGAAAACTGGTATGTACTTAATCGATCAGCATCAAACGAAATCAATAGACTGTCTGGATTAAACGTTAAGCATGGCGGTGTATCATTCGGAGAGATGCCTAAGAAGTATGCAGCAACAGGTGGTAGAATAGATGCTGGCACAACTGGTGGAATATCCGCCGCAGAAATAGAATCAGTAGTTAGAACCACACTACAGAACACGAAGATAGTTACTTTGGTAGAAGACATACGCAGTGGTATAGATAGAGAAGTTTCAATTGAAGACAGAGCTCAACTATTTTAAATATGACACTAGAAGAAATATATAGTAACGGCTCTATCCATTTCTTATTTAAGAAAGGATTGCTCGACTCAGCTGTGCTTGATTACTTCCGCTACTACGAGACCTATCACTCATATCGTAGCCAAGGCAAGAGGTATTCCGAAGCTGTTCTAATGACTGCCATCGACTTCAATAGGTCTGAACGGACAATTAAACGAGCTATTAAGGTACTCTCGCAGTGACAACATTGTGTCCCTAAATTGATTTATTATTAATCTAAATTGCACTATATGCTAAACACAAAAGGCTTAATTCGAAGCATCCTAACCGGTGTTTGGTTCTTGGAACCACGCGCTGCCGATGGGTATTTACTAGTGGCTTTAAAGATACTCAAAGGTGAAAAAGTTCAGGACGAGATCGAGACTCCACAAAAAGCTTATGTGGTTTCTTCTGATGGTTATGCGATTGAGTACGACGAAAATATTCCAGATACTGTCGAACATAATTCAGTGGCTATTATTCCAATGATGGGCCCGATAGTTAAGTACGATTCTTGGTGTGAGACAGGAACACAGACACGAGCACAACAACTAATTGATGCCGCCAATGATCCACGGATTGTTGGGGCGATTTGTCTTTTTGATACACCTGGCGGAGAGTCAATGGCTTGCGAGGTTATGCATAAAGCTATCAAGACTGCTCGCCAAAATATACCAGTGTATGGTGTAGTAGATGGCATGTGTGCTTCAGCTGGTATGTGGATTGCATCAGCTTGTGAAAAGATATACATGACAGGCTCAACTTCTTGGATTGGTTCTATAGGTACTTATATTTCAATAGCAGACTTCAGTGAGTACTACGCTAAAGAAGGAATCAAGGTAAGAGACATTTATGCAACTAAGTCTACAGAAAAAAATGCAGACTACCGTGATGCTCTCCAAGGTAAAGACGAGAAAATGAAAAGCAGAGTTCTTGATCCAATCAATGAGCTCTTCCTGCAGACCGTACGTAATGGCAGGCCAAACTTAGATGAAGCTAAAACCTTAACAGGTCAATTGTTTTTATCTGCGGATGGTATCAAGTATGGTTTAGCAGATGAATACGGCGATGTTAACACCGCGATAAATGACATGTTACTAAAATCCAAGAATGAAAAAGAACTTGCCAAGCTCAGCGGCAAGAAAAAACTTTCGATGCAGGAAGCATCGGACGTTCAACGGATTCTGAAATCTATGGGAATTCCCGTTCAGATTCAGATGCCCGTGGCACAAGTTCTTGAGGCCGAAGATGGTCGCAAGATTTATGTGTATGCTGAGGAGGGTGAAGACCCTGTAGGAAAGCGTTGCGTCTATGCAGACGATGCCGGTGAACCAACCGAAGAAAATGTAGAAGATGGTGACACAGTTCTTTCTGACGGAAGAATTGCAACAGTATCTACTCATGACGATGGTATGAGTTACATTGATGCTATCAGTGAAAAAGAAGGCGAGCCTGCACCGGATGAAGAAGTTCCAGCTTCTAAAACTAAAAAGCCGGTTGCTAAAGCTAAGACCAAAGCAAAAGCAAAGTCTGATGAGGACGAAGATGAAGACGAGGCATCTGACGTTGCAAGCATGCTTGAAGCTTTTGGTGAGAAGCTTTTGAATTCAGTTGATGAGAAAATCAGTGGACTGAAATCTGAAATTGGTTCTCCTGGTAATACGCCAAGGGCTACAAACGGTGGACGTGGACATACGCCTAAAGAGGAAGTACCTCAAGGTAAGCTGTCTGCTATCCAACGCAGAATGCAAGAAATAACCGAAAAAAATAAAGGTAAATAAAAATGGGAGTAACTATCAACACAAACTTCTGGGGAGATGTTGTTGAGGAGCTTATGGCATTAGCCGTGACTCACAACGAAATTGTCGAAGGCGGACACATCTTTATCTCTGATAAGATCCAGAAAAAAAGAGCGCTGAACCGCATCACGATGAGTAACATCATCCAGGCCGTTGCAGCAACGCCTACACCTCAAGGCCAGTTTACACTGGACGAGAGAGCACTCGATCCTGACGACTTCATGGTATATGTGGAGTTTGATCCAGGTGATTTCAGAGAAGCATGGGAATATCTCGCACCTAAAGGTGACTTTGTATTTACAGAGCTTACTCCGAAAGTACAAGCTGAATTACTGAGACAAGTTATTGAAGGCGCTAACGGCGTTAACGAATACATGGGTTCAGCAATTCTAATTGGTGACAAGACTTCAGGAACACCTCCTTTTGATCGCTTCAACGGTATCATCACTAAAGCAAAAGCTGATGCTGATGTTATCGATGTAACCGGTTATGCTTCTCTTGACACTTCAAACATTGCAGCTAAACTGAAGTCTATTAAAGATCAGTCTCGCGTTGCCACAAGACGTAATTCTAAGTTTAAGATGTTCACGTCTGTTGTTGATGCTGAGAAGTATGCAGAGTTTCAAAAAGCTCAAGTGAACAAAGGCGTTGACGTTACATCCGGTGGTGTGATGAAGATTGATGGTACCCCTATTATTCCTTTGGTTGGCATGCCTGAGAATACTGTGTTTGCTACAATTGCAGATTCAACTCGTGGCTCTAACATCTGGTTAGGTGTTAAAGGTATTGCAGATTACAGCACTGTTAAAGTGATGCCTGTGCAGAACAACTCCGATCTTTGGTTCTTCAAAATGAAGATGGGAGCTGATACGCAGATTAAGTTTGGTCAAGACTT
>Ga0164241_10003799_pt1 | contig 14956 bp, 13 predicted proteins | sample OricomyardsoilBY_FD_108780 | JGI IMG/M metagenome (GOLD analysis project Ga0164241, IMG submission 108780) | Backyard soil microbial communities from Emeryville, California, USA - Original compost - Back yard soil (BY) | ecosystem: Environmental > Terrestrial > Soil > Unclassified | place: USA... | reverse complement strand
GCCCATCTCGCTCGACCAGACCATCGGCGACGAGGGCGACAGCCAGCTCGGTGACTTCATCGAGGACTCCGAGGCGGTCGTCGCGGTCGACGCGGTGTCGTTCACGCTGCTGCAGGACCAGCTCCAGTCGGTGCTGGCGACGCTGTCCGAGCGCGAGGCCGGCGTCGTGCGGCTGCGCTTCGGCCTGACGGACGGCCAGCCGCGGACCCTGGACGAGATCGGTCAGGTCTACGGCGTCACGCGTGAGCGCATCCGCCAGATCGAGTCGAAGACGATGTCGAAGCTGCGCCACCCGTCGCGCTCGCAGGTGCTCCGCGACTACCTGGAATGATTTCAGCTACGAGCGAAACGCCCCGGCCCTTGGTCGGGGCGTTTCGCTTTACAATGGCTCGGTTTCGGCACGATTTCGCTTCGAGCGTAGGGCCAGCCCACCCACCACCGCGGCGATGCCGAACGCCTCCGGAATGCTCGGCACCTGCCGTAGAACGATGAGCCCGACGGCCGTCGCGGTCACGGGGAGTAACGACAAAAGCAGGGCAAACGGGGCCTGCCCGAGGCGCCTGAGCACCACCTGGTCCAGGACATATGGGACCACAGTGGACAGAACGCCCACCCCGACGCCGATAAGTAACAGTTTTGGTGATCTCCACACCGGTCCGGTGTCCCAGGCCAGCGGCACGAGCACGACCGTCGCCACCGCGAGCCCGACCGCGAGCCCGTCAACCCCGAGTCCGACGTCAGCGACGCGCTTGCCCAACACGATGTATCCCGTCCACAGCAACGCCGCTGCCAGCGCAAACAGGACGCCGAGGGTGCTGGCGGACCACTGGACGTCCACGATGAGCAGCACGCCACAGCTCACGAGCACCAGCGCCGCGATGTCCCGCACGGTGCGCGACCCGAACGCCGCGACGAGCACCGGACCGACGAACTCGAGCGCCACGGCCGTGCCGAGCGGCAACCGCGCGAGAGCCTCGTAGAACGCCACGTTCATGACGGCGGTGACCAGACCGAACAACGCGGCGAGCCAGAAAATCCGTCCCTGCCAGGCATTTCTCCCCGGTCGTCGCCAGGCGAGCAGCACGAGCGCCGCCCCGAGCTGCCGCAGCCACGCGACGCTAGCCGGACCGAGCTCGGCGAAGAGCCACACCGCGGCGGCGGCCCGAGATACATCGACACACCACCGATGACGAACAGTAGCGGTGCCGGTACGCCGCGCGCTTGTAGCACACGAGCCGCGGATTTCACAGGCCGATCCTGCATGCCGGGATGGCCACTGCGACAACTGGGTTAAATCTCGTTTTGAGCGATCTCTCATTACGGCGGGGAACACTGACGGGGGCTAAAACGTCTGGAAGAGTAGACGGCAGCGAGCACTCCCCGTGGTCGCAGCCGGAGACGGCATCGGGTTCCCCGATGCCGGGACGGAGGGAGATCTGACATGAACACCACACTCGCCCGCCCCGACCTGACCGCTGCCGACCGCTGCGACCGGTGCGGGGCAGCCGCACAGGTCCGAGCCATCCTTCCCTCCGGGGGCGAGCTGCTCTTCTGCGGGCATCACGCGCGCAAGCACAAGGAGCGGCTGCGGGAGCTGGAGGCCGACCTGCAGCAGGGGCAAGAGGCTTAGTCGGCCGTTAGGGACGTCAGGCGCGGGCGGGATCCGGGGAGGGATCCCGCCCGCGTCATATTTCGCACCAGGATGCGGCCCCCGACGCCGGTGAGGTGACGGGCACACCAGGCGGCACCGCGAGGGCGAAGCCGAGCGAGGCGACGCCAGACGAAGACGAAGGCGAAGCCGAGCCAGGTACACCGGGCACCACAACAAAGCCAAGCGCACGCGGGCAGGGCACGCGAGAGGCGCCGGCCCGAGTGCGACGCCGAGCCCACACGGCGCCAGCGCCGAGGCCAAGCCGGGCCACGAGGCGCCAGCTCGTGGGGCAAGAGGGTCGGGGCCGTCGGCGGGTCACCTGGAGGGCAGGGGCGCCGGCCCCTGCCCGCAATGCCCTGCCCTCAGGGCGACGGAGGCTCGCGGGTCAAGAGTGTCGCCGACGGCGAAAGACCAGCGCTGGGTCGGGCGCGACCTCTTGAGGCGTGAGTCGGAGCCCGTAAAATCCGCCGACGACCCCGACCCCCTCCGGCCACACGCCGACAAACCACTGGCCCCCACCAGCCCCGACCAAGATCAACCGCGGCCTCCGGCCCCCGAAATCCACGATAGTCGGGCACGCAGACATTTCCGGAGGTCGGAAGCTGTTCTGTGGATGGCTGGGTGGCTTGTGGACAACTCGCCCGGGGACCCCCGTTTTCAACGCTACCGACGCTCACCGACAGACAAGCCGTGAGCGGCTGAGAGGTCACACAGCATCGAGAACGGTCTCGAAAGCGAGCTCCGCCGCCCCGAGCAACGTGACGTCCCCACCCAGCGTCGAGGCCACGATCCGCGTCCCGCCAACGGCGCGGGACACGAGCGACCGCTGCCGCACGGCCGCCGCCACGTCGCCGATCAGTTCTGCCGGCAAAGCGGTAAAGAGATCACCGAGCACGACCAGTTCCGGCCCAAGGACGTTCACGACGTTCACCAGCCCCAGGGTGAGCCATTCGGCGAACTCGCCGAGCCGGGAGCGCATCGCGTCGTCGTCGATTGCCAGTGAGCGCAGTTCCGCCACGACCGCCCCTCGGGGGGAGCCGACGCGCAGGCCGAGGGCACGACACAGGGCCGGCTCGCCGACCTCGGTCTCCCAGCAGCCCTGGCTGCCGCAGTAACACGACCGGCCGCCGGGGTGGACGACCATGTGCCCGAGCTCCCCCAGGTACCCGGCCGTGCCGCGCAGGGCCGAGCCGTCGGAGATCACGCCGCCGCCGACGCCCACGTCGGCCGACACGTAGACCGCGTCGGCCGAGCCGCGGGCGGTGCCGCGGAGGTGCTCGGCCAACGCACCGAGCTCCGCGTCGTTGCCGACCATGATCGGGACCTCGAACACCGAGCCGAGGCGCTCGCCCAGCGGCACGTTCGTCCAGTGCAGGTTCGGCGCCTCGTGCACCAGGCCGTCCGAGCGCCGGACGACGCCGGGGACCGACACGCCCGCCGCCACCATGCGCACGCCGAGGTCGGCCGCCAGGACCTGCGTCGAGTCGATCACGTGGCCGATGACCTCGTCCGGCTCGCGGGTGCGCACGCGCAGGTTCCAGCTGTTGCGGCCGAGGATCTCTCCGCCGAGGCCGACCAGCGCGACCGCCACCTGCTCGACGCGGATGTCCACGGCCAGCACGACCGCGGCATGCGGATGCGGCAGCACGAGCAACGACGGCCGGCCGGCGCCGGTGCGCTGCCGCGGCACCCGTTCGGAGACGATGCCGGTCTCGGCGAGCCCGTCCACCAGGGCCTTGATCGTGCTGCGGTTGAGCCCGAGCTCCGCCGCGAGCGACGCCCTGGTGCACGGGCCGTCGATGTGCAACCTGCGTAGGAGGACCGTGCGGTTGTGCCGGCGCACCTCGTCGGGCCGCGCGCCCAGGCTGGGCGTCCCCGTAGGTGTGCTCGTCAAACCCCTCGCTCCTGTCCCCTCAATCAATCAGCGACCGCGGCCCTCCGCCTGGACAGCGCGTCGACCGTGGCCGCGAGCAGCAACACCACGCCGGTCACGATGTTGACGATCGCGGCGGGCTGGCGCAGGAGCCCCAGGCCGTTCTCGACGACCGCGAGCACCAGGCCACCGATGACCGCATGGGACACCTTGCCCTTGCCGCCGAACAGGGATGTCCCGCCGATGACCGCGGCACCGACCGCGAACAGCAGCGTGTTCAGCCCACCCGCCTGGGGGTCGACCGACCCCGCCTTGGACGAGTACACGATCGCGCCGATCGCGGCCGCGCACGCCGAGACCACGAAGACGCTCGCCCTGATCTTGCTCACGTTGATGCCGGCTCGGCGGGCCGCCTCGGAGTTGCCGCCGACAGCATAGATATGCCGGCCGTAGCGGGTTCGGGTGAGCACGTAGGTGCCGATCACGAGCAGCACCAGGATGATCGGCACGACGTACGGCACGCCCTGGATCGTCACCAGGTCCGGGTTCGGCGAGCGGTTCAGCGTCAGCAGCCAGGTCACGACGATCGCGAGCACCGCGACGGCGATGACCTTCGCCAGCACGATGGGCGTCGGCTGGGTGACGAGTCCCTTGCGCAGCCGGGAGAAGTGCTCGCCCAGCACGACGAGCGCGTACCCGCCTGCCGCGATGATGCACAGCACCCAGCTGCCGAACACCGAAAGGCTGCCGTTGGCGACGTTGAACAGGACCGTCGACGTGCGGATGCCGAACACGCCGCCCTCACCGATGAGCTGCAGGATCACGCCCTGCCAGGTGATGAACAGCGCCAGCGTCACGACGAACGACGGCATACCGATCTTGGACACCATGAAGCCGGTGATGGAGCCGATCGCGGCACCGACGCAGACGGCGAGGATCATCTCGAGCCAGGCGTTCGGCGCGACGCCGAGCATCGACATCGCCACCGCGATGAGGCTGAGCACGGCGCCGGCCCAGATCCGCATCAGCAGCGCGAGCCCGGCGGCGACCAGCAGGCCGATGATGAACACGTAGAACACCGTGCTGCCCATGCCACCGAGCAGGTTGCCCGACCGCACGTAGTGCATGGCCATGACCGCCGCGCACACGCCGGACAGCGTGCCGGCGGACAGGTCGATCTCGCCCAGCAGCAGGACGAAGACCAGGCCCATGGCGATGATCATCTTGCCGGCGCCCTGGGCGACCAGGTTCGCCGTGTTGTTCAGCGTGAAGAAGTTGTCGGACAGCACCGAGAACACGATCACCAGCACGGCGAGGCCTAGCAACGCCGGCAGTGAGCCGAGCTCACCACCGCGCAACCGGGCGAAGTAGTCGCGGATCGCCTCGCCGCTGGACTGGGACGTGGTGTCGATGCCGAAGTCCGAGATCGCGCCGCTGTTGGACGCCGTGTCTGACTTGGCCGGAGATTCCGTCATGAGAAGGGGTCCTCGGGTGAGAGATCAGAGAGTGACTTGCTCGGGCCGGGCGAGGCCGAGCTCACCGGAACGGCCGGCCGTGATCAGCTCCACGACCTGGCTGTGCGTCGTCTCCTTCGCCGGCAGGTCGGCGACCAGCCTGCCCAGGTACAGCGTCGAGATGCGGTCGGCGACCTCGAAGACGTCGGCCATGTTGTGGCTGATCAGCACGACGCCGAGGCCCTGCTCGGCGAGGCGGCGGACCAGGTCGAGCACCTGCCGCGTCTGCGCGACGCCGAGCGCGGCGGTCGGCTCGTCCAGCAGCACGACCTTGCTGTCCCACAGCACGGACTTGGCGATCGCCACGGTCTGGCGCTGCCCGCCGGAGAGGGACTTGACGAGCGTGCGGACCGACTTGACCGTGCGCACCGAGAGCGAGGCGAGCGTCTCCCGGGCGGCCTTCTCCATGCTGGCCTCGTCCATCAGCCAGCGGCTGCCACGTTCCCGGCCGAGGAACATGTTCTGCACGACGTCGAGGTTGTCGGCGAGTGCGAGGTCCTGGTACACGACCTCGATGCCGAGGTCGGCCGCGTCCTTCGGGCTGTGGATCGTGACGCCCTTGCCGCGGAAGAGGACCTGGCCGGAGTCCATGGGGTAGATGCCGGAGACGCACTTGATCAGCGTCGACTTGCCGGCGCCGTTGTCGCCGACGAGGGCGGTGACCTCGCCGGCCCGGACCGTGAAGTCCACGTCGTGCAGCACGTGGACCGGCCCGAAGCTCTTGTTGATCCCGATCAGCTCGAGAAGGGGCTCACTCACGAATTTTCCTCCTCACTCCCGGGAAGGCCGCGCCCGCCGAACCGGCCGGGCGCGGCCTCCCAGGTGTCCTAACTCAGGAGATGCCGAGCTCGGTGCAGACGGTCGCCAGGGTGCCGGTGCAGATCTCGTCGGCCTTCACGTAACCCTCGTCGATGACCCGCTTGACCTCGTTCTTGGTGATCAGGAACGGCTCGGACAGCACGGACTTGACCTTGCGGTTGCCCTCGGGGTCGTCGCTCGTGTCCGTCGCGATCTTGTCCGCGGCGTCCTTGTCACCGGCGGCCAGCGCCTTGGCGAGCTTGGCGGTCGCCTCGGCCTCTTGCTTGATCGGCTTGAACACCGTCATGTACTGGTCGCCGGCGAGGATCGCCTTGAGACCGTCGGCGGTGGCGTCCTGGCCGGTCACCGGGACCTTGCCGTTCAGGCCGTTCTTCTTGAGCACGGTGATGACCGCGCCGGCCAGACCGTCGTTGGCCGCCACGACGCCGTCGACCTTGCCGCCGTTCGAGGTGAGGATCTGCTCGAAGACGGTGCCGCCCTTCTGGTTGTCCCAGTTGTCGATCGGCTGGGACTGGACCAGCTTGAGCGTGCCGTTGTCGTACAGCGGCTTGAGGACCTTCTCCTGGCCTTCGTGGAACAGCGTCGCGTTGTTGTCCGTCGGCGCGCCCTCGATCTCGATGACCTGCGCGCCCTTCTTGCTCTTCAGTGCGTCGGCAAGACCCTGGCCCTGCAGCTCGCCGACCTTCACGTTGTCGAACGACACGTAGTAGTCGGAGCTGCCGCCCAGGTTCAGGCGGTCGTAGTCGATGGTCGGGATGCCCTGGGCATTGGCCTTCTGTGCGACCGTGCCACCGATCTCACTGTTGATGGCGGCGATGATCAGGACCTTGACGCCGTCGTTGATCATGCCGTCGGCGAGCGTGCTGAACTTCTGCACGTCACCCTGCGCGTTCTGGATGTCCGGGTCGAGACCCTCTGCCTTCAGGGCGGCCTCGAGCATCGGCTTGTCGAAGCCCTCCCAGCGCGCGGAAGTAGCGGTCTCCGGGAGGATCACCCCGACCGGGATGCCGCCCGAGGACTGGTCGGCGGAGCTGTCGCCCCCGCCACTGCCGCCGCCCGAGTCATCCGAATTGGCTCCGCACGCCGACAGGGCGAGGGTCAGACCCATGCCCGCGGCGAGAAGAGCAAGCCTTGTACTGCGCATTCAACGGTCCCTTCACAGTCCTCAGGGCGAAATGTTGCGGTGCACAACATATGCCCGGACGGGCAGTGATGGAAGCCACGAACGGGCATTTTGCGCCTCGTGTTCGACACAGTTTGGCAACGAACCGGCCATCTGCCTGCAAACCGGCCCCCGACCGCTACCAGGAACGCAGCGTAGCGATCCGTTCCTCGAGTTGCTCGGCGGAAGCCATGGCCGTGGGCGGCCCCGCGCATACTCTCCGTAGCTCGCTGTGAATCATTCCGTGCGGCTTTTTCGTTCTATGGTGGTACATCGCGACCAGGGTGTTGAGTTCCTTACGCAGCGCGGTCAACCGTTCGGCAACCGTCTGCGACCGCGGGGCCGCGACCTCCGGCTGCTGCTCCTTTGCCCGCCGTGAACGCTCCGTGAGCTGGTTGTCCTGCCGCTGCCGCAGCAGCGCACGCACCTGTTCGGGCTCGAGCAGCCCGGGCAGGCCGAGGTACTCCTGCTCCTCCGCCGACCCCGCGATCGCCGCCGTGCCGAACGACGAGCCGTCGTAGATCACCTGATCGAGTTCGGCCGATGCCGACAAAGAGGTGAACGCCTTTTCTTCTTCACCGGGCTCGTCCTTGAGCCGGTTCGCGTCCATCAGCAGCTCGTCGTCCCAGCCGTCCTTCTCCCGGTCCGGCTTGCCGAGCACGTGGTCGCGCTGCGCCTCGAGCTGGCTCGCGAGCTCCAGGAGCACCGGCACGCTCGGCAGGAACACGCTCGCGGTCTCCCCGGGACGCCGCGCGCGGACGAAGCGGCCGACCGCCTGGGCGAAGAACAGCGGCGTCGACGCGCTGGTCGCGTACACGCCGACGGCCAGCCGGGGCACGTCGACGCCCTCGCTGACCATCCGCACGGCGACCAGCCAGCGGTCGTCGGATTCGGCGAACTCCGCGATCCGGCTGGAGGCCTTCGGGTCGTCGGAGAGCACGATCACCGGCTCGGCGCCGGTCGTGCGGGTGAGGATCTTGGCGTAGGCGCGCGCCGACTCCTGGTCGGACGCGATCACCAGCCCACCCGCGTCCGGCACGTGCTGGCGCAGCTGTTGGAGCCGCAGGTCGGCGGCGCCGAGCACGGCCGGGATCCACTCGCCGAGCGGGTCGAGCGCGGTGCGCCAGGCGCGGGCGGTCTGCTCGGCGGTCATCGGCTCGCCCAGCCGGGCGGTGAACTCCTCGCCCGCGCTGGTGCGCCAGCTCGCCTCGCCGGAGTACGCCAGGAAGATCACCGGCCGGACCACGCCGTCGGCGAGCGCGTCGGCGTAGCCGTAGGTGTGGTCGGCCCGGCTGCGCAGGAAGCCGCTGCCGTCCGGCTCGTAGGCGACGAACGGGATCTGCGAGTCGTCGCTGCGGAACGGGGTCCCGGTCAGCGCGAGGCGGCGCACCGCCGGGGTGAATGCCTCGCGGATCGCGTCGCCCCAGGACTTCGCGTCGCCGCCGTGGTGGATCTCGTCGAGGATGACCAGCGTCTTGCGGTTCTCGGTGCGCACCCGGTGCAGCATCGGGTGCGCGGCCACCTGGGCGTAGGTGACGGCGACGCCGCGGTAGTCGCTGGAGGTGGCGCCCGCGCCGTTGCGGAAGTTCGGGTCGATCGGGATGCCCGCGGCGGCGGCCGCGCCCGCCCACTGGTGCTTGAGGTGCTCGGTCGGCGTGACGATCGTGACGTGCTCGACGATCCGGTCGGCCAGCAGCTCCGCGGCGACCCGCAGGCCGAACACCGTCTTGCCGGCGCCCGGCGTGGCCACCGCGAGGAAGTCCTTCGGACCGCCTGCCAGGTACTTCGTGATCGCCCGCCGCTGCCAAGCACGCAGCGTCCTGGCAGTGGTCGTTCCCTGCACGATCGGCTCGGCCGTCACCAAACTCCCCCTGCACGCAACTTCCCGGGCACAGCAAAGCCCTCAAGCGACATCATTGAGGGCGAGGCCCGACTGTACCTCCGGGCGCGGGCCGGTGCGCGAGGCGACACGGCTCGACGTCGTTGACCGGCCGGGCCGAGCCATTCCCGCCCCGATGGACCATGCTTGACCACGAGATGAGCCCACAGCCACAGCACCCGACTCGCAACGCTGCGCAGCGCACCGGCGCCATGCTGCGGCGCGGGCCGCTGCGGCTGGTCAAGCGCACGATGGCCAAGGCGTGGGACGGGAACCTGTTCTCCGAGGCGGCCGAGGCGGCGTTCTGGCAGGTGCTGTCGCTGCCGCCGCTGCTGCTGGGGTTACTGGGCAGCCTCGGCTACGTCGCGCAGTGGTTCGGCCAGGACGTCATCGACTCGGTACACGCCTCGATCATCGAGTGGTCGCACACCGCGTTCAGCAGCAACGTCGTCGACGACATCATCCAGCCGACCGTGGACGACATCCTGCGCCACGGCCGCGGCGAGATCCTGACCGTCGGCTTCCTGCTGTCCCTGTGGGCGGGCTCGTCGGCCATGTCGTCGTTCGTCGACGCGATCACCGTGGCCCACGACCAGTACGGCGTGCGCAACGAGGTGTGGCAGCGGATCTTCGCGCTGCTGCTCTACCTGGCCGCGCTCGTGCTGCTGATCATCGGCCTGCCGATCCTCGCGCTCGGCCCGGACCTGCTGCCGAAGCTCTTCCCGGTCGCCTGGCGAAACGAGATCACGTACTGGGTGGACGCGTTCTACTACCCGGTGATCGCTGTGCTCCTCGTGCTGGCGCTCGCCACGCTGTACAAGCTGGCCCTGCCGCGCAAGCTGCCGTGGCACCGGGGGCTGCCGGGCGCGGTGCTCGCGATGATCGTGTTCCTGCTGTCGTCGATCGGGCTGCGGCTCTACATCTCGTGGATCACGACCACCGGCTACACCTACGGCGCGCTGGCCACGCCGATCGCGTTCCTGCTGTTCGCGTTCTTCATCGGGCTGGCGATCGTGATCGGGTCCTACTTCAACGCGGCCATCCAGGAGATGTGGCCGGCCAGGATGACGCGGCGGCAGCGCCGCAAGTGGCGGCGCCTGGAGATGGCCAAGGTGACCGTTCCTCCGGCCACCGCGAAGCCGGTCGCGAAACCGCCCGCGAAGCCGGAGCCGACCAGGAAACCGGAGGCGACCGGGAAACCGCCGGAGGCCCCGGAGCCGAGCCCGAACGGCGAGGCGCGCCAGCGCAGCACGCCCCGGTCGAACGGCACTTGAGCCGGAGAGCTACTCGCCGCCGGGGGGCAGGCCCTCGTAGATCCGCTTGCACTCCGGGCACACCGGCGAACCCGGCTTGGGCGACCGCGTCACCGGGAAGACCTCGCCGCACAGGGCGACCACCACCGAGCCCGTGACGGCGCTCTCGGCGATCTTGTCCTTGCGGACGTAGTGGAACATCTTCGGGGTGTCGTCACCCGTGGTGTCGGTGCCTTCCGGCCTGGTGTCGACTTCGGGCAGCGTTTGCGTACTCACGGGCTCAATGATGCCCGAAAAGACGCCACGCCCGATCGGGTGCTGGCAGGATCGCCGCATGTTCCAGAAGGTGATGGCCAGTTTCGGCCAGGGCGGCGCCACCGTCGACGCCCGCATTCTCGATCGAAACGTGCGCCCCGGCGGCACGTTGCACGGTGAGGTGCTCCTCGCCGGCGGTCAGGTCGACCAGGAGGTCGAGTCGCTCGCGGTCACGCTACTGGCCAGGGTGGAGCAGGAGGACACGAACGGCGACGGCCCGAAGGTGGTCGACCTGCCGTTCCAGAACGTGCAGCTCGCCGGCAAGGAGCTGGTCCGCGCGGGCGCCCAGATCAAGGTCCCCTTCGAGGTCACCATGCCGTGGGAGACGCCCATCACCACGGTGTTCGGCAAGTACCTGACCGGCATGGCCGTCGGCCTGCAGACGAACCTGAACCTGTCCCGCACGGTCGTCGACCCGCAGGACGTCGACGCGATCCCGATCGAGCCGGTGCCCGCCCAGCACCGGATCCTCGACGCGATGAGCAGGCTCGGCTTCCAGTTCCGCTCCGCCAACCTGAACAAGGAGCGGCTGGACGGCGCCGACCAGCAGCTCCCGTTCTTCCAGGAGATCAACTTCGCGCCGTCGCAGAACCTGGCGAACGTCTTCAACGAGGTCTCCGTCACCTTCCTCGCCCGGCCGCGGGACGTGCAGGTCGTGCTGGACGTCAACAAGCGGGTGCGGGTGCTCAAGGGTGGCGGCCTCGGCGGCCGCGGGCAGTCCATGCTCGGCATGTTCGTCGTCGAGTACGCCGCGCTCGGCCGGACGCACTGGGAGCAGCAGATCGAGGGCTGGCTGCGCGAGGTCGCGAAGCAGCGGGGGATCTTCGACTAGCCGGAAAGAAGGTCGGGGTCATGGTCGAGCCCGTCGCGTCCCGTCCGCACATGCCCGGGTACGGCACGCTGCCGCCCGGCGAGGGCACCGGCCTGCTCCCGTGGACGTGGGCGCTGGCGCGGCTGCAGGAGAGCCATGACTTCTGGATCGCGACGGTGTGGCCGGACGGCCGGCCACACCTGTCGCCGGTCTGGGCGGTGTGGGACGACGGCGCGCTGTGGTTCTCCGCGAGCCCCTGCTCGCGCAAGATGCGCAACATCCGGGCCGGCTCCCCGGTCTCGATGTCCACAGAGGACCCCGAGAACCCCGTGGTGCTCGACGGAACCGTCGAGCTGGTCACCGAGTCCGACCGGCTGATCCGGTTCGTCGCCGTGATCAACGTGAAGTACCGGACGGAGTACCCGGTCGAGTTCTTCACCCCCGATCAGGCGGCGGTGGGCCGGGTCCGGCCCGACCGCGCGGTCGGGCTGATGTCGAGCGACTTCGAGGGCTCGCCGACCCGCTGGACCTTCCCGGCGGGCTGACCAGCCCTATCCTCGCTGGCAGCAGGCGGAAGGAGCGGAGCCGTGGTGGTGCTCATCGTGGTGGTCGCGGTGCTGGTGGTGCTCGCGGTCGCGCTGGTGATCATGTACAACTCGCTGGTGCGCGCGCGGCACGCGTGGCAGAACGCGTACGCGCAGATCGACGTGCAGCTGACCCGGCGGCACGACCTGATCCCGAACCTGGTGGAGACGGTCAAGGCGTACATGCGCCACGAGCAGCAGACGCTCACCGCGGTGACCTCGGCGCGCACCGCCGCGATCCAGGCGCGGACGGCTGCCACCCCGGGCGACCCGGCGGCGATGGCGGCGCTGTCCGGCGCGGAGAACGCGCTGACCGGCAGCCTCGGGCGGCTCTTCGTGGTCGGCGAGAACTACCCGCAGCTCAAGGCCGACCAGAACATGCGCCAGCTGTCCGAGGAGCTGACCTCGGCCGAGAACCGGGTGGCGTTCGCGCGGCAGGCCTACAACGACGCGGTCATGGTCTACCGCAACAAGCAGGACACGTTCCCCTCGAACCTCGTCGCGTCGATGTTCTCCTTCCCCGCGGCCGCCTACCTCGAGCTCGACGAGCCGCACAAGCGGGAGGCGCCGCGGATCTCGCTGGACTACGGCAACGGAACCGGCGACGGAACCGGCGAATGAACTTCTTCCAGCGCCAGCACGACGTCCGCAAGGCCTCCCGGCGCTTCGTCGTGCTCTTCGCGGCCGCCGTGCTGGCGATCGTGGCCGTGGTCGACGTGGTCGCGGTGGTCGCGTTCGGCGCCGCGAAGCAGCCCATGGAGGACGTCTTCACGCTGCTGATCTGGGTCAGCGCGCTGATGATCGTCGCCATCGGGCTGACCTCGTTCGTGCGCACGCGGCTGCTGCGTAACGGAGGCGGCGGCAAGGTCGCCCGCCAGCTCGGCGGCGTGCTCGTACCGCCGGACACCCCGGACCCGCGGCTGCGCAGGCTGTACAACGTGGTCGAGGAGATGGCGATCGCGGCCGGCGTGAACGTGCCCGAGGTGTACGTGCTGCCGCAGGAGTCGCAGATCAACGCGTTCGCGGCCGGCTTCTCCCCCGCCGACGCGGCGATCGCGGTCACCCACGGCGCGCTGGAGCGGCTCAACCGCGACGAGCTGCAGGGCGTGATCGCGCACGAGTTCAGCCACGTCGTGAACGGCGACATGCGGCTCAACATCCGGCTGATGGGGACGCTGTTCGGCATCCTCGTGCTGGCCATCATCGGCCGCATCCTGTTCAGCATCCGCGGCGGCGGGCGCAACCCGCTGCCACTGGTCGGGCTGGCGCTGCTGATCGTCGGCTACGTCGGGGTCTTCTTCGGCCGGATGATCAAGGCGGCGGTGTCCCGGCAGCGGGAGTACCTGGCGGACGCGTCGGCCGTGCAGTACACCCGGCAGACCGCGGGGCTCGCGGGTGCGCTGAAGAAGATCGGCGGGCTGGGCTCGCGGCTGCAGGGCGACCGCGCCGAGGACGTCAGCCACATGCTCTTCGGCGAGGGGTTCCTGTTCTCCTCGCTGTTCGCCACGCATCCGCCGCTGGTCAAGCGGATCCAGACGCTGGAGCCGACGTTCGACCAGGGCCAGCTGGAGGCGCTGTCCCAGCAGTGGGCCCGCACCCCGCCGCACGGCCTGGCCGAGGACGCGGCGCTGGGCCTCGCGCCACGAGGGTCGCTGCCCGAGCCGGGCGCCCGGATCCCGGTGCGGCCGGACGACGTCGTCGCGTCCGTCGGCGCGGTGGACCGGCCGGCCGGGGAGCTCCTGCACGCCATCCCCGCCCCGCTGCTCGACCGCGCGCGGCGCCCGGACGCCGTGCTGCCGCTGGTGTTCGGCCTGCTGCTGGCCCGGGACGAGGCGACCAGGGCGAACCAGCACGGGATCCTCACCGCCCGCTACGGCCGCGACCTCGCCGACACCGCGGTCGCCGAGGCGAGCGAGCTGACCGCGCTGCACCCGTTGCTGCGGCTGCCGCTCGCCGAGGTCGCCTTTCCCGCACTGCGCCACCGCCCCCGGCCCGCGCAGGAAGCCGTCCTGGCCGCCATGCACGCGGTGATCGGGGCGGACGGCCACATCGAGGTGTTCGAGTACTGCCTGTCCCGCCTGCTGCACCGCGAGCTGTACGAGTCGATGCACCGCACCACCCCGTGGGCGCAGCGCCGGGCGCCGAAGGAGGTCACCGACCGCGCCGTGGCGTCTCTGCTGGCGGTGCTCGCCCAGGCAGGCTCGGCCGACGCGCGCGCGGCCTACGGCGCCGGGCTCGCGCAGGTGATCCCGGGCGCGGCGCTCCCGTACGACCCGCCGGCCGACGGTCCGGTCGGGCTCGAGCGGGTCTGGCCGGTGCTGGACGCGCTGGCGTTGCCGGAGAAGCAGTTCCTCGTCGCCGGCATGGTCACGGTCATCGGGCACAATGGGGTGATGACGGTGTCGGAGATCGAGCTTTTGCGTACGGTGTGCGCGGTGCTGCACTGCCCGCTGCCGCCGCTGGCGCACGCCCGCCCGGAGCAGGTCGTGCCGGATCCCGGTCCCCAACCGTGAACGGACTCGAGGACAACATGCGGGTTGCCGAACAGGTGGCGGACGCCATCGACGGCGGCGCCGCCGTCGTGGCCCTGGAGAGCACGCTGCTCGCCCACGGGCTGCCGCCGGGCCGCAACCGCGCGGTGGCCGACGCGGTCGAGGACGCCGTGCGGGCCGCGGGTGCGGTGCCGGCGACGATCGCGGTGCTCGACGGCCGGCTGTGCGTCGGGCTCGAAGCCAAGGAGCTGGACCGGGTGTGCGACCCGGATGCCGAGCTCGCGAAGTTGTCCGCCCGCGATCTCGGCCCGGCGATCGCGCTGCGCCGCGACGGCGCCACCACGATCGCCTCGACGGCCCTGCTCGCGCACGCCGCGGGCATCGCGGTGTTCGGCACCGGCGGGCTCGGCGGCGTGCACCTGCCGCTGCCCGGCAAGACGTCGTCGTGGGACGTGTCGGCCGACCTGGACGTGCTGGGCTCGACGCCGGTCGCGGTGGTGTGCTCAGGCGTGAAGTCGGTGCTGGACATCGCGGCGACCATCGAGGTGCTGGAGACCCGCTCGGTGCCCGTGCTGGCCTACCGGACCGACTACTTCCCGGCGT
>Ga0164241_10003798_pt1 | contig 14956 bp, 14 predicted proteins | sample OricomyardsoilBY_FD_108780 | JGI IMG/M metagenome (GOLD analysis project Ga0164241, IMG submission 108780) | Backyard soil microbial communities from Emeryville, California, USA - Original compost - Back yard soil (BY) | ecosystem: Environmental > Terrestrial > Soil > Unclassified | place: USA... | reverse complement strand
TGTCGCGTGAACGCGCGCGGACGACTCGGAAGGCACCTTGCATGACCCAGAACAGCCTGATCAGCCCGACCATTGATGACCCGGACGGCGTGGTCGCCGACGCGGCCATCGACCCGGACGACGCCGCGCGATCACACCCGCTGGCCGCGGACGCCCCCGTCCGCCCGGAATCCCCCACCTTCGCCGAGTTCGACGTCGACGAGCGGATCGTCCGGGTGCTGGCCGAGGCCGGCATCGAGCACACCTTCGCGATCCAGGCGCTGACCCTGCCCATCGCGCTCACCGGATCCGACCTGATCGGCCAGGCCCGCACCGGCATGGGCAAGACCCTGGGCTTCGGCGTCCCCCTGCTGCAGCGGCTGGCCCACGACAAGGCCGTCTCCCCCGACGCCAATGGCAAGCTGCCGGCCGGTCGCGCACCCCGTGCGGTGGTCATGGTGCCCACCCGCGAGCTGTGCGTGCAGGTCACCCGGGACCTGCATCAGATCGGCCGGGCACTGGGGCTGGCGGTGACGGCGGTGTACGGCGGTCGCGCGTACGAGCCGCAGATCAAGGCACTGCAGTCGGGCGTCGACCTGGTGGTCGGCACCCCGGGCCGGCTGCTCGACCTGGCCAAGTCCGGGCACCTGGTGCTCGGCGGGGTCAGGATGCTGGTGCTGGACGAGGCCGACGAAATGCTCGACCTGGGCTTCCTGCCGGACATGGAGAAGGTGCTCGACCTGGTCCCGGCGGCCAAGCAGACCCTACTGTTCTCCGCCACCATGCCCGGCCCGATCCTCACGCTGGCCCGGACGTTCATGTCCCGCCCGACCCACATCCGGGCCGAGGCCGCCGCCGAGGGCGCCATGCACAGCTCCACCCGGCAGCTGGTCTACCGCGCCCACGCGCTGGACAAGGTCGAGATGCTCGCCCGGGTCCTGCAGGCCCGCGACCGCGGCCTGACCATGGTGTTCACCCGGACCAAGCGGACCGCCGCTAAGGTCGCGGAGGAACTCGAGGAACGCGGTTTCGCCGCGGCCGCCGTGCACGGCGACCTGGGGCAGGGCGCCCGGGAGCAGGCGCTGCGGGCGTTCCGCTCCGGCAAGGTCGACGTGCTGGTCGCCACCGACGTCGCCGCCCGCGGCATCGACGTGGACGACGTCACGCACGTGATCAACTTCCAGTGCCCCGAAGAGGAGAAGACCTACGTCCACCGGATCGGCCGCACCGGCCGGGCCGGCAAGACCGGCACCGCCGTCTCCTTCATCGACTGGGACGACGTACCGCGCTGGCAGCTGATCAACCAGGCCCTCGGACTGGACTTCAACGATCCGAACGAGACCTATTCCACGTCCGCGCATCTGTTCGCTGATCTGGACATCCCCGAGGGCATCACCGGCGAGCTGCCGCACGCGGCGCGGACCCGCGCCGGGCTGGACGCCGAGCAGGTGGAGGACCTCGGCGAGACCGGCGGCAAGCGCCGCGGCGCCGGTCGGAGCCGGAAGACGGCCGGGCACGATGCCGTCTCCGCCGTCGACTTCGATACCGCGGCAACGTCGGGCGGCCGGCGCCGGCAGCGCACTCGCGGGGCGCGGTCGACCGCCAACGCCGGCCATGTCGCGACGGACACCTCGACCGACCTACCCGCGGACGGTGCCGTCGGCGAATCCGTGCCCGCCGCGCGACGGCGCCGCCCGCGCCGGCGCACCCGCAGCGGGCTTCCCGTCACCGAGGCCCCGCAGGCCGTCTGACCCTACTCACCTCGGGTTCCGTCGGAAGAAGAGTGCGGCCGGTCACGCTTTTCTTCCGATGACATCGACGGCACCGGCAAAGTCGGCGGTGTCGGCGACGCCGCCACCGAGCAGAGATCCCTGCGCTCACCGGAACCTCGTGGGTCGCCCCGTAGGCTCGTCGCCGTGACGATGAGCCGGGCCCGCCGACGACGCATCGACCGGGTCGTCGCCGGGGGCATCGCCCTGGTCGTGCTGGCGGTGGCCGCCGTCATCTACCTGACCAGCGACGTCCGGGCGACGACCGGCGTCACCGGGCCCGAACTCCCGGCGCCGGCCGCGCCGGAGTCGATCCCCTCCACCCTGACCCAGAAGTGGACCCTGCCCACCGATCCAACGGTCGGCGCGGTCGCGTCCCCGTACGGGGTCGTGGTCACCGCCCAGGGCACAGCGGCGGTGGCCCACGACGCGGTCACCGGCGAACGCCGGTGGTCCTACGACCGGGGTGACGAGCAGCTGTGCGCCATCGGTTCGGGTGACACCGACGCACCGGGCGTCACCGTCCGGGGCAAGGTGCGCGGGGTCATGGTGGTGTCGAACAAGAACGGCTACTGCTCGCAGATGATGCTGCTCGACCCGGTGACCGGGGACCGGCACTACTACCGGACCAGCCCGAACCAGGCCGGCGGCGCCCTGGTTTTCGGCGGGCCGTACGCCGGATGGCTCGGCCCGTCCCTGGTCGAACTGTGGCGTGACGATCTGGTCCGCACCATCCAATACGGCGACCTGCCCGCCCCGCCGAAGCCCAACGCGACGCACACCGGCTGCAGCTTCACCGACATGATCATCGACGACCAGCAGTTCGCCACCGTCGAGCACTGCGCGGCCGACGCAGACGCGGCCGGGGACACCGCCCGGGTGGTGCTCAACTGGACCACCCCGGATTCGGCACCGGACAAGCCGGACGACCAGGATGTGTTCAAGCACGCCGCGCGGGCCGAGATCGACACCGGCTCGTCGGCGGCCCGGCTGGTGGGGATCACCGCCGATCGGGTGGCCGTCCTGGTCGCCGACCCCGAGCCGGCGGTCGTCCTGTACGACACGGCCGGCGCCGAGGTCGGCCGCACCCCGGTCGACGTGCCGGCCCAGGCGATCGTGGCGGCCGACCGGCTGACCGAAGCCGGTGGCACCACGCCGACGCCGTCGGTCCGCGACGGCGGGCTGCGCCTGTCCGTGGTCGGCGAGTCGCTCATCGCCGTGGACCAGCAGTCGGCGACGGTGACGAGCAACCCGACCCCGACAACGACCGCTGACCTGGCCGCGACCGCAGAGCCGCCGACCCCTGGGGTTCTGGCCTCCGATCTCCCCGGCTCCGACTCCGGCGCCGTCACCGAACAGATCCAGGACCTGTCCGTGGCCTGGACCCGGTCGGGTGTGCTCGGGTTGCCCGCCCCGGTCGGCGAGCAGGTACTGCTGCCTGTCACCGGTGGGTTGGCCGCCGTGGCGTCGGCCAATGGCAATCCGGGCATCGTGCCGGCCGTCGTCGCCGTCGACCGCGGCGGCTACACCGGACGGGTCGACGTCACCGCGGTCGGTTCGATGATCATCGAAACGCGCGGCGACCAGGTGGTCGGACTCGGCTGATCGGCGCACCGGTCGGAAGCGTCGAGCCGGCGGGGAACATCCGGTCGCGCCGGGCAACCGGAACTTCCCCAGGCATCAGGAGCAGGCCGACCCGGTGCGCGGCCCCGGGTCCGTCGGCCGCAGAGGCGTCCTGGATCACCCGCCAGGGCCGACCGGCTCGGTGATCCCGTTGGTCGACTCGATGATCCGGGCCAGGACCTCCGGATCGGTGGTCTCCTGACCGAGCCGCAGCACCTTGTTGGTGCCGTGATAGTCCGAGGAGCCGGTGGTCAGCAGGCCCAGCCGGTCGGCGATCGCGCGCAGCTCGACCCGATCGGCCACGTCGTGGTCGGGATGGTCGACCTCGAGCCCACCCAGGCCGAGCCCGGCGAGCTCGGCAAGGTACTCCTGCGTCAGCGCCCGCCGCTCCCCCCGGGCCCGGGGGTGGGCGATGACGCTGACCCCGCCGGCCGCGGTGATCATGCCGATCGCGGTAGGCAGGTCGGTGTCGGCCTTGGGCACGTAGTACGGCCCGCGGCCGGACAGATGCAGCGCGAACGCCTGGTCCACCGACTCCACCACGCCCGCCTCGACCAGCGTCCGGCCGATGTGCGGGCGGCCCACCGGTGCCCCGTCGGCGATCTCCAGCACCCGCTCGGCGGTGATCGGCACCCCGGCCGCCACCATCTTCTGCACGATGGCCATACCCCGGTGCAGCCGCTCCTCCCGGAGTCGCGTCTGCTCGTCGACGATCGCCCGGTGCTCCGGATCGAACAGGTAGCCCAGCAGGTGCACGCTGGTCCGCCGTTCCGCGGTGCGCACGAGCGTGGAGAACTCGGCCCCGCGGATGACCGTCAGGCCGGCCGGCCGGGCGGCCAGCGCCGGCGTCCATCCCATGGTGTTGTCGTGGTCGGTGATCGCCACGACGTCCAGGCCGGCGGCCGACGCGGCCGCCATCAACTCGGCCGGGGTGTCGGTGCCGTCCGAGGCGGTGGAGTGCGCGTGCAGGTCGATGAGCACGCGGTCCATCCTGCCGGTTGTCCCCGATCGCCGGTCCGGCGGCCCGCGCGAGGAAGCGTTCATCGACCGTGCATCTGCCGTTCATCGCGCAGTGCCGGACCTGCCGCCGTCGCGGCCCGTCCCCGGAATCGATCGCGAGTACGCTCGTCGGGCAGACCTGGAGGTTCATCACCGCATCCGTCCTGACCTGCACCGATCGGTGCTCGCGCCCGACCATCGAGGAGGTGGCCATGCCCGTCCTGCCGTCCCTGCCCTCCCTGCCCTCGCTTCGACAACAGCGGCACCGTATTGGCGCCGGCCCGAGCGACGACGCGACCGCCAAGCACGCCGAGGCGATCGTCGACTGTGCGGCCTACTTCAACGGGACCCGGGTGCACGGGTGCGACGACCCGGCTCGGGCCATCGCCCGGGTCCGCACCGAGGGCCGGGGCTTCGTCTGGATCGGGCTGCACGAGCCCGACGAGGACGAGATGACCTTCCTGGCCGAGTTGTTCGGCCTGCACGAGCTGGCCGTCGAGGACGCCGTGCAGGCCTACCAGCGGCCCAAGCTGGACACCTATGACAACGGGCTGTTCCTGGTCCTCAAGACCGTGGCCTACGTCGAGCACACCGCCGGCAACGCGTCGCAGATCGTCCAGGACGGGGAGATCATGATCTTCCTCGGCCCCGACTACATCGTCACCGTCCGGCATGGGGCCCACTCCCAGCTGCGGACCGTCCGGGCCGGCCTTGAGGCCGATCCGGAACAGCTGGCGATCGGTCCCGCCGCGGTGATGCACGCCATCGCCGACCACATCGTCGACGAGTACCTGTCGGTCGTGGAAGCCGTCGAGGACGACATCGACGAGATGGAGAACTCCGTCTTCACGCCCGACCGGCCGGTCGACATCGAGCAGATCTACCTGCTCAAACGGGAGATTCTTGGGCTGCGGCGGGCGGTGTCGCCGCTGATGCCGGCTATGCGGTCGCTGACCGGCACACCGACCGAGCTGATGCCCAAGAAGATCCGCTCGTACGTCCGGGACGTCGAGGATCACCTGTCCGTGGTGGCCGACCGCGTCGCCACCTTCGACGAGATGCTCACCACACTCGTCAACGCGGCGCTGGCCGAGGTGACCACCCGGCAGAACGAGGACATGCGGAAGATCTCGGCCTGGGCGGCGATCGCCCTGGTGCCGACCGCCGTCGCCGGCATCTACGGCATGAATTTCGAGGCCATGCCGGAGTTGACCTGGACTTTTGGCTATCCGATGGTGCTGGGCGTGATCATCACGCTGTGCGTGACGCTGTACGTGGCGTTCCGCCGACGTGGCTGGCTCTGACTCGCCGGCGTCCGCGGCATTGTCCGGATCCGGTCGACCCAGGTCAATCCGACATCCACTTGTCACCGAAATGTGGCCGACCCTCCGAACCGGATGATCAACCCGGTCCGTCCGGTGTGCCAGGATTTTCTCCGGACTCCGGGGATCCCCGGACCACGCAAGTCGAGAGTGCGCATCGCGGCCACTCGAGGGTTGGCCGGAGGACACCGGCCGCGAACTGGAGGTACAACGTGGAGAACTTCTGGAGCATCATCTGGATCGTGATCTGGAGCTTTGTCTTCGTCGCGTATCTGTTCGTGCTCTTCTACATCCTGACCGACCTGTTCCGTGATCACCAGCTCAGCGGTTGGTGGAAGGCGCTCTGGATCATTTTCCTGATCTTCTTCCCGTATATCACGGCACTGGTCTACGTGATCGCCCGCGGCAAGAGTATGTCGGAGCGGCAGCTGGCCGCGGTTGCGCAGGCACGCTCGCAGACCGACGCCTACATCCGGGATGTCGCCGCCGGCAAGTCGCCGGCCGAGCACATCACCGAGGCCAAGGCGCTGCTGGACAACGGCACCATCACCCAGCAGGAGTTCGAGCGGCTCAAGGCCAAGGCGCTGGCCTGACCTCAGACACCGAAATCGGCCCGGCGGGATCTCCTGCCGGGCCGATTTCAGCATCAGGTCGCGCCGTCTCGGCGGCGTCGTCGGCCGGCCGAGCTAGCGCCGTCCTAGCTCCATCTTTGCCAGGATGTCGCGGGCCTGCTCGGCTGTCCGCGGCTGGCACAGGACGTCGTACCGGCGGGCCACGACCTGCGACGCCGAGGTGAAGTCACGGCGCCCCTTGGCCACCGAGTAGCCCAGGTAGCCCATGACCGAGCCGAACAGGGCGCCGACCGCGACCGCGGCCAGGACCAGCACCAACACCCCGCTCTGGACGGGCGAGAACACGAACATCAGCAGGCCGACGAACAGGCCCATCCACGCCCCGGACGCGGCGCCGGCCGCGGCCAGCTTGCCGGCCGTCAGCCGACCGGTCACCCGCTCGACGAGCTGCAGGTCCGATCCGACGATGGTGACGTCCTGGATCGAGAAGTCGTGCTTGATGAGCTGCTCGACGGCGGCCTGCGCGCTGGCGTACGTCGGATACGCGGCAACCGCGAACCCGGTCGGCGGAGTGGGCAGATTCGGCACCGACCCGACGGTGCGGAAACCGATGGGCGACGTCATGCGAACACCTCCAACTTGACCGGAACCTCATGCTGGCACATGCAGATGTGTGGGTCATGGGAGCCGGCGTGATGCTTCGTCGGGATGTCGCTGCACGTAGCCTGGCTGGTGACCGGTTCGTCCGCGGCCGTACCGGAGGAAATCATGCACCGACGATCGAGACCAGCAGGGACATCATGACCGTGACCGAGCAGGCCGTGCGCGACGCGCTGGCCACCGTCAAGGACCCCGAGATCCGCCGACCGATCACCGAACTGGACATGGTGACGGGACTGTCGGTCGACCCGGCCGGCGTCGTCGGCTTCACCCTGCTGCTGACCATTGCCGGCTGTCCGATGCGCGACACCCTGGTCCGCGACGTCACCGCCGCGGTCCGCGCCGTACCCGGCGTGACCGACCTGCGGCTGGATCTGGGCGTGATGACCGACGAGCAGCGAACCGCCCTGCGGGACAAGCTGCGCGGCGGACCGGGCAAGGAGATCCAGTTCGCCCAGCCGGAATCCCGCACCCGGGTGTACGCGGTCGCGTCCGGCAAGGGCGGGGTCGGCAAGTCCACGGTGACCGTCAACCTGGCCGCCGCGCTGGCCGCGAGTGGCCTGTCCGTCGGGGTGGTCGACGCCGACGTCTACGGCTTCTCCGTGCCCCGGATGATGGGCATCACCGCGCGGCCCACCCGGGTCGGCGACATGATCCTGCCGCCGGTCGCGCACGGGGTGAAGGTGATCAGCGTCGGCATGTTCGTCGACGGCAACGTGGCGGTGGTGTGGCGCGGGCCGATGCTGCACCGCGCGCTGCAGCAGTTCCTGGCCGATGTCTACTGGGGTGACCTGGACGTCCTGCTGCTGGATCTGCCCCCGGGCACCGGGGACATCGCCATCTCCACCGCCCAGCTGGTGCCGACCGCGGAGATCCTGGTGGTCACCACCCCGCAGGCGGCGGCCGCCGAGGTGGCCGAGCGGGCCGGCTCGATCGTGAACCAGACCCGGCAACGAGTCGTCGGCGTGGTCGAGAACATGAGCGCGATGACGCTCCCCGACGGCAGCCGGCTCGAGTTGTTCGGCTCCGGCGGCGGGCAGGACGTGGCCGCATCGTTGAGCCGGATCACCGGCACCACCGTGCCGCTGCTGGGCCAGGTGCCGCTGGAGGTCGGGTTGCGCACGGCCGGCGACACCGGAGCGCCCCTGGTGCTGGGCGACGAGGCCAGCCCCGCCGCCGAGGCGCTGCGCGGGGTCGCCGCATTCCTGGCCGCCAAGACCCGTCCCCTGGCCCGGGTGGCGCTGGGCATCTCCCCGATCGGCCGCCGGGATCGCGCCGGCGTCTGAGCGCTCGTCCAGGTCCGTGATCAGGTGGCGTCGTGGTCGAATCCGGCCGGGGCGGCGTTCGCGGCCGGCGCGATCGGTGCGGGTGCCCGTCGCGGGGCACCGACGACCTTGGGCGCGGCCAGCCGTCCCGTCGGGGCGTTCCCCGCGGCGGGCGGCGGTGCGGGCCGGGTGGCCGGTGCCGACCCGACAACGGATTCGGTAGCCGTCGGTGCACCACCCGCCGACGGCGCGCTCGGCGGCACTGCCGAGACGGGCTTGACCGACTGGGCCGGCCCAGTGCCGGTCGCAGTCCCGGTCGCGCTTCCACCGGGGCTCGAGTTCAAACCGAGGAAGCCGCCGATGCCGCCGCCGGTGAACTCCTCGCCCAGAATGGTGTTGCCGATCAGCCGCTTGGGATGCAGCTCCCGCAGATCGCGCAGCTCCTGCAGCTCCTTGAGCGACTGCAGGTCGGCGATCTGCCGTCGCAGCTCGTCGAGTTCGGGTCCGATCTCCCGGTTGAGCTGCGCCTGCGCCCCGGCGGCCATCGTCCGAAGCTTGCGCAGGCTGTCCATCACCCACCGCACCGCCGTGGGGATCCGCTCCGGGCCCAGGATGAAGACACCGACGAGCACGATGATGGTGATCTGACCCCAGGAGAGGCCGAACATGACCAGCCTCCCTCCGTGCGATGTGGTGGCCGCGGTCCCGCGTCGTCAGGATATCGACGGGGCGCCGGCACCAGAGGGTTATTCGGCGCCGAGCGTGACCGAGACGGTCATCTCCCGGCCCTCCCGCAGTAGCACGACCGGCACGGTGGCCCCGACCGGGTTCTGCCGGACCGCGACGACCAGTTCGTCGGCGTTGCCGACGGAGCGGTCGCCGACCTTGGTGATCACGTCGCCCTCGGCGATGCCGGCCGCCGCGGCCGGGCCGCCGCCCAGCACGTTCTGCACCTGCGCGCCGTCGGTGACCCCGTCGGTGGCCGAGCGGGCGTTCACCCCGATGGTCGAATGCTGGACGCTGCCGGACCGGATGATCTGCTCGGCCACATCCCTTGCGGTCGTGATCGGAATGGCGAAGCCCAGCCCGATCGACCCGCTCGCGTCGCCGCCCAGCGTCCGGATCGCCGAATTGATGCCGACGACCGCGCCGGTGGCGTCGACCAGGGGGCCGCCGGAGTTGCCGGGGTTGACCGCGGCGTCGGTCTGGATGGCGTCGATGACCGCGTCGGTGTCCGACCCGCCGCCCTGTAGCCGCACCGGCCGGTTCTTGGCCGAGACGATGCCGGTGGTGACGGTGCCGGCCAGGCCCAGCGGCGAGCCGATGGCGATGACCGGATCGCCGACCGCGAGCGCGTTCGAGTCGCCGAGTTGCGCGACGGTGGCGTCGCTGACGTCGACCTTGATCACCGCGAGGTCGGTCAGCGGGTCTCGCCCGACGATCACCGCGGGCACCCGGGTCTGCGCACCGTCGTCGAAGATGACGGTGAGTGTGGCCGACGGGTCGGTCGCCGCGGTGGACACCACGTGATTGTTGGTCAGGATGTAACCGTTGCCGTCGATGACCACCCCGGATCCGGTCTCGCCGACGTCGCCGGTGCGGATCTCGAGCGAGACCACGGACGGCAGGACCCGAGCCGCGGTGTCCGCCACCGAACCCGGCTCCCGGGTGACGGCGGGCGAGACGGGGGCGAGTGCGAACGACGGGTCGGTGATCGGAGCCGGCAGCCGGCCCGCGGCGAACACCCCTATCGCCGCACCGACCGCCCCGATGATCAGGGCGGTGACCAGGACGCCGATGATCGCGGACGGTCGCAGACGCCGCTCGAACAGTGCCTGGCGCAACGTGAACCGCTCGGCCGGCGGCGCGCCCGCTTTCTCCGGCGGCGCACCGGCCAGAGCCGGGGGGCCCAGTTGCGCGCCCGAAGCCGGGTCCCGCCACGGGTCCTCGGCGGGCGGTTCGGGTGGCGGGACGGCGGCCGGGGGCGGCTGCCCGATGCTCGACTCGCCCGGTGCCCGGCCGAACGCGTCGGACAGGTACTCGGGGACCGGTGGCGCGCCGAGCGGGACCGGTCGGCGGTGGGGTCGGGGCCCGAACGACCCGTTCACCCCGCCCGGTCGGGCGTAGGCGCCGGCAGGGACCGGATCCATGGATCGGCCACCGGTCGGCACGGAGGCGTCGTCGGCGGGCCGCGATCCGCGGTCGGGCGGTTGGGACGTTCCGTTCGGCACCGCCCGATTGTCGCGGTCGTGGTCGAGGCCGGGCACCGCTAGGGTGTGCCCCACCCGGCGAAGACGACCTGGGCGGCCGTCGCCGGACTGACGTGGGCGACCTGCGGACCGTCCGAGTGACCATCGGGTTCCGCGGCCGGTTCTGCCCCGACCAGCACGCCCATGGTCAGTCCCGCGACCAGCGCGCCCGTGCCCAGGAATCGAAACCGGCGGCTCCGGTGGGCACCACGTTGATGCGGCGGCACGACATCGTGCCCGCCGCCGGTGCGCCGGCCCGTTCCCGGGTGGCCGTCGATCGAAGGCCGGTTGTCGGTGGCGGGCCGGTTGTCGGTGCCGGGCAGCGCCACCGGGATCGACCGCAACGCGTCCAGCAGGCTCGTCGGCATCGCCGGCGCCTCGGCCGACCTCAACCACGACCGGGCCACCAACTGGGCGCGAACCTCGGCGTCGCACTGCGGGCAGCGGGCCACGTGCGCGGCCGCCCGTTGGAAGGACACCATCGCCATTTCGCCGTCGGCGTACGCGACGACGGCGTCGAGCGTCAGGTGATCGATCGGACCCAAGGTCATCGCACCGCCTCCACACCGTTGTGACCGTCCGGGCCGGCCGCGGCCGCGCGTGCGGCCCGGCGCCGCTCCAGGCCGGACCGAAGGGCCAGCCTGCCGCGGTGGATCCGCGAGCGGACCGTACCCAGCTTCACCCCCAGGGTGGCCCCGATCTCCTCGTACGTCAGACCTTCGACGTCGCACAGCACCACGGCCGCGCGGAACTCGGGCAGCAGTTCGTCCAGCGCCGCCTGCAGATCGGGGTCAAGGTGGGCGTCGCTGAAGGCCTGCTCCGGGGACGGCTCGCGGCCGGCGATGCGATCGGTCTCCTCGGGCAGAGCCTCCATCCGGATCCGCTGACGCCGCCGGACGAGGTCCAGGAACACGTTCGTGGTGATCCGGTGCAGCCAGCCCTCAAACGATCCTGGTTGGAAGTTGTCCAGGGATCGGAAGACCCGGATGAACGTCTCCTGGGTGATGTCCTCGGCGTCGTGGGCGTTGCCGGACAGCCGGTAGGCCAGTCGATAGACCCGGTCGCCGTGTTCACGGACGATCTCGTCCCAGGCCGGCGGGGTCCACACGGGGCCGGTCGTGACGGGGACGCTGGACAGGAAAACCACCTCCGGGTTCGTTCGCCGGACTCAACGGCCGGCGTCGAATCATTGTTCCCAACGCGGGTGTGAGCGGGATGTGAGCGATCGTCGAGTTCGCCCCCGGCGGTCGCGAACCGCACCCGTGTGACGGATGGAACAGTTGTCATTCAGGGTGACCCGAGTGACCACGGTCCCGGCCTCCGGGGCCCGCCGACGCGGTGCGCCTGTGCCGGCGACCGCGCGGCGGCCGGTAGGTTCAGCCGGGAGCGCGTCCCGGCGGTCCATCGCGTGCCCTGCACCCACCGGGCCGGCCGACCGGCGCGCCAGCCCGCCCGAAATCCCGTTCAGGAGGTTGCCGGTGACCACGAGCCGGTCCTACGCCGAGTTCTTCGTCCCCGAGTCCGATGTCGTGCTGTCGGCCCGGTCCCGCGCAGCGGACCTCGGATCGGCGCCCACCGGCTCCGGAACCGCCGCAGCGCTGACCTTCCTGGCCGCCACGGTGTCGGCGCGCTCGGTCGTGGAGATCGGAACCGGCACCGGGGTCAGCGGCCTGCACCTGCTGGCCGGGATGGCCGCGGACGGCATCCTGACCACCATCGAGGTCGAGGCCGAGTACCAGCGGGCCGCCAAGAAGGCCTTCAACGAGGCGGGGATCGCGCCGACCCGGACCCGGTTGATCAACGGCCGCGCGCTGGACGTCCTTCCCCGGTTGACCGACAGCGCCTACGACCTGGTCTTCGTGGACGGCGCGCGGACCGAATACCCCCAGTACGTCACGGAGGCGGTTCGCCTGCTGCGGCCGGGCGGGATCCTGATCGTGGACGGCGCGCTGGCCGGCGACAAGGTCGCCGACCCGACCCAGCGGGACGCCGACACGGTGGCGGTGCGCGACGCCGGCCGGCAGGTCCGCGACGACGAGAACCTGACCTCCGTTCTCGTTCCGCTCGGCGACGGCCTGCTCGCGGCGGTCAAGCGCGGGTGAGCGCAAGGATCCTCACCCCGGCCACCTCGAGCGGGGTGGCGATCGCGGCGGTTCTGCTGGCCGTGCTGACGCTGGCCGGTTGCGGCCAGTCCGAGGAGGAGCGGCGGGCCGCGGAGTCGGCGGCGTCGGCATCTGCGGCTGCCGCCGCGTCCTCCGCCGCTTCCTCGTCCGCCGCCGCTGCGTCGTCCTCGGCGGCCTCCGCCCGGTCCTCGGCCGCCGCGGCCTCGTCGTCCGCCGCGGCGATGGTGTCATCGGCGTCGGCGGCGTCCCGGCTGGCCGAGCAGTCACGCTCGGCCGCCGCCGCGTCCTCGGCCGCCTCGGCCGCGTCGGTGGCCGCGGCCGCGGCCCTCGCCGCGGGGGCTGCGCCGGCGGATCCGGACACACCCGGCGAGGAGGGTGACGGCGCCCGGTGCGCCGGCTTCGAGCAGTACGCCGACGAGGAACCCGTCGGTATGCGAGCGGACGCCGCGGCCGGCTGGCTCGCCGTGCGCGCCGCGGGCCAGGCCCAGGGGCTGACCATCTGCCTGGCCGACGGCAAGCGCAGCCGTGCCCAGCAGCAGCAGACCTACGACGAATACGTGCGCCAGTACGGGCGGGCGATGGCGGACCAGTACGTGCTGCCGCCCGAGAAGTCCGCACACGTGCTGGGTTTGGCCGTGGACGTGCAGCCCTACCAGGCCTACACCTGGCTGCAGGCCACCGCCGGCGCGCTGAACTTCTGCCGGATCTACGACAACGAGGCGTGGCACTTCGAGTTCGACCCCGCGTTCTCCACCGCCGGGTGCCCGACGCTGCTGCCCTACCCCGGGGCGCCCACCGGCACGACCGTACCGACCTCCTGACCCGACCTGGACCGGCTACTTGCCGATCGTCACTCCCTTGCCCACCACGGTGATACCGCCGGGGCTGACCGTGTACAGGTCGCTGTCCAGCTCCACGTCGACGCCGACCTTGGCACCGTCGGGCACGACCACGTTCTTGTCCAGGATGCTGTGCCGCACCACCGCGTTGCGGCCGATGCGCACGCCCGGCATGATCACCGAGCCCTCGACCCGGCTACCGCTGTTGACGTGCACGTCCTCCGCGATCACCGACCGGGTCACCGTCGCGCCGGAGATGATCGTGCCGGTGCCGATCATCGAGTCGCGGGCGGTGCCGTCCTCGACGAACTTGGCCGGCGGCAGCGGCGGCGGGTAGCTCAGGATCGGCCAGTCGTGGTTGTACAGGTTGAAGATCGGCTCGACCGAGATCAGGTCCATGTGCGCGTCCATGAACGCGTCCAGAGTGCCCACGTCCCGCCAGTAGCCGCGGTCGCGGTCGGTAGAACCCGGCACGTTGTTGCGGCCGAAATCGTAGACGTTGGCGGTGCCCTTGTTGACGAAGTACGGGATGATGTTGCCGCCCATGTCATGCACCGACGCCTCGTCCGCCGCGTCGATCTTCAGTGCCTCGATCAGCGCCCTGGTGGAGAACACGTAGTTGCCCATGGAGGCATAGGCGACATCGGGATCGTCAGGGACCGCGGGCGGGTCGGCCGGTTTCTCCATGAACTCGGCGATGTGGTGCCCGTCCGCGGCAGTCTTGATGACGCCGAAGGCGGTCGCCTCTCGGCGGGGCACCCGGATACCGGCCACCGTCGCGTCGGCACCGGATTCGATGTGGTCGGCGACCATCTGCGCCGGATCCATCCGGTACACGTGATCGGCGCCGAAAACCACCAGATAGTCCGGATTCTCGTCATAGACGAGGTTCAGCGACTGAAGGATGGCATCCGCGCTTCCGGTGTACCAGCGAGGACCGAGCCGTTGCTGAGCCGGGACCGGCGTGACGTAGTTGCCGACCATCGTGCTCATCCGCCACGTCTGGGTGATGTGCCGATCCAGCGAGTGCGACTTGTACTGGGTCAGCACGCAGATGCGGAAGTATCCGGCGTTCACCATGTTGGACAGGACGAAATCGACGAGGCGGAAGTTGCCGCCGAACGGCACAGCTGGCTTGGCGCGGTCGGCCGTCAACGGCCACAGTCTTTTTCCTTCGCCGCCCGCCAACACGATGCCGAGAACCTTGGGCTTGGGCATGGGCCAGACACTAGCCGCGCCCGGGAGCTTTCGCGCGGGGGACGCACCCGATCGGCGCACCGCGTCACATTGGCGCCCGCGCACGCTCGGGCGACCGGCCGGCCGGCCCTGCCTCGTCGGGCGCCGGCCGGGCGGGCTGAGTAGATTCCCGGGCGTGCATACCGCAATTCTGACCCGAGAATTCCCACCGGACGTCTATGGCGGTGCCGGCGTCCACGTCGAGTACCTGGTCTGCGAACTGCGCAAACTCAGCGACGGCTACGTGCACTGCTTCGGCGACTAACGGCCGGTCGCGACCGTCCACCGGCCGGCGCCCGACCTGGCCGGGGCCAACACGG
>Ga0164241_10003797_pt1 | contig 14958 bp, 11 predicted proteins | sample OricomyardsoilBY_FD_108780 | JGI IMG/M metagenome (GOLD analysis project Ga0164241, IMG submission 108780) | Backyard soil microbial communities from Emeryville, California, USA - Original compost - Back yard soil (BY) | ecosystem: Environmental > Terrestrial > Soil > Unclassified | place: USA... | reverse complement strand
TCGTCCTCGGTGATCATGAAGTTGCCCGGGTGCGGGTCGGAGTGCAGCATGCCGACGCGTTCGGGCGAGGAGTAGTGGAACTCGGCCAACAGCAGCCCGGCCAGGTCGCGCTCCTCCTTCGTGCCTTCGCGGATGATCGACGCCAGCGGCGTGCCGTCCACCCATTCGGTGATCAGCACCTTCGGCGCGCTGGCCACGACGCGCGGCACGATCACGTGCGGGTCGCCGGCGAACTCCTTCGCGAACGCCCGCTGGCTCGTCGCCTCCGACCGGTAGTCGAGCTCCTCGCTCATCCGGTCGGTCAGCTCCTGGAGCAGCGGCTTGACCTCGGTCCCCGGTACAAGCATCTGGAACAGCTTGGCGAAGCGCTGCAGCTGGCGCAGATCGGACATGAGCGCCTGGTCCGCGCCCGGATACTGCACCTTCACCGCGACCCGGCGCCCGTCGTGCCACACCGCGCGGTGCACCTGGCCGATGCTGGCCGCCGCCGCGGGCGTGTCGTCGAAGGAGGCGAACCGCTCGCGCCACGATCTGCCCAGCTGCTCGGCGAGCACCCGGTGCATGGTCTGGCTGCTCATCGGGGGCGCGGCGGCCTGCAGCTTGGTCAGCGCCTCCCGGTACGGCTCGGCCATCTCGCTCGGCACCGCCGCCTCGAACACGGACAGTGCCTGGCCGAACTTCATCGCGCCGCCCTTGAGCTGCCCGAGCACGGCGAACAACTGCTCCGCGGTCTTGGCCGACAGTTCGGCGCTCACCTGCTCGGCGTTCTGCCCGACCAGGCGCTTTCCCCAGCCGCCGACCGCCCGGCCGGCTACTCCGAGCGGGATGCTGGCGAGCCGCGCAGTTCGTGCCGCGGTGTTACGAGGCATCTCCGTCACGTCTTGATTCTCTCAACTCGTCCTTGGAGTCCGCAGCAACATTGACGCAGCCCACGTCAGCACCGCATGAACACGTTGCGTGGGCAGGCCAGGCCCGGTGGCGGATGTCTGCCGTATAAACGTCCAGCTCAACGGTGGCGTTACAGGTCGCGGGCGGGCCCGCCGCGCCCTTCAGCCAGCGCACGGCGTCCAGCGCCTGCGCGGCCGCGAACGCCGCGGTGGCGTGCGTGCCCGCCACGTCGGCGTGCTGGATCCGGCCCGCCAGCTGGGTGGCGAGGTGCGGCCAGCACTCGTCGCGGTCGCATCGCTGCAGGTCGGCACAGCGCAGGCAGCTCGTCAGGCCCGGCACCACGAGCGGGCCGACGATGCCGGCGCCGTCCCGCATGCGGACGGCCAGATGCGGCACGCCCGCCGCGACGAGGGCGGCCACCCGCAACGGCTCCTGGACGATCGCGTCGGTGAGGATCACCAGGTCGGGGCCGCGATCGCGGCGGCACGGGCCGGTGCGTACCGCGGCGTCCGTGCGCCGCAGCGCGTCCCGGGCCGCGACCGCCCGCCGGCGGCCGACGTCGTCGGCCAGGTAGCCGGTGCCGGTGTCCTCCGGGCGCACGGTGCCGCTCGCGCGCACGTGCACCCAGCCCACGCCCGCCGCGGCCAGCAGGGTCGCCGTGGCGACGGCAAGCCTGCCGTCGCCGCGCACGACCATCGCCAGCCCACGCCGGGCCGCCGGTCCGTCGGGCGGGCCGGCCGAAGCGGCTGCCCGTGCGGCGCGGATGTCGCAGGCAGCCTGGTCACCGGCGAGATGGCGGGGGAGCGGGCCCGCCTGGCGGGCGGCGTCGTCGACCAGGCCGCGGGCGGTCAGCTCCGCCAGCAGCCCGTGCATCGCCTCCCGGTGCTCACCGGCGGCGGCCAGGACGTCCTCGGTCCGTTCGCGTCCGGTCAGGCGCGCGACCAGCGGAACCAGTGGCTCGGGAAGGTCCGCGGCGACCGCGGCCAGGCGTGGATCGAGGCCGATCTGCACCTCGGTCGGGCTCCTGCGCAGCACCGTCAGGTCACCCACCACACGCGGGCGTCCCGGCAGTGCCGGGCCCCTCGCCGGGTCCAGTGCCGGGTCCATCGTCAGGTCCATGACACCAGGCTTCCCGCCGATCACCCGGCGACGAAATCGTTATCCACAGGCCGCCCAGGTGAAGCCCATTTCACCGTTGCCGGTGCTCCCGCTCTGTCGGTCCTTGGTCGTAACGTGGCATCCGTGGCAGAACACCGCGTCGAGGTGCGGCGCAGCAAGCGCCGCACCCGCACCGTCACCGCGTATCGCGACGGCGACACGCTCGTCGTGTTGATTCCTGCTCGGCTGTCCAAGGCCGAGGAGGCGCATTGGGTCGCCGAGATGCAGCGGAAGCTGTTACGCGGTGAGGCCAAGCGCCGGCCCCCGACGAAGACGTCCGATGCCGCACTGCTGCGCCGCTGCCAGGAGCTGTCCGAGAAACATCTGCACGGCCGGGCGGACCCGGCCAGCGTGCGCTGGGTCGCGCCGATGCGCACCCGGTGGGCGTCCTGCACGCCGTCCGACGGGACGATCCGGGTCAGCGAGCACCTGCGGGAAGTGCCGTCCTGGGTCCTCGACTACGTGCTGGTCCACGAGCTCGCCCACCTGCTGGTGCCGGCGCACAACGCCCGCTTCTGGGGGCTCGTTCGCGACTACCCGCGCACCGACCGGGCCATGGGCTATCTGGAAGGACTGTCGGCAGCGGCCGGCTGGGGGATCACCGGCGAGGAATAGCGCCCGAAACGCGAACCGGCCCGGCGGGACACCCGTCGGGCCGGTCTGCGTTCACGCCTTGTCGCCGGGTTCGCCGGACTCGCCGCCGGACTCGCCTTTTGACTCGTCCGAGCGTTCGGCCTGCTCGGTGCGCTCGATCGCGGCGATCGGGTCGTCGATCGGGTCGCCACCCTCGCCCGGGTTGCCCAGCCGGTCGGCGAAGTCGATCGGTTCGTCGAGGTCCGCCGCGGTCGGCACCAGGTCGGGGTGCGCCCACACGCCGTCACGAACCTCCAGCCCGTGCCGGTCGCCGATCAGCCGCCACAGAGCGGCCGCCGCCCGCAGCCGCCGCGGCCGTAGCTCCAGGCCCACGAGCGTGGCGAACGTCTGCTCCGCCGGTCCGCCGCTGGCCCGCCGCCTGCGCAGCGTCTCCCGCATCGCGTCCGCGCCCGGCAGCCGCTCGGCCGTCGCGTCGCCGACGACCACGTCGACCCAGCCCTCGACCAGCGCCAGCAGTGTCTCCAGGCGGGTCAGGGCGGCCTGCTGCTCGGGGGTGGTCTGCGGCTCGAGCATGCCCGAGCGCATGGCCTCCTCGATGGACGCCGGGTTCGCCGGGTCCACCTGCGTGGCCAGCTGCTCGAGCGCGGAGGTGTCGACCCGGATGCCGCTCGCGAACTCCTCCACGGTGGCCAGCAGCCGCTGGCGCAGCCACGGGACGTGCGCGAACAGCCGCTGGTGGGCGGCCTCGCGGGCGGCGAGGAACACCATGACCTCGCTGCTCGGCCGCTCCAGGCCCTTGGTGAACTCCTCGATGTTGGCCGGCAGCAGCGCCGCGGTGGCCGATGGCCCCAGCGGCAGCCCGATGTCGGTCGAGGTCAGCACCTCGGAGGCCAGCTGCGCGAGCGCGTTGCCCAGCTGCGAGCCGAACGCCATCCCGCCCATCTGCCCGACCATCGACAGCAGCGGCCCGGCGGCCTGCTTGGCCTCCGCGGGCAGTGCCTCGACCCAGGCGCCGGACACCCGCCGCGCCACCGGGTCGCACAGCCGCTGCCAGGTCGGCAGGGTGTGCTCCACCCAGTCCCGAGCCGTCCACGACCGCGCGCTGGTGGCCCCGGCCGGCAGGGTCGTCGCCGGGTCGAGCCACATCTCCGCGAGGTGCACCGCGTCGCGGACCGCGCTCACCGAGTCGGCGGGCGGTCCGAAGCCGGGCTGGCCGGAGAGCTTCTGCATCGCGATCTGCTTGGCCAGGTCGTAGTTGACCGGGCCGGACGAGGTGCCGGCCTGGCTGAGCATCTGGCCGAGCTGGCTGAGCATCTGCCCGAGCTGGTTGAACGCCTCGGCCGGATTCTCCTGGCCACCCTGCTCGGCGGGGTCCTTCTTGCCACCCCGGTCGGGGTCGTCCGGGTTCGGCGGCCCGAAGCCAAACGGAAACTCGGTCATGTGTCCACGGTACGCGGGGCGACGCCGCCCGCGACGAGCGGTGATTCGCTTGCCGAGAACACGCCGTACCCTCATGCGTCGTGAGTGACACATCGACTCCAGCGCGACCGGCCGACGTCGAGCGCGAGACCGCTGCGCCGCGAGGACTGTCCCGGCGCGGCTGGACGATCGTGATCAGCTTCGCCATCGCCGCGGTCCTCGGCCTGCTCGGCGGGATCGTCCCGGTGCCCTACGTCGCGATGGGCCCCGGGCCGACCTACGACACGCTCGGCAAGATCGACGACCAGGCCGTCGTGCAGGTCGAGGGGGAGAAGACCTACAAGACCACCGGCCAGCTGCGGATGACGACGGTGACCGTCTCCGACGACGTCACCCTGTTCCGCGCGCTCGGCCTGTGGGTGAGCGGTCGCAGCGCGCTGATGCCGCGCGACGAGTACTTCGGGCCCGGGCAGACCGAGGACGACCTGCAGCGCGAGAACAAGAAGATGTTCCAGGACTCGCAGAGCGACGCCGAGGTGGCCGCCCTTCGCTACCTGGACTACCCGGTCAAGGTCGTCGCGCAGGAGATCACCCGCGGCGCGCCCGCCGACCAGGTGCTCGAGCCGGGTGACCGGATCTACGCGCTCAACGGCAAGGACGTGACGGTCCAGGAGGACGTCCGCAACGCGCTGGAGGGCACCAAGCCCGGCCAGCAGGTGGAGATCACCTTCCAGCACGAGGACGGGGCGAAGGAGACCAAGCCGGTCAAGCTGGCCACGGCGTCGAACTTCAACAAGGACGACAACCGCAAGGAAGGCTTCCTCGGGCTGTCACCGGTCGACCGCGCGGACGTGAACTTCCAGACCACGATCCACCTCGAGGACGTCGGCGGCCCGTCCGCCGGGTTGATCTTCGCGCTCGCGATCGTGGACAAGCTGACCCCGGGTGAGCTGGCGGACGGCAGGACGTTTGCCGGCACCGGCGAGATCGACGTGAAGGGCAACATCGGCCAGATCGGCGGCATCTCGTTCAAGCTGGTCGCCGCCCGCGACGCCGGGGCCACGACCTTCCTGGTGCCCGCGGGCAACTGCGCCGAGGCGAAGGCGGACGTCCCGGACGGCCTGCAGCTGGTGAAGGTGGACACCCTCGCGTCGGCCGTGAAGGCGCTCGAGGACATCGACCACGGCCGGACCCCGCCGAGCTGCTGACCTCGGCGGGCGGCGGCTCAGCGCAGGGTCGAGAGCAGCGCGTCGGTCAGGTTCGGGGCGAGCTCGGGGTGCTCGACGACGTCGCCGTCGTGCTCGTCGTCGCCGCGCAGCCGCAGCACGCACGCCGCCGTGCCGTCCCGCAGCACGGCCGCGACCAGGCGAGCCTCGCGGCGCCGGGGGTGCTCGGCGGCGATCTGGCGCATCGCGGAGTCGCCCATGGGCAGCGTCGACTCGGCCTCCGGGGGCAGCACGACGATCTCCTGCGCGAGCGCGCACCCGTGCACGGCGTCCGGCCACATGATGCCGGCGAGCGCGTCGGCCAGGTCCTCGCTGGGCAGCGAGTCCTGTGCGATCGGGGTCAGCAGCGAGGCCTCGTCGACCTGGCCCGCCAGTTCCGGCTCGCGTTCGACCAGCTCCGAGGTCGGGACCAGGGCGAACAGCTGTGGCGGCTGGTCCCAGCCCGCGGTCGAGACGAAGTCCTCGACCTCGCGGGCGACGGCGGACAGGTGCTTAGCGTGGCTGGCGGACATGGGCACCATCCTCACCTATCCTCGCGCTCGAGCATTTCGCCCCCGAACGGGAACCTGACAGGCCCCGAATAGAGTTGGACATCTAGGACAGCCCTTTCGCTGTTCAACGTGTGATGTCGTCGAACGCGATCCAGGAGAGTGCACCGTGGCCACACGGCCCCCGATCGGGATGCCAAAGCTGTCCCGACGCGCCAAGATCTTGCTCAGCATCGCGGGTGCGCTCATCCTCGTGCTGCTCGTCGGAGCCCGGCTCCTGGACACCTATGTCGACTGGCTGTGGTTCGGCGAGGTGGACTTCCGGTCGGTGTTCACCACGATGCTGGTGACCCGCATCATCCTGTTCTTCTCGATAGCCCTGCTCGTCGGCGGGCTGCTCGCGCTGAGCCTGACGATCGCCTACCGCAGCCGGCCGGTGTTCGTGCCCGTGTCGGGTGCGGACGACCCGCTGGCCAGGTACCGGTCGACGATCGTGCAGCGGATCCGGCTGTTCGGCATCGGCATCCCGCTCGTGGTCGGCCTCATCGCGGGCGCCACCGGGCAGTCGGACTGGCAGCCGGTGCAGATGATGCTGCACGGCACGGCGTTCGGGCAGACCGATCCGGAGTTCGGCAAGGACATCGGGTTCTACGCGTTCACCCTGCCGTTCATCTCCTGGCTCACGGCCTGGCTCTACGTCAGCGTGATCATCGCGCTGATCGGCGCGGTGATCACCCACTACCTGTTCGGCGGCATCCGGCTGGGCATCAAGGGTGAGAACTTCTCCGTGCCGGCCCGCGTTCAGCTGTCGGTCACCGCGGGCGTGTTCGTCGTGATCCTCGCGATCGACTACTTCTTCGACCGCTACGAGTTGATGTTCTCCACGCGCAACGACCTGTTCGACGGCGCGACCTGCACCGACCTGAACGCGGTTCTGCCGGCCAAGCTGATCCTGATGTTCATCGCGGGCTTCTGCGCTGTCGCGTTCTTCGTCGGCGCGTTCGTGCGCAACCTGCAGCTGCCTGCCATCGCGATCGTGCTGCTGATCCTGTCCAGCATCCTGGTCGGCTGGGCGTGGCCCGCGGTGCTCGAGCAGTTCTCCGTCAAGCCCAACGCGGCGGAGAAGGAGGCCGAACCGATCTCGCGGAACATCGCCGCGACGAAGACAGCCTTCGGTCTTACCGATGACAAGGTGGAGAGCGAGGACTACGCGGGGGTGACGAAGGCCGAGCCGTCGGAGATCCGCGACGACAAGGGCACCATCCCCAACATCCGCCTGCTCGACCCGAGCATCCTGTCCCGCACCTTCACCCAGCGCGAGGGTGGCGAGAACTTCTACGGCTTCCCGGAGAAGCTCGACGTCGACCGGTACACGGTCAACGACAAGGAACAGGACTACGTGGTCGCGGCCCGCGAGCTCGACCCGAACCGGCTGGTGGACAACCAGACCACGTGGATCAACAAGCACCTCGTCTACACCCACGGCAACGGCTTCGTCGCCGCGCCCGCCAACAAGATCAACCGGGCGCTGGCCGAGGGCGAGTCGAGCGGCGAGGGTGGCTACCCGGTCTTCACCGTGAGCGATCTCGACGCCATCAAGGCCGACGCCAAGATGGACATCCCGGTCAGTGAGCCGCGCATCTACTACGGCGAGCTGGCCACCGACTACGCGATCGTCAACGCCCGCGGCGAGTACGACACCGCGAGCGACCAGGACTACCGCTACAAGGGCAAGGGCGGCGTCGCCATCGACGGCTGGTTCAACCGGTTCGTCTTCTTCGCCCACTACGGCGAGCGCAACATCCTCTTCAACGGCGACATCGGCGACGGCTCGAAGATCATGTACAACCGCGACCCACGCGAGCGGGTGGCCAAGGTCGCGCCGTGGCTGACCGCCGACGGCGACCCGTACCCGGCGGTGGTCGACGGGCGCATCAAGTGGATCGTCGACGGCTACACGACGCTGGAGAACTACCCGTACGCGCAGCGGACCCAGCTCGGCGAGGCCACCGCGGACACGCTGAGCGGTGTGGCGCGCCAGGACAACCGGACGATCAGCTACATCCGCAACTCCGTGAAGGCCACCGTGGACGCCTTCGACGGCTCGGTGACGCTGTACGCCATCGATGAGAACGACCCGGTCCTCAAGACCTGGGAGCAGGTGTTCCCGGGCACCGTGAAGCACGGGGCGATCCCGGAGGAGCTGAAGGACCACTTCCGGTATCCGGAGGACCTGTTCAAGGTCCAGCGTGAGCTGCTGGCCCAGTACCACGTGGACAGCGCCAGCCAGTTCTTCTCGACCCAGACGTTCTGGGACGTGCCGCCGGACCCGACGGGCGGCAACAACGAGGGCGGCTCGGCCGCGCCCAACCAGCCGCCGTACTACGTGCTGGCACAGGTGCCGGGCCAGGACGAACCGAAGTTCCAGATCACCAGCGCGATGACGCTGCTGAACCGACAGTTCCTGGCCGCGTGGGTGTCGGTGTCGTCCGAACCTGAGGACTACGGCAAGTTCCGGGTGCTCCGACTACCCACCGAGGACCAGCCCAAGGGCCCGGTCCAGGTGCAGAACGAGTTCGAGACCACCGATGAGGTGACCGAGAACAGGACGCTGTTCAACAACCCGAACGTGAATGTCAGATACGGCAACCTGCTGACGTTGCCGGTGGCGGACGGGTTGCTGTACGTCGAACCGATCTACATCGAGCAGAAGGACGAGAACGCCTTCCCGCAGCTGGCCCGGGTGCTCGTGTACTTCGGCGGCAGTGTCGGGTTCGCGCCGACCGTCGACGAGGCGCTCGACGACGTCTTCGGGGCCGGCTCCGGCGGCGGTACGACACCGCCGGGCACCTCGGATCCGTCGACGCCACCGTCGTCCGGGTCGTCCACGCAGCCGCCGGACACCGGCGGTGGGGCTCAGACGCCGGAGATGGCCCAGGCGGTGAAGGACATCGCGAGCGCGCTGTCGCGGCTGAAGGAGGCGCGCCAGAACAACGACTTCGCGGCCGAGGGGCAGGCGCTGGCCGACCTCGACAAGGCGGCGAAGGCGTACGAGGCGGCACAGGGCGGCGGGCAGCCCAGTTCGTCGGCGCCGCCGACCACCGGTGGCGGCTGAGCCGCCGGCGAAATTCTCAGAAAACGAGAACGGCCCCCGTCACCTGACGGGGGCCGTTCTCGTTGTACAGGCGGGGGAGTGGACGCGTCCGGCGGTCTGCGGGCATGCGTCATCGCGAGCGGATGATCTCGAACAAACCGGCCCGTTGTCCTCTACTGTGGACGATCGGTCCGCGATGCGAGCGCAGCAGCGCCCGCGGTCAGCTCTTCTTCGCCCGGCTCCGCCGCTTGGCCGGCGCCTTCGCGGCCGCCGAAGTCTTCGACCTGGGCCTGTCGCCCGCCTGCGCCGCCTTGTACGCCTCGACGACGTGCGACGGGATACGGCCGCGCCCGGCGAGCTCGTAGCCGTTCTCCTGAGCCCATTCCCGGATCTGCCCGGCCTCGCTGGCGTTGGCGGACTTGCTGCCCACACCGGGCCGCGTGCCCCGCCTGACCCGGCCGCCGACCCGGCGGGCCGAGTCGACGTACGCGGCGAGGTGCTCGCGCAGCAGCTCGGCGTTCGACTCGGTCAGGTCGATCTCATACGTGACGCCGTCCAGACCGAAGAGGACTGTCGTCACATCGTGCGAGCTCGTGCCGTCGAGATCGTCGACGAGCTGTACCAATACTTTCTGAGCCATTCCGTTCGCTCCCTGGACCACCGCGCACATACTTGTGTGCTACTCGTTGGTTGGTGACCGAACAGTAGCAAAAGGCGGAAACGGCTCGCCATTAGTTCCGATGGCTGAATTGCGCCAGTTGCTTTAGTCGCCTTGGCGCAAGCGCGACTCCGATATACGGCGGTATGCGCACCGTCCAAACCGGATGATCGGATCCGCTCGCGGCGGGGAGCGTAACGATCTCGGTCGTCCCGTCCGCCGGACATGGGAAAACGCCCCCTCCGAAAGATCTTCGAAGGGGGCGTTTTACCTGGTAGCGGGGACAGGATTTGAACCTGCGACCTCTGGGTTATGAGCCCAGCGAGCTACCGAGCTGCTCCACCCCGCGTTGCTGTGAGACCAACTATACGCGGACCCCTTGCCGGTCGTGCAGCGCCCCCCGCTACGGACGGAATCGCAGGTCGGAGGCGTCGCGGCCGCCCATTCAGACCGACGGTGACGTGCTGATGGCGACCGGTTCGCCGCGGGTCGCCGGCCCGGGCCGGGATTGGCCGGCGGCCTATTCCGGGCGGTCCGCCGAACCGAATCCAGCCTGTGCGGAATTGCGCGGAAATCGGAACGGTGTTCAGGTTCACCGCCGAAGTCGGGCAGCATGACACGCGTGCAGACGGAACGGATTCGGTCATGGTGGGGCTGGGGCTGGGCGGACGCGGCGGTCACGGGTACGGAAAGGGCCGAGCTGCTCGCCCGGCTGCCACCGCACTGGGTCGACGAACAACTGCCGGTGCCGCGCATCGCCGATCTCGACCTGCGCGCGCCGCGAGTGAGTCCGCCGGATTCGCTGGCTCCCATTTGTACCGTGCATCCGCACGTGCGGGCGGCGCATACGTATGGGAAGGCATACCGCGATGTCATTCGCGCGCTGCACGGCGATCTCGGTGCCGCGCCGGATGTCGTGGCATACCCGGAATCCGAGACGCATGTCACGGCGCTGCTCGACTGGGCCGGTGACACGAACGTCGCGGTGATTCCGTACGGCGGCGGCAGTTCGGTCGTCGGCGGCGTGGAATACCGCGCGGATCGCCACCGCGGGGTGCTCTCGCTGGACCTGACCCGAATGAACCGCGTGCTCGAGGTCGACCGGACCTCCCGTGCCGCGCTGATCGAGGCGGGCGCGCTCGGCCCGGTGCTCGAGGAGCAGCTCGCACCGCACGGCTACACGCTGCGCCACTTCCCCCAGAGCTTCGAGTTCTCCACCCTCGGCGGCTGGCTCGCCACCCGTGCGGGCGGGCACTTCGCCATGCGCCACACGCACATCGACGACTTCGTCGAGGCGCTGCGCGTGGTCGGTCCGACCGGGACGAGCGAGAGCCGCAGGCTGCCCGCCTCCGGCGCCGGGCCGTCGCCGGACCGGCTGTTCCTCGGTTCGGAAGGCGCTCTCGGCGTGATCACCCGCGCCTGGCTGCGGGTGCAGGACCGTCCGGTGCACAAGGCGTCCCGCGGCGTCTCGTTCCCGGATTTTCCCACTGGTCTCGCGGCCGTCCGGGCGATCGCGCAGTCCGGTCTGGAACCGAGCAACTGCCGGCTGCTCGACGAGGCCGAGGCGGCCATCAACACCGGGCGCGCCGACGGCCGCGCGGTCCTGGTGCTCGGGTTCGAGTCCGCGGACCATCCTGTCGACACGGCACTGGTCCGGGCCCTGGATATATCGCAGGATCACGGGGGAAGTGTCGACTCGACGTCCACTCAGGACTCGGTCGGCGGGTGGCGCGCCGCGTTCCTGCGAATGCCGTACGTCCGGGACGCGTTGGCCCGTTCGGGGGTACTCGTGGAGACGTTCGAGACGGCGTGCACGTGGGACACGGCCGTGGCCGTGTGCGAGACGGTCCGGGAGCGCGTGCGGGCCGCGACGGCGGAGGTGTGTGGTGAAACGGGCATCGTCACGGCCCGCGTCACACATGTCTACCCGGATGGAGTAGCGCCGTATTTCACAGTTATCGCGCCCTCGAAGCGGGGCCGGGAAGTGCGGATGTGGGACGAGATCAAGGCCGTGGCGAGCGATGTCCTGAGCGGCCTCGGCGCCTCGATCACGCACCACCACGCCGTTGGTCGAGACCATTTCCGCTGGTACGAGGCCCAGCGGCCCGATCAGTTCGGCAAGGTCCTTTGGCTTGCGAAGAATTATCTGGACCCGCAGGGGATCCTGAATCCCGGCGTACTGTTCGACTAGAAAGGGCTCCTGGCTGGACAAGAAAGGCCCGATGAGCCACAGTGGACAGAAGCCGGGCCACTGTGGACACCGGGCCATCTTCGTGGCACGGTGGAGATGTGTCTGAATTGAATGCAACCGCCGCTGCCCTCCTGGGCCTGCTGCACGAAGGCCCGGCAACCGGTGGACAGCTCGTATCCGCCGCGCGCGACCGTTTCGGCTCCTTCTTCAGCGTTACGCGGAGCCAGGTCTACCGCGAGCTGCCGGCGCTGGCCGATGCAGGCCTCGTCCGGCTCGGCAAGCAAGGTCCCCGCTCCAGCCAGCAGTATCTGGTGACGGCCGCAGGCAAGAAGGCGTTCAAGTCGTGGCTCGGCAGCGAGCCCGGCCCGGATCACCTCCGCAGCCCGCTGATCCTCCGTCTCGTCCACGCGAACGCGTTGACCATCCGGCAGCGCTCGGCACTGATCGAGTCCGCCAAGAAGGTCTACGCCGAGGAGCAGGACGCGGCGAAGGCGGCGGTCAAGGCCGCGGACGACCCGTACGCCAAGGCCGTCGCCGAGTTCGGGGTCGCGCGTGCCCGGGCCGTGCTCAAGCTGCTCGACTCGATTCCGGCGTCCTGACCTGGTCGCCTGATACGCCGACGACCGGGTTCACGTAGGCTTTTCGGTCGTGAACCCGGACGTCGCAGCTGACCTCAAGGATCTGTCCGACACCCTCGCCAACGTCGAGGCGGTGACGGACCTGGACGCCCTGCGCTCGCAGATCGCCGATCTCGAGCAGCAGGCCGCCCGGCCGGACCTGTGGGACGACCCGGAGTCGGCACAGAAGGTGACGAGCCAGCTCTCGCACAAGCAGAGCGAGCTCCGCCGCCTGGAGGAGCTGCGCCAGCGCCTCGAGGACCTCACCGTGCTCTACGAGCTCGCCGAGGAGGCGGGCTCGGCGGAAGAGCTCGCCGAGGCCGACGAGGAGCGCGTGAAGCTGCGGGCGGACATCGCCTCCATCGAGGTGCGCACGCTGCTGTCCGGCGAGTACGACGAGCGGGACGCGCTCATCACCATTCGCTCGGAGGCCGGCGGCGTCGACGCGGCCGACTGGGCCGAGATGCTGATGCGGATGTACCTGCGCTGGGCCGAGCGCCACGGCTACCCCATCGAGGTCTACGACACCTCGTACGCGGAGGAGGCCGGCATCAAGTCGGCCACGTTCAAGGTCACCGCGCCCTACGCCTACGGCACCCTGTCGGTCGAGCAGGGCACCCACCGGCTCGTGCGCATCTCGCCGTTCGACAACCAGGGCCGCAGGCAGACCTCGTTCGCCGGGGTCGAGGTGCTCCCCTTCGTCGAGGCGGTCGACCACATCGACATCCCGGAGAAGGACATCCGCATCGACGTGTTCCGCTCCTCGGGCCCCGGCGGGCAGAGCGTCAACACGACCGACTCCGCCGTGCGCATCACCCACCTGCCGACCGGCATCGTCGTGTCCTGCCAGAACGAGAAGTCCCAGATCCAGAACCGGGCCGCGGCCATGCGCGTGCTCCAGGTCAAGCTGCTCGAGCGCAAGCGCATCGAGGAGCGGGCCGAGATGGACGCGCTCAAGGGCGACGGTGGTTCCAGCTGGGGCAACCAGATGCGCTCCTACGTGCTGCACCCGTACCAGATGGTCAAGGACCTGCGGACCGAGTTCGAGGTCGGCAACCCGAGCAACGTCCTCGACGGCGACATCGACGGCTTCATCGAGGCCGGCATCCGCTGGCGCCGGCAGCAGGCGGCCTGACCTCGTCGTTTGGCGACTGTGACGGCGGACACGGAGAGTGCCGTTGAGCGCGCGGAACGTGCCGTTGGTCGCTGGGGACCGCCAAGGCAACGGCTCGATAACGGTCGGAGGTAGACTCGCGCCTCGTGATCCGGCTCGAACACGTATCGAAGGTGTACAAGACCTCCACGCGCCCTGCTTTGGAGAACGTGACGGTCGAGATGGACAAGGGCGAGTTCGTCTTCCTGATCGGTGCGTCCGGCTCCGGGAAGTCGACGTTCCTGCGACTGCTTCTCCGCGAGGAGGTGCCCACACGGGGACGGGTGTACGTGGCGAACTTCGACGTTGCTCGGATGGCCCGGCGCCGCGTCCCTCGCCTTCGCCAGTCCATCGGCTGCGTCTTCCAGGACTTCCGGCTGCTGACCAACAAGACGGTCGCCGAGAACGTGGCGTTCGCGCTGGAGGTCATCGGCAAGCCCCGCAACACCATCCGCAAGGTGGTGCCCGAGGTGCTCGAGCTGGTCGGCCTCGACGGCAAGTCGAACCGGATGCCGCACGAGCTCTCCGGCGGTGAGCAGCAGCGGGTCGCGATCGCACGGGCGTTCGTGAACCGGCCGCTGATGCTGCTGGCCGACGAGCCGACCGGAAACCTCGACCCCGACACCAGCCAGGACATCATGCTGTTGCTGGAGCGGATCAACCGCACCGGCACGACGGTGCTGATGGCCACGCACGACCACTCGATCGTCGACTCGATGCGCCGCCGCGTCGTCGAGCTCGACCTCGGCCAGGTCGTCCGCGACGACTCACGCGGTGTATACGGCGTAGGCCGTTAGGCTCCCGTCCGCCCCCGAACCCTACGAGGACTACTTCCCCCGATGCGTGCCAGCTTCGTGTTCAGTGAGGTCCTGACCGGCCTCCGGCGCAACGTGACGATGACCGTCGCGATGATCCTCACGACCATGATCTCGCTCGCCCTTCTGGGCGGTGGCCTCCTGGTCGTCCGGATGATCGACAAGACCCAGGATGTCTATCAGGACAAACTCGAGGTCAACGTCTACCTGACGAACGACATCAGCGCGAACGACAAGGGATGCCAGGACGATCCGTGCAAGGCATTGCGCACGGACCTGGAGAACAACCCGGCGATCGAGTCCGTGCAGTACGAGAACCGCGACGAGGCGTACAAGCGGTTCAAGGAGATCTTCGAGTCGCAGCCGGAGCTGGTGAAGCTCGCGCGGCCCGAGGCACTGCCGGCGTCGTTCAACGTCAAGCTGGTCGACCCGGAACGGCCGGAGGTGATCCTCCAGACGTACTCGGGCCGCGTCGGTGTCGACTCGATCGCGGACCAGAGCGAGTTCCTCCAGCGCTTCTTCGACGCGTTGAACGGCGTGCGGAACCTGACGTTCGCGATCGCGCTGATCCAGGCCGTCGCGGCGCTGCTGCTGATCTCGAACACGGTGCAGGTGTCGGCGTTCACGAGGCGGACGGAAGTCGGCATCATGCGCCTG
>Ga0164241_10003796_pt1 | contig 14961 bp, 12 predicted proteins | sample OricomyardsoilBY_FD_108780 | JGI IMG/M metagenome (GOLD analysis project Ga0164241, IMG submission 108780) | Backyard soil microbial communities from Emeryville, California, USA - Original compost - Back yard soil (BY) | ecosystem: Environmental > Terrestrial > Soil > Unclassified | place: USA... | reverse complement strand
GGGGGGGGGGGGGGGGGGGGGGGGGGGGGGGGGGAGGGGGGGGGGGGGGGGGGGGGGGGGGGGGGGGGAGGGGGGGGGGGGGGGGGGGGGGGGGGGGGGGGGGGGGGGGGGGGAGGGGGGGAAGAGGAGAAGGAGGAGGGGACGGGCGGAAGGCCGAGGCGGAGGGAGAAAGATTAAGAGAAAGAGGAAAGAGAAAGAGGCGGAGACGGAGGGGAGAACGAGTAGGAGTAGGAGAATGAGAACGATTGCGGAGGAGGGGGTCACATTTCCGCCCAGAGGCGGAGGAGGTTGTGATAGACGCCGGTGAGTTGGGTGATGGACGCGTGGCCGGGGTGGTCGATCGTGAGGCGCTGGATCGCCACGTCGGACTCGAACAGGAGCGCGCGTTTCGCGTCTTCGCGGATCATGCTTTGTATCCAGAAAAAGGAGCACAGGCGGGCGCCACGCGTGACCGGCGTGACGCGATGAAGGCTCGTGCCGGGATAGAGGATCATGTGGCCGGCGGGGAGCTTCACGCTCTTCGGGCCGTAGGTGTCCTCGACGATGAGTTCGCCGCCGTCGTATTCGGAGGGCTCGGCGAAAAATAGCGTGCAGGAAAGATCGGTGCGGATGCGGTGGCCGGTTCCGGGGATGCTGCGTATGGAGCTGTCCACGTGGTTGCCGTAATTCTGGCCGCCGGTGTAGCGGTTGAACATCGGAGGGAGGAAGTGCAGCGGGAGCGCGGCGGACATGAACAGCGGGTTTTGCTGAAGCGCTTTCACGATCACTTCGCCGACCTGGCGCGCGGCGGGATGGGTGGCGGGGATCTGCATGTTGTCCTTCACCTTGCCGGCTTGGTGGCCGGCGGTGGCGGCGCCATCGGTCCAGTCGGCGGCTTCGAGGAGGCGGCGGCACTCGGCGATTTGGGAAGCGGAAAGGACGTTCGGGATGGCGAGAATCATGACGGAGAAATTTGTGGAAAGGTCGGGCTGGCCGAATTTGGAAACCGCAAAGGCCGCGCGCAGGGCCCGGCCTGGGGTTATCGAGGATTTGTGGAGGGACGGTGTGGGCGGGTTTTGAGACGAGCGGTTTGAGTATTCGAGTGCGTGTTTTTTCGAGCCGAGCCCGGCGGGCCGCCGGGCTCCACACGCGGGCCGCGTGTGCTCCCCGGACCGTCGGAATGTCCCCGGACCGTCGGAGATTCTCCGGACCGGTTGGAGATTCCCGGATCAGCCGGAGATTCGCGGGGTCGGTCGGAGTCCAGAGGATTGGGTGGCGTCGTTAGAATTTCGCGACGGCGGCGAGCTGCCACGAGCGTTGCGCGCCGGGATAGTAGCGGCCGCCGTTGTTGTTGATGCGGATATATTCTTCGTCGGCGACGTTGTTCACGTTGAGGCGGAGGCTGAGGTTTTTCGTGACGGCGTACTCGGCCATGAGGTTGAGCAGTGTGTAGCTCGGCGCGTTGACGAGGGTGGGCGAATTGATCGAGACCGCGTTCGACGTGCTGCGGGAGACGGACTCGGAGTATTGCACGCCGCCGCCGACGGTGAGGCCGAAAGGCAGGATGTACGTTGTCCAGAGACTGCCGGATTTGCGCGGAGTGTAGCGGAGCGAGGCGCCGTCGTTGCCGGCGGAGGTGGTGCCGGTCGATTCGTATTCGCTATCCATATACGCGAGGCCGCCGAAGACGAGCCAGGTCTGGGTGATTTTCCCCGAGATGCCGAACTCGACGCCCTTTACGGTCTGGCTGATGTCTTGCGTGACGATGCCCGTGAGCGCGTCGGTGCTGGCACCGTTCAGGTTTTCCGACTGGAAGGCGGCGAGGCTGGTCGAGAGGAGCGAGTGGAAGAAATCCCATTTGATGCCGGCCTCGAAGTTGCGCGTTTCCTGCGGCTTGAGGTTGGGATTGTTCTGATTGTTGGCGTTGGCGGAGAGGGAGAAGGTGCTGCCGGGAGGCGTGCGGGTGTTGCCGTAAGCGGCGTAGAGCGAGCCGGCGGGGACGGGCTTGAACACGAGGCCGGTCTTCCAGGCGAAGAGGTCGCCGTTGGTGCCGAGTTCGGAGAGATCCCCGGCGGCGTTGATGCTGGCGTAGTCGATCTTGTAGTGGTCGAAGCGGCCGCTGGCGTTGAGGAGCCATTTGGGGGCGAGCTTGATGGTGTCGAAAACGTAGAAGGCGGCGGTGTCGGTCTGCGCGGCGTTTTGCGCGCCGTTGCCCGCGCGGTAGGCGAGCTCGCCGTCGGCGGGAACGCGGTGTGCGTCGGGCGAATACAGGCTGGTGGACGGACCGGCGGCGGACACGAACGTAGGCGTGCGCTGTTTCTCGCGCGACAGTTCCATGCCGACGCCGAGATCGTGGGGAAGGCCGAAAGTCGTGGCCTTCGCGGCGAGGTGGGTGAGGCTTTGGTAGACCTCGTTGTGGGTCTGGTTGCGGAGATTGCGCGGTGTGACCGTTTGCGTGGACGGATCGTAGTACGACGCGCTGCTGTTGGGCGTGTAGCTCGTGCGGGCGTTGCGATCGGTACCGGCGGCGACGAATTGCTGCGTGAGTTTCAGGTCGGCGCTGAAATCGTGCTCGATGCGCGCGGTGACGCTCTGGTGCTCGACGTCCTCGAAGTCGAAGTCGGCGAGACCGTAGAAATTATCCTGATCGACGGGAGCGGGGAGCGGGTCGATCGACGACGGGAGTTGCGCGCCGCCGGGGACGGCGACGATGGGCAAACCGGAGTCGGGGAGGTTTTCCTGCTTCGTCACGGTTCCGGCGATACTGAGGCGCGTGGGCGTGCCCAAGCCGATCGCGAGCGATGGGGAAACGCCCCAGCCGGAATTCTCGACGTAATCGCGGCCCTCGACACCGCCATCCTGCCACATCGCGGCGACGCGGAAGGCGGCTCCCTCGACGAAGCTGTTTTCGAGCGGCTGGTTGATGTCGATCGTGCCGCGCTTGTGCTCGGCGCTGTCATAGCTCGCGGAGGCGGTGGCGAAGCCTTCGAGGCGTGGGATTTTGCTGACGAGATTAACGTAGCCGGAAGCGCCGCCGCGGCCGTTGTCGGCACCGGCGGGACCTTTGGCGACCTCGACCTGTTCGAGGTTAAACGTGTCGCGATTGTAGGCGCCGGTGTCGCGCACGCCGTCGATGAAGATGCTGCCCGATGTGTCGAAACCGCGCATGGTAAACGTGTCGCCCGAAGCGACGCTGCCGCCCTCGCCGGCGGTGAAGGTGATGCCGGGCGTGTTGCGCAGGACGTCGGACAAGGTTTGCGCGCCCTGTTGCTCAATCACGATGGAAGGAACGACGACGATGGTCTGCGGCGTATCGACGAGCGGCGCGTTGAATTTCGGGGACGACAGCGGCTTCTCCCGGCCAGCGTCCACGGTGAACTTGTCGAGGACGACGGTGTTGGCCGCGAGGAGCATCTCGGAATTCCCGGACTGCGCGTGCGCGGCGCTGGCCAGCATGATCGAATTGACCACGGCGGCGATGGCGGCTGGGGCCATGCTCGAGGCCGAGCGTGGCGATTGGGCGGTGGAGATGCGGTCGGTGGTGTTGAGTTCGGACATGACTGAAAGTGGAAAAATCTCCGTCCGTCGCCGGCCTGGTGCCTGCCTCCTAAGATTTTTTGACTTTAACTGACCTGTGAGAAGAGGGGCTCCAGGGAACGGACGGCGACGGACGAGAAAGTGAAAGGAACGGACTTCGCGGATGCGCGTGAGGCGTTGGCGAAAAGCTCTCATTGAGCGGGCAAAAACGAGACTGAGACGTAATCTCACGTCAATCATTTTATTGAGAAGCAAACTCAGTCTCAATAAAACGTCGCGTTGACCCTCTTGATTTGCAGCCCTTTATGAGGCGGCATGTTTGAGACGTTAACCGTAAATCTCAGTGAACGCAGTTATCCCATCGTCTTCGGAGAAAATCTCACCGCCGTCATCCGGACGCGCGTGAACGAGTTGGCGCGAGCCGGGCGGACGGTGGTGGTCGTGACGGACCGGCATCTGGCGGAGAAGCAGGCGGAGGCGTTGCAGGCGATGTTGGGCGACGTGGCGGTACTGGTGCTCGAACCGGGTGAGGAGACGAAGTCGCTCGGGGAGTTTGGGCGGGTGTTGGATTTTTGCGCGAAGCAGCGTGTGGATCGGGCGGGAGCGCTGTTCGCGATCGGCGGCGGCGTGATTGGCGATCTCGGCGGTTTCGCGGCGGCGGCGTTTCTGCGCGGCATCGAGTTTTATCAAATCCCGACGACGCTGCTCGCGATGGTGGACAGCTCGGTCGGCGGGAAAACGGGGATCAATTTGAAAGCGGGCAAGAATCTGGTGGGCGCGTTTCACCAGCCGAAGGGCGTTTTCGTGGCGACGGGTTTGCTGGCCACGCTGCCGGCGCGGGAATTTGCGGCGGGGATGGCGGAGGTGATCAAGTACGGGCTGCTCGGCGACGCGGCGTTGCTCGCGCAACTGGAACGCGCGCCGCTGACGGTGGGAAGCCAGGAGCTCGCGGCGGTGATCCATCGGTGCTGCGCGATCAAGGCGCGGATCGTGGAAGCGGATGAACGCGAACTCGCGAAAGAAGGCGGCCGGGCGCTGTTGAATCTCGGACACACCTTTGGCCACGCGATCGAGCAAGTGACGGGGTATGGCGCGTATTTGCACGGGGAAGCGGTGGCGATCGGGCTGGCGGCGGCGGCGCGCTTGTCGGAAAAACTCGGATACATCGGGACGGTGGAAGTGGCGCGCGTCGATGCGGTGCTGGTCGCGCACGGGTTGCCGGTGCGTTTGCGCGAGGCGTTGCCGCTGGACGGCTTGATGGCGGCGGCGGCGCGGGACAAAAAAGTGCGCGCGGGCATGCCGCGTTTCGTGGTGATGAAGGCGCTCGGTGACGCGGCGACGCAGAGTGGAATCGAGCCGGCGCTGGTCGAGGCGTGTTTTCGCGAAATCGGCGCGGCGGGCTGAACCGGCGTCAGGCCGCCAGCGATCCCCGCCCGTCGCGTTCAACCGCGCGGCCTGCGGTGGCGGCGGCGGCGTTTCGCGTGTTTGCGATTCCCCCGAGGCTGGCGGGTCGTTTAGGTAGCCGGCACCATGTCAGCCATCGACGAAGGAATCGTTCGCGAGTATTTCGAGCAGAACGGATTTTTAGTCCGCCAGCTCCGCAAGTATGACGTGCAGGCGCGCAAGAAAACGGGGGACGAGGAAATCGATCTGCTCGTGTACAATCCGGCGTATCAACGCGACTCGCGTAAGCCGGATTTCTTTTTGTTCTCCAACGAACTCGCGCACATCCATCGGGCGATCGTCGTGGTGAAGGCGTGGCACACGGGGCGGTTCACGCCGATGCTGCTCAAAAGCAGTCCTGAGATCTTTCGATTTTTGGAGGAGAATGTCTTGAAGGAAGTGACGAAACTTTTCCCGGCGGAAAGCACCGGCGCGGCGTCCGGCGAAGGCGGCGAGGCGCAGCCCACGAAGATCCTCGTGCTGCCCAGCCTGCCGATCACCGAGCCGTTTCGCTCGCAGAGCTTGCAGTTGCTGAAAGAGCGCGGGGTGGACGCGATTATTTCGTTCCGGGCGATGCTGCTGGATCTGATCGAGAAGATTGAGCCCAACCGCAGTTATGGAAAAAGCGATACGCTCCAAGTCATCCGCATTTTGAAAAACTACGACCTGCTCAAGGACGCGCAGCTGGATCTGCTGCAGCCGCGCGGTGCGACACTGCGCGGCAAGGGTGAAGGGCCAAGTGACAGGTAACAAGACGTCGGCCGTTGGGCGGAGGTGGATAGCGGCCTTGATACTTGGCTCTTGGAACCTGTTACTTGGTTTTTCTTATGATTCATCCCTCGGCCATTGTTGAACCTGGCGCGCGACTGGGCGCGGACTGCGAGATTCATGCCGGCGCGATCGTCACGAAACACGCGATCCTCGGCGATCGCGTCGTCGTGCATCCTTACGCGGTGATCGGGGGCGACCCGCAGTATTTGAAATTTGAACACGCGACGGAGAGTTTCGTGCGGGTGGGCAACGACACGGTGCTGCGCGAGTATGTGACGCTGAACCGCGCGATCCACGCGGGCGCCGAGACGGTGGTGGGAGAAAATTGTTTTTTGATGTCGGGGGCGCATCTCGGGCATGATTGCCAGGTGGGAAATCACGTAGTGCTGGCGAACAACGCGATGCTGGCGGGACATGTGAGCGTGGGCGATTTTGCCTTTATCGGCGGCGGAGCGGCGGCGCATCAGTTCACGCGGATCGGGGAGAGTGTGATGCTCGGCGGACTGGCGCGGATCACGCGCGATCTGGCGCCGTACACGATCGTGGCGGAGCGCGATGAGGTGTCGGGATTGAACCTGATCGGGTTGAAGCGGCGCGGGTTTTCGCGTGAGGCGATCCGTGAGCTGAAGGATGCGTTTCGCGTGGTGTATTCGGAAAGCGGTAACATCCGCGAACTCGCGAAGCGTGCTCTAGACGGCGGAACTTTCGCGACCGCGGAGGCCAGGAAATTCCTGGAGTTTTTCACGACCGGAAAGCGGAGCTTCGCACGGCCGGTGCGGGCGGGGTGTGTGCCCGCAGTCGCAACGGAAAGTTGAACGGCAATGGACGCGAAACTGGCATTCACCTGTGGCGATCCGGCGGGAGTCGGACCGGAGATCATCGGGCGCTGGCTGGCGGCAAATCCAGCGGAGACGGCTGGCGTCGCGGTGATCGGGCCGGGGCGCTGGCTGGCGTCGATCGACTTGTACGGGGCGACGGCGGTTGCGGTGGGCGATGAGGATTTTTCGGCGGTGCCGGGGCAGCCGGGTATTGAGGGCGCGCGGGTCGCGCTCGCGGCGATGGAGCGGGCGGCAGACGGGGCGCGAAGCGGAGAGTTTTCCGGCGTGGTCACCGGGCCTGTCAGCAAAAGTTGGTTACAGAAAGCGGGCTATCCGTTTCCCGGGCAGACAGAGTTTTTCGCGGCGCGTTGGGGCGGTGAACCGACGATGGCTTTTTGTGGAGGAAAGCTGCGCGTGGTGTTGCTGAGCTGGCACATCCCGCTGCGCGAAGTGCCGGCGCAGCTGACACCGGAAAACATCACGCGGGCGGTGCGGGTGGCAGACGAATTAGCTCGGGCGAATGGGATCACGGCGCCGCGCATCGGTGTGTGCGGGCTCAATCCGCACGCCGGCGAAGACGGCCTGCTCGGCCATGAGGAGCGCGAGGTGATCGAGCCGGTGCTGGCGACATTGCGCGGACGGTTTCCCGGGCTGTCGCGTTGCGAGGCGGGCGATACGCTCTTCGCGCGGGCGTTGCGCGGGGAGTTCGATGTGGTGATCGCGTTGTATCATGACCAAGGGCTCGGGCCGCTCAAGACGGTGGAGTTCGATGAAGCGGTGAACGTCACGCTCGGGCTGCCGCATGTCCGCACGAGTCCGGATCACGGGACGGCGTTTGGGATCGCGGGCAAAGGCGTGGCGAGCGTCACGAGTTTCGCGAATGCGGTGACGGTGGCGCGGCGCTTGATAAATTTTCGCGCGGCCGGATAGTGCGTGATCCCATGTCCGTCGCGCCGCATCTCCTCAGTCCATCCGCAGCCGTCACCGCCGAGTCGACGGCGGGCGCGCCACCCATTTTTCGCGAAGGAAATGAGAATCTGGTGAAGCTCACCGAACCGGCCGGCGCGAAGGTGAATGCGCTGATCGCCCGCGAGAAGCAGGGCGATTTTTTGCGGATCGCGATCACCGGCGGCGGCTGCAACGGGCTGAGCTACAAGATGCGTTTCACGCCCGATTCCAAGAAAGGCGACATCCTCGTGCGCACGGGCGGGGCGAGGGTTTTGGTCGATGCCAAGACAGCGCTTTATCTGAAAGGCACGGTCCTGGACTATTCGCATAAAATGGTGGGCGGCGGGTTCAAGTTCACGAATCCGAACGCCAAGGCGAGTTGTTCGTGCGGGGAAAGTTTCAGCGTTTGACGACGGTATGCGGTGGTGTCGTGCGGAGGGGAATTACCGCTCAAGCGTTTGTGATTTCGCATGGCGAAGTTAGTTGTTGTCAGCCCGGCAGGTCCCGGCGAGAAGCAGTTCACCCGATTTCACCAAGCACTTATTGATGGCCACTTCGTTTTCTTCAGGCGGTAACCGCCCCGGTCAGTATCGTCGTACAAACAACGACCCATTCGCGGCGATTCGTCGCAATCATCGTATCAAGGTCCCGCAAATTCGCGTGATCAGTCCTGAGGGCAAGCAGCTCGGGATACTGGCGACCGACAAGGCGCTGGCGCTCGCGATGCAGGTGGGGCTCGATCTCGTGGAGGTGGCGCCGAACGCCCAGCCGCCCGTGTGCCGCATCATGGATTTCGGCAAGTATGTGTACGAGGAACAGAAGAAGGTTTCCCACGCGAAGGTCACCGCCAGCAAGATCAAGGAGATCGAGTTTTCGGCGCGTATCGCGGACAACGATTTCCACACCAAAATCCGCCACGCGGAGGAGTTTCTTAATCAGGGCGCGAAGGTGAAGCTGCGGCTGAAATTCCGCGGCCGCGAAATGGCGCATACCGAAATCGGCTTCGGCGTCATCACCAAGGCGCTGGCCGAGCTAGACGGCATGGGCCACCCGGATTCGCCGGCCAAGCTGATGGGCAAGCAGATCAATGTCATGCTGACGCCACTACCGGCGAACAAGCGCAAGCCGAAGTATCTTAAACCCGGTGAAGTGACGGAGGACGTTCCCTCGAAGGACGACGACGAGGACGAGAACGAAGACGACACGGCCGACGAGAAATCGTGAGAGGGCCGGTGCGGCCTGCGTTAAGATTTCTGCGGGCCGGCCTGGCTGTGGCCGGGCTCTTTTTTTTATGCGGCGTGCAGGATGTCCGGGCGGTTGCCCGGGCCACGCCGGTGCGCCCGCCGTCACACTCGACTGCGGGTTCGCGTGGGATCGTCCGCCTCGGCGGGATCGAATATGTCGATGCCGCGAGTTTCGCGAAAACGCTGGGCTTGAAAGCAACCTGGCTCAGGGCCGGCAAACGCCTCGCGATTCACAACGATAATTTCCGCATCGAGCTGGAAGCGAATTCACGCGAGGCGGTCGTGAGCGGCGTGCGCGTTTTCATGGGCGAGGGCGCGCGGGTGTACAAGCGGACGATGCGTATCAGTAAAATCGATGCGGAACGTTTGCTGGGGCCGATCGCGCGCCCGGGAATCAGCGGCGCACGCGTGCCGGATCTCAAGATCATCGCACTCGATGCCGGTCACGGCGGACGCGATCCGGGGAAGGAAAACCACAAGCTCAAGGTCAACGAAAAGACCTTTACGCTCGATGTCGTTCGCCGGCTTGAACGCCTGCTAACGCAACAAGGGTACAAGGTCGTGCTGACCCGAAAAAGCGACACGTATGTCGAGCTCGGGGACCGCCCTGCCATCGCGACGAAGACCGGCGCGGACCTTTTTATCAGCATCCACTTCAACGCGGTCGCCAGCAATGTGGAGCGCGTGTCGGGGACGGAGACCTACACGATGACGCCGCAGTATCAGCGCTCGGCCAGCTCGGAAGGACGCCACTCCTCGGATGCAATCGCGAATCCCGGGAACGCGAACGACAACTGGAACAGCCTGATTGGTTATCACATGCAGCGGTCGCTGCTCGGTGATTTGAAGACGTCGGATCGAGGCATGAAACATGGACGGCTCGCGGTGCTCCGACTGGCGACGTGTCCGGCGGTTTTGGTGGAGGCGGGATTTTTGTCCAATACCGCGGAAGCGCGGAAGATCGCGACCTCGGCGTATCGGCAAAAAATCGCGGCTTCGATCGCCGATGGCGTGAAGGCATACCGCAACGCGCTCGCCACGGCGCGTTGAACGCAGAGCGAGCGGTCACCCCATTTACCCCGGCTCCTGTGATCAAATCATTCGCACGCATCGGAGTGTTCTGCGGTTTGAGCGGCGTCGTGACGCTGGCGAATCCGGGGCGCTCCATACCCACGCGGCCAGCAACGAAGACGCAGCCCGCTCCGGAGCGGACGCGTCCAGCGCCGGCGACAGCGACGACCGTGCCCATCACCGTGGGCAAGATCCCGGACTATCGACCCGCGGAGGAATGGGCCCGACGGTATTCGTTGCAGACTTCCTGGATTGTATCCAAGCAACGGATTCTGCTCAAAAATGCGGGGAACCGCATCGAGATGGAGGTCGGCTCCCGCGAGATGCGTTTTAACGGCCGGGTGGTTTTTCTTGGCGACCCTGCGAAACTCGTGGATGGCGCATTTTGCGTCAGCCGCGTGGATGGCGAGCGGTTGCTTGCTGGATTGCTCGAGCCCGCCGCTGCCTTTGGGCGGCGTCCATTGAAGACGATCGTGATCGATCCCGGCCACGGCGGGACCGATATGGGGACGCAAAATATCAAGCTCGGCCTGACGGAGAAAGTGTTCGCGCTCGATGTCTCGCAGCGCGTGCGAAAACTGCTGGAAGCGCGCGGCTATAGCGTCGCGCTGACGCGTGAGACGGATGTCGCACTCGCCAAGGCGGACCGGGCCATTTTCGCCAATCTCGCCGGCGCGGATCTTTTCATCAGCGTCCACTTCAACGCCTCGCCAGTGGCGAACGATGCGAAAACACGCGGCGCGGAAGTATTCACTTTTGCACCACAGTTTCAGCGTTCGACCGATTCGTGGGGCGCGGGAAGCGACGATCGGGAAATCCAGCCGGCGCCGGTGAACCGCTTCGACGCCTCAAGCGTCGCCTGCGCCCACGCGATTCACGGAGCGTTGCTGCAATCGCTCAAAGTCCCGGATCGCGGTCAGAAGATCGCGCATTGGGGCGTCTTGCGCGGACTGAATTGTCCGGGCGTGCTGGTCGAAGCGGGTTTTCTTTCCCATGAAATCGAAGGAAAAAAAATCGCGACGGTGGAGTATCGTCAGCAGATCGCCGAGGCGATCGCGGCGGGCGTGACTGCTTATGCGGACGCGATCGGGGCGGCGAGGAAGTAGACTTTTTTCAGCGTGTTTGTGGACTCACGCATAAGCGGTCCTGGATCGCGCTGCGGAGACCCGAATGCGCTGCGGTGGCGGATTGATCGTGCGTGCGACACGCCGGCCACCACACGCCGGACGCGTGTGCTTCCCGGACCTTCGGAGCGCGGGCAAAAACCTGCGGGTTATTTCGCGAGCTTTGCCTGACGGGCGAGGAGGTGGCCCCGGAGGTAAGTGTCGGGTGGCGCTTCCTGCCAGGCGGTGAGCCACAGGCTGCCGAGCATCTGGGAGGCGTTGAGGATTTGGTTTTCCAGAAACGCGAGGCCTTCTTTTGACGACGGGTTGTCGCTCGTCAGCTTGCCGTCTTTTTCGAGGGCGTAGAGCGGTTCGACGAGGGCGAACTGGGCGAGCAGGTAGTGCATCGAATGTTCGAATACGGGATCGCGACCCGAGGGTCCGGCCACCGTGCTGAGGCGCGCGGCGGGCTTTACGCGCTGTTCAAGATGGTCGCGCGAGAGTCCGCCGGATTTGCCGAGAAAGCCGCCGTCGATCCAGGAGTGAAATGTGCGCGCGGTGGTGTAGCCGTGCGGGTTTTCGCCAACCCAGCCGTTGTAGTGCTTGGTGGTGTGGAGCGGTTGAGCGCCGTCGCCGACGTAGTGGCCCATGACGCCCATCAAGTAGATGACGTTGGCTTGAGCGTTGGCGATTTCCTCGGGTGTGCCGTTTTCCTCGTAGGCTTTCAAATAGGAGAACGCCGATTTGAGCCGTGCGTAGTATTCGGTGATCGTCCAGGGAAGATATCCGGGAAGTTCGCGCGTGTGGTCTTTGTTTTTTTCCGGATCGATCACGGGAAAGCGGTGGGGATGAGCGGCGCGCGCGGCGAAAATTTGCGCGGTGTAAACGTAGCGAAAATCGCTGACGGTCGCGGCGGAGAGGTCGAGCGGCGTGAGATCTTCGAAGTCGATGAAGTGGTCGGGCGAGCTGGCGTGTTTGAGCGGCAAGTCTTGCGGCACGTTGCGCCAGCGATCCGGTTCGCCGGCAAGGAAGCCGATGCGTTCGCGGGCGGCGTCGGCCTTCACGAAGGCGGGGAATTCGGGTGGCAGGGAGGCAATCGCGGCGAGGTTGACCGCGCGATGGCCCTCGTAGTCCCACGCGGAGGCGCGGGGAAGGGCGAAGGCGAAAAGGACTGCGGCAAGAAGGAGCGGGCGCATGGCGTGCGACCATGCGAAGAAGGCGGCGCGGGCCGAGAATAATTGCGCGCGACAGTCCGGAGCGGTTTTCTCGCGGCCGCTCATGGTTCTCGCAGCGGCAATTTCACGGCGTCTACGGATATTTTTCGTGATTTCGATCGCGGCGTTGGTTTCGCACGGGCGGGCGGAAGAGCCGGAAAACCTGGCGGCGCGGGTGGTCATCCTGGCCAACGCCAGCTCGCCGGAGTCGCTGACGCTGGCGCGCTATTACGCGAACAAACGCGGGATCCCGGAGGCAAATATCGTGGCGCTGCCGATGTCGCAGGCGGAGACGATCGGGTGGAGGGAGTTCATCGATACGGTGTATCAGCCGTTGCAGGACGAGTTGCTGCGCCGGGGCTGGATTGCAGGCGTGGCGTCAACGCTGCGCGACGATCTGGGCCGGAAACGGCACGCGATCGCGGGGCACCGTATCAGCTATCTCGTGACATGCCGGGGCGTGCCTTTGCGAGTGGCGCACGACTCCTCGTTGTACGCCGAGGTGAAGCCATTCACCCGCGTGGCGGCGTTTCGAACGAATGCGGGCGCGGTGGATGCCGAACTCGCGCTGATCGCGCGCAGCGGTTATCCGATCAATGCGTATATCCCGAATCCGCTTTTCGAAAATGAGCGGCCGACCGTGATCGATCTTAATCGCGTGGTGAAAGTTTCCCGACTGGACGGGCCGGGTTTGGAGGTGGCGGAGGCGCTGGTCGATCATGCGCTGGAGGCTGAAAAATGTGGTCTGATTGGCCGCGCGTATGTGGATATCGGCGGGCCGCACGCGGAGGGCGACCGCTGGTTGGAGACCGTGGTGAAAGAACTCGCGGGAATCGATTTCGAGACGAGCGTGGATCGCGAGCGCGCGACGTTGCCGGCGGATGCGCGCTTCGATGCGCCGGCGCTTTATTTTGGGTGGTACGCCGGGCAGGTGACGGGGCCGTTCACGCGCCCGGATTTTCGTTTTCCGCCCGGGGCGATCGCGCTTCACATCCACAGTTTTTCGGCGGAGACGCTGACCACGACGGACACGCATTGGTGCGGTCCGCTGATCGCGCGTGGGGTGACGGCGACGTTTGGAAATGTTTATGAACCGTATCTCACCTTCACGCATCATCCGGATCTTTTGCTACGCGCGTTGATCCGCGGGGAAACGCTGGGAGACGCGAGTTTCTATGCGTTGCGCGGGTTGAGTTGGGAGCAGGTGGTGATCGGCGATCCGCTTTACCGGCCGTTCAAAGTGTCGTTTGCGGAGCAGTGGGAGCATCGGGCCGAACTGCCCGACGCGCTTTATCCCTACGTGATTTTGCGAGAGGCGGGCCGGCGGGAGCGCGCGGGTCAGCCGGAGCAGGCGCGGGCATTGCTTGAGGAAGCGCAGCGAGAGCGGCCGTCGCCAGTTTTGGAGCGCGAGCTTGGGCGGGAAAAAGAGCGTCCGGCTGCGGAAAAGGAATAAGTAAGGAGCATGTGAATACAACTCGTCGCCAGTGTCAGGATCTCACGCAGGGCTGACGGAGCTGGTTGCGTTTTGCGTTCGGACGACCGCGGAAGATCACCCTGCGCGTTTGGACCAGCGTTTGTCTTGTTTGAGTTCGAGGGGCTTGGTCTCGAGTTCGACGCCGGCGACGGCGGGGTGGGCGCGGAGCTCCTGGAACCTGGCGGCGTTGAGTTTCCAGCCGAGGGCGTTGCTGGCGTCGCTCGTGGCGGTGACGCGGTTTTCGAAGACGAAGCCGATGGAGGTGCGTGTGTCGCCGGTTTGTTTGTTGAGCGTGTCGCGGAGGAGATGAAGGAACGAGGGCAGCTCTTTGTGCTCGGGGTGCACGAGCCAGGTGACGCGGCGGATGATGCCGGTGACGAAGTTGTCGAGCGGGTAGCATTCCTTCACGTTGATGCGGGCGCCGTCCTGGCCGACGATGATGTTGCCCTGAACGAGAACGAGGGTGTTTTCGCCGAGGTTCTGGCCGTAGTTCGCAAACGCGTCGGCGAACATGTTGAGGGCGACGGAGGCGGTTTTGGTTGCGAGCGTAAAGGAGGCCCAGGGGCGGTTGTCTTTTTTCGCGAGGCGTTTGGCGATGCTGCCGGAAATGCCGCAGAGGCGGAATTCGGTGCGGTCGTCTTGATTGAGGAGTTCGCTGACCGGGAAGGTGTCGATCGCCTCGGCGAGCCCGGTGTACGTGTTCATCGGGTGGCCGGAGACGTAGAAGCCGAGGAGTTCTTTCTCGAACTGGAGGCGTTCCGAGGAGGTGAAGTCGTCGGCGGTTTCCTGCGGCGTGGTCTTCTTCGGGCCGGCTTTGCGGACGGGCGCGGGCTCGGCGAGCATGTCGAGCATGTTGAACTGGCCGGCGGCGCGGTCCTTGGCTTGCGCGGCGGCGCCGGCGATGGCGGCGTCGATGCTGTCGACGAGTTTTTTGCGGGAGGCTCCGCTGTAATCGAAGGCGCCGGTTTTCGAGAGGTGCTCGAGGACGCGTTTGTTGATGGCGCGGCCGTCGACGCGGGTGACGAGGTCGTCGAAATCGGCGTAGGGGCCGTTTTTGTCGCGCTCTTCGATGATCTTTTGCGCGGCTTGTTCGCCGACGCCCTTCACGCCCGCGAGGCCGAAGCGAATTTTGCCGAGGGATGGAGGCGTGGAATGACCAGTGACCGAGTGATCATTGACCAATGGATCGGAGGACTCGGAGGTTTTCCCATTGGTCATTGGCAACTGGTCATTGGTCATTCCGCCCGTCGCTTCGAGGACGGGGGTGAAATTCTCACGAGACTCATTGATGTCCGGCCCCAGCACGGTCACGCCCATGGCGGTGCACTCGGCGATGAAGTGGGCGACTTTTTCGGAGTT
>Ga0164241_10003795_pt1 | contig 14964 bp, 12 predicted proteins | sample OricomyardsoilBY_FD_108780 | JGI IMG/M metagenome (GOLD analysis project Ga0164241, IMG submission 108780) | Backyard soil microbial communities from Emeryville, California, USA - Original compost - Back yard soil (BY) | ecosystem: Environmental > Terrestrial > Soil > Unclassified | place: USA... | reverse complement strand
GCCCGCGACGCGGAGCAGGCCGCGCAGGCGCTGCGACGCATCCGCACCCAGCAACCGATCGACGACTTCCGCGACGCGCTGCGCACCGCAAGGGAGATCCAGGCCATCTCGCCGCTGCACCGCCGACACCGGCACGTGCTGCGGTCCTATCTGGACGCCGCGGCGCCGCTGGACCATGCGCTACGCAACTGCCGCGTGCTGCTCCGCCGCACCCGCTCCGCCCTGGTCGACGATGAACCGGCAGCGCCCGACCTCGTCACGGGCCTACGCGACCTGGCCCGCGCGACCGAACTGCTGGCGGAAAACCTGGGCGGCCCGACCGGCGCGGTCCGCAAGGCCCTGACCGAGGCCGCGGCGACCGTCGACTCGGACAGCCTGGCGCACAGCGGCTTCTCGGGCCAGGTGATCGCCGCCCAACTCCGCTCCATGGCCGTCGACCTGTTGCAGGCAACGGGCCTCCGCCACGACGAGGCCCGCGCCCTGCTGCCGACGATCGGGCGTCAAGAAGGCTGATCAGGCCAGTGCGTTCATCTCCGGGCTGTTGAGGATCCGTGTCCCGGGATCGGCGCCGCGCGCGAGGGCCAGCATCGCCCGGCCGATGACCTCCGTCGTCGTGACGTGGTTGCCGGCCAGGCGCTTGAGCACCGGGTAGAGCGGGGAGACGACCCGGTAGATCGTGCGGTACAGCGTCACCCGTGACCGGGCGCCGTGCATCGGCTGGATGTAGCCGGGCCGCAGGATGTAGGCGTTGAGCGAGGTGGCGAGCAGGGCGTTCTCCGTGCGCCCGCGTACCCGCGCCCACATCACCCGGCCCTGCTCGCTGCTGTCCGCGCCCTGGCCCGACACGTACACGAACGTGGCCGCCGGGTTGCGTTCGGCGACTGCGCCGGCAGCCGCCATCGTGAGGTCGTACGTGATCTTCGTGTACTCGGCCTCGTTCTTGCCGGCCGATGGCACGCCGAGGCAGAAGAAGCACGCGTCCACACCGGACAACTCGGTGACGCCGCCGAGGTCCGTGAGGTCGGTGCGGAGCACCTCGTGGAACTTCGGGTCGTCGATACGGGCCGGGCTGCGCGCGACCGAGACGACCGCGTCGACGTCGTCGGCGAGCAGACATTCCCGCAACACACCCTGGCCGACCATGCCGGTCGCGCCGAACACGAGCACCTTCACGGCCGCGACCGTACCGGCATACTCGGGACGTGGCCACGCCCATCATCCTCGACTGCGATCCCGGGCACGACGACGCGCTCGCGATGATGCTTGCCGCCGCGCACCCGGCGACCGAGCTGCGGGCGATCAGCACCGTGGCCGGGAACCAGACGCTTGACAAGACCACTGCCAACGCGCGGCGGATCTGCGACGTCGCGGGCATCTCCGGGGTGCCGATTCTCGCCGGGCGTGCGCGGCCGTTGCGTGGCACGGGGATCGTCGCGGCCGACGTGCACGGGGAGTCCGGGTTGGATGGTCCGGCGTTCGGGCCGCCGGTCACGCCCGTCGCGAGCACGGACGGCATCGCCGCGCTGGCGGGTCTGTTGCGGGAGGCGCCGGCCACGATCGTGGCCACCGGACCGCTCACCAACGTGGCCGCGCTGCTGCTCGCGTTCCCCGACGTGGCATCGCGGATCGAGCGGGTCGTGTTCATGGGCGGCAGCACCGGGCAGGGCAATGTGACGCCGTGCGCCGAGTTCAACGTCTTCGCCGACCCCGAGGCCGCGGACATCGTGGTGCACAGCGGGATCCCGGTGACCATGTGCGGGCTGAACGTCACTCACCAGGCGCTCGCCGACGATGAGGTGATCGCGCGGATCGCGGCGATCGGCAGCCCGCTGGCGCGCGTGTGCGTCGACCTGCTCGGCTTCTTCGCGAGCACCTACCGGCAGATCTGGGGCTTCCCGGCGCCGCCACTGCACGACCCGGTCGCCGTGGCGGTGCTGGCCGAGCCGGGCGTCGTGACGACGACGCGGACGCGGCTGGACATCGAGCTGACCGGCACGTTCACCCGCGGTGCCACGGTCGTCGACCTCTATGATCGGACCGGCCGCGCCCCCAACGCCGACGTGGCGGTCGGGCTGGACGTGGCCGGCTTCTGGGACCTGGTCGTCAGCGCGATCGAGGCGCTGTCCTGGCGAAGACCGTCCTACTGAAGGTAGCCCTCCACGACGTCGCCCGGCCGGGCCGTCGCTTCGTCGGGGTTCTCGCCGGCCGCGCGGCGGGCGCGGCGCTGGCGGAGCAGGTCCCAGCAACGGTCGAGCTCGACCTCGAGGGCCTTCAGGCGCTGCGGGTCGGGCTCGCCGGCGCGCTCGAGCTTGTGCTCCTCGTCGATGAGCTCCCCGATACGGGACGAGAGCTGCTTGTCGTCCATCGTCTGGCCCCTTTCGCCGACGCCCATGCTTGCACGCCGGACTGATCCCGGCCGTTCAACGTGCTGTTACCCACCAACGGGAATAGCGCAGCTCAGCCGAGGCAGAACTCGTTGCCTTCCGGGTCGCGGAGCACGACCCAGCGGGTGCCGTTGCCCTCGCGCCAGGTGCCGGGCGGGTCGACCGGCGTGGCGCCCAGCTCGCGGAGGCGGGCGATCTCGTCCTCGGGGGTACGGGAGGCCAGGTCGACGTGCATGCGGTTCTTGCCCTCGGTCGGATGGTCGACCCGGAAGAACAGGATGTGGCGGACGCCGCGCTCGTCGGGCGCGCGCAGGCGGACGAAGTCCGGGCGCTCGTCGGCGATGCGGTAGCCCGTGGCGGCCGCCCAGAAGCGGGCCAGCGTGGCGGGATCGCGGGCGTCGAAGGTGACGTTGTAGATGAACGCCACTCAGATCACCGCGAACGACTCGGGTGGCATGGCGATGTGCGTGCCGGTCAGGTCGGGTTCGGTCGAGGCGAGCAGGACCGGGCTCTGACGGTCGAGGAGGATCTTCGCCTCCGTGGTGCCCAGGTTGACGATCACCCGCCGCTCGCCGCGGTGCAGGATCAGCCAGGAGTCGCCCGTGTCCACGCGGAAGTGGTCCAGGCGCGGGTCGGTCAGCTCGGGGTGCGCCCGGCGCAGGGCGATCAGTGCGCGGTACATGTCGTGGACCGCGCGGTGCGCCGGGTCGGTCAGCTCGTCCCAGCGCAGCGTCGAGTTGCGGACCGTGGCCGGGTCCATGGGGTCGGGGACCTCGGCGGCGCCCCAGCCGTGCTGGGCGAACTCCTCCCGCCGGCCGTCGCGCACCGCGGCGGCCAGCTTCGGGTCCTCGAACGACGCGAAGAACTGCCACGGCGTGCTCGCCGCCCATTCCTCGCCCATGAACAGCATCGGCGTGAACGGGGAGCACAGCACGATCGCCGCGCCGCACAGCATCCGCGCGGGCGAGATCGTCGCCGTCATCCGGTCGCCCTGGGCGCGGTTGCCGATCTGGTCGTGGTTCTGCAGGTAGATGAGGAACCGGTGGCCGGAGTGCCGGTGCGGGTCGATGGGCCGCCCGTGGGTGCGGACCCGGAACGACGACCACGTGCCCGCGTGGAAGAACGCCCGGCGCAGCGTGGTCGCGAGCGCGCCGGGTGTGCCGAAGTCGTGGTAGTAGCCGTCGGTCTCGCCGGTCAGCGCGACGTGCAGCGCGTGGTGCAGGTCGTCGCACCACTGCGCTTCGAGGCCGTAGCCGCCGGCGTCGCGGGAGGTGATCAGCTTCGGGTCGTTGAGGTCGGACTCGGCGATGAGGTGCAGCGGGCGGCGCAGGCCGGCGGCGAGCGCGTCGACCTCGGCGGCCATCGTCTCGAGCAGGTGGGTGGCGCCCTTGTCGACCAGCGCGTGGACGGCGTCGAGCCGCAGCCCGTCGAGGTGGTAGTCGCGCAGCCAGCCCAGGGCGTTGTCGAGCACGTACCGGCGGACCTCGTCGGAGTCCGGGCCGTCCAGGTTGAGCGCGGGACCCCAGATGGTCCGGCCCGCAAAGTAGGGGCCGAACCGGTCGAGGTACGCGCCGGACGGGCCGAGGTGGTTGTAGACCACGTCGAGCAGCACGCCCAGCCCGCGCGCGTGACAGGCGTCGACGAAGCGCTTGAACCCGTCCGGGCCGCCGTAGGGCTCGTGGACCGCGCCCCACCCGACGCCGTCGTAGCCCCAGCCCGCGGTGCCGTCGAACGCGTTGACCGGCAGCACCTCGACGAAGTCGACGCCCAGCTCGACGAGGTGGTCGAGCCGCTCGACAGCCGCGTCGAACGTGCCCGCCTCGGTGAACGTGCCGATGTGCAGCTCGTAGAGCACCGACCCGGCGAGCGCCCGCCCGGTCCAGGCGCCGTCGGTCCAGGCGAAGGCGCCATGGTCATAGCGACGGGACGGCTCGTGGACGCCACCGGGTTGCCAGGCCGAGCGCGGGTCGGGGAGTGGGGTGGGGTCGTCCTCGAGGAGGAAGGCGTAGTCGGTCACGTCGCCGACGTCGGCCTGCCACCAGCCGCGCTCGTCGCGGGTCATGTCGTGGGTGGCGCCCGCGACCACGCGGACCCGGTCGCGGTGCGGGGCCCAGACGGAGATGCGGCTCATGCGATCTCCCGTACCTGGAGAACGGCGGGGTAGTCGTCGGGCAGCCGGTTCACGCGTCCTCCTTGACCAGGAGCGCGACCGGGTACTGGTCGAGCAGGTCGGCCAGCGGCGCGATGCCGGGGACCGGGCGCTGGGTGAGGTGGTCGATCCACCGTCCCGGGGGCAGCGCCAGGACGGTGTCCTGCCAGCCCGTGCGGGACAGGCCGACGGGGAGCCTGGTGGCCACAGCGGTCACGCCGGTCCGGGTGAAGGCGACCACGTGGTCGGCCGTCGGGCCATCGGCGGTGAGGGGGCGGTAGCCGGTGAACAGGGCCGGACGCTCGCGGCGCAGCCGGAGCACGGTGCGGACCACGTGCAGTTTCGCGGCGCCGGTGTCGTCCACCTCCGGGAGCCAGCCCTCCTCCAGGCGTGCCAGCAGCGACTCGCGGGTCGCGTAGTCGACCGGGCGGCGGTTGTCCGGGTCGACCAGCGACAGGTCCCACAGCTCGCTGCCCTGGTACACGTCCGGCACGCCCGGGCCGGCCAGCTGCAGCAGCTTCTGCCCCAGCGCGTTGGACCAGCCTGGCAACCGAACCCGCTCGACGAACGCCTCGACTTCCGCACGCAGCTCCTCGTCGCCGAGTACCGCCGCCGGCCAGTCGGCCACCGCTTGCTCGAACGGCTCGTCGTGGTCGACCCACGACGTCCGTACCTTCGACTCCTTGGCCGCCTTGTCCAGGTACGCCCCGAGCCGCTCGGGGGTGATCGGCCACGCGCCGACCAGCGACTGCCAGGCCAGCAGGTCCAGCGTCGGCTCCGGCAAGCCACGCCGCGCGGACCAGCCGCGCACCGCGGTGGCGAACTCCGGCGCCAGCTCGGCCAGCACCGCGATCCGCGCCCGCACGTCCTCCGACCGCTTCGTATCGTGTGTGGACAGTGTGGTCATGCTCGCGGGCCAGCCGGCCTCGCGCGCGGCCGCGCTTGCGTGGAACTCGGCCACCGGTACGCCGAACCGGCCCGGCGCGCCGCCGACCTCGTTGAGCGCGGTGAGCCTCGGGAAGCGGTAGAACGCGGTGTCCTCGTCGCCCTTCGCCACGACCATGCCGGACGTCTGCTGGATGCGGGTGGCCAGCTCGCCTTGCGGGTCCTCGCGCACCGCCTTGTCCAGTGTGGACAGTGCGGTGGCGAGGTCGGGTCGGGCCGTGCGGGCGCGGTCGACCGCCTCCTGCCAGTGCGCGAGGCCCTCCGGCAGGTACGACCGGTACACCGGGAAGGCCGTCATCAGCTCGGCCACCGCCTCCGGCGGCGTGCCCGGGACGAGCGCGGCGATCCGGCGCATCTCGGCCACGAGCGAGCGCGACGTGATCAGCCGCCGGCTGCGGGCCTCCTCCGCCGCGAAGTCCGGTGTGGCGGCCAGCTCGGTGAGCACCGCCTCGCCCGCCGGGTCGACGAAGACCCCGCAGACCTGGCGCAGCGCGTCGTAGCCGGTGGAGCCGTGGACCGGCCAGGACGCGGGCAGCTCCTCTCCCGCCGCGAGGATCTTCTCCACGACCAGCCAACCGTCCATTCGCGACCGCAGCTGCCGGAAGTAGCCGCCGGGGTCGGCGAGCCCGTCGGGGTGGTCGATGCGCAGCCCGTCGATCTCGCCGGCCTCGGCCCAGCGCAGCACCTCGGCGTGGGTCGCGGCGAACACGTCCGGGTCCTCGACCCGGACCGCGGCCAGGGTGGTGATGTCGAAGAAGCGCCGGTAGGTCAGCTCGGCGTTGCCGCGCCGCCAGTGCACGAGGCGGTAGTGCTGCCGCTCGTGCACCTCCAGCGGGGTGCCCTCGCCGGTGCCGGGGGCGACGGGGAACTCGTGGTCGTAGTAGGCGAGCTGGCCGTCGCGGAGCTCGAGCTCGACGACGTCGCCGAGGATCGGCAGCAGGATGGGGCCGCGCGACCAGTCGATGTCGAAGTAGGTGGCGTACCGCGACTCGCGGCCGTGGGTCAGCACGTCCCACCACCACGGGTTGGCCGCGGGCACCTCGACCGACATGTGGTTGGGCACCAGGTCGAGGATCAGCCCCAGCCCGGCTGCCCGCACGGCGGCGACCAGCGACAGCCGGGCCTGCTCGCCGCCCAGCTCCGGATTGGCGCGGGTGGGGTCGACGACGTCGTAGCCGTGCGTCGAGCCGGGCGCAGCGGCCAGCAGGGGCGAGGTGTAGACCGCGCCGACGCCGAGCCGCTCGAGGTAGGGCACCAGATCCGCGGTCTCGGCGAGGGTGAAGCCCGGCTGGACCTGCACGCGGTAGGTGGAGGTGGGGATCATCGCGCGGGTTCTCCGGTGCGCCGTGGGATCGGTTGGCGGTGGGGTGCCGGGTGCGTCCGCACCGAGCCCGGAGTGGCAGGCGGGTGGTGACCCGGACGGTGCTGCATCCGGTTGGTGGTGAAGGGGTTCATCGCTCGGGGATTCCGATGTGGTGCTGGGTGGGCGTGATCGGTGATCGGTTGGGCGGGGTCGCGCTCTCGGGAAGGTGCGACTCAGGCCCGGCCACTACCCGGCGCATGGGGACGCTCACGTGGCTCCCGGTGCGCCGCGGGAACGGTTGGAAGCGGGATACCGGCTGCGAGCACGCCAAGCCCGTGGCGACGGCGGGCCGGCCGTCGCCGGGACGGAACTGCGACTCGTCGATGGAGAAGAGGATCATCGCGGGGGTATCTCGGTGTGGTGCTGGCTGGGCGCGGCGTTGGTCGGCTGGGCCTGTACACAGTGCGCGGGCGTGCTCGCGGGAGTTCACCGGTCCGCCGTGGGAGCGGTCGGCAGCTGCGGTGCGGGCTGCGTGCTGCCGACTCCGCGGCGGCGAGCAGCCCGGGGCGGGGCGTTGCCGGGCGCGCCGCGACCGGGGCGGAGCTGCAACCCGTTGCTGGAGAAGCGAATCATCACGCGGGTTCCCCTGTGCGCTGCATGACCAGGAGGGAGCGGGCCGCCACGGGGATGGTGCCTGCGGCCGCGACGATGCGTGCCTCGGTGAGGCGGTCGCCGGCTACCACGCCTACCACCACGCCGCCGCCGGACTCGGCGAAGACCTCGCCCGTCGCGGTGTCCACCACCACCGTCCACTCCGCACCGTAGCCCGCCTCCGGCAGGGTCATTTCGATCTCGTCGTCGTGGGCGTTGAAGCACATCAGGAACGAGTCGTCGCGCACCCGCGTGCCGCGGCGGTCGAGGTCGCCGATGGCGTCGCCGTTCAGGAACACCATGATCGAGCGGCCGAACCCGGACTCCCAGTCCTGTTCGGACATCTCCTCGCCCGCGGGGGTGAACCACGCGATGTCGCGCAGCTCGTCGCTGCGGCGGATGGGGCGGCCCGCGAAGAACCGGCGCCTGCGGAACACCGGGTGGTTGTGCCGCATCTCGATGACCGCGCCGGTGAAGTCGACCAGGTCGCCGTTGTGCTCGGCCATCGACCAGTCGACCCACGACAGCTCGGTGTCCTGGCAGTAGCCGTTGTTGTTGCCCTGCTGGGTACGGCCGAGCTCGTCGCCGTGCAGGAGCATCGGCACGCCCTGGGACAGCAGCAGCGTGGCGAGCATGTTGCGGCGTTGCCGGGCACGCAGGTCGTTGATCTTCTCGTCGTCGGTCGGGCCCTCGGTGCCGCAGTTCCACGACCGGTTGTCGTCGGCGCCGTCGCGGTTGCCCTCGCCGTTGGCCTCGTTGTGCTTGCCGTTGTAGGAGACCAGGTCGGTGAGCGTGAAGCCGTCGTGCGCGGTGACGAAGTTGATCGACGCGTAGGGCCGGCGGCCGTCGTCCTGGTAGAGGTCGGACGAGCCGGTGATGCGGGAGGCGAACTCGCCGAGCGTGGCGGGCTCGCCGCGCCAGAAGTCGCGCACCGTGTCCCGGTACTTGCCGTTCCATTCCGTCCACAGTGGAGGGAAGTTGCCGACCTGGTAGCCGCCGGGGCCGACGTCCCACGGCTCGGCGATCAGCTTGACCTGGCTGATCACGGGGTCCTGCTGCGCCAGGTCGAAGAACGTGGCCAGCCGGTCGACGTCGTAGAACTCGCGGGCGAGCGTGGCGGCGAGGTCGAACCGGAAACCGTCCACGCGCATCTCGGTGACCCAGTAGCGCAGCGAGTCCATGATCAGCTGCAGGGTGTGCGGGCTGCGCACGTTCATCGAGTTGCCGGTGCCCGTGTAGTCCATGTAGTACCGCCGGTCGTCCTCGACGAGGCGGTAGTAGCTGTCGTTGTCGATGCCGCGCATGGACAGCGTCGGGCCGAGGTGGTTGCCCTCCGCGGTGTGGTTGTAGACGACGTCGAGGATGACCTCGATGCCCGCCTCGTGCAGCGCGCGGACCATCGCCTTGAACTCCTGCACCTGGCTGCCCGGGATCACGTTGGGCATCGCGTAGCCGTCGTGCGGGGCGAGGTAGGCGATCGTGTTGTAGCCCCAGTAGTTGCGCAGGCCGCGCTTGAGCAGGCCGTCGTCGTGCAGGAACTGGTGCACGGGCATCAGCTCGACCGCCGTGATGCCGAGGTCGACCAGGTAGTCGATCATCGCCGGGTGGCCCAGCCCGGAGTAGGTGCCGCGCAGCGGTTCGGGGATCTCCGGGTGGGTCTGGGTCAGCCCGCGCACGTGCGCCTCGTAGATGATGGTCTCGTTGTACGGCGTCTTCGGCGGGCGGTCGTTGCCCCAGTCGAAGAACGGGTTGACCACCACGCCCCGGACGGTGTGCGCGGCCGAGTCGGCGTCGTTGCGCCCGTCGGGATCGCCGAACGGGTAGCCGAACACCGACTCGTCCCAGTCGACCTCGCCGGTGACCGCCTTGGCGTACGGGTCGAGCAGCAGCTTGCTGGGGTTGCACCGCACGCCGGCGCGCGGCTCGTACGGTCCGTGGATCCGGAACCCGTACTGCTGGCCCGGCGCGATGCCCGGCAGGTAGCCGTGCCACACGAAGCCGTCGACCTCGGGGAGCCGGACGCACGTCTCTTCGCCCGCGGCGTCGAACAGGCACAGCTCGACCCGCTCGGCCGCTTCGGAGAACAGCGCGAAGTTGGTGCCGGCGCCGTCGTAGGTGGCGCCGAGCGGGTAGGGGGAACCTGGCCAGGGCTGCACGCGGTCTCCTCGGTGGGGGCTCGGGTCGATCTCGGAACAAACGGTAAACGGCGGCACTGACAGTGCTACCGCCGTGGGAGTGGCTCTCGCCCGGGTCCATCCGATCGTGATTTCGGACGCGCCTCGCGCAGTGCGGCGAGCGCACGAACGACGACGGGGTGTGACAGCAGCTCGTCCACCGACACCGGAAGTGGGATCCGCCAGTTGGGGTACTGGTCGATCGTTCCCGGCAGGTTCGGCTGCCGTGGCTCGCCGACCGCGTCCTGCGGTGAGGTCAGCAGCAGCGTGCTGGCCGACGTGGCGAGCAGCCGGTGCAGCGCCACCACGAGGTCTTCCTCGGTGGCGTCCGCGGGCAGCAGGTCGTGCTCGGCCAGCTCCGCGAGCAGCTCCTCGCGGTCGGCCGCAGCCCGCGCCGCCTCGGCCACCGGGTCGGTGAGCAGGCCGAGCTCGGCGCGCACCCGCACGTGCTCGCCGCGCAGGAAGCCCGCCGTGGTCGGCAGGTCGTGGGTGGAGATGCTCGCCATCGCCGCTGCGGGCCAGCGCTTGGGGGCCAGCAGCGGCTCGCCCGGCGCGTCCTGGTCGCGCTGGAACCACAGCACGGCCGAGCTCAGCACGCCGCGGTCGCGCAACGCGGCGCGCACCTCGGGGGACACCGTGCCGAGGTCCTCGCCGACCACGATCGCGGACGCCCGGTGTGCCTCCAGCGCGAGCACCCCGAGCAGCGCCTTCGCGTCGTAGTGGACGTAGGTGCCCTCACTGGCCGGGCGGCCGGGCGGGATCCACCACAGCCGCCACAGGCCCATCACGTGGTCGACGCGGATGCCGTCCGCGTGCGCGAGCACGTTGCGGATCACGTCCCGGAACGGCAGGTAGCCCGCGGCGGCCAGCCGGTCCGGCCGCCACGGCGGCAGGTTCCAGTCCTGGCCCTGCTGGCTGAACGCGTCGGGCGGCGCGCCGACCGTGACCTCGGAGGCCAGCACGTCCTGCAGTGCCCAGGCGTCCGCGCCCGCCGGGTCCACGCCGACCGGCAGGTCGTGCACGACGCCGACCGCCATGCCCTGCGCCGCGGCACGCACCTCGCCGAGCTGCTCGGCGCACAGCCGCTGCAGCCACGCGTGGAACGCCGTGCGCGGGTTGTCCCGCCGGGCGGCCTCGACGGCCGCGCCGCGGGGGTGGCGCAGCTCGGCGGGCCAGGTGCGCCAGTCCGCGCCGTGCTGCTCGGCGAGCGTGCAGAACGTCGCGAAGTCGCACAGATCCGCGTCGTCGGGCGGGGGCGGCTGGGGCAGCGAGCGGCGCCACAGCAGCTCGAGGGCCGCGAGCTTGGCCCGCCAGACCACGTCGTAGTCGATCAGCTCCGCGCCCGGCGGCGGGACCAGCGCCTCGACCTCCGCGCGGACCTCCGGTGGCGCCGCGCGGAACGGCTCGGTGTCGGAGATCCGCAGGTACAACGGGTTCGCGAAGCGGCGGCTGGACGGCGAGTACGGCGAGCGCTGCAGCGGCGTGACCGGGGTGATCGCCTGCACGGGGTTGACCAGCACCACGCCAGCGCCCAGCTCCGCCGAACCGGTGACCAGCGTGCGCAGGTCACCGAGATCGCCGATGCCCCACGAGCCTGCCGAGTGCAGCGCGTACAGCTGCACCATCCAGCCCCAGGCGGGCGGCACCGGCGGCAGCGTGGCCGGGGTGACCACGACGCTGGTCGGCTGGTCGCCGACGACCAGCGTGTGCCAGCCCAGCGGCAGGTCGGCCGGCAGCTCGTGGCGCACCGTGCGGGTCGTGCCGTCCTCGAGGCGCAGCTCACCGGGCGAGCCGATGGCCGGCGTCTCACCGGCGCGCAGCACCAGCGGGTCGGGCGCCGCCGTGCGGCCGTGCTGCGCGATCGCGTCGGACAGCTGCGCCGCGACGGTTTTCGGCGTGCTCGCATCGACGCCGAGCTGGGCGAGCACCGCGACCACGACATCGTCGGCGACGTCGATCCGACGGCGTTCGGTGTCCTCGTACCACGTGGCGACACCGTGCGCAGCGGCGAGCGCGCGGAGCTCAGCGTCCATTCGGGACCGGGTCAGCGCGCGTCGCGCTGGCTCGGCAGCGGGCGGCCGAGGCCCTCCCTGGCGTGGAGAAGGGCCATGCGGGCCCCGTCCGGGTCGTCGGCACCGAGCCGGACCCGGGCGGTGCGCACGTCGTGCACCGCGGGCTCGATACGGCAGGTGTCGCCGGTCGCCGCGGCCCACGCGAGGCCGCCGACCAGCAGGTCGTCGAGCTTGTGCAGGGTTGGATCGTCGGGCGCCGCCGAGACGGCGAGCTCGGCGAGTGCCGCTTCCACCGCCCTGCGCAGGCGGTCACCCGGCTTCGGGGCCGGACGTGGACGCAGCATGGGTGCCGGCAGGCCGGCACGAACGTCCTCGTGAACGTTGATCATTTTTTGCTTGGCCACAGTGGCCCTCCCGCTATGGGCTTTGCAGGGCCGCCGGCTCCCGCAGCCGGCACGTATCCCAGATCTTTGCACCTCAAACGGGGAAATCCCAGCCCAGGGGCGGAAATCACCTCGTTAAGCGATCAAGAAGGAGGTGTAGTGACATGGACGGGTGAGTAGGTTACGCACCATCCTGGACAAGGTTGACGAACGGATCGGCGATCGCATCGAGAGTCTTCTGTGCGGACATCACCAGCGCAGGCTGCGAAAGCTGGGCTGGCGGGACGTTCTCGAGCCCGGCGGTGACGACGACCGGTTCGGTGGCCGGGCGCCGTTGCGGTCCGGCAACTCGGCAGAGGTGCTGATCGACGGCAAGGACGCGTTGCCCGTCATCCAGGCCGCCATCCAGGGCGCGCGGCGCAGCGTGCACATCGCGAACTGGTATGCGAGCCCGGACTTCCGGCTGGTCCGCGAGCCGGGTGCGCCGACCCTGCGCGAGCTGCTCGCGACCACGGCCGAGCGCGTCCCGGTCCGGTTGCTCGTGTGGGCAGGCCCGCCGTTGCCCGCTTTCCAGCCCACGCGCGGTTTGGTGAAATCCGCACGGGAATCGTTCACCAGCAACACAAAGGTTCAGTGCGTTCTGGACTCTCGCGAGCGCACCATGCACTGCCACCACGAAAAGCTCGTCATCGTCGACGACGAGACGGCGTTCGTCGGCGGCATGGACCTCACCGCGCTGCAGGGCGACCGGCACGACAGCGCCGAGCACCAGCCGGACCGTCCGCTCGGCTGGCACGACGTCGTGGTCCGGCTCCGTGGCCCGATCGTCGCCGACGTGGTCGAGCACTTCCGGGCGCGGTGGCGGGAGGTCGCGGACGAGCAGCTGCCGGAGGCGAAGGCGCCCGAGCCTGCCGGGACCACCGACGTCCAGCTGCTGCGCACCGTGCCGGACGGGACCTACGACTTCGCGCCGCGCGGCGAGTTCACCATCCTCGACGCCTACCTGCGTGCGCTGCGGTCGGCGAAGCGGCTGGTCTACCTGGAGAACCAGTTCCTGTGGTCGCCGGAGATCACCGAGGTGCTGCTGGACAAGCTGTGCGACCCGCCCGACCCGCGCTTCCGCGTGGTCCTCATCCTGCCGCGCAAGCCGACCAACGGCGCGGACACGACGCGTGGTCAGCTCGGCCGGATGCTCGCCGCCGACGAGGTCGACCCGACCGGGCAGAAGCTGCTGCTCGCCGCGACGATCTGCGCGCACAGCCAGAAGCCGGAGGTGGAGGCGGGCCCGGTCTACGTGCACGCGAAGGTCGGCATCGTCGACGACGAGTGGATGACGATCGGCTCGGCGAACCTCAACGAGCACTCGCTGTTCAACGACACCGAGGTCAACGTGGCCACCGGCGACCGGGAGCTGATTCGCGACACCAGGCTGCGCTTGTGGTCCGAGCACCTGCAGCGGCCGCGCGCCGAGGTCGACGGCGAGCCCGCCGAGGTGGTCGACGAGATCTGGCGGCCGATCGCCGAGGAGCAGCTCCGCCGGGAGGAGGCCGGGCAACCGCGAACCCACCGGCTCGCGATGCTGCCCGGCGTCTCCCGGCGGGCGGGCCGGCTACAGGGCCCGCTGCGGGGCCTGCTGGTGGACGGCTAGTGAGTTGAGCTTGGCCAGCACCGCCGGCTTGTAGCCGGAGGCGTGCCCGGCGGGCTTGGGGTGGTAGGACTCCAGGACCGGGTTGGACAGGCCGTTGATCCACTCGACGTCGTCGCACACCGCGTGGCCGCTGAACGCCGATCGGACGTCCACGAAGCCGAAGCCGTGCGCGGCCGCGCGGGCGCTGATCGTGGACGCCAGCAGGTCGGCGGTCGCGTTCAGCGAGGACTGCTCCTGCGGGCTGATCCTGGCGAGCGCGTTGCACTCCTCGCCGTTGAACAGCCGCGGGTAGCCGACGGCGGCGACCTTGGCGTTGGGCGCGCGGGAGTGGATCTGGTTGTACAGGTTGTCCAGCGCGCCGGGCAGCGTGTTGCGGATGTAGTTGTTGGCGTTCGTGATGTCGCCACCGCAGGTCCACGGCCACGGTTTGGCGCACTGGGTGATCACGTCGGCGAAGCCGGCGTCGTTGCCGCCGACCGACACGGTGACGTACGCGGTGCTCGCGTTCAGGCTGCCGAGCTGGTTGAGCACGTCCGGCACGCGTGCGCCGGAGCAGGCGGCGAAGGTGAGCGGCGCGCCGAGGCTCTGCGCCACGAGGACGGGGTAGGCCTGCGGCGAGCGGTAGCAGGAGCCGGAGTCGGAGTAGTAGTTGCGGGTGCCGACGCCGGAGGAGTACGAGTCGCCGAGCGCGGTGTACGGACCGGCGGCCGCCTGCGCGGGCACCAGGCCGGCGATCATGAGGGCCGCGGTGAGCACGGCGAGCAGTGACAGGCGGATCAGTCGCATGGGCTGCCTCCACACGGTTGCGGGATGTCCGGCGGGAGCAGGGGGTACCGGACGGTAACCAGCGTGCGTCCGGTGTGGACGGGAAACAATCCGCCATCACGGTAGAAATTTTCAAGCTGCTGTCAGTTATGGCGACTTTCTGTCAGCGTTTGCGCGAGCGGCCGACGGGTATATGGGTCTAGTGCCGCGCACCATCGGGGTCGAGGAAGAGTTCCTGCTCGTGGACACCGACGGGCAGCTGTCGGGCCGTGGCCCCGAGGTCGCCGCGGCCGCGGGCACCCGCGATGCGGGCGAGGTGGAGACCGAGCTGACCGTGTGCCAGGTCGAGGCGGTCAGCGGGATCTGCCGCACGCCGGGCGACGTGCTCGGCCGGCTCACCGCGCTGCGCAGCGCGCTCGCGTCCGCGGCGCGGGACCGGGACCTGCGCCTGCTGCCGAGCGGCTGCCCGGTGCTGCCCGAGGACGATCGGCCCCAGATCACGCCGAAGGCGCGCTACCTGCGCATGGCCCGCCACTTCGGGGCGACCGCG
>Ga0164241_10003794_pt1 | contig 14970 bp, 10 predicted proteins | sample OricomyardsoilBY_FD_108780 | JGI IMG/M metagenome (GOLD analysis project Ga0164241, IMG submission 108780) | Backyard soil microbial communities from Emeryville, California, USA - Original compost - Back yard soil (BY) | ecosystem: Environmental > Terrestrial > Soil > Unclassified | place: USA... | reverse complement strand
GGGCAACGATTTGGCGCTGCCGGGTGCCCGCTTCCAGGACCGATAGAGCCAGAATACCCCGTAAGCCGCCAGCACGGGCAGCGCGATGCCCTTCGATAGAGTCGTGATGGTACCCAGCGCACCCAGCAGCACACCGTTCCCAACGCTGGGGCGATCATAGAACCGCATCGCGCTCCAGACCGTCAGCGTAAAGAAGAACGTCAGCCACGTCTCCATGTGCAGATCCGGCACGTACCGGAGCAGCATCGGGTGAACCGCGCAGAAAAGCCCCGCGAGTAGGCCGCTGCGGGGGTTGAACCAACGGCGACCCATGACGTAGACGAGCGAGCACGTACCTGCGTGCAGCAAGCACTGGATCACCTGCACCGCCGAATTGCCGCCACCCAAGCCGAAGATGAGCGACAGGAACGACGGGTAGAGCGAGGCGGCGCGGCGCGTGACCTTGGTGAAGCCTTCGCTGACGAAGCCATGCGCGATCTTGCCGTAGTCGTAAGGATCGCCGATGTTGTCGACCAGGCTCTGGCGGCGGAACAACAGCACCACGACCAGCCCCGCCGCGAGCGCGATACCCGCGACCGCCCAGATGTGCCAGCGACCTTGGCCGTTCGTTTCGGTCGTTTTCATGCTGCTTAGGCGCGGAAAGCTACCAGAAGCGCGACGCGCTCGCTACTGCAGGGTGAGGTCGAGCACCGCGAACGAATAGGGAGCCAACACGGCCGAAACCCCGGTCGGAGTGATCCGTGAGGGTCCAGGCGTAAGCGCTTTGGAGTCGGCGTCGAAAGCGAACAATCGCGATGAGGCCACGCGACCACACTCCGAAAGCGCGATCGCGACGTCGGCCTTGGCGGTCGCGTCGCGGTTGATCAGGACCAAGACTAGGCGCGTCCGTCCGGGGTCACGCGATGCGAACAGCGAGACGTTCTGGGCTTCTTTGACCGGCAGCGAGATGTCCTGGAAACGTGCCCCCTGGCCGTCGAAGTTCCGAAAAGCGCGGAAGGCCCAATAAATAGGCATCTTCTCTTCGAGCGCGCCCCAGTAAAATGCGGCGTCGAGCTTTTGCTGACCAAAGCGACCGAGCGCCTCGGCGGTGGCGAGACCACCGCTGATATGATTGTCGGCCCCGAAGCTCCACTCGCCGATGGAAACCTTCAGTCCCGGGTAGTTGTCGCGAACCCACTCCTTCATCCGGGGAATGAGCCGGATCTTTTCCTTGATCCACGACTCGTCCACGTAAGTCGGATCCCACAATCCACGCGTGGACCGGATCCGCCGCGCCGACGTGGCGGCGTCGGTGCCCCCTTGCGCCCCGTACAGACCGTCGCCGGCCGGGTAGAAGTGCAGATCCAGGAAATCGAGCAAGCGCTGACCAGTCGTCTTCTCGTGCTCGGCCAATCGCTTCAGGTACCAGGGCACCAGCGCCATATCACCGTGCTTCTTGCGGTCCGCCTGGTCACGGTTCTCACGATCGATGCCCGACGTCATGTAGTTGATCCAGCCCCACTCGGCCGGGCCCGCGATCAGGCCGCGTGGGTCGGCTTCACGAATGGCGGTCGCGTATTTTACGGTTCGCTCCAACAGCTCGTCGTACGTGACCGGCTGCGGATGGACGTCGCGATGAGTGACGTTCCAAAGCGCGGGCTCGTTGTCCAAGATGTACATACGCGCGGCGCCTTTGCCCCCAGCGTCGCCTTCGACGACTTGCTGCACCCATTTTCGGATCAGCTCGGGGGGCGCCGGCACGCTCGTCTCGGTGGGTGGTCCGGGCGTTATCGGTGTGCCGTCGGGACGGTACCCGTCGCCCGCGTCCTTCTTGTAGGGGTCGAACTTGCGCTGATCGGGGAACTTGGGGCGCGGAAAGCCGAACGAGGTGTCGTCCTTGGCAACCCAGCCGAGCAGAGGCACGACAATGGCGATTTGGCGCTCCTGCTTGGCATCGTTCTTGAGAGCGTCAATCAGGCTCGTCTTCTGCCCGCCGTTCTCGAAGAACCAGTCGTTGCCCGCGTTCCAGTTACCCGTCTCCCAATTGGCCCGACTGAGCGGGTTACCACCGATCCGCTTGGCGCTGACGCCAGCGCTCCAATCGTCGGTTGCGCCACCGTAGATCAGCGGGCTGATCGGAAAGCTCGTACCGCGGCACTGCACTTCGAGGGACTGCTCGCCCTGGCCCCGCGCCAGAGCCTCGGCCGAGGGCTTGGTAAGCACGATTTTATCGAGCAGCACCGGGTCGTTGTCCACGGCCGTATGACTACCGATCATGACGCGGTCGAACGGGCGATGCTCGGGGTTCAACTCTCTTTCATCGATCAGGACTTCACGCCAGCCATCGACGGAAATCACGTGCCGCGGCTCGATGACCACCAACGGGAACGCCTCGTCCGGCATGCCAACGCCGCGCAACGAAACGTGGAGAAACTCACCCCAGTCGCTAGGCGCCTTGTAGCGAAACGCGAGCCCCCCGTACTGCCACGGGAGCTCGGCGTGATGCAGCAGGATGCCGCCCCAGCCTCCAAACACGATCTGGGCGGAACCTTTGGTGAGATCGTGGGGGCCCCAGCCCCAATCATCCCAACCTGCCGCGAGCTTGCCATCGAACAACGGCAGCGCGGGTTCGATCGGACCTAGTTTGCGAAGCACCGCGGCGGTTTCCGACGCTGACTGAGAGGCGAACCAGCGCGCGGCTTCGCGTCGCTGCAAGATCTTACGCACGCCGAAACCGGTCACGGCAATCAGGCCGGCCACCGCCAGCGCCAGCCAGACTTGCTTCTTCACCGGGGCGGAAACTAACCGGTTACCCGAATAGAGTCCACCGACGGCGGACGAGAAAAAGCGCTGCGCGCGCGTGTCCTAGTCGCCAAGGCTCGGCCCTTGTGCATACTAAGGGCCCGCGTGATGCTCGACTCAAATCCGTCAGACATGCCTTCTCTCGCTGCTGCACCGGCGACCCCCGCCATCGACACCGCGAAGGTGAAAGAGACATTCGACGAGCAGGGCTACGTGGTCCTGCCCGGCCTCGTAACCAAGGCCGAGCTGCACTCCGTGCAGCAACGTTTGACGGAAGAGTTCGAGACTTGGCAGCGCAGCGGCGCCGCATTCCGGGGCGGGGGCGTGCTTGCCGGCCACCTCAACTGCTATCCGGGCAAGATCGCGAGCGGGGTTTTGAGCCAGCTGACGCAGGCGGGGGTGTTGAAGCTGGCGCAGCAACTGATGCCCACCAACCCACGTGCCATTCGCATGGGGTGCAACTTCAACCTGCCGGGCAGCGTCGAGCAGCATTACCACATGGATGGCATCTACCTCGAGGCCTTCCTAATCATCAACGTGTGCGTCGTCGACACGGATCTGAACAACGGTGCCATCGATCTAATCCCGAAAACGCACAAACGGTTCTACAAGTTTTGGGAGTTTGCCGCGGGCCGCGTATACAAGGGCAGCACGCGCGTCTGCATGTCGCGAGGGGACGTGCTCATTCGCACCTCGACCCTGTGGCACCGGGGGATGCCCAATCGCTCGCAGAATGCTCGCCCGATGCTCGCACTCACCCTCGGCGAGCGGCACGTCGATACCGACGACCCGTTCGCGTTCAACGACGGGCGCACCGAGTTCCAGATGAACTGGTTCAGGCCCAACCTCCTCGGGCGCCTGCGCGAGCGTGCCACGATCCGCGTCCCCATCAGCTACTCCGCGTACAGGTTTGCGCGCTCGCTCGTCGGCAGCAAAGGTTACGACTCTTGACCGTGGCCTAGCGAATGCCGACCCAGGCCGCAAAGCCACGGCGCGCGGCCCCGCGTGCGACCACGTTCATATCCCAAGCGCCGCTGTTGATGGCAAGCTTGCAGGCCACCGCAATCGACGGCGCTACCAAATAGACGCCGGTCCAGCTGCCCAGGCCCATGTCACCGAAGCACTGCAGGTAATATACGAGGATGGAGCCGAGGCAGCCGAGGGCGGCCGCCTTCTCCAGCGGCGCCTTGCAGTAGTGATACGAGCGGACGGCGAAGTACACGCCGCCCACCCAGAGCGCGGTGATACCCGCAAAGCCGACCACGCCGTAGTAGCAATACAGCCCCAAGATGGCGTCGTGGGGAACGTACTTCTCGAGCTCGTACGGGACCGAGGGCATGGGCCACATTTCCCAGAACCCCGTACCGTAGCCTAAACCCAAGAGCGGGAAATTACGGGTGGTGAAAACCAGATTGAAGTTCTCGAGATCGCGCCAAGCCGTCGACGAATCCGCGCTCGAGTCGACCGCGGAGCGGATGACCTGCACGGGCTTGAATACGCCCGCCGTCGAGCCCCAACCGACCGCGACATAGCCGGCAACGATGGGCAGCAGTCCCACCATCACGCGGTTCAGCTTGCGCTTGAACGCGTTCGTGTCCGTCATCAAGTAGACGGTCGCGAACACCAGGATGATCTCGACCCAGACGATGCGCCGATTGTTGGCCAACATGCCGGCGATCAGGAGGGGCCCGAAGAGCCAGACCAGCCGGGTCGCCTTGCGGCCCGCTCCCTGCAGAATCATCGATACCAGGATCACGGACCCGACCGCGAACAGCATCGAATCATTGTGAGTGGTGGCGTACGGAAGCGAATTTTCCCCGGTCTCCGGGTCGATCGTCGATGGCACGGTGAGGCGCACGTAGACGGCGAGCGTCGCTCGGATCACCGAGGCCGCCAGCGCGACCTTGCCTACCGCCAGGTAGTCCTTGGCGGTGGTGAACGCCGCCTGACACAGCAGAAAAACGGTCGGCAGGTAAATGACGCGATCCATCTGCCAGACCGCGAACGAGCTGTTGCCGCCGTGCCACTTGCCGACGAGCCACGCGAGCGCGATTGAGGCGTACGTCAGTTGCGCCAGACGAATCATCGGCTTCGGCGTGCCGAGCGCGCCGCGCGCGACGCCGCGACGGAGCATGACGACGGCGATGGCCGCGACCAGCATCAGGTCCATGCCGCCGAAGAACATCCAGCCGCCGATGACCGATTTGAAATGTACGAGCATCAGCGCGCCCATCGGCGCGAAGGGAGTGGACCAAAGGCTGCTTGCGGGACCCTCCGACGGGTTCTCCAGCACGAGGCCGGCGAACATCAACACCAGCATCGTGTTGCGTAGCGGCGCCCGAAAGACACAGAACCACGCCAGAAGTAGGCAGATGGGCGCGACTATCCAACCAATGACCCCGTTGTCGATGAAGGACGCGAGGCTGGCCAAAACCAGCAGCGCGGTGAACGCGAGCTTTACGTCTCCAGGTACTCTTTCGACCGCCATGCCCTAGGCCCTACATCCGGAACCACACCTGCGTGATCAGCAGCAGGTAGATAAACTCGAAGATCACCACGTGGATCAGCGCCTTCTTCAGGCCGGCGTGCCCGTCCGCCATTCGCGCCGCGCGCGCCGGCAGTGCGATCGACGCGATGATGACCGAGAGCAGGATGAGTTTCTTCACGAAGGGCCCGAAAGTGACGACAAAGCGCGGCCGGAGGATACGGCCGCGAGTTCGATCGAGCAAGCCGACCAACGGTTTGCACTCGGTTCGACGCGCCAAAGCGGGTATGGTCCGGCCGAAATGAACGAGGCTGGTCCCGCGCCCGTGAAGCGCGATGCGTTCGTCATCCCTTCTTTGGATGGTATCCGCGCGCTGTCGTTCATGGATGTGTTCCTCGCCCACGGCGGCGTTCCTTACGTGCCGGGCGGCTTCGGGGTGACCGTTTTCTTCTTCCTCAGCGGTTACTTGATCACGACGCTGCTCCGAAAAGAGGTCGAAAGCACGGGCCGGGTCAGCTTCAAGCTCTTTTACCTGCGCCGCGTTCTGCGCATCCTGCCGCCTTTTTATCTGGTGCTTTGCCTGGCTTTGCTGTGCGCGCTCGTGGGGCTCCTGCCCGGGCCCCTTTCAGTGCCTGGCTTCGTGGCCCAAGCGCTGCACTACTCCAACTCCTGGGTCGTGTGGCACGGCTGGGACGGCCTGATTGGCGGTACCGGGCCGTACTGGTCGCTCGCGGTCGAAGAACACTTCTATCTCTTGTTTCCGGCCCTGTACGTCCTGCTCATCCGGCTTCGTCTCTCCGGGCGTAGTCAGCAAGCGGTCCTGTTCGCGCTGTGTGGCGTGGTGGTGGCGTGGCGCTGCTGGATCGTCTTCCACGATGGAAACATCAGCGATCGAACCTACGTGGCGAGTGACACGCGTTTCGACTCGATGCTGTTCGGGTGCGCGCTGGCGGTGTGGAAGAACCCGGCCATGGATTTCGAGAAGGGCGGCAAGCCGAGCCGGCTCGCGCTTTTGGCGGCGGCGGGCGGCGCATGCCTACTGCTCGTTACCTTTTTGGTGCGCGCTCCGGCGTTCCGGGAGAGCATTCGCTACACCATGCAGGGCATCGGGCTGTACCCGTTGTTCTTCGTTGCCGTCCGTTTTCCAGACCTATTGGTCTGCCGCTTCCTGAACCTACGCTGGGTGCGGTTCTTCGGCACGCTTTCGTACTCGTTGTACCTGATTCATCAAGTCGTCATTCACGTGCTGCTCGCCAACTTGCCGAGCCCGCACGTGGTCTGGGCATCGCTCTCGTTCGTGATTTCTCTGCTCTTGGCTTTGGCCATTTGGCGGTTCGTCGAGAAGCCGTGCGCGAGGCTGCGCAGCAAGCTGTCCAAGGTCTCGCCCGCGCCCGCCTGACCGGTTCCGCTCGACGCGGGCCCGTCAGTCGGCGGGACTGACGAGCAGGTCCGCCTCGGGTCCGTCGCCCTGCAGAGCCTGGATGAACGCCACCAGGTCGGCACGCTCGCGTGCACTGAGATGGAGCGGCGCAATCTCGCTTTGCCCAGGAAAGCCGGCGGGATCCCCACCCTGATCGAAGAAGTCCACGACTTCGTCGAGGCTGGCAAGCTGCGCCGTGTGCATGTAGCTCGGCTGATCCTTGATGCAGCGCAAGGTCGGTGTGCGGAACGCGCCTTCGAGCGCGGGCCCCACGGCCATGGGTAACACGCCGCGATCACCGTCGCTGAACTCACCTTTGGTGTTCAACGGATCATCCAACAAGAGCGCCTGAGCTTCGCCCGCGCCTCGATCGTTCGAATCCGTGAAGGCGACCGCAACCGTGGCCGGCCGCAGGCCGACGTTGTGGAATTTGCCGTCGCTGAGGTTTGGGCCGGAGTGACAACCGCTGCACTCTGCCTTGCCAACGAACAACGCAGCGCCGCGCTGTGCGCTGCGACCGAGCGCCGCTTCGTCTCCGTCGAGCCACTGCTCGAACGCGCTTGCGCCACAACGCAGCTCACGCACGTACGCGGCGATCGCCTTGGCCACGTTGACGGTGACGGTCGTCGCGTCGCGCTGAGCTGCCGGTGCCATGCCGTCGTAATCCGACTTGTCACCCGGTTTGCCCCGGCAAGCCGCGGTCTCCTCTGGCCCGACGTCGCAGCCGCCCTGCAGCGGCTCGAGCTGCGGGAACCTCGTGGCGTCGTCGAGCTGCGGCATCGCGCCGAACACCGATTCGTATTCCGTGCGGTGCAGCCTGAAGACCTGCTGGGCGACGAGCAACCTGCCGGAATTGAATTCGGATTTGTTCTCCATCACGCCCACGGCCTGGCCCCAAATCGTGTCGCGCCGGCCGTCCCAATTGAACAGGGTCGTCGAGGCGACCTCGAGCAGGGTCGGCGCGCGGCGCTTGCCCCACAGCGCGCCTAGCGAAATTTGTCGATGAGGGCTCCGGTTGTCCACGAAGCCCGCGGTCGGAACGTGACAGCCAGCGCAGCTGACCCGCCCGGCCTCACCGGCCTTGCCCAGCGTCGAGGAGGTGCCGTCGTTGTCACCCTCGAGTAGGCGGCCGGACAGAGCCGGTTCGAAGAACAACCGATGTCCGAAAGCTCGCGCCGCTGCGTCGCCGTCTACGCGGTTGCTCGGATCTAGGCTCGGCGGCGCCGAGTCGTAGCGCAGCTCGCCGAGCGCGGCGCGGATGCTGCTCGTGATAACCGGATCCGGATCGTCATCGACCGCTCCGCCGCTGGCGCCCGCAGACCCCGCAGCGCCCACGGCTCCCGCCGAACCCGCGCTGCCGCCCGAGCCAGCGCTGCCTGGCGACGACGTAGCGTCGCTGCACGCGACGCCGGCCAGCGCGGCGCTTGCGACTACGACGAAAAGGCTAGAGCAGACCCGCATAGTACTGGGTCCCGCACGGCATGATCGTCTCGTTCCACGCAGGTAGGTCCACGCCGCTCTTGACGCCCAAGTCGTCGAGCTTGCGCTCGGTGTGGGCCAAGCTGTAACGCCGCCAGAATTGGTGCGAGGACGTTTCGGGCACGACGAACTCGTCGATCTCCATGTGGTACGCGGCCACCCCGAAGATCACGTTGACGGGTCCAGCCGGCATGCGGCCTTCGGGCAACACGGCGCAGCCGGCCGGTTTGTCCTCGACGAACATGTAGACACGCTTGGTCGACGCATAGACGTCGAACTTCACGGGGCGGTCGATGCCGGAGTACTCGCCGGCCACCGGCAGCGGAAGCCACGGCGGCGCGTCCTTCGCCTTGGAGTCGCCGGCTGGGAAGCCATAGATGTTCGCCTTCGGGCACTGCTGGCTGACGCCCCAACCGCGCAGATCACAGAATTGGATCTGGAGCTCGGGACCAACGCCAAACGTCTGGGCGACGATCGTGTGATAGGGACCAGGCGGCAGCATCTCGGACGGCCTTGGCCCCAGACGCTCGACGAACGGAACCTTGTAGCTAATTTCCGTGTCGACGTCGCCGAGCGGTGTGTCGGTGATCCAGATCTGCGGGTAGCGGCGGTTGGTCGATGGCAGCTCGACCGACATCGTCGCGTGCACGAACTTGTCCGCCGCAATCACGGACTGCGCACCGATTGGCGCGACGTTGTACGAGGCGGGAGAGCCGACCAAGAGCTGGCCCAGCACCGCTCCGTAAGAATAGCCCGCGTTGGTAGCGACCATCTCGAGCGACATCTTGTCGCTACGGAACACGCGCGTGCCGATGTTGTCTTCAACGACCTTTTGCAGCGCGTCGCTGGCGGTGCTGTCGTCGAAGCTCTCGAACCAATCCATTTCCGGCTGCGGCGCGGGCTCTACCGTCACGTACCCGCGAGCGATCGGCTTGGGGCGGTTGGCCGGATCGTATTGGCCATTGATGAACACTTCGCCGGAGGTCAGGCGCGCTTCGTCCAGCGTGAAGGTGGGTTGGCTGGGCACACCGTCCAAGTCGGTGGCAGGGGCGTCCATGGCTGCGATGTAGCCACCCGGGAAAGGACAGCCTTGATCCAACGCCTCGATCACGAGCGTGGTCGACCCCTTCAGCCCTGGCCACGTAAGAGACGTGATCGGGAAATTGCCCTGATTCAGGACGCGCTCGCGATTGACTTCGCCAGCCGCCAGGTTGTCGTGATCGTTGTTGTACGAGTAGAAGATGCGGTAAAGCGGCACCGTCCCGTCGGCGGCAGAGCCCAGGATTTTGAAGCGTTCCCCGCCCTGCGAGCCATCGCCCTCACGCGCGGCTTTCTCGGGACCGTCGGCGTAAAAGAGCACCGTCCCGTCGTCGTACTCGCTCCGGTAAAGGGCTACGGTGCCGTCCTCGGGTGCGTAGAACGCGAGGCCATCGTCACGCCACCCCTTGGCTAGCAACTCGTCGCGCGCGTCGGTGCCGGCGACGTACTCCGCGCCGTTGAACTCCTGCGCGGGCGGCGCCGCGTACTCCCATGCGTACCCGCCAATCGAGTTCGGATTGGCGACGCGGTAGATCGGCGTGCGGCCCGGGCCGGGCGTGAGGTAGACGTGCCCGAGCACCGACATGTCTTCGGTGCGCGTAAACCCTTGCACGTTGGCGGCAAGAGACACCGCCACTCGATTGATGCCGTCGCTCGCTCGATTCAAGCGCGGGACGGCGCCGCCGCAGCGATAGATGGCATCTCGAATGGCGACCTCCCCGTTCGGCCCGACCAGCACATCGTCGTCGGCCGGCAGCGGGTAGATGCGATAGTCGGCGGCGCCGACCACCCCCGAGAAGTTGATGATCGCAGTATCACCGCGCACGATCGGCACGAGATTGTCGATACGCGGCAGCTCGGGCAGCGCGCCCTTGCCCAAGCAAGCACCCGCCAGGCAGCTGACGCCGTCCCCGCAGCTCTTGGTCTCGCAGTCGGAGTCCAAACAGTCGACAAAGCCGTCGCAATCGTCGTCTTTTCCGTCGGCGCACGCGGTCTCGGTGTCGACGCTGGCCTTGCACGTGGGACTCGGGCCGGTCGACGAACCGCCCGACGGCGTAGTGCCCGAGCCCGCGGCTCCTGGATTGCTGTTCGCTTTGCCGGAGTCATCTGACCCGCAGCCCCACAGCCCCACGAACGACAGGCAGACGACCGCAGCCCCGGTTGAAAGAAATCGCTTCACACTCGGCACAATACCGCTCGACCGTCACGCTGGCAACCGCGGGAGCTGTGGGCATGAGCGCACGCGTGTTCGTCGAGTGGGTCGGCGGAGCCCTAAGTACTCGATACATCACATCGTCGAGCCGGAGCGCTCATGTGCGCGAGCAACCTAACGGAAATAATCACAACAAAAGCACGGCGAGACTTAAGTTCTGAGACTTCCACAAGTTCGACAAATCGCGATGATCCAAGCCGACCACCGCCGGGCCTGGTTGCCGTGGGAACGCGCTTAGTCATATTCTCGCCACTATGGGACGGGTCTTCGTCGTAGCCGCGGTTGTCTTCCTTGGAGGTTGTGGCTCGGATGGTGCGACGCCAGCAGGCCAGGGCGGAGCCAGCGCTGGTGGAGCAACGAGCGGAGCGCCGTCGGGCGGCTCGTCGTCGAGCGTAGGTGGAGGTGGGAAAGCCAACCCCTCGGGCGGCGCGATCAACGGCGCCGCGGGCCGCGGCTACCCGGACGCTTTCGATCCCAACGACTCACCGCCGAAGATTGGCGAACCCGGTTGCGGTTTCGATCTCGCCGCCTTCTGCGACACGTTCGGCGCCCCGTCCACGATTCGCGGCCGTGGAGGTGAGCTCGACTCGATCTTCTGGAGCGCCTCGCGCATGCAGGGCCACCTGTCGACCACGCGGGCGATGGGCATCGGCATGGCAGTGATTCCCGAGTGCCGACCGGGGTTGCCAACGCAGGTCTGGCCCGACGACGACGCGCTGATTTGTAACCCCACCTTCGACGTCAAGAGCGGTCATTTGCTGGTGGCGGTTGCAGCGCAGAACTACGGGCAGAATGGCTACCGCATCCGTCAGCCGTTCGATTTCACGGGTCGCACCGGGAAGATCGTGTTCGACGCGAGCACGGATCCGATGAGCCCGCTTCACGGCTGGGTGTCACTTGCCATCACCGAAGATCCGATGTCGATGCCTGGCTACTCGATCCAAGACAACGACGAGGGCTCGATCATCCCGAGAAACGGGCTGGAGGTGCACTTCACCAACTATGGTGGGCAGGACAACATGACGGTGCGCAACGTGCACGTGTTCAACGAATACGTGGATACCCTCTACGCGCCGCCCGCCTCGGTGACACCAGCCACCCACGTCGTGGGCAAAGCCAATCACTTCGAGGTGAGCGTCTCGCAAGATCAGGTGGAAGTTCGCATCAGCCCGTCTTCCGACGACGGCGTCACTTTTGGCGAGCCCATGCTGGTCTACACGCAACCGGTCAACTTGCCCATGTCACGCGGCTACGTTCACTTGTCCGTACACAATCATGCCAGCATCAAGTACACGCAGCCGGACTCTGGCTCGCTCGTAGGCGTCGTCGACGCGCCGATCGCGCGTATCGACAACGTCGGCTTCGACGGTCCCGTCATCACCAACTGGCGCGAGTACGAGGTGCCCGACTCGTTGGTAAAGTTCACGGATGACATGTTTCAGAACCCGCCCGATCCGTACAACACCGAGCACGCCGGCGTCGACATCGGCTACGTGCTGCAGGACACCGCAAAAGGTCCCGGACAAACGCTGACGCTGAAAGACGTGGACGTGAAAGACGTCGTCAGCGCCAAAGTCTCGCTCACGTTTTGGGTCGATTTCTTGACTATGAACGCTGCCGCGCCGACGTTCACGCTGCTAGGCCGACTCAACGGCAATGATTGGCGCACTCGTCAGCTGAGCGCCGCGGAGGGCAAATTCTTCAATGGCGGCCCCACCACCCTCGACGCCGACGGAAAACCATTCGGCAAGCCAGGCTCACAAGGCAGGCTCGCCGTGATGCTCGACGTACCCGTCGCGGATTTGGTCGCGGGCGACAACACGCTGGAGCTCGTCACGGCCAACGTTCCGACCAGCTACCCGCCGTTGGCATTGAACGTCGACCTGGTGCTGGAGACAAAGTAGCTCAAGCTCCGCGCGCGGTGCTGTGGTAAGCGAAGGCCGAATGAGCTCGCGACGCACGTTCACCCCGAGCCTGCTGCTCGCCGTCACGCTCGGGGGCTGCCCGCGCGAGCCTCCGCCCGCTTCGTGGCTACGAGCCTCGTCGTCAGCCACGACAGAAAGCGCGGCGAGCCCCGCGAAGGCGGCCGCCAACCAATCCGCCGGCCCGTTCGTAAGTTGTGAAAAGACGCCCGTCAACGAGCTGATCCGCGTGGATCAATTCGGCTATCGGCCGACGGCGAAGAAGGTCGCCGTTTTGGTCGACCCCGTCGAGGGTTGGAACGCCAAGCAATCGCTCACCCCGGGCAAGGCCTACGAGGTTCGAAACTGGGCCGACGGCAAGCTGGTGTTCAGCGGCGCGCCTCAGGCTTGGAATCAGGGCGTCGTGCAGAAGAGCTCGGGAGACCGAGGCTATTGGTTCGATTTCTCGGCGCTCACGGCCGAGGGCTCGTACTGCGTCGTAGACCGTGAAGGTGGCTTCCGGTCCTATCGCTTCGACATCCGGCCGTCGGTCTATCGCGACGTGCTGCGGGCGGCGCTGAAGATGTTCTACTTTCAGCGCACCAACTTTGCCAAAGAGAAACCGTACGCTTGCGTCGGTGACAAGTGCTGGCTAGCGGCGGCCGACTACCTAGGCCCGGGCCAAGATCGAGAAGCGCGCAGCGTGAGAGATCGAGGCAATGCGCGCACCGCTCGTAACCTCACGGGGGGCTGGTGGGACGCCGGGGACACCAACAAGTACGTGACGTTCGCGCAGCCGGCCGTGCACCAGCTCCTGAGCGCCTACGCCGAACGCCCCAAAGCGTTCAGCGACGAAGTCGGCATTCCCGAGTCGGGCAACGGCATACCCGACGTGTTGGACGAGCTGAAAGTCGAGCTCGACTGGATGCAGCGGATGCAGCCTGCCGATCTGAACGGCGGCGTGTTGCTCAAGGTGGGCAATGTCGATCACGGTGACCCCATCCCCGAGAAATCGCGCTTTCCACGCTTCTATTACCCCGAGCCATGCTCGGCTTCGACAGTCGCGGCGGCCAGCATCTTTGCTCATGCGGCCGTGGTGATGAAAGCCGTGCCCCAACTGCAAGGTTATGCAGAACAACTGCGTGACCGAGCGGTTCGCGCTTGGACCTATTTCCTCCAGCACCCACGGCAGACCGACTGCGACGACGGCAGCATCAAATCCGGCGACGCCGACAAGTCGCTGGTCGAGCAGGAGCAGACCAGCGTGGTCGCCGCCATCTACTTGTTCGCGCTCACGGGCGAGGCTAGCTACGCCGAGACCATCGGCAAGAGCTTCCGCTCGACGCGCCCAATGGTGGAAGACCGTTGGTCGAGCTACGACCCTGAACAGGGAGAGAGCCTGCTGTTCTACGCCACGTTACCCAACGCCGACGCCGGCATCAAAGCCGCGATCGTGGAGCGTAAGCTGCAGCAGGCGCGGACGGTCGATTTGTACGGCATGAAGCCGGAGCTCGATCTGTACCGCGCGTACATGCGCGACGACAGCTTTCACTGGGCACATAACATGGTGCGTGCGAACGTGGGCAACACCAACTACGAGCTCGTGCTCATGCCCCAGCTCAAGCCCAGCGAAACGGCCACGTTCGCCGACCGCGCCGAGGGCTTGCTCAACTCGTTTCACGGCGTGAACGCCATGGGTCTCGTTTATTTGACGAACATGTACGGCTACGGTGCCGAAAACTGCGTCAATCAGATCTTCCACACCTGGTTCCGCGACGGGGATGCGAGCTACGACGACGCCAAGAAGTCCCGCTTCGGCCCCGCGCCAGGTTACGTACCCGGTGGCCCCAATCGCCAGTACTGCGCGGGGCAGAATCCCAGCCAGAACCGCTGCGCGACGTCGCACCTGCGTCAGCAGCCACTTCAGAAGTCCTACCTCGACTTCAACACCGGGTGGGATCCCCAAAGCGAGCATGATCGCTCTTGGGAGATCACCGAGCCGGGCATCTACTACCAGGCTGCTTACGTGAAGTTGCTTTCGAAGTTCGTCGACTAGGGCGTGGAAGCGTTGCGATGAGCTCGAGTATCTTCAACATGCTCAACGACGCCCGCGCCGTGCTGCGCGCCCGCTACTACCTGCGGTCTGCTCAACGCATGGGCCCCCGGGTACGGCTCTGGGGCGTGCCCGCCGTTCAAAACCAGGGCACGCTGCTGATCGGAGATCGCGTCCGTCTGGCGTCATCGCTCTCGACGCTCGAGCTCAACGTGGGGCCAGGAGCGACGTTGGATATTGGCGACCGCGTCCTCATCAACCATGGCTGCTCGATCGGTGCCACGAAGCTCGTGCGAATCGGTGCGCGTTGTAACCTCGGCTCGCAGTCGATCTTGATCGACAACGCTTTTCACCAGTTGGATCCGGAGCGTCGCAACGAGCAGCCGCCCCCGGCGCCGGTAGTGTTGGAAGAGAACGTGTGGCTCGCCGCCCGCGTCATCGTGCTACCCGGCGTTACGATTGGTAAAAACAGTGTCGTGGGCGCAGGCAGTGTCGTCACCCGCGACATTCCGGCCGACGTGCTGGCGGCGGGCGTCCCCGCCAGGGTGCTGCGTCCAATCCGTGCTGGGGACGCTTCGACCGGCTCCTCTTGAGCGGCTC
>Ga0164241_10003793_pt1 | contig 14971 bp, 10 predicted proteins | sample OricomyardsoilBY_FD_108780 | JGI IMG/M metagenome (GOLD analysis project Ga0164241, IMG submission 108780) | Backyard soil microbial communities from Emeryville, California, USA - Original compost - Back yard soil (BY) | ecosystem: Environmental > Terrestrial > Soil > Unclassified | place: USA... | reverse complement strand
TGCAGCGGCATTTACAGAAACAATTGTTTTGTCGCCTTTTGTTTTTCTAAATTCAACAGTTCCATCTGTGGTTGCAAAGATGGTAAAGTCTTTTCCGAGGCCAACATTTTTGCCCGGATGATAAACTGTTCCGCGTTGACGAAGAATGATATTTCCCGACGCGGCAGCCTGGCCGCCAAATATTTTTACGCCCAGTCTTTTGCTTTGTGAATCACGTCCGTTTTTTACTGAACCTTCACCTTTTTTATGTGCCATATTCTTATAATTAAAAAGTTATTATTTCTTAAAATGACTTTAGCATTTCAAGCTTTTTTGAAAAGTATTTTATGCAATACCCGTCACTTTGATGTGCGTATATTGGGTACGATGTCCGTGTTTTTTTCTAAAACCTTTCCGTCTTTTCATTTTAAAGGCGATTACTTTTTCTCCTTTAACGAGATCGTTTACGATCTCTGCTTTTACTTTCACTCCTGCATTGTCGCCGATAGAAACTTTTCCATCGTTGTCGTGCAAAAGCACATCAGAAAATTCCAGTTCATCCCCTTGTTTTCCCTGGAGATGTGGAACATATAAACTTTGGCCTGGCGTTACTTTAAACTGTTGACCGGCAATTTTTACTATAGCAAACATACTTTTCCAATTTTTTTTGGAGTGCAAATGTAAGATAATTTCAAATAAATACGACCACTGTAAGTTGATAAAAAGTAGCAATTTTTTATTTTTTATATAAAGCATTGTTACACAACGGATAAACAAAGTATTTTTTGCAATAAATGTCAGTTATTTTTGCCAATAGTCATTAATTTGCCAAATGGAAATGATTAAAAGAGTGGCGCGATTCTGTTTCAGCATTTATGGATTTGCTGTTTTTTTGTTGCTGATGTTCGCCCTGTTGCCTCTGTTTATATTTGCGTTTTTACAAAAGCCAGTAAAGGCCGGAAATATTATTTATAAAATTTCCCGCTTTTGGGCAGATGCATTTTTCTTTCTGACGGCGATAAAATACTCGAATATTTACGAAGAAGCACATGATAGACGCAAGGAATATATTTTTGTGAGCAACCATATATCCTACCTTGATATTCCGATGATGATGAAGGTGGTAAGAGGGCAGCACGTGCGAATCCTCGGAAAAGCTGAAATGAATAAGATACCCATCTTTGGTTCCATTTACAAACGGGGAGCGGTGACGGTGAATCGTGAGAACGTTGAAGCCCGCGCAAAAAGTATTAAAAGCCTTATTAAATTTATACGAAAGAAAATTTCCATTTTCATTTGTCCGGAAGGCACCTTTAATAAAACGCATCGACCACTAAAAAGTTTTTACGATGGCGCTTTTAAAATTGCGATTGAAACCCAGGAACCCATTCGCCCTATCCTGTTTTTAGACACTTACGACAGATTAAATTACAATAGCGTTTTCTCGCTCAACCCGGGAAAATGCCGCAGTGTCTATCTGCCACTAACCTCTACGGAGGGACTAACCTTAAAAGATGCTCCTTTTCTGAAACAAAAAATTTATAGTGAGATGGAAGCGGCGCTTATAAAATATAAAGCAAGCTGGATTGAAGAAAATGAATAAGAAGATAAGTCAATCATACCTTCCGGGAAGTTTAATGACGCCTATATCAAAGTAAACCGGCAAAAAATAATCTTTTCTATTTTTTCATAAACCTGGGAATGCCATCATAAAAAACCCAGGCCATCTTTTCACCCGCATTGCATCTATCCAGGCATAAGTGGCTGTTGTTTATGTATTCACCAACCAACAGGCTAAAATTTCCAGATGCAAATGCGCATTGTCGCCTTATCGCTCTTGTGATATATTGGCCGCAAGGCACATAGTAAAGCAACAAATAAACGGGATTTTTATTTGAAAGTCGTTTTACTATATTATATATTTACGCATCAATTTACCACCCCGCCAACCTGCGTTAAAAATGAAAATTCTTAACCTTAAAGGGAACCTGATTAACCATTTAAAATAATTACGTCTTAAAAAATAAAAAAAATTACCATGAAAGGATTAATGATGAACTATCCTCTAACGACCAATACCATTCTTGAATATGGCAACACTGTTTTTCATCATAAAAAAATAATAACCTACCTGCCTGATGGAACGCGGCATGAATACAGCTTTGGCGACATGTACAAACGGTGTAAGAAACTGGCCAATGCATTGACACAAAAATTAGGAATTACCGAAGGAGATATGGTAGGCACCTTTGCATGGAATCATGGGCCACATGTGGAACTCTATTACGGTATTTCCGGCATGGGCGCTGTCTGCCATACGATCAACATTCGCTTATCAAGTCAGCAAACGGAATACATCATCAACAATTCAGAGGATAAAGTCATTTTTGTAGATGCTACGCTGGCGCCGCTTTTAGAAAAAATAGCGCCACTACTCGCAACGGTAGGACACTATATAATTATAAATGCACCCAAAGATTTCAAAACCACTTTACCCAATATCCTTCATTATGAAGATTTGCTTGCGGAACAAACAGATGATTTTGAATGGCCGGCATTAGATGAAAATGACGCATGCGGTATGTGCTATACCAGCGGAACCACGGGGTTACCGAAGGGAGTTTTGTATTCTCACCGATCTACGTTTTTACATGCATCTACTATTCTTTCGCCTAATGCAGCCAATTGCAGCAGTAGTGATACTTACCTGCTGATTGTACCGCAATTTCATGTAATGGCATGGGGCGCTCCGTTCATGTGTGTGCTGGCCGGTGCAAGTATGGTGTTGCCATCCTGCAATCTGCAACCTGATGCGATCATCAAAATTCTTAAAGAAGAAAAAGTAACTAAAGCCAATGGCGTACCATCAATATGGCTGGGAGTTTATGAAGCCATGAAAAAAAATCCGCCGAAAGAGCGACTACCACTTAAAGAATTTGCAGTGGGCGGTTCGGCCGTACCTGCAAGCCTCATAGAGAATTTTGAAAAAGATTTTGGCATCAAAGTCCTTCATGCATGGGGAATGACGGAAACATCACCGCTGGGTACAGCGTCCCGGTTACAACCAAAGCACCAACAATTAACGGATAAGGAAAAACTTAAAATCCGGGCCAAGCAAGGTATTCCCTTTCCGGGAATAGAGTTGCGCGTTGTTACCGAAGATGGATCCATAGCGCCCTGGGATGGAAAGACTATGGGCGAGCTACAGGTAAAAGGCGCGTGGGTGGTGAGTTCTTATTTTAAAACAAACAACACTGAAAATTTTACGGAAGATGGCTGGTTTCAAACCGGCGATGTTAGTACGATTGATGAAGATGGTTATATGGAAATTACGGATAGAACAAAAGACCTGATAAAAAGTGGTGGTGAGTGGATATCAAGTGTGGCGCTGGAATCTGCATTGATGGCGCATCCGAAAATAAGAGAGGCCGCTGTCATTTCCATTCCGGATCCGAAATGGTCAGAAAGACCACTGGCATCAATTGTATTGGCAGATGCAAATGATAGACCTAAAGATGAAGAGCTCATTGAATTCTTATCGCGGGATTTTGCAAAATACCAAGTGCCCACGAACTATGTTTTTATAAACGAAGTACCAAAAACCAGCGTTGGTAAGTTTGATAAAAAAGAGATCAGAAGATTGTTTGCAGAAGGAAAACTGGTTTGAGTACGGGCGTACTATCCTTTAAAAAATAATATTGGGAGAAATTTTATAGGACCAGGCGTTTAAGTCGTGAACGCATAAGGTCTCTCATATTGAATTTAATGACTGTTCTAATTCTTTTATTTTTAGCTTGAACAAAAAATTATTCAAGTCCATTTATTTTGTTTTCCAAGTTTGCTCATGAGAGCGCTTCGCCTAATTCAAGAACAACCTGCTGCCGATAAACTGACGTTTTTGTATAAGTATTTTTCAAAATGCAATTCTTTGATTAATGAAAAAAGGTGACACCTTTTGAAAAGGTGTCACCTCTGGTAGAAATAGCAAACAAACCTACCGGAAGGCAGGCAATTATTAATACGAATTCTTATGCTGCTTCATTTCTTTTTGTTCAATTATTTTAAGAGATGACACCTTTTAAAAAGGTGTCATCTCTGAGAAAAATCCATTTACTCCGGCAGTTCTTCCAGCGGAGGCACATTACTATCAGAACCATTGTATCCCAGGTTTTGATTAATATGACCTTCTACATTCGCGTCTATGGCTGACTGTGGTATTGGCCATAGAACGTGATAAGGGCTTAATGTATATTCGTCGCCATGGATGGTGTGAACACCTTTGTTATAAAATTCCGTGTGATCCATGATCCAATCGTACCAGAAATTTTTGGTAGAAAAATCGCTCATACTATAGGTGCGTCCTTTGTAGTCAGATTTCCCGGTTTGTGCAAAAAGGTATGCAATGCGGGTAAGCTCTACGTTTCGGTATTCTTCATAATACAATTCCCTTGCCCTTTCGTTTAGGATCGTTTCGATGGTTACATCACTTGCATCAACAGGCTGAGCATGCGCCCTTACCCTTACTGCATTGATGTCTGCGGCGGCACTGGCCAAATCGCCCTTCCAATAATACGCTTCTGCCCTTACCAAGTAAGTTTCAGCCAACCTATATACGTACCAGGGAGTATGGCCGCCATTGTTTAGAGAATTTTGATGATCGGGAACAAATGTTTTGTATTGCGGCCAGTCGTACCAATCCCTTATGGTATCAGAACATAAGAGTCCTCCAGAAGCATTGAATTTCTGTAAATTCTTTCCGTAGTAAGGATCGTTTTGACCTATTAATGCCGGGTTATTATACAATAAATCTTCCATTCGCATCCAATTTTGGCGGGAATGACGAAGATCGCCGCCATCATTATCCCATATTTCGTGGGTGCTGTACCATGTGCCCCGGCACCGCCCAATACCCCGCCCGTAGGCAGTTTGCTGATCGTATTGTATGCCGGTGGTCCTTATGGTACCGGTATGACCGGCAGGCGTATTAATCTTTGAATCCCAGAGCGGCACATTTTGTCTCATCATGGAGCTTCCGCCATCATAATCACCACTATTGATATAACCCTCTTCGTCAATTACATAAAATAAACCTTCGGTATTTGCAGGCAATGTTTTATTGTTAGGACGATGCAAATCCCAGATAACATTATAACCGGTATCAGCAAAGGCCGGAGCCATATCTGTTTCACTTCCAAAACGGTTCTCCATCAAATGATAAGCTCCTCCATCAATAACAGACGATGCGGCTGCGATAGCTCCGTCAAAATCCCCAAGGCAAAGATCAATTTTAGCTAATAAATGCTGGCATGCTCCTTTCGAAACCTGGCCTTTCGGCACGCCGTCAGGAACCCATTGCACTGCATATTCCAATTCGGATTTCATCTCCTGCAACAATACTTTTCGGTCAACAGTTTGAAAATCCAATTTAGGATCCGAATACAGTTTACCAGCGTAAGGCACATCTCCAAAACAATTAGTAAGTACATAATAAGTGTATGCGCGGAAGAAGTAAGCTGATCCTATAAGGGCATTTCGCCGAGCTTGCTGGGCAGCATCGGTTGTGTCCCATTTTGGTACGTCAATGTATGCTAACACAGTGTTTGCATATTTGAGCCTGTAAAAACTTTGCTCCCAAAACCAGTAAATTCGGTTGTGATCTGCATTATCGTTGCCGGATGTGATCGCATCAGGCGTTATATCAATATTCATATCCTGAGCCGGGCCGGATTTGTCGGTGGTTCCTTCCACGGCCACATCAGAAAATATACATTGTGTAATTATCGGCGCTCCATCGCCAAAGAAATCGTAGCGAAGATTTCTTTGGCAAGCAACTAATGCATCCTGCAATGCCTCCGGCGTGGTATAAGTAGTCTCCGGTGTATAAAATGAAAGAGGCTTCGGCTTGAGATAGCTTTTATTGCAACTAACACTGACTAATATTGCGCAAACCAACATTGCCAGGCCGTATATTAGTTTTTTATTGATTGATTTCATAATATTTTTTTTTAAAATTATAGCGATTAAAGTGTCAGGTTAAATCCAAAGGTGAATGTTCTTGGAGTCGGACCGGGACCGTTCGGATTTCTGTCAGTATTGGTATCCCATTCAGGATCCCAATATTGCCAATCTGGTGTATATAACGCCGCATTTTTAACCGTAAAATAAAATTTCAAATCCTGGATTTTTGCCTTTTCCACCATTTGTTTTGGAAAAGAATAGGCCAACGCCACATTGTCTAATCTTATAAAATTTCTGTCGCGGTAAACACTATAGCTGGCGCTCCCATCACTGGAATAAATTCTTGCAAAGGAATTCTCCGGATGCTCCGGCGTCCAATGTGGATAAACATAGCCATCGGTACGGTCAGGGAAGCCTCCGCGATTTTTTGCCTGGTTAAAGCCTGACATAAAACCCCATTGAGAATAAATTGAGAACGAGAATTCAAAATTGTTCAGAAAGTTAAAATTATTTCTCAATGACCATTGGTAGCGGGGTTTCGAGTAACCAATAAACTGCCGGTCATCATTAGTGTATTTGCCATCATTGTTTACATCCTGCAACTTAAAATCCCCAGGACTTTGGCCATAAACTTTTGCCTGATCCGCTTCGTTGCTCTGATAAACCCCCAAAACTTTGATATCCCAAACGGCATCAATCGGGTGGCCTATAAACCATTTGTTAGTAATATCACTGGCTTCCTCCTGACCAATTACGTGTCCATTTCCGTCAGTAACATCAACCATGTTTCCATATAAGTGAACTATTTCATTTCTGTTTAAAGAAAAATTAAAGCCTGAAGTCCACCGGAAATTTTTTTGATTGATATTGGTAGAATTCAAACTAAGCTCAAAACCTTTATTGTCCACTTCGCCGAGATTAGTTTGAACACTACTGAATCCCACCACATCCGGTAAACTGCGACTGACCAATAAGTTGGTTGTCTTTCCTTTGTACACATCTATACTACCACTAAGTATGTTGTTTAAGATAGAGAAATCCAGACCAATATTAAAAGCGGATGTTTGTTCCCATTTTAAATTGGGATTTGCCATCGTCGTTACGTATAGTTGGGTAACTACATTGGTAGAGCCGTCCGGATTGATTTCCAGATATTTTCCCGAATTCAAATCAGAAAGTGCTGAATAGCGGCCAATATCCCTGTTACCATTTACACCATAAGACAAACGCAGTTTTCCAAAATTCAACCAATTGGATTCGCCAAACTTCTCTTTAGTAAAAATCCAGCCAAATGCCGCTGCAGGAAATTGTGCCCATGGATATTTTTGTCCGAAGGCCGAATAGCCGTCCTGGCGCATAGACAAAGTAAGCATATATCGATCTTTATACGAATAAAACGCCCGCGCCATTAGGGCTGCGCCTGTACTATATTGATCATCACTCGAAATGCTTTGGTTTAATGCAGCGCCCATGTTATGATAACTCAATACGTCACTGGGATCAAAATTAGTCCCTATCATATCATTTGACCAGTATTGATATTTCTCCGCATTGGCCAGTAAGGTGATATCTATGTGATGATCGTTGTTGAAGGTTTTGGACCAGCTCAGGATATTATCGATCTGCCACTGATAAATAGTATGATTGTTTCTTTCTCCCTGGCCACCGATTTTGGTATAATCAGGATCTTTAACACCATTGCCATTGAAATAGTTGTAAAATTCCAATTGGGGCGCAAAGTTGACGGTATATTGTATGCCGAAGGGAAGCGTCACTTTTCCATAAATAATGGAGTTAAGTGTGTAATATTTTTTCAATCGGTCGGTATAAGCTGTCTTTATGAAAGGATTTCTTGAACCACCGCCCGGATCATCCTGCGGGCTGTAACGATAGTCGGACGAATCATCATTATAAAAACTGCCATAAGGAGAATTTGTTACGATTCTTGTCCAATCCAGGGCCACACCGCTTTCATCCCTATCTGCAAACTGTGTATTAACCCCAACCGTTAAAAATTTAGTTATCTCCGCATCCAGTTTCAGCCGGCTTTGTATTGTATTATATTCATCACCAACCACGATTCCTTTGTTATCAAGATAACCTCCTGACCAGTAATAGGAAAATTTATCGCTTCCTCCGGCGACACTCAAGGTATAATTGTGTTGAAACGCATTTTGAAACATCATATCATACCAATTAATGACATTTCCGGCTTTGTAGTTTTTTTGCTCTACCGGTTGAAAATTAAGTCGTGTAAGCCACACATCCACGGGATCGCCTGATGAATTATCATAAGCTAACCAATCATCAATTGGAATATCAGGGGGCAGCGTGCGTGGATCGTTGAACTCATATGGCTTTTGATTAAAACTGTGAATACTATTTTCTACGTCCACGCGCCAATTCACAAAATCGTTCCCCTGGTAAACAGGTTGGTTTATAGCCATCGTTGCCACTCCAAGGTTACCGTTAAAGTTAATAGTCGGCTTACCAGCTTTTCCTTTTTTAGTACTGATCATGATGACGCCACTTGCGGACTTTGCGCCATAAACTGCAGCAGCACTCGCATCTTTGAGCACGTCCACTTTAGCAATGTCCTGTGGATTAATATCTGCTAATGCACCATAGTAAATTACACCATCTAAAACGACCAGTGGAGATGTTCCGGCATTTAGCGAATTAGTTCCCCTTATCTGCAGATCGCCGCCCGGCTTGGCGCTATTCGAAACTCCCACACTTAATCCGGGAACATTGGCCCGCATAGCATCCTGTACCGATGTTGGATTTTCATTTTGTAGTTTAGCGACATTTACAGAAGAAATGGCGCCGGTAAGGTCTTTTTTCTTAGCGGTACCGTAACCAATAACGACGACCTGCTCAAGAGCAGAAGCTACTTGTCGCATTGTTATGTTCACCTGGTTTCTGCCATTAATGGGCTCTGTAATATTGTTGTAACCCACAGACGAAAAAACAAGAGAGCCCTGCGGGTCCACATTCGAGAGCTGAAAATGGCCATCTTTATCGGTAGAGGTAGCGTTGCCGGTGCCTGCTACAGATACCGTCACTCCCGCGATAGGCGCAGCATTATCCGCGCTCAAAACTTTTCCCTGAACCGAAATGTCCTGGGCAAAAGTCAGCTGCATAAAACAGAATATCATGATACCTGTCAGCAGCAGTTTTTTTTGGAATTTAAGTTTCATAAATGGTTTGTTTTTGTTTGCCCGCCGGGCTGAACGCCACTCGGACTTGATTAATTGGTTTGGTGGTTGATTTGTTAGTGGTTTGTTACTGAATTTATTTTTCCATAATTTGTTTGTTTACTGATTTAGTTTATCTGGTATCTATTTAAGAAATTCGTCATTATTGCTGTGCCATTTCCAACGCTTTTGTTGTTGTGTAATATTTTGCGATCATGCACGGCACTTCCCATTCGGGCAACTTTCCATCTTTTAAATATTGCAGGTATCGTTTCATAACATCCGCGAAATGAGATTCATGCCCTTTATGGTATTCGCCAGGTATGATTACTTTCCACCCGGCTTTATACGATTCAATCGTTACGCCCGGCATATCTTTATTAATGTCTTTTATGGCATCATTAAGCGCCTTCGAAAGATCATTGGTGTCTTTCGAATCCTTCGGCCAAACGTATAGCGTAGCTTTCCAGTTTTCATCAGCTCCCTGTTTTATTTCAAGATTTGCCTTAGTGCCTTTTAACAAGGCATAGTAAGTATCGCCTGCTCCTTCGGGTGCATCGTAAGTCCATTTGGCGGTTATTCGTGAATGGATTCCTTTGATCGTATAATCAATAGAACCGTTTCCATGCGTTAATAAGATAGAATCATCCTTTACATATTTTTTCAAAAAATCCGGATAATGATCTTCATTCGTAATGATGGAAAACTGGGCGAGCGTAATTGGCGTAGGCCAAATCTTTGACGATTCAATTGAAATATCTTTCGTATAGTCAAGAGATACTTCCGGAAAACAAACCCATTGAACCAGGTCCACCAGGTGCACTCCTACATCTACGATTGCATCGCCCTGTTGCAATGGATCAAAAAACCAATCGGGCCGTATCAACGGCTTGCCCGAAACTTGTTTAAAATACCGGTGAACACTTTCCATAACTACAGCAGGCGAATCTTTGGTGCCTTTTTCTAATTCACCAAAAACAGAAGGCATATTGGTTAGCTTCTTTTGAAGCATGGAAGCCGCAACTGAGCGTTCTGTCATAATATCGTACAAGAGCACGCCTTTTTGTTTGGCATCTGCGAATGCCTGCTTCAATTTATCGAATCCGGCAACATTGATAGCCATGGGCTTGTCGGCGAGCACATTCAAACTATCATCAATTGATTTTTTGATGTATTCAGTTTTCAATTGGTTGTTGCCTGCTAGCACGACTACGTTACCTTTTTTTTCATCCAGCATTTTTTGCAGGTAATCATCGCCGTCATACACCTTTTCTTCCCAATGCGTCGGATCTTCCGCACGGCTGTTATATTGTTTTATATAATTTAATTGTTCGGTTAATCCCAGGCCCTTCGGAGCATACACATATACTACGGAATCCATCCCAGGATACATGCTTTTTTGAACCAATGCCGCGTGAAAATGCGCGGGGGCAAGGGTTATTAACTTCACCTCGGAGGAAGGACTTTTGGATTCATCCTTATTTTCTCCGGATTGACATCCTGTTATCATTAAAGCGGTTGTTAGAATGATGATTATGGTTTTTACAGTTTGAATCATTTTTGTTCGATTGTTGAGTTGTTCTATGTTGTATTGTTCTATTGTTGAATTGTTCTATTGTTCTATTGTTCTATTGTTCTATTGTTGATAAGTGTTAAATGGAAATCTTGTTTATTCCTTTCTGTTTACTGTTTTAGTATTTGATTAATTACTAATTCCTAATTAAACCCCTCCAGGGTTTTAGTTTCTTATTTTTTGCTCCCCCGAATGTCATTCGGAGTTATTTATTTTTAAGCCCTTCGGGCTTTCAGTTTGTTTCCGGCAATTTTTGCTATTCCGGATTCTTGTGTTTAAAATCCCGAAGGGATTAATTTCAATAACCCTGTATGAAATGCAGGGGAAACCAAAAACATATACGCAACCACGAAGTGGTTGAATGTTTAGAGTAAATACTTTCCATCAAAATCAATTTTATGTTCGTGCAATAATTCTTTAAGCTCTTCAATGAATGTTTTCTTTTCATGATGTTCTTCCTGGTTCTTTACATAATGAATAAGATTGTCTTTTGCATCAATAGAATAAGTGAAAGCTCCATAGCCCTGCCCGACTGCGTCATTCAGACGGGCATCCTGCCAACCATTGAAATTTTTAAAAAGGCTATTATGTTTGATATGCTCTGTACTAGCCAACTTGATATCTTTGATTAAATCGGATAAAGCAACAGTTGGGTGGATGTGAGTTATAATGTGCAAATGATCTTCTAAGCCCCCGATTTGGCACAAATGACACTTCTTGTTTTTTAAAATTCCACATATATACGTATATAATTCTTTACGATTGTTCGATTCAAGCGTTGGCTCACTGTGTTTTGTACTGTAAACAATTTGATACATTATTTGGGTGTATGTGCTCAGTGTGTTTATTTTATTATTACCCCCCCGGGGTTGTACTTACTTATTTTTGTTCCCCGAATTTTATCCGGGTTATTTATATTTAAGCCCTTCGGACTGGCGCTTTGTTTCCTGTTCTAATGTTTTAGAAATGTTTGATTTGTTCTAAATGGACATCTTATTTATTTGTTCTTTTACTGCTCCTTCTTTAAAACTTTTGATTTACCAAAATGAAAAACTCCTAACTTTTTCAAATACTGATAACTCATACCTCATACCTGATACCTCATACCTCATACCTGATACACAATCATATAACTGTTTGTAAATCGTATCCCATATTCAACTGGTAAGGCCAGCGCTCGGCGCGGCGCAACATCGCATTGGCTTCAGTATCATTATTAAATTGTTCCTTAGTAGGATCCCAATATAATTTTCTTCTTAGTTTCATCGCTATTGCATTCAGCAGGCAAACAGAGCAGGCACGATGCCCCACTTCAATGGGCGCTATGGTCGGTGCGCCACTGATGATGCATTCCAGCCAGTTGAGATGATGTTCTTTACTTTCATAAAGATGAATTTCATTCGGGCCAATTACGGAATCAAGAATTTTAGGATCGCTTGCCGACAGTGATTTTTGATTTTTTTCTTTTGAGGTAGGATCGCTGGCTGTAATTGAATAATTACCACGTCCAACAAATATCCATCCTTCTGATCCAACGAATTTGACGCCATTTGTATAACTGTCGCTGGCAAGAATCTTTACACCATTTGCAAAAACGCTCTCCGTTTTAAATGCACCGTGAACATCCCATAAAGCTTCTTTGGGCGGCCATGTTACTTCCTGGCAGGAAACTTCTATAGGGCCTGTGTATTCAGTCCCCATGCCCCAGTTGGCAATATCAAAATGATGTGCTCCCCAGCCGGTAATCATTCCGGCGCCATATTGCTCGCACCTGAGCCAGCCTGGCCTGGAAAAACTGCCATCCTGGGGATGAACGCGATGTTCTGTATAGACAGAATACGGCGTGCTGCCAGACCAAGTTTCATAATTCAGATTTTTAGGTACAGGCATTTCTTTTTCAGGGTAAGATGTTTTGGGGTCATCCGTTGGCAAACCAACGTAGATAGTTTGGATGTCGCCTATTCTTCCATTTCTAACCAGTTCGCAGGCCTTGTGAAATTGCGGCCAGGGAGAAAGCGACCTCTGCTGCGAACCGATTTGAAATGTAATCCCGGATTTATACACTTCATCACTTAGTATTCTTCCGCCTGCAATAGTGAGTGAAGCTGGTTTTTCCATGTAAATATGTTTCCCGGCCCTTGCGGCATGAATGGCGGCTAAAGCATGCCAGTGGTCCGGTGTGCAGATAAGAACGGCGTCAATATCTTTGTTCGCCAATAATTCCTGGTAATCATCATACGTTTTTGTTCCATTGTAAGAGGTCCCGGTTTTTTTAGCATAAATACCGTCCACATATTCCTTCCCTTGTCTTACGCGATTACTATCCAAATCGCATACTGCCATAATATTTGCTAAATCCCATTGTGCGGTGCCGGGGATATCCCATTCATGCGCAATACGGCCGGCGCCAATAACCCCGATATTAATCTTATTAGATGGCGCATTTTTACCAAGCACACTTGACGGAACTATGGCAGGAAACCCTTTGCTGCTTCCCGGAATATGTGATAAAGCTATAGCGCCCGCCGCTCCTTTTACAGAAGCAGATAAAAATTTTCGCCGGTTAAGTTGATTTTCTGATTCTTTAGAATTCATAATTGTTGTTTTTTAAATAAATTAAAATATTTTTCCCACTAAGCCGCTAAGGCCACAAAGTGAAAATCTTTATCTTTTCCTGCCCGAAACCCGCCCGCCTGCCCGACTGAATCATTCAGGCGGGAATGACCGGGTCGGACGGGGACACAGTCAGGCCGGGTTTCTTTGCCGATTCCAATACGCATTTGTCTTCTCATATTTTTTTCAAAAAACCTTTGTGGACTTTGTCGCTGTCTGCCGACCAGCAGGTCTGTGAGAATACCTTATAATCTCATATCTCATCCCTGATAACTGATAGCTCATCTGACTCTTACCTGATAACTGATACCTCATACCTGATAACCGATACCTAATAAGGCAACGGATCATCCGGACTTGCTGCATGAGCCTTAGAATAATCCAATGGTTTATTTTCCCCTATCACCCAGGTGATTCCTCCCATAATAAATTTTTCAAACACCGGATCAGAATAAGTTTTACCATCATGTCCTAAGGCGGTGTACCATTCGCGCCCTCCGTCAAATTCATGGCGCCAGGTAGATGGAAATACGGTACCATAAGTGTCAGGCTTTTTCGAATCTGTTACTGTATTTAGATCATGCACTGTCAATACGTGAATATCGGGATTGATATCTGTGGTGTAATAACATTCATCATTTACATCCCAATGGCGGGGAAGGAAAGATGTGGAAACATCGGTTGTATCAATAACAATTTCCACAAATTGCTGGTGTGGCGCATGACGAACAAAGGTGCCACCCACTAATCTTTTAAACCATTGCCAGTTGCGTTCAGTACCGGTTACGGCATGGATACCAACAAATCCACCCCCGGCTTGTATATACCTCATCAGGGCCACTTTCTGTGCATCGTTATCAAATACTTCATTATTGGTGCTGGTGAAAATGAGGGCATTATATTTTTTCAAATTAGCGTCATTGAAGTCGGTGGGATTATCAGAGACCGCAACGCCGAAACCATTTTGCTTGCCAAGCCGTTGGATGCAGGCTACCGCAGACGGAATATTATCATGGATATAACCTTTCCCGTTTTTTGTATAAACAAGTACGTTTACTTTTTTCCAGTCAACAGCGTTGTTACCGGCGGAATGCCTTCCGGCGGAACAGCCATACAAGATCAAAAGACTCGTCGCAATTGCGGGGAAGAAATGGGTTGTTTTATAAAATTTCATCATGATAGTAAACGAATGTTTTTAATATATTCTTAATTAGTTTTTTATTTTTTTTACAATTACCTCCGGCGGAAGGCCAAAACTTTTCCAGGTATTTTCAGCTATCTCAGGAGAAATAGTTCCATCATATACAAGCATTCTATATTTTAAAACATATCTTTTATCGGGATATAATGGCCAGTCCATATTACGCGTAGGGCTGAAGCTGAAAAAGACATCTCCCCTGCCATTCATATTCTCCGGCCACACACGCATTGGCTCAGGAAAATTGTAATTGGTTGGATAGCCCATAAATAAAATCCCGGAATGCCCTCCCTTTACATCACCATCAATCATACACCAACGTGCTCTTGAGGCATCCGCATCTTTACGCGTTTTGCCTTCAGAGGTAAGTACTTTGCTATTCTGATTGTCCCAGTCAGGCGTAGCTCTGAAACCAAATCCTCCATAACGGTATTCCTTCAAAATAACCGAATC